>Ga0194051_1000340_pt1 | contig 27324 bp, 20 predicted proteins | sample SepL2320m_MetaG_FD_161275 | JGI IMG/M metagenome (GOLD analysis project Ga0194051, IMG submission 161275) | Anoxic zone freshwater microbial communities from boreal shield lake in IISD Experimental Lakes Area, Ontario, Canada - Sep2016-L239-20m | ecosystem: Environmental > Aquatic > Freshwater >... | reverse complement strand
CCCGCAATCCCACCCCGCCGTCACCCCGGCGAAAGCCGGGGCCCAGCTTCCTGTTTCCTGAAATCGATATATAACTTTTGGTTGCATTCACTGCATCGTAACGTCACCTTGTGACGGCGGACGCAATCAGCAAATTCATCACGCACTGGCGCAATGCAGGCGGCGGCGAGCGCGCGCAGTCGCAGAAGTTCCTCATCCATTTCTGTCAGGCCCTCGGCCTCGAAGAGCCGATGGACGGAGATTACAAGTTCGAGTTCGACGTGAAGGGCGACAGGGGCCGCAACTTCATCGACCTCTACAAGCGCGGCGCCTTCGTGCTGGAATCGAAGCAGTCCCGCGCAAGGCGTGAGCGCAGCGAGTTCCCGAACCAGAAGGACCTCTTCCCGAAGGAGAATGACCAGCAGCGCGGCAAGTCCTCCCGCGCCTGGGACGTGCTGATGAACAACGCCCGCCAGCAGGCCGAGAACTATGCGCGCCATCTGCCGCCCGCGCATGACTGGCCGCCCTTCATCATCGTCTGCGATGTCGGCCTCTGCTTCGAGCTCTACGCCGATTTCACCGGCAAGGGCCGCAACTACACCCAGTTCCCGGACCGGCAGAACTTCCGCATCTATCTCGATGATCTGGCGAAGCCCGAAATCCAGCAGCTCTTCCGCCTCATCTGGGATGATCCGCATGCGCTCGATCCCACCCGCCGCGCCGTCAAGGCCACGCGACAAATAGCCGAAAGGCTGGCCGCCGTGTCCAAACGCATGGAGCAGCGCAAGCTCCCGGCGGAGGACGTGGCCGCCTTCCTCATGCGCTGCATCTTCACCATGTTCGCCGAGGACGTGGAGCTTCTGCCCAAGGATACCTTCACCAGCCTGCTCGACCGCGCGCGCGACAAGCCCCACATCTTCGCGCCCGAGCTTGAAATGCTGTGGCAGGCGATGGACCGCGGCGACTATGCCTCCGCCGTGCAGGACCGCGTGAAGAAATTCAACGGCCAGCTCTTCCGCGATGCGCCCGCCTACCCGCTGGAGAAGGAGGAGATCGGCGAGCTGCGCGAGGCCGCAAGGCAGGACTGGCGCGAGGTGGACCCCTCCATCTTCGGCACCCTGCTTGAACAGGCGCTGGATCCTGATGTGCGCGCCCGCCTCGGCGCGCATTACACGCCGCGCGCCTATGTGGAACGCCTCGTGGTCGCCACCGTCATCGAACCCCTGCGCAGCGAATGGCAGCAAGTCCTTACCGCCGCCGAACGGCTGACGGGTGAAGGCCGCAGCAAGGACGCCATCGCCGCCGTGCAGGCCTTCCACGAAAAGCTCTACAACACCCACGTGCTCGATCCCGCCTGCGGCACCGGCAACTTCCTCTATGTCACGCTGGAACTCATGAAGCGGTTGGAGGGTGACGTGGTCGAAGCCCTTCTCAACCTCGGCGGCCAGCAGGCGCTGGCCGGGCTCGAGCGTCACGAGGTGGACCCGCACCAGTTCCTGGGGCTGGAAATCAACGCCCGCGCCCGCCACATCGCGGAGCTGGTGCTGTGGATCGGCTATCTGCAATGGCACATCCGCAACAACCGCAGCCTGCCGGGCGAGCCGGTGCTGCGGGATTACAGGAACATCCGCCACATGGATGCCGTGCTGGCGCAAGACGGGGTGGATGCAAAGGGCCACTACATCAACCCGCGCAGGCCCGAGTGGCCGGAGGCGGATTACATCGTCGGCAACCCACCCTTCATCGGCGGCAAGGACATTCGCTCGAAATTGGGTGATGACTATGCCGAAGCCCTGTGGGCTGCCCACAAGGACATGAACGACAGCGCTGACTTCGTGATGTATTGGTGGGACAGGGCAGCCGAGGTTTTGACGCGCAAGGCAACACGGCTGAAGCGCTTTGGTCTGGTGACGACCAATTCGATCACGCAGGTCTTCCAGCGCCGCACGGTGGAGAAGCACCTCTCAGCCAAACAGCCGGTCTCGATCTTGCTCGCTATTCCTGATCATCCGTGGACGAAGGCGACTAAGCAGGCTGCGGCTGTCCGTATCGCTATGACAGCCGTAGGCGCAGGAAGACTGGATGGCGTATTGCAGGAGGTGGTTTCTGAGGAAGGGCTGGATACCGATGAGCCGAAGCTTGCTTTCAGGAGATCGGAAGGGAAGATCAACAATGATCTTACGATAGGAGCAGACCTCTCTACGGTCAGTCCTCTCGTCTCAAACTCTGGGCTGTCATCAAGAGGCATGATGCTGTTCGGTGCTGGCTTCATCGTTACGGAGCAGGAAGCTCAGCATCTTGGTCTTGGTCGCCGCGCCGGTCTTGAGCGCTACATCCGTCCATATCGAAACGGGAGAGATATAGTTTCAACTCCTCGCGGTGTCATGGCTATTGATCTCTATGGTCTCGATTCGGAAAGGGTCCGCGATGAGTATCCTGAGGTCTATCAGCACCTCCTTCGTTCTGTGAAACCAAAGAGAGATCAGAATCGTGATGCAGACATAAAGGCGCGGTGGTGGCTCTTTGGGCGGACACGAGATGAGATACGCCCAGCTCTTGTCGGTCTACCGCGCTATATCGCCACCGTGGAAACTGCCAAGCACCGGATATTCCAGTTTCTTAATGCGGCAATTCTGCCGGACAATAAGATTGTCGTAATAGCTTTTGACGATTCCTTCATGCTGGGTATTTTGATGAGCAGAATTCATTTCACGTGGTACGCTGCTAACTCAGCTAAGATTGGCGTGTATGAAGGCGACGCAGTCTACGTGAAATCTCGCTGCTTCGATCCCTTCCCCTTCCCCGATCCCGATGAGTTCACCCGCTCCCGCATAGCCAGCATCGCCGAGAAGCTGGATGCGCACCGCAAGGCAGTGCAGGCAGATCATCCCGAGATCACCCTCACCCAGATGTATAACGTGCTGGAAAAGTTAAGGTCCGGTGCCGCGCTCTCGAAGGAGGACGAGCGGCTGCGCGATGATGGCCTCGTCCTCATCCTCAAGGAGCTTCACGCGGAACTCGATGCCGCCGTGGCGCAGGCCTATGGCTGGCCGGTGGACCTGCCCGAGCAGGAGGTGCTCGTTCGCCTCGTCGCCCTCAACAAGCAGCGCGCAGGCGAAGAGGCGAAGGGCCAGGTCCGCTGGCTCCGCCCCGATTACCAGATTCCCCGTTTCGGTTCCGCGCGCGAGAAGCAGGAGCAGTTCGAAGCTGATCTCGGCCTGCCCGCCGCCGCGGCCGCCAAGGCAAAGGTCAATTTCCCCGCTGGCGCGGTGGAGCAGGCGGGCGCCGTCATGGCTGCCCTTGCCGCTGCCGCAACCCCGCTCTCTGCGCTCGATATCGCCCTCTCCTTCAAACAGGGCCGCAAGGCAGAGCCACAGGTGCGCGCCACACTCGCCGCCATGGCCCGCATGGGCTTCATCGCCATCCACGACGCCGGCACCCGCTTCGCGCTCCGCCGCGCCGCCTGACCACTTCACGTCCTCTCCCGCAAGGCGGGAGAGGAAGGGGCCCCAACGCAGTTGGGGGAGGTGAGGGGAAGCGGGGTCTGAAGCATCAGCAGTGCATATTTCCCCTCATCTCCCCGCTGCGAAGTGCAACGGGTCCCTTCTTCTCCCGCTGAAGACGCGGGAGACGACGTGTCAGGCCGCTCCGGCTCGGAGGCGCGATGGAATGCAGGTTCCAATATGCTTCACGGTGTTACGCTTCATCCGGGCTTCATCATTGCCGGGCGTGACCCGGCAATCCTTTTCGCAATTCTGCTGACGACGCGCGGGGCACATGCCGCCATGGCGCTGGCATGGATTTGCCGCAGGATGAACATATTCCTGTTGCGGCCGGTGCAATTGGGATCCTTTTCACGGTTGCTTTCGGTTGCCCGGAAAAGCGCCGCGCCGTGTCTACGGCAGCAACGCATCCGGCATCGAAACGCATGCTCCCGGCATCGCTGCGCAACGCACAAGCATCATCCGGAAACGCAACGGCCGCCTCGCGGGCGGCCGTTGTGAGGGGTGCTACCACACCGCGTCCGGCGGCTCGGCGATGGCGTTGCCGGCGCCCAGCACCTGCTGGTCGAAGTCGATGATGGAGCCGGTCATGAGGCCCGATTCATCGCTCGAGAGATAGGCGGTGGCGCGGGCGACTTCCCCGGGCTTCAGCAGGCGGCCGACCGGGCGGGCGGCTTCGGCGGCCTTCAGCCAGTCGGGGTCGGCGTCATGATAGGTCTTCATGATGCGGTCTTCGCCGGGCGTGTCCATCCAGCCGATGTTGAGGCCGTTGACGCGGATCCTGTAGCGCATCACCGCATAGGCGACGTTCTTCGTCATGGTGGCGAGCGCGCCCTTGGTGGTGGAATAGGCGGTGAGGAAGTCCTGACCGCCGTGGCCCGACATCGAGAGGATGTTGACGATGGTGCCGGAGGTCTTCGACTTCTTCATCAGCTGCAGCGCGTCCTGCATGAGGAAGAAGGGTGCTTTCACATTGGCATCGAAGAGCTCGTCGTAGCGCGCCTCAGAGGTGTCCCAGATGGTGCCGCGGTCGGTCAGCGCCGCGGCGTTGACGAGGGCATCGATGCGGCCGAAGGAGGCGTCGCAGGCCGCCACGATCTTGCGCACGTCGGCGAGCTTCACGAGGTCGGCCTGCACGAAGACGGTCTTCACCTTCTTGGCTTCGAGTGCGGCCTTGACCCGCTGCCCGCGCTCGGCGTTGCGGCCGGTGATGACCATCTGGGTGACGCCGCGGTCGGCGAAGAGCTGCGCGATGGTTTCGCCCAGCCCTTGCGTCGAGCCCGTGATGACGGCGGTCTTGCCGTCCATCGACAGGTGCTTGAGGCTCTCGATATCCATCTGATTCAGCTCACTTTCACGGGCTTGCCGGTCTGCCAGGACTCGGTTGCGGCATCGGCCAGTTTCTGGGCCTGCAACCCGTCATGGCCCGAGGGTGCAACGGGCTTGGAGTTGGTCACGGCGTCGATGAAGGTGAGCACTTCGTTGGCATAGGCCTGGCCGTAGCGCTCGGTGAAGAAGTTGAGGATCGGGTCCTCGTGGAAGCCCTCGGCATTGGCCACTTCCACCGTGGTGTTGTGGACGTTGCCGGCGCGCAGCATGCCCTTGGAGCCGTGCACCTCGATGCGCTGGTCATAGCCATAGGCGGCGCGGCGCGAATTGGTGATGACGGCGATCTTGCCGGATGCGGTCTGCATCTGCACCGCCGCCGTGTCGCAATCGCCTTCATCGCCGATGGCCTTGTCGACGAGGGCCGCACCCAGCGCGCTGACCGTGACGAACTCCTCGCCGACGAGGAAGCGGGCGAGGTCGAGGTCGTGGATCATCATGTCGCGGAAGATGCCGCCGGAGCTCTTCACGTAAGAGGCGGGCGGCGGGGCCGGGTCGCGGCTGATGATGGTGGCGAGCTCGATGTTGCCGATGACGCCGTCGCGCAGGCGCTTTTCCAGCGCCGCGAAATTGGGGTCGAAGCGGCGGTTGAAGCCGATCATCAGGGTGGTCTTGTTCCTCGCCACCGTCTTCAGGCACTCCTCGATGCGGGCGACCGACAGGCTCACCGGCTTCTCGCACAGGATGGCCTTGCCGGCGTTGGAGCCGGCCTCGATCTGCTCGGCATGGAAGGGTGTGGGGGTGGCGATCAGGATGGCGTCAACGTCTTTCGCCTTGATGATGTCCTCGACGCTCGCGACCGAGGCTCCGACCTCGGAGGCCAGCTCCTCGGCGGCCTTCGGCATGGCATCCGCCAGATAGGCGACCCTGGCCTTGCCGGATGCGGCAATCGTTCTCGCGTGCACCTTGCCAATGCGGCCCGCCCCCAGGACTCCAAAACGCAGCATTCAATCTCTCCCTCGGTTGATCTCGTCGAATTCGGTTGTGTGGATGATGCAGAAGCGATGCTTTTGCGTTGTTGTCCGTTGCATTTCGGTTGCTGTCCAGTCGCCCGTGACGTGCAACCGTTCCGGGTTGTGCAAGATTGTTGCGCAACGGGAATATGTTCGACCTGTGGCAAAGCCGAGTTTTGGCCCTCGCCGGGGGAACTGTCGGATGGTTGGGGCTCGCCAGTCTCGCGTTGCGCAAGATTGTTGCGCAACGGGAATATGTCCGACCTGTGGCAACACGCGGAAAACAGTCACGAGACATGCGCGCGAGGAGAGAAAAGCGGGGGTCGTGGCTGTCGTCTGGATGAATGCCGGAAACATGCTTTTCGGTAGCTGCCGTTGCGTCTTTGAGTTGCCGTACCACACATTTTTGCTGCCAAACATTGCAAGCCGGGATCGCGCCAACCGCTTTCGATGCCATTATTAATTTAGAATAAACATTCCGAATTGACTTCATTTTGGAATTGATGTTTCGTATTGTCAAGCCAGCAGTCAAGATTTCAGAGTGCGACATGTCAGCGTCGGGTACCGGCAAGCGGTTGGACGTCATCACCATCGGGCGGTGCTCGGTGGACCTCTATGGCCAGCAGATCGGCGCGCGGCTTGAGGACATCGGATCCTTCGCCAAGTCGGTGGGGGGCTGCCCCTCCAACATCGCCATCGGCTCGGCGAGGCTCGGCCTCAGGTCCGGCCTGATCACCCGGGTGGGCGACGAGCAGATGGGGCGCTACGTGAAGGAGCAGATGGCGCGCGAGGGCGTGGCGCTGGACGGGATCGCCACCGACCCCGCCCGCCTCACCTCGCTGGTGCTGCTGTCGGTCGAGAACGACAAGACCTTCCCGCTGATCTTCTACCGCGACAACTGCGCGGACTCCGCCCTGTCCGAAGCCGACATCGACGAGGCGTTCATCAAGTCCTCGGCCTCCGTGCTGGTGACGGGCACGCATTTCGCCAGGCCCAACACCGATGCGGCACAAAGAAAGGCGATGCGCATCGCCAAGGCCCATGGCGCCAAGGTGATCCTCGACATCGACTACCGGCCGAACCTGTGGGGCCTTGCGGGCTTAAGCGCGGGCGAGGAGCGCTACATCAAGTCGGACAAGGTGTCCGAGCACATGAAGACCATCCTGCCCGACTGCGACCTGATCGTCGGCACCGAGGAAGAGGTGCACATCGCGGCGGGCACGGAAGACACGTTGGAGGCACTGCGAATCATCCGCAAGCTGTCGAAGGCGGTGATCGTGCTGAAGCGCGGGCCGATGGGCTGCGTGGTCTATCCCGATGCGATTCCCGATGCGCTGGACAAGGGCATCGTGGGCAAGGGCTTCCCCATCGAGGTCTATAACGTGCTGGGCGCGGGCGACAGCTTCATGTCCGGCTTCCTGCGTGGCTGGCTCAAGGGCGAGGATTACGCGACGAGCGCCACATGGGCCAATGCCTGCGGCGCCTTCGCGGTGTCGCGCCTGCTGTGTTCGCCCGAGATTCCGACATGGGAGGAACTGCAGTATTTCCTCACTCACGGCAGCCCGTACAAGGCGCTGCGCAAGGATGAGGCGATCAACCACGTGCACTGGGCGACCACGCGGCGCAAGCAGCCGGAGCAGCTGCTGGCCTTCGCCATCGACCACCGCATGCAGATGGAGAAGATGGCGGATGATGCGGGTGCACCCCGCGCGCGCCTCAACGACTTCAAGCGGCTGGCAATCCAGGCCATCGGGCGGGTTTCGAAGGGCAAGCCCGGTTACGGCACGCTGCTCGACGACGTCTATGGCCGCGAGGCGATGTTCGATGCGGCGAAGCTGGGGCTGTGGGTGGGACGCCCGCTGGAACAGCCGGGCTCGCGGCCCTTGCGCTTCGAGTTCACCCAGGACGTGGGAGCGAGGCTGGCCGAGTGGCCGGTGACGCACACCATCAAGTGCCTTGCCTTCTATCACCCGGATGATCCGCAGGCGCTGAAGGACGAACAGGCACAGAAGCTGCGAACACTCTATGAGGCCGCACGCAAGGTGGGGCGTGAGTTGCTGGTGGAGATCATCGCCGGCAAGAGCGGACCGCTGGACGACATGACCATCGCGCGCGCCATGACGGAACTCTATGCGCTGGGCATCAAGCCCGACTGGTGGAAGCTGGAGCCGCAGGCGTCGGCCAAGGCGTGGGAGAACATCGCCGCGGTGATCGAGAAGAACGACCCGTGGTGCCGCGGCGTGGTGCTGCTCGGGCTCGACGCGCCGGAGGCGGAGCTGGCAAAGGGATTTGCCGCGGTTGCCGGTCAGCCCGTGGTCAAGGGCTTCACGGTGGGCCGCACCATTTTCAGCAATGCGGCACAGAAGTGGCTCAAGGGCGAGATGACGGACGAGCAGGCGGTGACGGACATGGCGGCGCGGTTTCAGGCGCTGGTGGACATCTGGAACAGGGCGCGGACGGCGTGATCCCCACATTCCGTCACCCCGGCGAAAGCCGGGGCCCCGCTTTGAGAGCCACAAGAAAGCTGGGTCCCGGCTTTCGCCGGGATGACGGCAAGTAACAAGATACTGAATTCCTCAAGGAGCCTTCACATGAGCAAGACCATTCGTCTCACCGCCGCGCAGGCGCTCGTCAGGTTCATGACGGAGCAGATGACCGTCGTCGACGACAGGGACGTGCCGGTCTTCGCCGGCATGTGGGCGATCTTCGGGCATGGCAATGTGGCCGGCATGGGCGAGGCGCTGTGGCATGTGAGGGACGAGCTTCCCACCTATCGCGGCCAGAACGAGCAGTCGATGGCGCATGCGGCGATTGCCTATGCCAAGACGATGCGCCGCCGACGCATGATGGCCTGCACCACCTCGATCGGGCCTGGCGCCATCAACATGGTGACGGCCGCCGCTGTTGCGCATGTCGACCGCATTCCGCTGCTGCTGATCCCCGGCGACATCTTTGCCAGCAGGCGACCCGACCCGGTGCTGCAGCAGGCGGAGGATTTCGGCGATGGCACCATCTCGGTGAATGACTGCTTCAAGCCGGTGTCGCGCTATTTCGACCGCATCATGCGGCCCGAGCAGCTGATCCCGGCCTTGAACCGCGCCATGGTGGTGTTGACGGATCCCGCCGAATGCGGGCCGGTGACGCTGTCCTTCTGCCAGGATGTGCAGGCCGAGGCTTATGACTATCCTGTAAGCTTCTTCGCGGAACGTCTGTGGGTGCCGCGTCGCGTCCGCCCGGACGAGACCGAGCTGGCCGATGCCGTGGAGGCGCTGCGCGAGGCGCAGAAGCCCGTGATCATCGCAGGCGGTGGCGTGCTGTTCTCGGAAGCCTCCGCGACGCTGGCGGCCTTTGCGGCAAGGCACGGCATTCCGGTGATGGAGACCCAAGGCGGCAAGTCATCGCTGCCCTTCGCCGATCCCTTGAACATGGGCGCCGTCGGCGTCACCGGCACGGGGGCTGCGAACCGGCTGTGCGAGCAGGCGGACGTGATCCTCGCGGTGGGCACAAGACTTCAGGACTTCACCACCGGTTCATGGGCGCTGTTCCAGAATCCGGAGAAGACCCTCATCGGCCTCAACACGCAGGTGTTCGATGCCACCAAGCATCGGGCACTTCCGCTGGTGGCGGATGCGCGGGTGGGCCTCGAGGAGCTTTCCGCAAACCTTGGCCCTTGGGCCGCGCCAAAGGCGTGGACGGCGGACGCCAAGGCGGGCTTCACGGCGTGGATGGCGACGGCCGACACCTACACCGCGCCCACCAATGCCGAGCGGCCTTCCGACGCGCAGGTGATTGGTGCCGTGCAGCGCGCGCTGGGGCGCGAGGTGTCGCTGATGGGGGCATCGGGTGGCTTGCCGGGCGAGCTGCACAAGCTGTGGCAGGCGAGCTATCCCTCCTCCTATCACCTCGAATATGGCTTCTCCTGCATGGGCTACGAGATTGCCGGTGGCATCGGCATGAAGATGGCGCAGCCCGACCGCGAAGTGGTCGTCATGCTGGGCGACGGCAGCTACATGATGATGAATTCGGAGCTCGCCACGAGCGTGATGATGGGGGTGAAGATCACCGTCGTGCTGCTCGACAACCGGGGCTATGGCTGCATCAACCGGCTGCAGCATGCCTGCGGCGGCGAGCGTTTCAACAACCTCTATGACTACAACACCTTCCAGGAGCAGAGCCCGCAGATCGACTTCGTGATGCATGCGCGCTCACAAGGTGCCATCGCGGTGAAGGCGAACTCGCTGGCGGAGTTGGAAGCAGCGCTGGTGGAGGCGAAGTCGGCACCGCGCACCACGGTGATCGTCATCGATACCGACCCGATGATCTCCACCGATGCCGGTGGACATTGGTGGGAAGTGGCAGTACCGGAAGTATCAATAAGGCCGCAGGTGAACGTGGCGCGCAAGAACCATGAAGCCGCTCTCGCCAAGCAGCGCGTGGGCGACTGAAGGAGAACCGCCATGTCGAAGCTCAAGATCCACCCGACCCGCGACACCGGACGCATCGTGCATGTGACGCCCGAGAGTGCGGGCTGGACGCATGTGGGCTTCGATGTGTGGAAGCTGAAGCCGGGCGGGGTGACCGAAGGTGGCGAACCGGGCCGCGAGGTCTGCCTCGTCTTCATCGGCGGCAAGGGCCATGTGTTCGTGGGCGCCAAGGACTTCGGCGTGCTGGGCGAGCGGAACTCGCCCTTCGAGGGCAAGCCGTGGTCGGTCTATATCCCGGCGGGCGAGCGCTGGAAGGTTACGGCGGAGAATGCCGTGACGCTTGCGGTCTGCACCGCACCGGGCGAGGGCGGCAAGCACCCGGCGCGCGTCATAGCCCCCGATGGCCTGCACCAGGAAACGCGCGGCAAGGGCTCCAACACGCGGCACGTCACCAATATCATTCCCGAATGGGATGCAGCCGAGGGGCTTCTGGTGGTCGAGGTCATCACGCCGGGTGGCTGCACCTCGAGCTACCCGCCGCACAAGCATGACGAAGACAATCTACCCCACGAGTCGGCGCTGGAAGAAACTTACTACCATCGCATCAGTCCGCCGCAGGGCTTCGCCTTCCAGCGCGTCTATACCGACGACCGGTCTTTGGATGAGGCGATGGCGGTGGAGGATGGCGACGTGACGCTGGTGCCCAGGGGCTATCACCCCTGCGCCACCACGCATGGCTATGACCTCTATTACTTGAACGTGATGGCCGGGCCGCGGCGGACATGGAAGTTCCACAATGCGCCGGAACATGAGTGGCTGCTGAAGGCGTGAGGGCGTGTGGGCCAAAGGATGCGCGGGTCGAGCCCGCGCATGATGAATTGAAAAGACGCTCCAGACCTCATCATGCCCGGGCTTGTTCCGGGCATCTTTTTTGTGCTGCTCAGTTCACCTTCAGCGTCTGGCGATATTTCTCCGCGTCCCAGTTCACCAGCCGGTCGACGTCCTCATCGGTCAGCGCCACCAGCGGGTCTCTCTCTTCCACGCGGCGCATGACGTCGGCGAGGCAGCGGCCCATGGGTTCGATGGCGGGCTTTGCATCGTTGCGAATGAGCACGCCGACACCGGGGATGGCGATGAGCGGCGGGTTGCCGTCGAAGGTGGTGGCCACGCCGACGCCGAGGAAGACCACGTGGTCAGGGTAGAACACCTTGTGCTGGCCGCGCCTCAGGGCGAGCGGATCGGTTGCGAGCGCGTGGGTCTCGTCCATCACCGCGGGCGCGTAGGCGGTTCCCGCACTGTGACCTTCGAGCGCGGCGCGGTCCACCTTCGCGGCGGCGCGAACCGGACGGGTGACGGCGGCGACCACCTTGTCGAGAAGCGCTTCGGCATCTTCCACCGTATCGGCGGCAACTGCGAGGCCGTGGTTGCCGAGGACGAGCACATTGACGACGGGGCGGATGCGCGACTGGATCGCACCCGCCAACGGCAGGCCGGGGCGGGCATAGGGGATAAAGGCCCAGTCGAAGCCTGCGAGCTTCTCGGCGAGGCGCTGCTCGCCATCCGCACGGATGGCCCAGGCGATGGTGTTGACGCAGTGGACATGCACCACCACGCGCTGCGGCATCAAGGCGTGCACGGTGGTTTCGATCGAGGGGCGAAGGCCGGTGCTGTTCAGGTCGGTGCGCACGAAGGCTGTGCAGGACTCGCAAGCGGGGTCGTCCTTGGCGAGTGCGGCGAGGATTGCGGCGTGGTCGAGCGGCACGAAGATGTCACGCGCGGCGGCATCCTTCAGCCATGTGCCGGACGCCTTGATCCACATGACGCCATCGTCCTTGAGCGACGTGTTGCCGCCGGCGGCCTGTACCAGCAGCGGGTCACTGCCGACTTTGGCCGAGAGTGCGCGCAGGCGGTCGATCTCTACCATTGGAAGGCATCCATCACGTAATCGGGTTGGGGAGAGAGCGTTGCGGCGTCATGTCCTGCCGAGACACCCTGCAGCACGAGGAGGGTTTCGAGCCCGGCATTGCGTCCACCCGCCACGTCATGCTCGGCACTGTCGCCGATGCAGAGGATGCGCGAGGGATTGCCGATGAGGCGCGCGGCTTCGCGGTAAATCCCTGCATAGGGCTTGCCGATCCATGTGACCTTGCCGCCCATCTCTTCGTAAAGCGCGGCGATGGCGCCGGGAGCGGGCATGAGGCCCTTTGGCGTCAGCATCAGCTTGTCCGGGTTGCAGCAGACGGCGGGGAGCGTGATGTCGGTGAGCATCTTGCGATAGTTATCGAGCGAGGTTTTCGGCGCGTTGGAGCCGAGAATGAGGATGATCTCGGCGTCGCGCGGATCGTTCACAAAAGTGATGCCGTCGAAGCCATAGTCCTCGCCGTCCTTGCCGATGAGGAAGGCGCGCTTTGCGGTAAGGCCCGAGAAAGCGACTTCACCCGAGCTCACCGCATCGACGAAGTGATCGCGCGGCACGCCCATCTTCACGAGGCGCTGGCGGTTCGATTCTGCGCGCTTGCCAGAATTGGTCATCACCGCAACGGGAATGCCGAGCGCCTTCAGCTCGCTGAGCACGCGCGCCGTGCCGGGGTAGAGCGTCTGGCCGTCATGGATGACGCCGAACTGGTCGATCAGCATCCCGTCGAAGCGGGACGCAATCTGGTGAAGGCCGTCAATTCGCTTTGCTTCAATTGGCATGGCCGATGCCTCGCCATGCCAGTCGTGCGGTGCCGACGGCGGCGTGTTCGCTCAAGGACGGTTTTTCCGGCACGCCGAGTGCCTTCAGCCGGATCGCCGTCCATGCCGCATTGGCGGCACCGCCGCCTGCGGTGCGGATGCTGATCAGCGGCGATGCGCCGAGCTGGCCCAGCTTGGCATAGGCCTCCGCCTCGATCCGCGCGATGCCTTCGAGGATGCCCTGGAAGAACACGCGGTCATCGGCGGGCCGCGGCGTGAGGCGCGGCTGGAGATTCGGATCGTTGACGGGGAAGCGTTCGCCGGGCTTGGGGAGAGGGTAATAGTCGAGGCCAGTGGGCACGCCGGGGTCGAGCAGCGGCGTGAGGCGCGCGATGTCGTCCTTGCTGAAGTAGGCGCCGATGGCAGCACCTCCGGTGTTCGATGCACCACCTGCCAGCCACTGGTCACCGATGCGGTGGCTGTAGATGCCGAAGTCCGGGGCGAAGACAGGTTCGGCCGAGAGCAGCTTCAGGGTGAGCGTGGTGCCGAGCGAGGTGACGCCGTCACCCGGTTCGGAAGCACCCGATGCGAGGAAAGCGGCGCAGCCGTCCGTCGTTCCGGCGACGATGGCGGTGTTGGCGGGCAGGCCCAGCTGGGCGGCCATTTCCGCCGTGATGTTGCCGATCTTGGTGCCGGCGGGAACGACGGTGGGGAAGAGCGCCACGTCGAAGCCCGTCTTCGCGATCCATGACGGCCAGGTGCGGGTGACGGGGTCGTAGCCCGATTTGAGTGCGTTGTTCTCGTCCGTCACGTCATAGCGGCCCGACAGCTTGCCGAGCACCCAGTCGGCCTGGTGAATGATGCGGGCGCCCTGGCCCACGAATTCCATGGCGCGAGCGAGCGGCGAGGTGCCGCCCAGCGCCGCCGTCTCACGCGGGGCGACGGCGACGATTTTCGCAAGGTTGGCCTTGTCGCAGACGTCGTTGTACATGGAGCCGAGGCTTGCTGGCGCGCCATCGGCGTTGACGGCGAGGATGGTGCCGGACGTGCCGTCGATCGAGATGGCGCGGACCTGCAGGCCATCGAGCTTCAGCGCGGCGAAGGCAGCAAGCGTGGCGTTCCACCACAGCTGCGGGTCCTGCCATGCGCGGCCGAAATCGGTGATCGGCGCCACGATGGGCGCTGACGACATGGCCTTCAGCGCGTTGTTCTCATCGGTGGCGGCGATGCGCACGCCGGAGGTGCCGATGTCGATTCCCAATGCGACGGGGATGGTCATTTCGTTTCCATGGCGAGGATAGATGTTGCGGTCAGCTCGTCGGTGATGATGACGTCGCACATGCCGCCCTTGAGCACGCCTCGCAAGCCCGGCACCTTGGTCTTGCCGCCGGACGCGATCATGACGCAGGGAATGTCCTTTAGTTTCTCAGGGCTCAGCGCCACGACGCGCTGGTTGAGCGGGTGGTCGACGACGCGGCCCTCGCGGTCGATCCAGTGGGCGGAGATGTCGCCCACCGCACCGGCCTTGAGGAGATCGTCGACATCGGCGCGCGACACGAGGCCGACCCTTGTCATGGTGCAGGTGGGGGTGAGTTCACCGACCGAGAGGAAGGCCAGGTCCACCTTCTCGCCGCGCTCGAAGATTTCCTTCAGCATGGGCTGGGCCATCAGCAGGTCGCGCGTCGACTGCGTGTCGGTCAAGGCCGGGGCGGCAACATAATAGCATTGTGCGCCGACGAGATCAGCGAGGTGCGAGGCGGTCTCGTGCGGGTTCATGGCCGAGCCGCGCGTGAGGCCGCCCAGGAGCGAGACGACGGAGAGGCGATTGAGCTGGCGGCGCGGCACCGACTGGATCGAAAGCCTGAGGGTGCGGCCCCAGCCCACACCCACCGACATGCCGTCCTTCAGCCGCGCCGACAGGGCAGCCGCCGCGGCGGTGGCGATGACCTGCGGGATCAGCGCCTGGTCGGGCGGGGTGGGAACGACCACCGCATCCTCGAGGCCATACTGGTTCCGGAGCCTTTCCTCGAGTTCGACGCAGGAGGCGAGGCGGCCCGTGATGTTGATCTGGACGAGGCCCTGATCACGCGCCTGCGCGAGGAGGCGGTTGACGCGGGTGCGGTTCAAGCCGAGCTTCTTGCCGATCTGCGCCTGGGTGAGGCCCGCCACGAAATAGAGCCAGGCGGCACGGGTGGCGAGCTGCTCATCGGGGTCGATGGCGAGAGCGACGCCGAGGGGCGGCGAGGTATCGGGAAGTGCGCGTGTCTCGCCCTCGTCCATCATCGCCTCATGAACTGCGGTGCAGGGCCGCCCAGGGAATGTCGAGTGCGGTATCGTTCGTCAATGCATCGAGCAGGGCGGAGGTGAGCGGCAGGGATTTGGCATCCAGCCTGCCGTTCTTCATCATGGCGCGCAGCGTTGGCGCCACGGTGACGCCGAGCTCGGCCCCCTCGATGGTGTCGCCCTTCATCGGGCCGTCCTTTGTCTGCTGGTAGGTGAGGCCGCGGCCGAGGTTGTTGCCGAGCCTCGAATTGCGGCCAGCTTGGGCAGTGACATAGAGATCGCCCGCACCCGGCATGCCCCAGACGCTCTGTTCCGTGCCGCCATGGGCGGTGGAGAGCACCATCAATTCGCGGATCGCCTGATCGAAGATGATGGCAGCGGCATTGTGGTTGAAGGCGCGGTTCTCGGTGGCGGCCATCTTCTCCAGATGGCCCGCCGCCCAACCGACGCCAATGGCGAAGAAATTCTTGAAGGCCGCACAGATCTCGACGCCGATCACGTCGCCCGAGAGGCGCGGGTGATAATAGTCGCACTCCAGCATGTCGCAGAGCGATTGCGCGAACGGCAAATCATGCGAGGTGATGACGGTGCCGGTGTGACGCCTGACCGCGAGTTCGCCCGCGATGCAGGGACCGCCGATGGCGGCGATCTTCAGCACAATGCCGGTGCGGCGCTTCACTTCAGCCGCAACGCGGTCCGGCAGTGCCGTGAGGCGATCAGTCTCCGGGTGCATGCCCTTGGTGATCATGACGACGGGCACTGGTGCTTTCAGTGTCTCGCACAGCCGGTCGATGGCCCAGTTGACGCCGGCCGAGCTGATGCCGAGCAGGATCAGGTCCGTGTCGGTTCCCAGCGCCTTGGCGAAGTCGCCATGCTGGTAGGCGACGACGCCGTCCGGGAGCTTGACGTTGAGCTTGGGGTGGCGGCCGCAAGCCTTCACGCTATCGATGATCTCGGTGTCGAGATGGGTGCCGACGAGGCGAACGCTGTGGCCACGGTCACGCAGCGGCAGGCACATGGAGGAACCCATAACGCCGGCGCCGAGGATGGTGACGATGCTCACGCCAGGGCCTTTCCGCTTTCCGCGTCGAACAGGTGGACCTTGTCGAGGCGCGGCATGAGGTGGAATGTCTCGTCACGCGCCAGCGATACGCGATCCTGGGTGATGGCGCAGATTTCCTGGCCGCCCATGTCGGCGTAGATGTGCATTTCGGGGCCGGTCGGCTCCACCACCACGACCTTGGCGGGCGCACCTGAGCCAAAGGTGAAGTGCTCCGGCCGGATGCCATAGACCACCTTCTGCCCGATCGTGGCGTTGTGGACCGGCGGCAGCGGCAGGGTGGTGCCTTCGCCGAGCAGCACGCCATTGGGCGTCACTTCGCCCTTCAGCAGGTTCATCGACGGCGAGCCGATGAATTCCGCCACGAAGAGGTTGGCGGGCTTGTCATAGACCTCGAGCGGCGAGCCTTCCTGCTCGATGTAGCCATCGCGCAGGATGACGATCTTGTCGGCCATGGTCATGGCCTCGATCTGGTCATGGGTCACGTAGACGGTCGTCGTCTGCAGCCGGTCATGGAGTTCCTTGATCTCGGTGCGCATCTGGACGCGCAGCTTGGCATCGAGGTTCGACAGCGGCTCGTCGAACAGGAAGACGGCGGGGTTGCGCACGATAGCGCGACCCATGGCGACGCGCTGGCGCTGGCCGCCCGAAAGCTCACGCGGGTAGCGGTCGAGATAGGGCTCGAGGTTGAGGATCTTGGCGGCCCATGCCACCTTCTCGTCGATCTCGGCCTTGGGACGCTTGGCGAGGATGAGCGAGAAGCTCATGTTGTCGCGCACCTTCATGTGGGCGTAAAGCGCGTAGTTCTGGAACACCATGGCGATGTTCCGGTCCTTGGGATGCACGTCGTTGACGCGGCGGCCCTGGATTTCGATGTCACCACCCGTCACCGACTCGAGGCCGGCAATCATGCGCAGCAGGGTGGACTTGCCGCAGCCCGATGGGCCGAGCAGCACCACGAAGGAACCATCCTCGATCGTGAGGTCGATGCCGTGGACGACCTCCAGGTTGCCGTAGTTTTTTCTGACGTTCTTGATCGTTACCGATGACATGTCTTCTACGGTCCTATTGTTCGTCGCGGGCGAGGAATTCGTCGAGCAGGCCCGCATCATCCGCAAGATCCAGGAAGGACCAGCGGTTGCGGACGTCCCGGGCATGTTTCATGGCGTCGCGCCAGACCTTGCGGTCCAGCCCGAGCTCGGTTGCGGTGGTGGGGCCACCGGCGGCGGCGAGCGTCGCCTTCATCTTGGCGGGGTCCATGAGCATGGGGCGCAGTTCCTCGCGGAGCTGCGGCCACATGACAGCAAGCTTCTTGTTGAAGGCTTCTGCTCCCGCACGGTCGAAGGACTTCTTCTTCGCTTCCGCGTAGCACATGCTGCCGATGGCCTCGCCGTAGCGGGCGATGAATTCCTTCTCCTCGATGTGTGTCGCCTTGATGAGGGGCGGCTGGTCCATCGCAAGGAGTTCATGGTGGAGGCGCGCGATGGCGAGCGATGCCACACCTACCTGCTGGCCGTGGGTGGAGCCGGGGTGCTTGTCGCCTGCGAACATGTCGATCCAGTGCGACACCTGGTGCTCGCCCATCGAGCCGTGATGCGAGACGCCGGTGAAGCAGACGCCGAGGCCGCAGAGCGTCAGCACGCGATGCAGGTGGCCGTTGGCAGCGATGTCATGCGTCTTCAGCCCCGCCGCGGACTCGATCATTCGCTGTTCGTCTTCACCGATCAGCGTGTAGGGCACTCCCGAATAGAAGGTGTCGAACAGGCGGTGCGAGGTCCACCATTCAACCTGTGCGGTGGGGCGGCAGAGCGAGTCGCCCAGGCCCGCGGCAGACAGCCAGTGCGGGGCCTTTGCCGAAACCTTGAGATCAAGGAAGATGCCACGCGGCGCGTGGGCGGGAAGCGACGTCTTGTAACCGTTGGCCAGCGTTACCGAGGCGGTGGAGGCCGCATAGCCGTTCATCGAGGCGGCGGTGCCGAAGGTGGCGTATTTCCGGCCATCCTTGAAGGTTGCGTATTTGCAGGTGTCGGACAGCGCGCCGGAGCCGACGGCGACGATGGCATCGGCGTGGCGGGTCGCTTCCTGCACCATGGCGATGGTGGGCTCGTCGCAGTGGATGTGGCCCGGCAGCACCAGCTCATCGATGGTGCCGAGGCCCTTCAGATGCTTGGCGACGCGGCGGCCCATGGCCTCATGCGTGTTGACGTCGGAGACCACCGCGATGCGCTTGCCGAGTTTCAGGGGGGCCAGCATGTCGGCCTCGCCGCCGTCGAGATCGTCCTCGATGCGGATCACCTCGAAGGGGACGGTGGCGGTCTTGCCGGTCGCCGGGTCCTTCCAGTGGCCTGCGACGACATCGCTGATCAGTTCATTCCAGTCGGTCATTTTTGTGCACTTCGCGAAAAATCGACGAGTTTCTGGTTCCAGTCGGAGAGCTTCGGCCAGAGCTCCGAATAGACGCCGAGGAGTTCCTGGTAGCGGGCCGAATCCTTCTTCCGTGGGCGGAAGGTCTTGGACGGCTTGCCGGACATGGCGGCGGAGGCTTGCGGCACCGACTTGTACCAGCCCGCACCCTTGGCTGCGGCCATGGCGGCGCCCAGCGCCGAAGCTTCCGCCGTTTCGAGCCGCTTCACGTCACGCGCCGAGGCATCGGCGAGAATCTGGCACCAGAGATCCGAGCGCGAGCCGCCGCCCACGGCGGCGAAATGGGTGATGGGTGTCGTCGCATCGGCTACCTGGTTGGTCATCATCGCCTGTTCCAGTGCCACGCCTTCGAGGAGTGCGCGATAGACATCGCCGCGGCTGTGATTGCCGGAGAGGCCGGCGATGACGCCGCGCGCCGCGCTATCCCAGTAGGGCGTCATCACGCCGGACCAGTAGGGCACGAGCACGAGTCCGTGGGCGCCGATGGGCGAGGCTTTCGCTTCCGTCTCCAGCGCCTTGAAGATGCCGGGGTCCTTGCCCGGCGAGACGTTGAACAACCGCTCCACCATCCAGTTGACGAGGAAGGTGCCGGTGCGGATGGCGGTTTCGAAGGAGAAGCCCTCCTCGCCCACCGCCATCATGGTGCGGAAGGCGCGGTTGGCAGCGTAGTGCTTGCCATAGCTGCCTGACACCGCAGCGGTGCCGAGGTTCACATAGGCGCGGCCCTCGAGGAATGTATTGGCGCCGGTGCCGGCGCACTGGCCATCGCCGCCGCCGGCGATGACGGGCGTTCCCGCCTTGAGGCCGGTGAGCTTCGCAGCTTCGGCGGTGACTTCGCCCATGATCTCGCCGGGTCGATGGAGTCGCGGCAGCTGCTCTCGCGTCAGGCGGGCGGCCTTGAGGAGAACGTCCGACCAGTCATAGGCACCGACGTCGAGCAGGCCCATGGGATCGGCGGAGGCCGTCGAGGTGGCCCACTGGCCGGTGAGGAAATGGGTGAGCACGCCGTGCACTTCGGCCGTCTTGGCGGTCTTCGCCCAGACCTTCGGCATGTGGGTTGAGAGCCAGCGGCAGCGATAAAGGCAGGGGGTGACGTCGGCGGGCTTGCCGGAAATATTGTGGACAGCCTCGGCACCCAGCTCGGCGACGATGTCCTTCACTTCCTTTTGCGCACGCTCGTCGAGCCACAGCGTGCCGGGGCGCAGGGCTTTGCCCTTGGCATCGAACTGCGCGAAGCTTTCGCGCTGGTTGGAGATGGCAAGGCCCGCGACGCGCTTTGCGTCGATCTTCTTCGTCAGTTGCTTCAGCGCCTTGGTGAGGGCGCCTGTCCAGTCGCTGACCTCCTGCTCGAACCAGCCTGGATGCGGGTTGGAGAGCGGAACGGGTGCCCGGCCTTCGGCCACGATTCGGCCCCTGGCATCGAAGGCGATGGCCTTCGTGGCCGTGGTCGAACTGTCGATGCCGATGACAAGATCGCCGCGCATGGGACGGATGATTTCTTTCTGAGATGAAAACGGAGGCGGCAGTGATGCCGCCTCCGCGTATGGTTGCTTAGAGGCCGGCTTCGGCCACTGCGGCATCGATCGCCGCGGCGATGGTGTCCATGCACTTCTTCGGGTCGCCGCCGAAGTCCTGGCCGGTCAAGAGCTTGCCAAGGTTGACGGGGATCTCGTTGTTCGAGAAGCCAGCCCACAGCGGCATGTCAGGCTCAGATGCCATGTCGTTGTCGATGATCCACTTGACCATTTCGAGGTGGCGGGTCGTGCCGGGGCCGACCTTGGCCTTCTCGTTGACGCGCGGATCGGTGAACGACGACAGGCGCATCGGGGCGAAGCCGCCGATGAGCGTGCTGCGGGTCATCACGTCCTTCGAGCAGGCCCACTGCATGAACAGCCAGGCTGCGTCGACGTTCTTGGAGTACTTCGACAGGCCGAGGACCGAGCCGCCCTGGTGGGCGCGGTTCGGAACTTCGCCGAAGCCCACTTCAGACTTGGCGCGGAGCGGCTTGCCGGTGAACGGCTTGGCCGGCATCCACAGGCCCTGCACCTTCGAGTCCGCCGCATCGAGACCGGGGAAGAACTCATCCCAGGATTCGACAAGGGCGCACTGGCCGGACGCCATCATCTGGAACTGGCCGTCCCAGGTGGAGTTGAGCGATTCCGGCGGAGCGTTCTTGATCCACTCCTGGTACAGCGCGAGACCGGCGACACCGGCTTCGTCGTTGCCCTTGAACTTCTTGTCGGCGCCGAAGATCGAGCCGCCGGCGTTCCACACCATCTGGGTCCAGTCGCAGTTCAGCGAATAGTGACCCGACTTGGCCTGGAGGCCGGTGCCGTACATGCCATTGGCCTTCTCCGCTTCCGTGATCTTCTGGATCGCGGCGGTGAATTCCTCCTGCGTGGTCGGAACGGCGATGCCGTGCTTCTCGAGGATGTCCTTGCGGTACATCAGCATGAAGATCGGGATGTCGAAGGGAATACCGACCATCTTGCCATCATACATGGCGAGGCCTTCGACGAGCGGCTTCGAGAAGTCATCCCAGTCGAAGCCCGGCATGGCCAGGTTCGGCTTGTCCTTGTAGTACTGGGTGGGGTCGATCGTGTCCTGGGCGAAGGTGGCAACCCACGACTGGTCGAGGTAGTAGAGGTCGTAGGTGCCGAGCTGGCCCTGCACGTCCTGCGTGGCCTTGGCGAGAACCTGCTCGAGCGGAACGATTTCGACTTCGACTTCGATGCCGGTCGGGTCGGTGAACTCCGCCTTGATCTTGTCGAGCACGACCGTCGGAGGCGTTGCTTCCGAGGTGTAGCGGATCTTGGTGCCCTTGAAGGGCGAACCCACATCCTTCAGCCACTGCGTGACCGAAGCGTCTTGTGCCATGGCCTCGGTGCCGATAAGCCCCAAGTTGCCACGGAAGCCGCGCGAGCCGCCGAGGAGACCGGCCGAGAAGGCCGAGAAGCCGACGCCCGCAAGCGCCATCTTCTTCATGAAATCGCGCTTGGAGATGCGGCGCGCAGCGAATTCGCGTGCCGTATCGGCGATGAAGGTTTTCTTGTCGTAGTCTTTGAAGCTCATAGAGATCCTCCCATGGGTTTGAGCCTTAGGTTCTCGCGCGCGTCTTCACTCTTTCAGGGAGCCAAGCGTGAGGCCGCGCACCAGATTCTTTTGAACGAGCAGGATGAAGATGAAGCCCGGGATCATGGCCGCCGTGCCCAGCGCCGCGATGAAGCCCCATTCATTGCCCGTCGACGTCACGAAAGTCTGGATCTTCACCGGAACGGTTCTGATCTCCGTCGTGAGGAAAAGTGACAGCAGGAACTCGGTCCAGCAGAAGATGAAGACGAGGACCGCAGAAGCCGCGATGCCGCCCTTGACCATCGGCAGCACGATCTTGCGGAAGGTCTGGAACCTTGTGGCGCCGTCGATCATCGCGGCCTCGTCCACGTCCTTCGGCACGTCGTCGAGGAAGGACTTCATCAGCAGCACGGCGATGGGCAGGTTCATCAGCGCATAGATCATCATCAGGCCGAAGTAGCCGGCGTAGAGATTGTCGGTGTCGCGCATGCCGACCGTCTTGTAGATGGTGACGAGCGGCACGAGGATGGCAATGGGTGGCATGAAGCGCTGGCCCAGCACCCAGTTGAGATAGCTGTTGCGGCCCTTGAACATCATGCGCGACACGGCATAGGCCGCGAGCACCGCGATCACCAGCGTGATGGCCGTCGAGCCGAGCGAGATGATGACCGATTCCATGATGGACTGGCGCGAATCGTAAGCCGCCTCGCCGCCAACGCCCATGCCGAGGCCCTGGTCGATGGCGAGCTGCGAGCGCGACATGCCGAACAGCGTCACGCCATAGTTGATGATGGTGGGCACGAAGTCGAAGAAGTTGACGCGGTCCTTGTCGAACACCGCCGAGATCGGCTTGATCGAGGTGAGCGCCCACCAGAAGATGGGGAACATGAAGATGGCCACCACGGTGACGGCGGCAATGTCGCGCAGGATCTGGAGGGGACGCGAGGTTTCCATCACAGCTTGACCTTGAAGACCTTCATGAAGGTCGAGGAAACGAGGATGACGATGATCAGCGTGAGGAGTGCGATCGTCGAGGCATAGGGGAAGTCGGCATTGCCGAAATAGATGCGGCCCGCATAGGAGGTGAGGGTCTCCGTCGCGGTGCCGGGACCTGAGTCGGTCATCACCTTCACGTAGTCGAAGGCGCGGAACAGGTCGATGCCGCGGATCAGCACCGCGATGGCGATGATCTTGCTCATCATGGGCAGCGTCAGCTTGAAGAAGGCCTGGGTGGCCGTGGCGCCGTCAATTGCCGCGGCCTCGAAGGGTTCCTTGGGCAGCGAGCGCAAGCCTGCCAGCATGATCAGCACCATGAAGGGCGTCCACTGCCAGATCTCGGCGGTGAGCACGCCGGCCATGGCGGTGTTCGCCGTGCCGAGGATCGAGAAGCCCGTGGGGAATATCCCCATCGCGATGAGGCCGCGGCTCAAGACGCCGAAGGAACCGTTGAGCATGAGAAGGAACATCATGCCGGTGACGGCGGGCGGGATGACGAGCGGCAACGTCATCATGGCGCGCAGCACGCCATAGCCTTTCCGGTCCGAATCGAGCAGCAGCGCGATCAGCATGCCAAGCGTCAGCTGGAAGAACAGCGCCACGCCCGTATAGAGGAAGGTGTTGTAGATGGCGTTCCAGACGCGCTCGTCGCCGAGGATCTTCGACCAGTTGTGGGTGGGGTCGAACACCATCTTCCGGGTGGCGGCGTTCTTCTTGTAGAGCGACAGCGTGATGGCATAGAGCAGCGGATAGATGCCGAAGATGACCATCAGCGCGGCGGCGGGCAGCAGCCAGGGCACCGGGCTCTCGGACGCCATCCAGCGCGGCAGCCAGGGACGGTTTCCCGTCTCGCGGGGCCCCTCGGCAGAAAGGCTGGCGGAATCGGCAGGCATCAAGACGGCTCCCATGTCCCGACGTTGCGGGCAATTGCATTTGTGATTTTCAAATTGCAAAAGTGCAGGGGAATCCGGCCAGAGTCAACGGCGCACTGGAAATACCGCAACGCAAACAATATGTTGCGGTGCGATATGGGGCGTTTGCAAGACCGATGGGTCGCCATCTTGACCGATTCCTCAGCGCAACCTATATTTAAGAGGTAGCTGGCGCCGGTTGATAAGAGCCCCTTGGGCGCTTCGCAGGATAAACGGGAGTGCGGCCACGCTTCCTCCGGGGTCAGTAAAAGTGGGCTGACCCTTTGGACCAGAGGTCGAACTCATAAGTAATCTGATCTTTGATGAGATCATACGATCGTGTGTCGTTTCGTTCCCATTTTCTGTGAATTGCCCAAGTGCAGTAATCCGTCATCTGCAACATAGGGTCTGTTGCGCAAGGCCAAAAAGCCGTTCGCCAGAGTCGTCTCTTGATCGTTTGGCGAACGACATCATTCACCATTCACCGCGTCTGTAAAAACGGCTTGGCCTTTCTTTGTGCCCACCGAAGCTGCGGTCACAAGTATCTCCTGATTTGGTATCACGTGTTTCGCCATTCCAAATCTGAAGTGGTAATACCATCCATACTGATAAAACCGATGATTGCTCGGCCTTACCTTTGGATCGGCCTTGGATTTCTCCATAATGGTCGCCTGAACTCCAAAGTTGTGCTTGCAGATCAGCTCAAACATTCGATCTCTTACGATCTGTACGTCGGTTGTCGCATGAAAGTACTCTCCAAGCCGATGCCCCTCCCACGCCAGTTGACGCCGAAGCTCCTGGATTTCATCACTGGCTGCGCATGAGTGTGACGTGAGGGTACAGACGATGAAGTAGCGGGACACGTTTGGGGCACGCTTGAAGGCGAAGTCCCCAGCTTCGTCTGCGAAGATGTAGAGGCGAGTCATTCTGACGCAAGGAAAGTCGCCTCTGCCGCCCAAGTCAAATTAATTTACGATCTTAGATTTAGTATTTAACCCAAAAATGACAATTCAGGTCAGAGCGCGTGGAAGCGGGTGTCGGCCTGGTCAAGCCTGCGGCGGATCTGGGTGACGAGCAGGGAATCATCCGGCGCGCAGTTGTCGTAGGTAAGGCGCTCGCCCGCCTTGATGGGCTTCAGCACCTTGGCACCCTGGGCGAGGCCCAATGGCACGGCGTTGGCGTTGCGCGCCTCGGCATGGGTCATGGCCCAGGCGCGATAGTCGATCTCGCCGATGCGGCCCAGGATTTCACCGGGGGAAAGATCGCGCTTGGCCACCGTTACGCATTCGGCGACGGGATGCTCGAGCGGCACCATGTCGGCCTGGCCATGCAGCACGGCGCGGGCGGCCGACAGCGGCACTTCGAGGCTGGTGAGGTGATAGGGGCGGGTGAGGGCGAAGTAGGGGCCCTTGCCGACCTTGAGATCGATCATGCGTTCCTGCAGGCGCGGGTGATCGGTGGTGACGATGCAGAACACGCCGGGGGCAACGCCCTTGCCGATGGAATAGTCGACGCAGCCCTTCTTCGAGAGGACGCCGCCGTCTGACTTGGGGATCAGCACCGAGGCCAGTTCCTCGCGCGTGGCCGCAGGGCCGTGCATGCCGGGCACGTCCGGCACGAGGCCGGTGCAGTTGGCGATGGCCACCATCTCCACCATGGTCTTCGAGCCGTCGACGAACTCGACCAGCATGCGGGCGTTCATGTTGCGGGCCTTGGCTTCCGCCTCATAGTCGGCGGGCACGGCATCCCATTTCAACGGGTTGTTCTTGCCCTTGCCGGCGCAAACGACCTCAAGCCCGATGGACTGGGCGAAGCCAATCAGTTCCAGCGTGGCGGCGGGCTCATCACCTGCGGCACCGGTGTAGACGACGCCGGCGGCTTTCGCGGCCTGGTGCAGGTGGCGGCCGATGGTGATGTCGGCCTCGACGTTGAGCATGACGACATGCTTGCCGTTGGCAATCGCCTCCAGGGCGAACTGCGTACCGGTGTTGGGGTTTCCGGTGGCATCGATCACCACGTCGATGCGGCCGGACTTGGCCAGCACCGCAGGATCCGATGTGATGGCGATGTGCCCATTCTCGATTGCCGCATCGATGGCCGCGGGCGTATCGGCATAGGTGGTGTGGTCTTCGGTGAAGCCCGCCATGGCGGCGGCGGCGCGGGCCTGCGGCGGGCGCATCTCGGCCACGGCGCCAAGGCGCAGGCCCGGCATGCGGTTCAGCTGCACCATGATGTCGGTGCCCATCTGGCCGCAGCCGGCAAGGCCAATGGTGACGGTTCTCCCCGCTTCAGCGCGGGCTTTCAGTTCGGAAACGAGCGGGGAGACGCCAGCGATCACTTCTTCCTCGTGCCTTTCTTCTGCGCGGCGGCCTTCTTCGGCACATCGCGGCGCACCAATCCCGTCACCGAGGGTGCATCGGTCTTCTTGAACTCGCCTGTCTGCTTACCATAGGTTTTCATGCGGGCGAGCACGGTATTCATCTGGTTCGACTTCAGGATGATGGGCTTGCCGACCTGGAGTGCAGCCCAGTACTGGTGGGCGATGGTCTCCACCTCGCCCGCCCGCCACAGCGCCTTTTCGAGGTCGGGGCCGAAGGCGATCTGGCCATGGTTGCCGAGAAGGCAGGCCGAACGGTCCTTCAGCGCCTTCAGCATGAGAGCCGAGAGTTCGGGCGTGCCGAACTCGGCATAGCCGGAGCAGCGGATGTCGGTGCCGCCGGCGATGCCGATCATGTAGTGGAAGGGCGGAATGTCCTTTCGGAGGCAGGCGAGTGCCGTGGCATAGGTCGAATGGGTGTGGACGATGGCACCCGCTTCAGGGCGATGCTTGAAGATGTCGAGGTGCATGCGCCATTCGGTGGAGGGCAGATACTCGCCGATGTAGCCGCCGTCGAGATCCATCTCGACCACGTGCTCGGGCTTCATCCGGCCATAGGGAATCCCCGAGGCCGTGATGAGGAAGCCCTCGGGCGTGCGGACGCTCACATTGCCCGACGTGCCCTGGTTGATCCCTTCCTCATTCATTCTGAGGCAGGTGTCGATCACTGCCTGGCGGAGGTCGAGATACTTGAGCTTGGCCATGTAAGCGCTTCCCGGAATGATTGTCAGGTGAATGGCTATAGACCGCTGGGGCCGCCCGCTTCAAGTGTCGAGGGTGATTGACGCCCATGCAGCGAATGCGAGAGAGTGCCCGCAAAGAATTGGAAAGAACGGCATGCGGGAGAGAAATTTGCGCGGCATCGCGGTGGTGGATGTCGGCTATACCAACACCAAGATCGCGCTGTTTTCACCGCAGGGAGAGCTGCTGGCGGAGAGGAAGGCGCCGAGCCTTCACGTGCCCGCGCCCCCCTACAAGCACATCGACCCGGAGCCGATGGTGGCGCTGTGCCGCGCGGCCCTGCCCGAGCTTGATGCGATGCTGCCCATCGACGCCATCGTGCCCACCGCCCATGGCGCGGCCATGGCCTGCCTCGACGCGCAAGGCAACCTCGCGCTGCCGGTGATGGACTATACCAGCGAGCCGCCGCGCCACATCGTGGCGGATTACGAGAAGATCATGCCCAGCTTCGAGGAGGCGCTGTGCCCGCTGCTGCCGATGACCATCACCCATGGCCTGCAGCTTTACTGGCAGCAGCGGGCACAGCGCCTCCTCGAAGC
>Ga0194051_1000339_pt1 | contig 27342 bp, 33 predicted proteins | sample SepL2320m_MetaG_FD_161275 | JGI IMG/M metagenome (GOLD analysis project Ga0194051, IMG submission 161275) | Anoxic zone freshwater microbial communities from boreal shield lake in IISD Experimental Lakes Area, Ontario, Canada - Sep2016-L239-20m | ecosystem: Environmental > Aquatic > Freshwater >... | reverse complement strand
GAGCAGGGTGTTCCGATGAGCCGCTTGCGCGAAGAGCAGGGTGTTCCGATGAGCCGCTTGCGCGAAGAGCAGGGTGTTCCGATGAGCCGCTTGCGCGAAGAGCAGGGTGTTCCGATGAGTAGCGCCGCCGCCGGCCTGGCCGATGCCGAGGTCGCCGCCCGGATCGCCGAGGGTAAAACCAATGACGCGCCGGGCCGCGCGTCGCGCAGTGTCGCCGATATCGTCCGAGCCGATGTCTTCACCCGAATCAACGCAATCCATGGGTGTACGGCTGCTCATCGTCGCCGATAGCGGTATCGGCGTCATTCAGCAGTTGCGGGCCAAGAAGACGCTGGACAGTCTGGCGATCGTCGGACAGGCCAAGCCGTGCGCGCGGCGACAATCCGGGACCGCCAATCTGGCCCCCAATGAGGTGGTGCTCGACGATGTCATCGAACTGGGCCCGGGAGATCAGATCGTCGTCGGGGTACTTGGGCGAACCCAGAATCTTGTGGCGTTAGACGCTTACGGTGCGTAGATTGACGCGGGGGCTTAGTTTCGGCAACGAGACAACTCAGATGAGTCCCAGCACTGGAGAGAGAAAGAGAAAGGGTAATCATGTCGTTTATCGACAAGGCCAAAGAAGCGATCAGCGAGAATCTCGACAAGGCCAAGGAAGTCATCAGCGAGAACGTCGACAAGGTTGAGGGCGCTATCGACAAGGCCGGCGACTTCATCGACGAGAAGACTTCCGGGAAGTTCTCCGAGACCATCGACAAGGTGCAGGGCGCGGCCCATGGTGCGGTGGACAAGGTCGCCGATGCCTCGGCCTCGGCCAAGGGTGCCGCAGCCGATGTCGCCGAGCAGGCCAAAAATGTTGCCGCCGATGTCGCCGACAAGGTCGACCCGACGTAATTCGTCGATGGCGAAGGTCTCGGTTTCCGTAGGCGTTCCGCTATCACCCGAAGAGGCCTGGCAGCATGCCTCCGACCTGTCGCGGTACAAAGAATGGCTCATCATTCATCGGGTGTGGCGATCAAAGCTCCCTGAAAACATCGGCACGGGCACCGTCGTGGAGTCCATCGTCGAAGTCAAGGGCATGCCGAACCGGATCACGTGGACCATTGTTGGCTTCAACCCGCCGGAGTCGATGACGCTTAACGGTATCGGGGCAGGCGGGGTCAAGGTCAAACTGATCGGTAAAGTTCGGCCCGCCGGCCAATCGGGGGGTACGGGTGCCGAACGCGAGGGTGCCGCCTCGGTCGTCACCATGGACGTCCACCTCGGCGGCCCCGCTCTGTTCGGCCCGATCGGAATGCTGGTCGCCGCGGCATTGCGAAGTGATATCCAGTCATCCCTGGACCGGTTCGTGGCGGTGTTCGCCTCAGGCGCAGCCAACTAGACTTGCGTTCATGCCCGCCGGTTATCAGTACGGGATCGACTTCAGTGCCATCGATGCGATCGATATTCACACGCACGTGGAAATTGACGCTGAGGGCCGGTGCGCCTATGACGACGAACTCGCGCAAGCCACCGATCGCTACTTCAACCTCGGACCGGATCGCATCCGCCGCGTCGACGATCTTGCCGAGCACTACCGTCGGCACAACACCGCTGCAGTAGTGTTCACCGTTGACGCCCAGACCGCTTCCGGCCACCGATCCAACTCCGTCGAGGAGCTCATCGAGGGTGCTGCGCGCAACAACGACGTGCTGATCCCGTTCGGGAGTGTTGATCCATGGGGATCCGACGCGGTGCGTCGGGTACGCGAGCTCATCGACGACTTCGGCGCGCGGGGTTTCAAGTTCCACCCGAGCCTGCAGGGCTTTGAGCCTAACGACCGAAGGTTCTATCCGATCTACGAGGCAATTGCCGCCGCCGGTGTGCCCGCCCTGTTTCACACCGGCCAGACCGGGCTGGGCTCCGGACTTCCGGGCGGCCACGGTATCAAGTTGCGTTACTCCGATCCGATGCTGCTCGACGATGTCGCAGCGGACTTTCCGGAGCTGACCGTCGTGATGGCGCACCCCGCCGTTCCGTGGGTGGACTCACAGATCGCAATCGCTTCGCACAAGGCGAATTGCTATATCGACCTCTCCGGCTGGTCACCCAAATACTTTCCGCCCCAACTCGTTCGCGCGATCGGACGGCAGCTGCAGACCAAGGTGCTCTTCGGAACCGACCATCCCTATATCGAACTTGAGCGCTGGCGGCGCGATTTTGACACCCTTGATATCGATCCGGAGATCCTGTCGTTGATCCTCAAGGGCAACGCACTGCGAGTGCTGGGAATTACCGACTAGCCGCTCCGGCGAACCTCGCCCGACTGAGATGGGCGTTGTCCCTTTCGCATTGTCTCAAGCAGCGCGTGGTACGGGCCGACCAGGTAGGCGGTGTCACCGGCACGCAGGCGGGTGTCTCGGTGTGGATGCATTTCGGCCGATTCGCTGTCGGCTCGCACCCGTACCCCGCCGACCATGAAGGAGCGCTGGCCCACTGGAAACGTACCGAGTACCTCCAAACCCGTAGCAGTCCCGATGAACCACGGCGTGGCCAGATCGACGGTGGATCGCACACGCCCGAAACCGAGTCGGTGGCCAACCGCAGCCCCGAAGCCGCAGGCTCTGGTGCATGAAGTTGAAATCGTCGTAGCCGACGGTGGCCAGAGTTTCGGTGGAGAGGTACAGCGCGTCCATCCAGTTCGTCGCAGGATTCTGGAAACAGAAGCGCAGGATGAGCGTTGCACTGAACAGGAGTGTGACTAGCACGGCAAGAGCGCGGTAGAAGGTCGGGTTGATGTCATCGCGGAACGCTCGGACCGCGTCGACGGCACGGCTCAGTGGTGACCGTCGACTGGGGGCAGGCTCGTCCTGCCGGACGACTCCGAGGCCCTGCTCGGCGAGTACCTCGGTGCGACCGATCATGGTGATCCAATCACTCTCGCGCACAGCTACATCCAGCTGTGGGCAGGCGATCACCTCGCCCGGAATGGGGGAGTCCGCGCCGCGGATGATGGTGACCGGGGCCAGGCGTCCATAGATCTCCCGCAATCTGCCATCCCGCGGCGCCGCCGCACTTGAGACGACGAAGTTCACCGCACTCACCGGGATCGCATGCTCGGTTCGGCCCAGTAGGGCTTCCGCCACCGATGGTGCAGCCAGATCGGCGATGTCAAGGACCGCCCCCGGTCCCTCGTCGTTGTTCATCGCCTGGCGCAACATGGAGTTGGCGAACCGGGCCACCACCCGCACATGCGGGTTGGCCCGCCGTGCCAGCAGGGCTGTCTCGAGGTTCAGCGAGTCGTCACCCGAAGCGCAGATCACGGCGCGCGCCGTCTTGATCTCCGCAGCGGCAAGGCCGGCCGGCGACTGCAGAGTGCAGCACGCTGATCTCGGCATCACTCAACTCGGAAATGATCCGCGCCGCCAGTGCGTCATCATCACAGACGATGAGGTGACCGCGCATGGGCAAAACGCTACTTGGCAATGGCCGTCAAGTGCACAAAGCCGCCGCGCCCTGCCGTCCACGTCCCAAAATTCAATGTCCCAAAATTCAATGTCCCAAAATTCAATGCCCCAAAATTCCATGTCCCAAATTCAATATTCCAATGCGAAGTCGGCGAAGTCGAAGCCCGGCACCACAACGCAGCTGACCAGGCTGGGCTCGGCACCACGAGTCCGGGCTCGCTGCCAGTGTCCGGCGGGCACCAGCAGCTGAGGGTGCTGGCCCGCCTCGATATCCGACCCGAGCAGGACGGCGGTCGCGCGCTCCCTAACGGGACCGAACTCCAGAGCCACCGGGCTACCGCGATGGTGCAGCCACAGCTCGGCGCTTCGCACCGTGTGCCATGCCGACTCCTGGCCGGGCAACAGGGCGAAGAGAATTGCCGTGCCGGCCGCGCGGGGGCCGTCGTAGTGCGACGGCAGTGCCGGTGGTTCCAGTGTCAGATCACTGCGCCAGGTTTCGCGAAACCAGCCACCCTCGGGATGGGGAGCCAGATCCAGCCGACGAACCCACTCCGGCATTTCTGTCATCGCGCTCCCTGTCCTCGTCTGCGTCGCGTCCACCCCGAGTCGACGGTAACGGTTAGGGTTTGACGATGGCAGGCCTGCGCCCCGGGTGGTTGGTGGCGCTGTCCGCGGTCGGTCTCGCCGTCAGTGCATGGCTACCCTGGTTGACCACCTCCGTCGGGGGCGGCGGCCGCGCCAGTGCCATCGGGGGAACCGTCGGGAGTGTCGTGTTGCCGCCGCGGTTCGGGGCGGGGCAGTTGATTGTGCTGCTGTCCTCGGTGCTGATCGTTCTAGGGGCGATGGTTGCTCGTGGTCTGTCCCCGCGGCTGGCCGGTGCTGCCTCGGTTGTGATCGCGTCACTGGTCGCCGTCCTCACGTGGTGGTACGTGCGCACCAACGTCGCACCGCCACTGGCCGTCGGCTACGGGCTCTATATCGGTGCCGTATGCGCACTCGCGGCGCTGGTGTTTTCGATCTGGGCACTGGTCTCTGCCCTGTTCAACAACTAGGCGGGGCGATGGTTCGGGATTCGGGATCAGCTCGCCGGTAGGCTGTGGCGGGTTTCGAAGGGACGCAGATGGGAAAAACAGTGGGTCCGACGCGGCTGGCGCTGGGAGCTGTGTTGGCGGTCGCGTTTGCGATGACCGGTTGCTCGGCCTCGGGACCCAGCGCGGACAAGTGCTCTTCAGTCCCGGCCCAACTGGTCGACATCCCGACCCGCACCGATCAGGAGCCGCAGATGCGCATTCCCCTGCCGCAGGGTTGGGAGCGCACTACCAAGATGGACAGCGAGTCCATCCGGTTCGCGATCCGCAACCCCGCTCTGGCCGCCGATGGCTTCACCCCCAACGCGGTGGTGACCTTGCAGAAGGTCGGTTCTGATATCGGTAAATCCGAGAAGGTTCTCGAGGCTCAGAACGACCAGCTGGCCCAGAAACTGAAGTTGACGGATATGAATGCCAGCCCGGTTGAATTGTGCGGAGCGCCGGCCCTGTCCGCGACCTATACCGCTCCCGAGGTGAAGCTGAGCCCGAAGGTCCCGCCAATCCCGCCGCGCAAGGCGAGCTCGCTGAGTTCTGTCTACAAAGGTCGTGACATCAGCTACATCGTGATGGTGACCGTGCAGACGATCAAACCGGATAACCAGACCTTCAATGCGGATTCGGCGATGATCCTCAAGGGATTCCAGCTGCTTCCACCTGGCTGATGGCCACCAGGGCGCCGGTGAGCCGCTGACCGCACCGGTCACACGCCAACTCGCCGGCGAAGGCCGCACCGCAGCCGCGGTGGGTGAGCACCACTGCGGGTCCCTCCGGTGCGTGGAACCACCGCTGAGCCCATTGCAACGCCGCCACCATCACCGGTAGGAAAGCGCGGCCCTTGTCGGTCAGGAGATAGGCGCCGCGTTCCTCTCCGGACCGGTCGGCCACCGGCGTGCTCGCCAGTACTCCGATACCGCAGAAAGTCTGTAACCGTTGGGCGAGCAGGCTCGGCGGGGCACCGAGTTGGGTCTGGAAGTCGGTGAACCGCGTCGTTCCCAGAAACGTTGACAGTAGGAGCGCAGCGGACCAGCGGTTGCCGAGCACGCTCATGGTCTCGGGGAACAGTCCGGCCTGCCGGGCGGCTGCCTCGGCGTCCGATCGCCGTCGGGTCGTCGCCGCAGGCGCCGACCGGGCCCACTGCCCGCTGCGCCCCAGGGCGAGTTCGACATCGGTTGCGTAGGCGGGATTCTGACAACCCGAGCAGCGCAGCAGCGGGGAGAACTGCTCACCGCAGTCCGCGTGCCGCATAGCCGGCAATTGCTCGGCGCGCCCGGCAACCCAGGTGCGTTCCCACTCCCAGACCGACAGCAACACCGGCCACAGCGACCGACTGCGTGGGGTGGTGAGGTATTCGGTGCGCGCGCGGGTGGATCCATGCACGCGGCGGTTCAGCAGTCCCTCCTCGACCAGCACTCTCAACCGGCCGGTCAGAACCGAATTCGAGATCGGCAGACGGGTCATGAAGTGGCTGTATCGGCTGGCGCCCATCAATGACTGCTGGATGATCACCAGGTTCCACTCGTCGCCGAGTAGGCCCAGCATTCGCCCGATAGCATTGGCGCCGCCGCGCTCCAGCACGGCGGGTTCGTTGACATCCGGCACTACAGCCCGACTGCCTCGGCGGCTGAGTCGGACTCACGCCATCGGCGCACGGCTGAGCCGGCAACCCAGGTTGAGTGTGTTCCGCTGGAAATCCGTTCGGGCAGTTGTAGTTTGCATATCGGACCGTCGTCGAGTCGCGCGGCATCGAACACCAGACAGTAGGAAGTGTCGGCGTTCATATCGGTGGTCAGGGTGACCAGATACCCGTCGTCCTCGCCTCTGCTGCCAACCCGTGGTGCCATCGCGGTCTCGCTGCCGTAAACGCCATCGGCGAAACGGTAGTGCTGTTCCTCGCCGGTAACCACGTCGTGGCGCACTAGGCCGTCGAACAGGAACCACCCCGGCTTTCCGGTTGCCGCATAGGCGTATCGGTAGGATTCGCCAGCGTGGGCAGCGTTGATCGTGCCGAACTCGGAAATGTTGCCGCTCAACGGTTCCTCGGTCACACCGCCGGTGACAAGGTTGAGCCGCCAACGGTGCAGCCGGGTCTGCATCCGGTCGAGTGCGAGGAAACGAAACGCACGCTGCCATGTGGTGCCGGTGCCGTCGTCGGCGGGTTCGGGGTCACCCTGGAAAAACCCGTCCAGCACGATCTCGTCGCCGTCCTCGTAGGCATTGGTGAAATGCAGGACGAATGTCGGATCGGCTTCGAACCATCGGATGTCGGCAGCGTCTCCCCTGCGGGGAAGGACTCCGAACCGCGACGGCATATCCGGGTGAAAGCGGGCTACGTGGATATCGCGTTCGAGTAGTTCCGGCTCCCAGAAAAGCGGAAAGTCGTTGAAAATAGCGTAGTTTCGGGTGAATGCCATATCGTGAGGCAGCCGCGGTCCCGGCAGCGGAATGTCGACATAGTGGACCAGGTCGTTGTTTCCATCGACCACCCCGTAGTGCAGATACGGGGACCGCTTGCCGTAGTTGAAGAACAGCATCTCATCGGTGCGGTCGTCGACCTTTGGGTGTGCGGATACGCCCCAGCCGGAGGGGAACCCGCCGTTGAACGTCTCCCTACCCAGGGTCTCTGCCGTGTAGGGGTCCACGCGATAGAGGTCGCCGCACTGATAGAAAGTCGTCAGTGCGGTACCGCGGTGCACCACCACATCGGTACTTGAGGCGTCTTTGAGGAGCGTTCGCGCGCCCCAGCCGTGGTTGACCTTGGCCAGCGACAGCGGTTCGGCCAGCCCGGGCCATAGCGGGCCGCCAGCTTTATTTTCTGCTTCGAATGCCTCGGTGCGAACGAAACGATTGCGGTAGAACGCTTTTCCGTCCCGGAATCCGACGATGTGCAGCATCGCGTCACCGTCGAACGGGTGGTAGGACTTCAGCGCCGGATGCAATGGGTTCTCGGTATTGCGGAGATAGATTCCGTCGAGGTCGGTGGGGATCTCGCCCTCGATGACCGTCACGTTGTCGGCGCGCCACTCGGTGGTCTGTGGACGCCACGGTCCGGTGCGATACGGGTGGTCATCATCTTCGGGCAGTGTGGACAGGAACTTGCCGACGATATCAACGTCCACTGCCGGGTCCTGTCCTGCCGTGCTCGCCCGTGCCGATGACGAAACTGACCGTGGTGGCCGTGCTGCCGCCGAAGTTGAGCGTGCCGAACCGTCGTGCACCGTCGACCTGATAGTCGCCGGCGAGTCCGCTGACCTGTTTGGCGGCATCCAGCATCATCCGGATGCCGGAGGCGCCGACCGGGTGACCGCCGCCGATCAGGCCACCGCTCGGGTTGATCGGAAGTCGTCCGCCGATCTCGATATCGCCGCTTTCGACGGCCTTCCAGGATTCGCCCGGCCCGGTCAGTCCGATGTGGTCGATCGCGAGGTACTCGCTGGGGGTGAAGCAGTCGTGCACCTCGAAGCCATCGAGATCGTCAAGATCCACTCGCGCCCGGCCGAACGCGTCGTGCACGGCTGCGCGCACATGCGGCGCCACATAGGGATTGTCGGCGTCGCGATCGAGTTTCTGACGCAGTCCCAGACCCACTGTGCGGTGTCCCCAGCCCTCGATCAGTCCGATCGGTCGAACCCCGGGGTGTTCGGCCAAGAATTCATCGCCGACCAGGACGACGCCAGCGCCGCCATCGGTCATCTGGCTGCAGTCGAACCGGCGGATCCGGCCCTCCACAGGCGGGTTCACCGAGTCGTCGGAACCGCTGGCCACCAGATCGGGCACCTGCCAATCGCGGGTCTGGGCGTTGGGGTTGCGTCGGGCGTTGGCGAGGTTGATCGCTGCGATGGCGTGCAGGTGGGTGTCGTCGATGCCGAAGCGGCGGTCGTAGGCGTCGGCTACCTCGGCGAACATCGCCGGCCACAGGAACTTCGCGTCCGCACCCTCATGGCCCGTCCAGGCGGCTGCGCCCAGATGCTGGGCCGCGGTGTCGCCGGGCACCGTCTTCTCCAGTTCCAATCCAATGACCAGCGCGGTCCGGTAATTGCCGGCGCGCAGGTCGGCGATCGCGGCAAGAGCGGCAACGCTGCCCGACGCGCAGGCGGCCTCATGCCTGGTTGCCGGAGTGTCCCAGAGGCCCTCGCAGACGGTCGCCGGCATAGCCCCGAGGTGCCCCTGTTGGGCGAACATCTCCCCGAAGGCGTTGGCGACGTGGACGACGTCGATATCGGTGGCGTCGATCATGGCTTCGGCCAGGGTCTGATCGACGATTTCGCGGGTCAGGTCGGCGAAGTCCCGACCCTCGCGGGTGAGATTGCGAGCGAAGTCGCTCTGGTAGCCGCCGAGTATCCAGACGTTTCTAGTCACATGACCAAAATTACTACACTTAAGAGAGCGCTGCGGTGCATTAACCGAGGTGCCTGCGGGCTGGCGATCGCCCCGGCGACCGGGCAAGCACCGTCCGGGTCGCGGGTGGCACCGGTGCCCTGGCCGGACTTGCATCGAGCAAACTTGCCGGTTAGTGTCTCTTACATCAGTCTCAGCCTTATGCTATGAAACGTTAAGTTCGCTGGCGTCCGCCGCGGACACAACCGGAGGGAACACATCATGACCACCAATACTCGGCCAGTCGCGTTGACCGGAGCGGCCCTAGTCGCCGCCGGCGCGCTCTTCGTCGCGACGCCCACGATCACCTTCGATCATGAGCTTGCTGCCGCGTCGGCACCCAGCGTGACGACGGTGTCGTCTGCTTTCCAGCTGATGTCGTATTCCGAATGGCAGGGCAATGGGGGCGCCAGCAACCATTCGCATGGCTCCGGTGTGGCAGCGGCCGGGGACGACGAAGAAGACGACGATGACGGCGAGGATGTCGAGGACGACGGCGAAGATCACCATCGGGGTGGCGGGTTCGGCGGTTTCGGCAATATTGGCAGCTTCATCACCAACTACCTCGACAACAACCAGGCCCAGGTCCTCGCGGTGACCGCTGGGATCCCGGTGTTCAACCTCGGCCCGGTCCCGGTTGGCAATTCCTTGCTTGCCAACGCCTACTACAGCGGATACAACGGTTCGGCCGTCGGCGTCCCGGGGGTTGTCTCCTACGTCACCAGCCAGCTCGGCACCACGCCGACCAATCTCCTCCAGGGCATCGTTCTGGGGCTGACCTCGCTGACGCCGGTGATCAACCTCGGCCCGGTCGCGATCGGTCACAGTCTGCTCGCCACCGCCTACTTCAGCGGTTACAACGGTTCAGCCACCGGGGTGCCGGGAGTGATTTCCTACGTCACCAGCCAGCTCGGGATTCAGGCGCCGGCTCCGGCCAGTGCTGTGAGGGCATCTTCGGTTGCCGCTCCGTCCGCGGTGTCCGCGCGTGCGGCCGCTTCGGTGGATAGCAGTGCTGCCGGTACCGCTCAGGCCGATGCCGCCAGCGCCGGTCGCTCGACTGCCGGTCGCCTGACGGCAAAGACGGCCAGCGCGGCCGGTCAGGCCAAGGCGGGCGCTGCCCGTGCGGCTAGGTCGGCGGCCAGCGCGAGCTGACGCACTGCCTGTTCCAACGAAGGAGCCTCGAACCACAAGGTTCGGGGCTCCTTCGTCTCGTCCGGCGCCCGGATGCGGCCCGCGCGCCGCACTCACCGCGTTTAGGTGGGACCGTCAGTGCCCCCGGCAAGACTCGAACTTGCGACACCGGCTTTAGGAGAGCCGTGCTCTATCCCCTGAGCTACGAGGGCGGGGCGCGTTAAAGTTTACGCCGGGATCGGCTCGGTCATCGCAATGCGTTGATGACCTGAGCGAAGTAGTCGCCGTGGTAGTCCTGCACGGTCAGATAGGTCACCCCATAGGTGTCGCGGCGCTCGCGCAGCACGTCGGCGATATGGCGCGGGGTTCCGCTCAGCACGGTGGGCATGGCCATGAGTTGCTCATCGCTCGCCTCCGGGAAGTAGGCCCGAGTGAGCGTGAGATCGGGTATTCCCGAGGCATCGGTGGGCACCGCGGTGATCGCGAGGTTGAGTTCAAGTTCACCGAAACGGTCACCGGCGGCGGCGCGGACGAAGTCGACTCGTTCGGCCAATGGGTCGTCGCCGGCGTTCTCGGGAATGCCACCGCCGGTGAGGCCGATGATGTCGGCGTGCTCCGCGGCGATCGTCAGCACCTTGTCGCCGTTGCCGGCGATCAGCAGTGGGATGGACGGTGCGACATCTTTGAGATAGGTCGTCGTATGACGCAGGTGCGAAACGCGTTCCCCGGCACTGGGATAGGCAATCTCCGCGGCTTCGAACTCTTCTTGTACGTAACCGGTGCCGAGGCCCAACTCGAGTCGGCCATCGGAGAGCAGATCGGTGTCGACCGCGTCGCGGGCAAGCAGTGCCGGCGAGTAGAAGGCGGCGTTGAGGACGAAGGTGCCGACCCGAATGGTGCGGGCGGCGTCGGCGGCCGCCACCATCGCGGGAAAGGGGGCGGGCGCGCCGATGTGATCGGGAAAGTGAACGACATCGAATCCGAGACCCTCGAACTTACGTACCTTCTCGCGCAACCGGTCCGCCGACTTGATCGAGCGCAGCCCGATACCGAAGCGGAAGTCTTTGGTCATCGGTGAGTCAGATTAGTGCAAACTCGGCTATCACCTGACCGGTGGGCTGGTCCGCACCCGATCCGGATTCCACGGTGAACCTGAGTTTCGTCGAGTTACCGATGTTGGTCAGCACCGCCGTCGTCGACGGGGCTACCGCCTTGGCGTCCATGGTGCCGGCCGACGTAGCGCCGCTGTCGCTCACCAGCCACATCTGGTAGACGGTTCCCGGCGCGGGCGGCGGCACGTCAGTCATCACCAGCACGCCGGCGTTGCTGTTCCTAGAGAACACCACGGTCGCGTTGCCGCCCGCCGGGATGGCGCCGGAGATGGTGTGGACATCGGAGGCTGAGAACACCTGCTGCGCGGTCGACGGTTCTTGCGCGGGCGGCCGCAACGATATCCCGATGCCCGCCGCGACCAGGCCGACCGCCAGCGCTGCCGCGGCGGACATCCACGCGGTGCGCCGACGTGGTGATGGCAGGCTGCGCACGTTATCGGCGGCAACTGCCGTGAGCAGTCTGCCGCGTAGGTCGGCCGGTGGCTCCTCGGCACTGGCGGCCGAGACCACGGCCATGGTTTCGCGGATCGCACGCACTTCGTCGTAGAAGGCGTCGGCCGCCGACAGGCCGGCGGTTGCCAATGTGTTCTCGACCGCGCCGCGCTCGTCGTCCGATATTGCATGAAGTGCGTAGGGGACTGCCAGATCAAACGGGTCTGCGCCTTCAGTGTGTGATTGCGTCATCGTCGCCCCCTCACCGAACACCAAGGCAGTTACGCAGGCCACGGAGCCCATCGCGCATCCGAGACTTCACGGTGGCCAGATTTGCCGACAGACGCTCCGAGACCTGGACGTAGGTCATTCCCTGATAGTAGGCGAGCTCGATGCACTCCCGCTGTAGGTCAGTCAGGCCGTCCAGGCACTCCACGACTCGTCGCCGCTCTTCATCTGAGATCACCGCGTCGCTGACGTGATCGGCGGGACGCTCCATAGATGCCGCGCCGTAGCGCGAATCACGTTGGGTGGCGGCCTGTTCGGCACGCACTCGATCCACTGCCCGGCGATGTGCCAGGGTGAGCAGCCAGGCTAGCGCGCTACCCGAGGCCGGGTCATAACTCTCCGCGGTTCGCCAGACCTGGAGGTAGACGTCCTGGGTGGTTTCTTCGCTGTACCCGCGGTCACGCAGGACCCGGGTGACCATCCCGTACACCCGGGACCGGGTGGCGTCGTAGAGGGCGGCGAAAGCCTCGGAATCGCGCTGTGCGACGCGACGCAGCAACGCGCCGAGGTCGGCGGATGTCACCGGCCATCTCCGCTCGTTATGGGTGCCATTGACGGGAAGCGTAGCTGGGCGGTCAAGCAGCTGGGTCACGACGTCGCCCACGAGCGGCTGCTACCGGCCCAGCCGGCCGCCGCGGTGTGGGCGGTCGCAGTGTGGGGAATCCGATCCGGCCGCGCAATGGCCGTGCGGGGCGCCGTCGGCATACCGCGCATGCGGAGAACGAGGGACTGGAATCGCAGGCTCAACGCCGTCATGTGCGGGGCCAGTGGGTTGGTGAACTGCATCATCAGGATCTGCCCAGCTGTCGCTCGGCGTCGGTCGCCGCGCCAGGTAGCCACCATCGCGGCGTGATTGTCATGGTGTTGCGAGACCGTCAGATCCAGCTTTTCGCCAGGTTGCGGAGCGCGGACAAGAAAGTAGCCGGTATCGGTGTGTACGCCTGATTGCCTCATCGCCCCGATGACCGGCACCGGACCGTCCTCGCCGGGCGGAACGAGATAGGCGGTGCGCTCGCCGGTCGTGCTCTGCACTTCGGCCACGACACAGCGCAGCGCGCCGCCCGCATCATGACACCAGAACAGGCTCAGCGGGTTGAACGCGCGCCCGAGGACCCGCGGCAACAGCAGTGCGGTGATCCGGCCACCGTTGAGGAACACCCCGTTGGTAGCCAGGAAGGCGTCGACCCGCTGCCGCAGGGTCTCATTCGGCCCACCGTCGAAGTGGTCGGCACCGTCGAAGCGGGCGAAGGGGCGAAGCCACCATGGCAGTCGCGGCAGTTCGTCGATGTCGACGAACCAGCTGTAGCTGCGACGCTCGGCGTAGTGCGCCACCGGCGAGCGATGCAGGTGGGTGACCCGGGTGGGGTATATCGCGGGAGTCGCTGCCGGCTCGACCAGGTCGCTCATGAGGACGGTCACGACTGCTATTCGGAGCAGGCCCGGCTCAGGATGGGTCCGGGGAGCGGGCGTGTGACCGCAATCACTCTGATCAGGTCATCCGCGCCAGGAGCGGGCCGCGGTAACCAGGCCGGCCACCAACGCTGAGGTCGCCGGGGTCAGACCGTCCTCACCGGGCAGTTGGCTGCGCGGACTCGTCCCACGGACCCGGGAGGACAGTTCCAGTTGCGCGCCGCCGCCGCGAACTCGGTTGACCGGGTTGTCGGGATGCAACCCGCGTAACTCCGGGGGCATGGCATCGAGGTCGGTCACCACCTGATAGCCGGGCACCGCGATGCAGCGTGCGAGGAGCCCGGCGAGTTCGCGGTTTTGCCCGCCGGCCAGGATCTGGGTGCTGCGGTCCACTCGGCCGTAGCCGTGCAGCGAGACCACGACGTCGATGTGGTCCAGAAACTCGGCCAGCGTCGAGGATTGTTGAGGGAGATAACGAACCGAAGGTAGGTGGTGTGGGTAGTCGCATGGGTGCCGCAGCAGATACACCGATGCCCCGCACAGCTCCGCGGCACGTTCGGCGATCACATCAGTCATCTGCTCGAGACCCCCGCCGTGGATGGCCATGAAGCCGAAGCGGGACCGCAGCGTGCTGGTTTCGGTGACGCCTGGATCGGCGAGCAGTTCCGAAAGTGTCTGTGGTCCAACATCTTTAGTCTGCGACTTCGACATGGGCCAGTGTGCGGGGTCCCAGCGGCGCAGGAACTCGATCCACTGGAGTGGCAGTCCGTGGTGCAGCGCACCGCTGATGATGCGGTCCAGATAGCCCGGGCGCGGAGCACCGGCCCGAACTCGGTGGTCGATGTAGACCCAGGGTGTCGCGGGGCCATGCACGGTTCGTACGGTCAGCCTGTCGCGGCGGTAACGCTCGGGAACGCCTTCGGCGCGATCGAGGTTCATCAGATCGTGATCGGTCACTGTCCAGAGCACACCGTGAACCGTGCTCCCGATGAACGGTTCCAGGGTCGCGACTCCACGCTCATTGATCAGCCAGTCGTGGTCAGCCAACACAGCGGGGCGCGCGTCTGCCGCACCCGGGCAGCGTTCGGCCATCTGCTCCGCGCACAGGTTGGACCCGTAAGCGAAGTAGGTGTGCTGCTCCATCAGGAGAGTATGAGGTAGATCAGTGCCACATTGAGCAGCGTAATGACCGCGGCGACCGACCAGCCCGCGACCGTGGTCAGCCGGGAGTTGGCGTCGGTGCCCATCAGTTCGCGGTCGGAGGTCAGTCGCATCAGTGGCACCAAGGCGAACGGGATTCCGAAGGACAGCACCACCTGCGAAAGCACCAGCGCGTGAGTGGGATTCACGCCGCTGGCCAGGACCGCCAGTGCTGGGACCAGGGTGACGAGACGGCGCACCAGTAGCGGGAAGGACTTGCGCAGCAGACCCGCCATGATCATGGCGCCGGCATAGGAACCCACTGATGTCGATGCCAACCCCGAGGCCAGGAGTCCGATCGCGAAGAACAGTGCCACCGTCGGGCCCAAGGTGTCACCGACTGCGGCATGCGCGCCCTCGATGGTGTCGGTGCCGGCGCGACCGCGCAGGTTGGTCGCCGCGACCAACAGCAGGGCGAGGTTCACCGCACCGGCGAGAAGCATCGCGATGCCGACGTCCCAGCGGGTCGCCCGCAGGAGCACCGCACGCTCGGTACCGGGTCCGGGATGGCCGTGCCGATCGCGCGCGAGCCCCGAATGCAGGTACACCGCGTGCGGCATCACCGTTGCCCCGAGCATGGCCGTGGCCAGCAGGACGCTCTGCACACCGTCGAAGCGCGGAATAAGTCCGTCAATCACGTCGGTTGCAGGCGGCGGGTTCACCACCAAGCTCGCCGCGAACCCGATGGCGATGACCAACAGCAGGCCGATGATGACACGTTCAAATACCCGCTGCCCTTTGCGGTCACCGATCTCCAGCAGCAGCAGTGATACCGCGCCGGTGATCACACCGCCGAGCACCAGGGGCAGTCCGAAGAGCAACCGCAGGGCGATCGCGCCGCCGATGATCTCGGCCACATCGGTGGCGATGGCGACAAATTCGGCCTGGAGCCAGTAGGCAATGCGGGTCGAGGTGCGGGTCCTGTCGCGCACCGCCTCCGGCAGGGTTTGTCCGGTGACCAGTCCCAGCTTGGCACTCAGGAATTGCACCAGGCCCGCCATCACATTGGCGGCGACGATCACCCACACCAGCAGGAAACCGAACTGAGATCCCGCGCTGACATTCGCGGCGATATTGCCGGGATCGACATAGGCGATCGCGGCCACGAAGGCCGGTCCGAGCAGAGTCCAACCGGGTTTGGCCGGGAGGCGGGTGTGGTCCGGTCTCACCGGCCGATCCACATGCCGCCGAGTCCAAATCCGAGCGGACCGTAGCCCCAGCCGGGATAGGGGTTGGTCAACGCTGGGTTGGGCGAAGTGACGATTGCCGAATGCCCCGCGGTTTGGCAGATCCGGGTATTGGGAGCGATGTCGGTGCAGTCCGGCACGGCGGTTGCCGGGGCGGCGACCAGTACTGCGACGGCCAAGGCGATCGGCAGGGCAGTAACGCGCCTCACGTCACCGGTAGCCACGGCCATAACCGCCGATGAGCAACGCCGAGCCGTAGAACTCGTCGTCCCACGGATACGGGTAGTCGGGCATCTCCGGAGCAGCATTGATCTGGATATTGCCCGAAGGGCTGCAGTCGGTGACGGTGTCGCTGATGATCACACCGTTCGATTCCGAGGGCTGCGGGCAGTTGGTGATCAGTTGGGTGTCCGCGGAGGCGACGGCGGAGCCGGCGATCGCGAAAATCGTTGCGGCAGAGACGAGTAACGCTGCGACGCTCCGGCTCGGCAAGGTCGGCATGATCCTCCGCTGCTGGACTCTTATGAGCCCTTTCGTCCAGCGTACAGCCCTTTACCGGTCACCAGCGGCAGGTCCAGAGTGGTGCGGATACCCGGTGCGGCAGCCACCACGGCGGGTATCGCGTTGACAATCCGCGTCGCGGTGGCAAGCACCCCGGCGTGGTTGTGGTCGCCGTTGGGGCTGCTCAAGCAGAGGTCAATGCCGTAGCACGGCTCACCCGTGATCTCGATGCGGTAACTGCCACCCTGTTGCGCGGGCTGCGGCCAATTCGGGCATATGTCGTCGCGCAGCCGGGTGACATGCTCGAGAACCACGGCCGGAGCTCCGTTGACGAGGCCGATCACCTCGAAGCGCAGCGCCGCGGCAGTGCCCTTGGCGATATGCCCGGAGGCGATGTCGAAAGCTTCCGGTGCGGGCTCTCGGATGTACGTCTCCTCCAGGCCGTCGAGTTCCACTCCGAGACCCGCGGCGAGCTGACGCACCACCGAACCCCAACCGATGCTCAGCACGCCAGGCTGCAGCAGCATCGGGATCTCGTCCATCGGCTTCCCGAAGCCCATGACGTCGAACATCACCGTCGCGCTGTCGTAGGTGTCGTAGTTGATGATCTCCATGCAGCGCACCTGCTCGATGCTCTGACAGGTGCCCATCAATGCCAGCGGGATCAAGTCGTTGGCGAAGCCGGGGTCGATCCCGCTGATGTAAAGACTCGAATTACCCTCGCGTGCCGCGTCTTCCAGTGGGGCGATCATCTCGTTGGGGATCACCTGCCAGGGATACTGCAGGAACACCGGGCCGCTGCCGACGACGTTGACACCTGCGGCGAGGATGCGGCGGTAGTCCTCCAGGGCCTCGACTAGACGATTGTCGGCCATTGCGTTGTACACCGCACAGTCCGGCTTGGTGGCCAGGACTTCGTCGAGATCGGTGCTGGCCTTGACTCCGGTCATGGTGTCCAACCCGACTAGTTCGGCAGCATCCTTGCCGGCTTTGGCGTCGGAGGACACCCACACGCCGGTGAGTTCGTAGTCGGGGTTGGTGATCAGCGTCGTGAGCGCGTGCCCACCGACGTTGCCGGTACCGATCTGTGCGACGCGAATTGGCCCGCTCTTGGTCATTGGGTGCTCCTCAGTGTTCGTGACTTGGAGATGTGGTCGGGACTTGAGAGATGTGGTCGGGACTCAGAGATCCGGGATGGGCAGATCGAGGTTGGGAACCATCAGTCCGCCGTCGACCTCGATCATCTTTCCGGTCAGGAAACTGCCGGCGGGCGAGGCCAGGTAGACGGCGGCTGCGGCGATATCGAACGGAACACCGAGACGGCGCATCGGCGTGGCCTTCTCCATGGGTCCGCGCAGCGCATCATTGGAGGCCACGACCTCCAGCGCCGAGGTCATGATGGACCCTGGCGCGATCGCATTGACCCGGATCCGCGGGCAGAGGTCCAGCGCGGTGAGCCGGGTGTATTGGGCCAGTGCGGCTTTCGCGGTGCTATAGGCCGCGAAGCCCCGGCCCGCCGTGCGGCCCATCGTCGAGGTGATGTTAATGATGTTGCCGCTGCCGGAGTGTTCCAGCATCAGGGGCACGGCGGCGACAGTCAGCGCATGTGCGGTCAGCACGTTGAAGGTGAATGCGTCCCGCATCTCCTTGACACTGGTGGTCAGCAGCGTGTTAGGCATGCTGCCGCCGACATTGTTCACGACGATGTCGAGCCTGCCGAACGCCTCCACCGCCTTGGCGGCCAACTCGGCTGTCGACTCGGGCTGAGCGAGATCGGCGACGACGATGTGCGCGCGCCGGCCGGTCGCCTCGATCTGGGCCGCCACCGACTCCAGTTCGGACTGGGTGCGGGAGGCGATCACGACGTCGGCGCCGACTTCGGCGAAGGCCACGGCAATCGCGGCTCCGAGCCCACGCCCGGCCCCGGTGACTACGGCTACTTGTCCGTCGAGGCGGAAACTGTCGAGGATCACGTCGGCTCTCTTCCCATTTCGGCGATTACCGTAGCAATATTGGCGAGACAGCTGAACCCGAATGTCGAACGTTTTTATAACACGTTCTACTTCTTGGCCGGGGTCGTCTTCGCCACGGCCTCATCAGTCGGTGTGCCGACTCGCTCTCGCCGCCGGGGTGGGGCCGGTTCAGACGGCCGGAACGGATTCGGGGTCGAGACCCGTCGGCATCTGCGGGTTGGCGCCCGGAGCGTCGTCGATATACACGCTCTGCGGTTGCAGGAGGCACTCTCCGGTTTCCGGCACCTGGCCTCCCGTGCAGTACGGTTCCAGATCCTCCGGATCAGCGGATGCATTGGGGGCGCCCAGCAGTGCTGCGACCACCAGCAGGCCCGCGACCGACCACCTCGTCATTGGATCAGCGTATCAGCGGGGCATACGTTGATCTGGTGATCGATAGGTGGCCGCCTGGAGCGACGACGGGTCCCCTGGTCCAGCTGACCAACCCGGACAAAGTGCTCTACCCGGGCATCGGCACGACTGAGGCCACCACGAAGGCCGGCGTCTTCCGGTACTACACCACTATCGCCGAGGTGATGCTGCCGCATCTCGTCGGCCGGCCGGCCACCCACAAGCGCTGGCCCGATGGTGTCGATGAACCGTCGTGCTTCGAGAAAGCCCTGCCGCGCGCGGCTCCGGACTGGCTGACCCGCGGTACCCAGACACATCGATCCGGTGTCACCGTCTATCCGATCATCGACAGTGCGACGGCGCTGGCCTGGATCGCGCAGCAGGCAGCGCTGGAAATCCATGCGCCGCAATGGCGTTTCGGCTCTGACGGCAAGCCCGGCCCCGCCAACCGACTGGTGTTCGACCTCGACCCCGGGGAGGGGGTGACCATGGCGCAGCTCGGGGAGGTGGCGCACGCGGTCCGGGGTTGATGGATGACATCGGTCTGACGCTGTATCCGGTCAGCAGCAGCAGCGCCGTACTCGTTGCGCGGTCGTGAGGCACCCACCGTCGCCGCGCCGCGCACCTGGGACGAGATCAGCGATCCCGAGCTTGCTCAGTTGCGCTACGACCAGGTGCCGGCGAGGGTCGCCGAACAGGGCGACCTGCTGGCAGGGCTGGACGGCGACGCTTCACCATAGGACCGGACCCCGCAGGATCAGCCCCGCAGGATCGGACTCTGCGGGATCAGCCCCGCAGGATCGGACCTAGCGCCTCCAGCACGCTGGCGTCCTCGATCGTCGACGGAATGGGCTCGTCGCGGCCGTCGGCGATACCGCGCATGGTTTTTCGCAGGATCTTGCCCGACCGGGTCTTGGGGAGTGCGGGTACGACATCGACGGTCTGGAAACACGCCACCGCACCGATGGAGTGACGTACCGCGGCCACCAGTTCCTCGGCGATGCCTTCGGCGGACGCCCCGGCTTTGAGGACCACCAGCCCGCGCGGGACCTGGCCCTTGATCTCGTCGGCCACGCCGATCACCGCACACTCCGCGACCGCCGGGTGAGCGGCCACCACCGCCTCGATAGCCCCCGTCGATAACCGGTGTCCGGCAACGTTGATCACATCGTCGGTGCGGCCCATCACGAACAGGTAGCCGTCGGAGTCGATATAGCCGCCGTCACCGGTCAGGTAGTAGCCCGGATGCTCGCACAGATACGACGCCTCGTACCGGGCATCGTCGCCCCACAGGGTTGGCAGTGTGCCGGGAGGCAGCGGGAGGCGGATGCAGATCGCCCCCTCTTCGCCTGGTTCACAGGGGGATCCGTCTGGTTTCAGAATCTGTACGTCGTATCCGGGCATGGGCACCGTGGGCGAACCTGCCTTGAGCGTGAGCTGTTCCACACCAACAGGATTGGCGGCGATCGGCCATCCTGTCTCGGTCTGCCACCAGTGGTCGATCACCGGCACGCCGAGCACCTTGGATGCCCATTCATAAGTGTCGGGATCGAGCCGCTCACCCGCCTGGAACAGGAAACGCAGCGACGAGAGGTCGTATCGGCCGATGTGCTCGGCCTCGGGATCCTCTTTGCGGATCGCCCGCAGCGCTGTCGGGGCCGAGAACAGCACCTTGACCCCGTGCTCGGAGACGACTCGCCAGAAGGCGCCGGGATCCGGTGTGCCGACAGGTTTTCCTTCGTAGAGCACTGTCGTGGCGCCAGCCAACAGTGGCCCGTAGACGATGTAGGAGTGGCCGACCACCCAGCCCACATCCGAGGCCGCCCAGAAAACGTCACCCGGTTCGATCCCGTAGATATGCCGCATGCTCCACATCAGTGCGACGGCATGGCCACCGTTATCGCGGACGATACCCTTCGGCTTACCGGTGGTGCCGGATGTGTACAGCACGTAGAGCGGATCGGTGGCGACCACCGGCACGGGATCAGCCGGTTCCGCGGTCGCCATCAGCTCGGCCCAATCGTGATCGCGGCCGGAGACGAGGTTGCAGCGGTGTTGGTCGCGCTGCACGATCACGCATGCCGGTGGTTGATGGGTGGCGCGCTGCAGTGCATGGTCGAGCATCGGTTTGTACTCCACCACCCGGGCCGGCTCGATCCCACAGGACGCCGAGACGATCACCGTCGGGCGGGCATCGTCGATCCGGGTCGCCAATTCATGACTGGCGAAGCCACCGAACACCACCGAATGCACTGCGCCGAGCCGCGCACAGGCCAGCATCGCGATGACGGCCTCGGGGATCATCGGCATGTACAGCACCACCCGATCACCCTTGTCGACGCCGAGGCTGCGCAACACGCCGGCGAAACGCGCTGTCTGGTCGAGCAATTCGCGATAGGTGTACGTCCGTTTCGAGCCGGTGATGGGCGAGTCGTAGATCAGTGCGGGCTGATCGCCACGTTGGGCGACGTGTCGGTCCAGGGCGTTGGCGCAGGTATTCAGCTCGGCGTCGGGGAACCAGCGATAGAACGGGGGATTGTCGTCGTCGAGGATGCGCCGCGGCTCCCGGGTCCACGACACGGCACGCGCGGCCTGCGCCCAGAACGCCGCCGGATCGTCAACGCTGGCCTGGAAAAGATCGCGGTATTCGTCCATGCGTTGCACGGTAGCGCGAACGCCTCGCTAGGGTCGCCGCATGGCAGCAGTGGAGTTCGACGTTCCCGAGGACGGGATTGCCCGGGTCACTCTCAACCGGCCCGAGGTACTCAATGCCATCGATGGTGCCCTGCTCGACGGCCTTGATGCGGCCCTGGAGCGGCTGGGCTCCGGGGAATTCCGGGTTGCCGTCTTGACGGGGGGCGGCCGCGGTTTTTGCGCGGGCGCGGACCTCAGCGGTACCGGGCAACCGTGGACCCTGGCGGCGGCCGCGCCGTTCAAGACCACCTATGACGCCCAGGTGCGACTGGCCGATCAGATGACCCGGCTCTATGAACTGCCGATCCCGGTTGTTGCCGCCGTCAACGGGGTGGCTGTCGGCGGGGGATTGGCGTACGCGCTGCATTGCGATATCCGTATCGCCGCGCACGCCGCGCGGTTCGGCTCGGTGTTCATCAAGGCGGGATTCTCGTCGATGGACATGGGCACCAGCTATCTGCTGCCTCGAATCGTCGGCGCGGGCGTGGCTCGGGAGTTGATGCTCACCGGACGCATCATCGACGCCGACGAGGCCATGCGGATTCACCTGGTGCACGAGGTGGTACCGGCCGAGAAACTGATGGACGCGGCGTGCGAGATGGCCCGCGGCATCGCTGCCAACAACGCCTACGGGGTGTGGCAGACCAAAATCGGGCTCAACGCCGCCCTGGATGCGCCAAGCTTGCGTCATGCCAAGGAGATCGAGAACCGCACCCAGGTGCTGAGTAGTTTCACCAACAACCCGCGCGAGGCCGCGATCGCGCACCGGGAGAAGCGCGCTGCGCGGTGGGATCCTCTGTGACGCCTAGGGGTTCACCTTGCCGATGACGTGTTCGGCGAACATCTCCAGGTTGCGGATCTTGGCGTCGAGTTTCTCGGTGTCGGGGCCGTTGATATAGGGGATCCGGAAGCCGACGATCACGTCGGTGACACCCTTGTCCTCAAGTCGTTTACACCCGTCCACGGTGAAGCCGTCGATCGAGATCACATGGATCTGGAAGTCCTTGCCGGTGGTGCCCTCTTCCTCGCGGTAGCGGTTGAGCTTGGCGAGGAGTTCGTCGAGATCCTCTTCGCCGCCGCCGTGCATCCAGCCGTCGTTGCGCGCCGCCCGTCGTAGTGCGGCATCGGCGTGCCCGCCGATCAGGATCGGGATCGGTTCGGTGGGGGCGGGCGTCATCTTGGTTTTAGGGATGTCGTAGAACTCGCCGTGGAACTCGAAGTAATCGCCGGTGGTCAGACCGCGAATGATCTCGATGCATTCGTCCATCCGCTTGCCGCGTCTGGCAAAGGGAACACCCATCAACTCGTAGTCCTCCGGCCACGGACTGGTGCCGACGCCGAAGGCGACCCGGTTGCCGATCAGCGAAACCAGCGAGCCGGCCTGTTTGGCCACCAGCGCGGGCGGGCGGATCGGGAGCTTGAGCACGAAGAAGTTGAAGTGCAGCGTGGTGGTGACCGCGCCCAAGGCGGCGGTGATCACGAAGGTCTCGATGAAGGCCTTCCCGTCGAGGAACTCGCGGTTGCCGTCGGGGGTGTAGGGATATTTGGCGTCGGACTCGAACGGGTAGGCGACGCTGTCGGGAATCGTCATCGCGTGGTACCCGGCCGCCTCGGCCGCTTTGGCCAACGGAATGTAGTAGCTCGGCTCGGTCATGGCTTCGGCAAAAGTGAATCGCACCAGCCGATAGTAGAACCTGTTCTATTTTCCGGACGCGGTCGGCCCCTACTCGCCGGCTTCGGAGTCACCGGTCGTGCCGGTTGCGACGACCTCGCCGCTCCACACCGACTCGGCACCGGAATGGCCGATCCGGACGACCTGTGCCGTCGCCGCCGCCGCTGCCAACACCACGAACACCGCGATCGCGGCCGTCAGCGCAGTCGACAGGGGTTTGCCGCGGCCGGCCCGCACATGCTCGACCACCACCAGGATTGCGGCGATGAGAAGTGCCAGTGCGAAGTAGATCATCGTGTCGCCGAGTTCGGCGTGCTTCGTAATCAAGTCCGAACTCTCGATATGGTGTTCCAGCCACTCGCCGGAGTCGGTGACAAATGGAGTTATCCCTGCGGTCGCCACGGCCATCGCCAGCACCAGCCACACCAACCGCTGCCGGGCGGCCGGCCAAATGGCACACAGAATCACCAGGAGCCCGGTGAGCGGGGCGATGGCCACGATGAAGTGGACCAGCAGCGGATGAACGGGAAGACCGTTAAACGTGGACACTGCGGAACTCCTGGGATTGGCGTCGGGGTTGGGGTTGGGGAGTGGTTAGGTGCGGAATGCTACAAGCTGGTACTGGCCGATGCTGTTTCCGGCGTGCTGCCAGACTGGGCATGATGTCAAACTCACAGTGTCGCCTTCCGGCTACGGGCTGCCGGCGGTGACGTGGCTGACCCGCAATGTGCGGGTGCTGTCGGCGGTGTCGTTTCTCCAAGATTCCGCCAGTGAACTGCTCTACCCATTGCTGCCGATCTACCTGACTGTGGTGCTCGGTGCCCCGCCGGCGGTGGTGGGGGCGATCGAGGGTGCGGCTGAGGGCGCGGCCTCAATCACGAAACTGGCGTCCGGCCCACTCGGTGATCGGTTCGCCAAACGACCGCTGATCGCCACCGGATACGGCATGGCGGCACTGGGCAAGGTCATCGTCGCCGTCTCCGGCGTGTGGCCGGGTGTGCTGGCGGGCCGGGTGGTCGATCGCCTCGGCAAGGGTATCCGGGGCGCGCCACGGGATGCGCTGCTGGTGGAAGGCATCAAATCCGGAGAGCGCGGGAAGGTTTTCGGCTTCCACCGCACGATGGACACCCTCGGTGCGGTGGTCGGTCCACTACTCGGACTTGCCGGCTATGAGCTGCTGGACCACCAGATCCCACCGCTGCTGTACATCGCGATCGTGCCTGCGGTGCTCTCGGTCCTGCTGATCTTCCTGGTTCGGGAGAAGCCGAGAACCGGCCCGCGACCGCCCCGACAGCCGATCTTGATCGGGTTCCGCGACCTTCCCCACCGGTTCTGGCGGGTGACCGCCATAGTGGTCGGCTTCGGTCTGGTCAACTTCCCCGACGCACTTTTGCTGTTGCGGCTCAACGAGATCGGCTTTGGCGTGGTCGAGGTGATCCTCGCGTACGTGACCTACAACCTGGTGTACGCACTGGGTAGCTACCCGGCTGGGCTGCTGGCCGATCGACTTCCCCGTTCGGCGGTATTCGGTATCGGGTTGGTGTTCTTCGCGATCGGATATATCGGACTGGGGCTTACCACCGACCGGGCGACGGCGTGGCTGCTACTCGGGGCCTACGGACTTTTCGCCGCATGCACCGATGGGGTCGGCAAGGCCTGGATCTCGTCCATGGTTGGTTCGGATCGGCAAGCCACCGCGCAGGGGGTGTTCCAGGGAGCCAGCGGGTTGGCGATTCTCGTCGCCGGGGTGTGGGCCGGTCTGCTGTGGGGTGCCGACGGGCGGCTGCCCCTGCTGGTATCCGGAGTCGTCGGCGCCTGTTTCGCTGCGCTGCTGCTCGGGAACTGGGCACTGCGGCGGGCTGGATAGGCTCACCGGCATGCGCACGATCCACGTCATCGGTATCGGGGTGGGCGACCCGGACTTCGTGACGACGCAGGCGATTCGAGCGCTGAACGACACGCGCGTCTTCTTCGCAATGGACAAGGGCGAAGCCAAAAGTGATCTGGTCGCGTTGCGTCGGGAGATCTGTCGCAGGTTCATCACCGAGCCGCACTACCGATTCGTCGACCTGCCCGACCCGCCGCGCTCGGCCGACGGCGATTACGGCCGAGCAGTTGCCGACTGGCACACGGCTCGAGCACACCTGTGGGCCAATGCGATTGAGACCGAACTCGAGCCTGATGGCGTGGGAGCCTTCCTCGCCTGGGGTGACCCGTCGCTGTACGACAGCACACTGCGGATCCTCGACGAGGTGGCGCGCCGCGTCGAATTGCGCTATGACGTCATCCCCGGGATCACCGCGGTGCAGGCGCTGACCGCCCGGCACCGCATTCCGCTCAATGACATCGGCGAGCCGGTCCTGATTACCACCGGCCGGCAACTGCGCAGCACCGGGCTGTCCGGCTCCGCGGTGGTGATGCTGGACGGGGACTGCGCGTTTCGCGGCTGCCCGCCGCAGACCCGGATCTGGTGGGGCGCTTACCTGGGCACGGCCGATGAACTCCTGGTCAGTGGCACCGTCGGTGAGGTCGGCGAACGTATCGCCACGATGCGGGCCGAGGCCCGCGGCCGGCATGGCTGGATCATGGACACCTATCTGCTGCGCGCGTGACGCCCAAGTAGGCTGGGCGCACATGGGGTCCTTTTTCGGTCGCGCCGCGATCACCGGTCTGGCGTTGTGGGTGGTCACGCTCGTCCTGCCGGGTATGAACTTCGTCGGCGGAAACTCGACGATCCAGACGGTCGGCATCGTCCTCGTCGTCGCCGTCATCTTCGGTTTGGTGAATGCGTTCATCAAACCGCTCGTCCAGGTGTTGTCGATCCCGCTCTACATCCTCACGCTGGGTTTGTTCCACGTCGTGATCAACGCGCTGATGCTCTGGATCACGGCCTGGATCACCGACCACACCACGCACTGGGGTCTGCACATCGACCACTTCTGGTGGACGGCCATCTGGGCGGCGATTCTGCTGTCTATCGTCGGCTGGATCTTCTCGCTTCCGTTCCGCGGCACCGATCGCGCTCTCGGCTGAGGCTCCCTTGCCCGAACTGCCGGAGGTCGAAGCACTCGCTGATCACCTGCGCCGCAACGCCGTTGGCAAGACCATCGAACGTGTCGATGTTGCGTCGCTGTCGGTGCTGAAGACCTTCGATCCGCCAACCACTGCGCTGCACGGAGCCACTATCTCCGGTGCCCTCCGCTGGGGTAAGTACCTAGGGTTGCAGGTTGACGGGCTCTACCTGATTGCGCACCTCTCCCGGGCAGGATGGCTGCGATGGTCGGACAAGCTCAACCCGGTCCCGTTGCGGCCCGGAAAGGGTTCGATCGCGCTGCGCGTGCATTTGGCCACTCGCGACGGCTTCGACCTGACCGAGGCCGGAACCCAGAAGCGTCTCGCGGTCTGGCTGGTCGATGACCCCGCGAAGGTTGACGGAATCGCCGGACTCGGCCCCGATGCGTTGAGCGTCACCTCGGCCGCGCTCGGCGAGTTGCTGGCGCACAACCCCGGACGGATCAAGACGGTGATCACCGACCAGAAAGTGATTGCCGGTATCGGTAATGCCTACAGCGACGAGATCTTGCACGCCGCGAGGCTGTCTCCGTTCGCGACCGCCGAAAAACTTTCGGGCAGTGCGGTATCGGCGCTACACGGTGCGATGACGTCGGTGCTGTGTGACGCGGTGCAACGTTCCGTGGGCCAGCAGGCTGCGACGCTCAAGGGGGAGAAGCGATCCGGATTGCAGGTGCATGGCCGAACCGGACTGCCGTGCCCCGTGTGCCCAGACACGGTGCGGGAAGTGTCCTTCGCGGACAAGTCGTTTCAGTACTGCCCGACGTGTCAGACCGGGGGCAAGGTGCTTGCCGACCGGCGAATGTCGCGACTGCTGAAGTGAACGCTGGTCGGCGTCACAGGTCTACCCGGCGCGGCCGCGCTCCTGTCGATAATGCCGCACCAGTGCATCAGTCGAGCTGTCGGTCTGCGTCTCGGGTGAGGCGTCTTCGGTGAGCACCGGCAGCAGGGCCATGGCCTGGGTCTTGCCCAGCTCCACACCCCACTGGTCGAAGGAGTCGATACCCCAGATGACTCCCTCAGTGAAGACCTGGTGTTCGTAGAGAGCGATCAGTTGGCCCAGCACCGACGGCGTGAGCCGGGTCGCCAGGATCGACGTCGTCGGCTTGTTGCCCGGCATCACCTTGTGTGGCACCACACTCGGCGGGGTGCCTTCGGCGGCGATCTCCTCGGCCGTCTTGCCGAACGCCAGCACCTGGGTCTGGGCGAAGAAGTTGCTCATCAGCAGGTCGTGCATGCTGCCCTTGCCGTCTGCGGTCGGCAGGTCATCGGTCGGCTGGCTGAACCCGATGAAATCGGCCGGCACCAACCGGGTGCCCTGGTGCAGCAGTTGGTAGAAGGCGTGCTGGCCGTTGGTGCCCGGCTCGCCCCA
>Ga0194051_1000338_pt1 | contig 27359 bp, 29 predicted proteins | sample SepL2320m_MetaG_FD_161275 | JGI IMG/M metagenome (GOLD analysis project Ga0194051, IMG submission 161275) | Anoxic zone freshwater microbial communities from boreal shield lake in IISD Experimental Lakes Area, Ontario, Canada - Sep2016-L239-20m | ecosystem: Environmental > Aquatic > Freshwater >... | reverse complement strand
TCAGGGTTTACGATTTTCCGCAGCACCTCGGTGTTGCCTTCCGAGGAGGTTTGCGTTGAAGCGCACCTTTCAACCTAACAACCTGCAGCGCGCCAAGAAGCACGGCTTCCGCGCCCGCATGAGCACCAAGGGCGGCCGCGCCGTTCTCAAGGCTCGTCGGGCCAAGGGCCGTCACCGTCTGTCCGCTTGATCGGGCGCTTTCGCGGGCGGTCCTCGTTTGAGCGCTTGTCTCAAACCGGTTCGCGCGCTCGCGCCGGAGTGCTGTGGTGCACGTTCGTACTCGATCCCCACGCAACGCCGCCTCAGGTGGCCTTTGCGATAGGCCGCGCCGTCGGTCCGGCAGTGACGCGCAATTTGCTCCGCCGTCGACTTCGATCGATTCTGCAAACGCAACTTCCCCAGCTTCCACCGGGTTTGTTTCTGTTCGGAGCAGTTCCGGCCGCCGCACGTCGGTCATTCAGCGAACTGACGTTCGATCTCACGCAGCTGATCGCCAAGATTGCTCCTGTGCAGGCCCCGCCCGCACCGTGAGTCCCGTGAACCGCAGGCTTGTTGCCGCGGTGCGGTGGTACCAGGTGCTGGCCCAAGGCCGGTTGTCGCCCTGCCGGTTTACCCCGAGTTGTTCGTGCTACGCCGTCGAGGCCCTCGAGCTTCATGGCACAGCCAGCGGTTTGTGGCTCACTCTGCGTCGTTTATTGCGTTGCCGCCCCTTTGGTCCGAGTGGTTATGACCCCGTTCCAGACGTTCTTTCTCAGAAAGTGATGTAGCCCCATGTTTGAAGGTCCCGCTTGGCTCGTATCTCAGTTCTATGCGCTGACGCATAACTATGCGGTCGCTATCGCGCTCGTTGCGTTCACCGTGATGGTGCTGGTCACCCCACTGACTCTGAAGAGCACCAAGGGCATGCTCGAAATGCAGCGCCTGCAGCCCGAAATGAAGAAGCTTCAGGCCGAGTACAAAAACGATCGCCAAAAGCTCAATGAAGAGATGATGAAGCTCTACCAAGAGCACAAGGTGAATCCGTTGGCCTCGTGTTTGCCGCTGCTCTTGCAGATGCCCATCTTCTTCATCATGTACCGCGTGTTGCATGGATTGAGTCGAGCGGCATTCTTCGCCGACGAGGCAGCCTGTAAGGCGTCTGAGTTCTGCACAACCAACTCGATTCCAGTTGGCAAGGTCGTCTTCAACCCCGATCACATCTCGAAGACCTCCGAGCTCTACCGCAGCTTGGTTCCGAAGGGCGGCAAGAACGAGATGTTGTCGTTCGGCCTCGACTTAGCGAAGTCGCCAGCGCACTTCATCAGCAGCTCGTTCGGTAAAGGAATGATCTATGCCGCCCTTGTTGTGGTGCTCGGCGTGCTCTACTTCGTTCAGCAAAAGATGGTTGCATCCCGCGCAGCGGTGAGCCCAACGATGTCGGCCGGCCAGGCAAAGCTGATGCAGTACCTGCCAGTGGTGTTCGCTGTCTTTCAGATCTTCTTCTTGACCGGCCTCGTGATCTACTACATCACGCAAGCCATCTTCCGAATTGGTCAAAACGTCTATATCACTAAGCGTTTCTACGGTGGTGAGGAATCTCTGGGTCACCAGGCGCAAGCCGCCGGCGAGCGGGCCCGTGAGGAAGCAAAGAAGAACGGTGGCGCGGCCGCGGTCACAGGCGGCGGCATGTTTGCGCAGGCCAAGCGTGATGCGCAGGCCAAGCGCGAGGCGCTTGAGGCGGCAAAAAAGCCTGCTCCACAGACGAGCAAGCGGGTGACCCCGCCCAAGAACAAGCCGACCCCCAGTTCGGGTCGTCCACAGCGTCCAACGGCATCTGGTCGACCGGGCGCACCGGCGCGGCCCAAGCCACCGAAGAAGTAGCACAGAGTTGCGGTCGCATGTGCGGCCACCTATTTGATTGGACCACACTATGCAGTGGGTAGAAACCACCGGTAAGACAACCGAAGAAGCAAAGGGGCTGGCACTTGACCAGCTCGGAGTAGCCGAAGATGATGCCGAGTTCGACATTCTCGAAGAGCCGAAGACCGGATTGTTTGGACGAGTCAAGGGCGAGGCCCGAGTTCGAGCCCGCGTGCGTCCGACAGCGGTGCGGCCAAAAGTTGAGCGGCGTGACCGTCGCAAGGGCCGCGAGCAGGGCGAACGGGCTTCGGCCGGCGCCGATACTGCTACGGTGAGCACACCAAAGAGCGAACCTGCCGCACGGCAGCGCAATAAACCACAGCAGCGTCGCGAACCAGCGGCAAAGCCACAGCGAGAGGAATCCATCGTGAGCGCAGAGCAGGTTGGGGTAGAAGCCAAGAAGTTCCTCACTGAATTGGTCGATGCATTCGGACTTGACGGAACAGTCGATCTTCGCACCGACGGTGACGATCTTGAGTTGACCGTCAGTGGCGCCGATCTTGGCCTCATGGTGGGCCCTCGTGGCAACACATTGACTGCCGTGCAAGATCTCACCCGAGTTGCTTCGCAGCGTCGCTTGGGCGATCACGACACTCGCTTGCGAGTTGATGTCGGCGGCTACCGCGAGCGGCGCCGCGAGGCACTGTCACGGTTCGCCACTCAGATTGCAGAGCAGGTTGTTTCTTCGGGCGAGGCGCGTGCACTCGAGCCAATGTCGTCGGCCGACCGTAAGGTCATCCACGATGTGCTCACCGAGTACGCCGGAGTCGTCACCCGTTCAGAGGGTGAGGATCCGAACCGTCGGATCGTCATCGCTCCAGCGAATGACTGAAGACACAGAACTCCTCGCAGTTCTTGAATCGTTGCGTGAGCGCGGCGCGCTGGGTGAAGTTTCACTTCCCGCCGCCGTGGCTCACGCTGATTTGTTTCTGGCGGCAATTCCTAGCGACTGCGCTCGCCTCCTCGATCTTGGATCGGGTGGAGGCCTGCCGGGCTTGGTACTCGCAAGTCGCTTGACGAACACGTTTGTTGTGCTCACCGATCGGCGTGAGCGTCGGATGGATTTGCTTCGACTTGCCACTGCTCGGCTGCGATTTGATGCTCGTGTCTCGGTGCTTACGGGCGATGTGGTGAACCTGGCTCGCGACCCCGACTTGCATGGCACCTTTGATGTGGTGACAGCCCGTGCCTTCGGCGAACCACTCTGGACTCTTTCGTGCGCAGTCCCCTTCCTTTCGCCCAGTGGCGTAGTCGTGATCTCTGAACCCCCACTCGTTGACGAGGCCACGCGCTGGCCGACTGACGAAGTTTCCAAACTGGGCCTGAAAGCTTCTGAGCAACAGTTTGCTCACGTGAAGCGATTCGAACGTCTGTAACCCAACACTCCAACTCCCCCGACTCTCTGAGCAGGGATGATGGGCGCGGCTCGAGTGTTTCACGTGAAACAAACAGGCGATTCAGGAGTCAGAATGTTTCACGTGAAACAGCCTCTAAAGCCTTGACCGAGGGTCGCAAGCCGGTAGTCTTCGATCAACGACATCGCACGCCGGACATACGGTGTGTTGCGAGTCGGGTGAATGGTCCCAGCAATCATGGGCACCGCATCGTTGCCGTGTCGGCTTCCAGCCGAACCCAGGCGCCACGCGAGGGGAGACCAATTAGATGGAGTCCGTGACAGACCACGGAGAAGTAGCAGCCACCGAGAATCCGGTGGATACGGTCGAAATGGCCATGTATCCCCTGCCTCGAATCATGGCCGTTGCCAATCAAAAAGGTGGGGTGGGAAAGACCACCACCACCGTCAACCTCGGTGCTTGTTTGGCCGAACTGGGGTTTCGTACCTTAGTGATCGACCTCGATCCTCAGGGCAATGCATCCACCGGCTTAGGTATCGACAATCGTGGGCTCGAGACATCGATGTATCACGTGATCATGCATGAGGCGCCGCTCGAGAACTGCATCGAACCGGCGGCAGTGAAGAACCTGTTCGTTGCTCCATCGAGCCTTGATCTGGCCGGAACCGAGATTGAACTGGTTCCAGCCTTCAGCCGAGAGAATCGGTTGAAGCGGGCCATCGAAGCGGTTCAGGATGACTACGACTATGTCCTCATCGACTGTCCCCCATCGCTGGGCCTACTCACCGTAAACGGTTTGACGGCGGCCACCGAAGTGCTGGTGCCGATTCAGTGCGAGTACTACGCACTCGAGGGCCTGGGTCAGTTGTTGCGTAACGTCGATCTTGTGCGCCGCAACTTGAATCCCACACTGACTGTCAGCACCATCGTGTGTGTGATGTATGACGCCCGTACCAAATTGGCCGATCAAGTGGTGAAAGAGGTTCGTGAGCACTTTGGTGACAAGGTGATGCGCACGGTGATTCCACGAACGGTTCGGTTGTCCGAGGCACCGTCGTTTGGCCAGCCAATTACTACGTTCGATTCCAGTTCGCGTGGCGCAGTTGCGTACCGCATGGTTGCAAGGGAGGTGAGCGCTCATGGCACGCCTCGGGGGACTCGGTAAAGGACTCGGAGCACTCATCCCGTCAGATTTGGCGGGGGACCCATCGATCGACACAGATCGCGCACGCCTGCTTGAGGTGCCGATTGAGTCGCTCTCACCAAATCCACATCAGCCACGCGTTCATTTCGATGAGGAGTCGCTTGCTGAGTTGGCAGCGTCGATCGCCGAGATTGGTGTGTTGCAGCCGGTGCTGGCTCGCGATTTGGGTGACGGCACCTATCAACTCGTTGCCGGCGAACGGCGTTGGCGAGCTGCTCGTCGTGCCGGCTTACAGACGATCCCGGCGGTAGTTCGCACCACCGACGATCTCAGCTCGGTCGAGCAGGCATTGGTCGAGAACTTGCATCGCCAAGATCTCACTCCTCTCGAAGAGGCCGCGGCCTATCAGCAGTTGATTGAAGACTTCGGGTTGACCCACGAGCAAGTGTCGAGTCGAGTCGGCAAGAGTCGCTCAACCATCACCAACATGCTTCGCTTGTTGTCGCTGCCACCAACGATTCAGCACTTGCTGGCCGATGGCCGGTTGTCGGCCGGTCACGCTCGCGCGCTGTTGGGTAGCCCTGATCGTGCGTTCCAGGAGCATCTCGCCAAGCGGGCTGTAGCCGAGGCGTGGTCAGTTCGTGCCGTCGAGGATGCAATCCGCGATCGTCAGGCAGGATCCACTGAGAGCGCAGCGTCTGCTGTGACTGATGTCACACAGAGTGATGGAGCCGGCCTCACGCCGGCCACCCGACTTCGTCCCCCAGGTCTGCTTGAACTCGAGCATCTGTTGGCCGAACACCTCGACACCAGAGTTGCGGTCTCGATGGGTGCCAAGCGCGGCAAGGTCTCGATTGAGTTTGCCGATCTCGAAGATCTCGAACGCATCTATCGGCACATGGTTGAGGGTTCGCCCGCAGCGGGCAGCTAACAACTATCCGCGCGAATCACATGATTCGCGGCCCTCACCTATGTGTTCAACTCGCGCGTGAGGGTTACACACATCGTGTGCACAGACTTGTGGATAAACCCTCAACTGTGACTGGCGACACAGCACTAAATGGAGCGTCGTAGCAGCTCAGAGTGGGTCTTGGAACCACTGCTCGATAGCTACACGCACGAGATCGGCGATGTTGATTGCGTGGTCCGTCACCCTGCGAACGTCGCCGAATGAGATCAGCACCGCTGGCATGCGCGTTTCACGCAGCACCTGTAGCCGCATCCCGGTTGCGGCATGCGGGCTTGTGTACAAAGAGTCGAGGCCAATGGCGATTCGTTCGGCGAGTGATCGACCACCATGAGACTCGAACGTGGGAACTGCGTAGTAGCAAATTCGGGTGGGACCGTCGGCCAGTGTGTCGAAACCCACGTAGAGATCGGCAGTGAACTGGTTGGCGGCGGTGGCCTGGGTGATGGCGTCTGTTTCGTCGACCGACATCGCGATGGTTCCCCGGCGACGAAGATCTCGTACTAGCGCTCGAGTGAGGGCGCTGAGTCCACCAAATTGGCCAACCACCACGCGCCGACCGGCGAGCGAGCTGGAACTGGTGCGCAGGCGCTCTCGTTCGCGCACCGTGGCAATACCTGGACCGTCGCCCGTTTGACTGCTGACTCGGACGACGGCCTGAATGGTGTCGACGCCGCACGTGCCGTCGGCGAGCAGACCGCAATTGCCTTGGAACTCTTCGATGGCGGCTGCGGTCAGCGGGCCTAGGATGCCGTCGACTCGACCGCAGTCGAATCCGAGCCGGCCGAGACGAGTCTGTAGATCGGCGACATCATCGCCGCGCAGGTTGGGAGAGGTGAGGAACAGCAGCCGATCACCGAGACGCCACGAGGCCTCGACGAGGGCAGCCCAAGTGGCGTGATCGCAGATGCCATCGATGGGTATGCCCCGTGCTTGTTGGAAGCCGCGCACGCACCCCTCGGTGATAGCGCAATACACGCCCGGCTGGCCACCGGCCGCGGGGGAGAACCCGGCAGCACTGAGGCGGCGTTGAAGATCGCGGATGGCCTCGTCGTGCTGACCAGGGGTCAGAGGGAGCTGGCCAGGAATTCGTCGAGCTCCTGCATGAGTTGGCCCTTGCCCTTGGCGCCCACAAGGCGCTTCGCGATGACACCACGGTTGAACACGAGCAACGTGGGGATGCTCATCACGTTGTACTTCATGGCCAAGTCAGGGTTTTCGTCGACATTGAGCTTCGCGATGGTGATCTTGCCAGCCTGCTCTTTGGCGATCTCTCCCAAGATGGGGGCGATCAGCTTGCATGGTCCACACCACTCGGCCCAGAAATCAACCACGACGGGCACATCGGCCGCATTGATGGTCTCGTCAAAGGTGTTGGTGGTGAGAGTAACGATGCCTTCAGCCATGGGGGCTTCCTTTCAACGGAATTCGTAGTGTATCGAACCTAGCCTCTTGATAATGCTCAGTGAACGTTGGCTTCGAGCCAGCGTTCGGCGTCGATAGCCGCCATACAACCCGAGCCCGCGGCAGTGATGGCCTGACGATAGGTGTGGTCTTGCACGTCGCCGCACGCAAACACACCGTCGATGTTGGTGTAGGTAGAACCTGGCTTGGTGATGAGGTAGCCGTTGTCTTGCATATCGAGGACGCCGCTAAACAGATCGGTGTTCGGACGATGGCCGATGGCAACGAACAGGCCGGTGACTGGGAGGAAGGATTCTTCGCCGGTGAGGACGTTGCGAACCGTTGCGCCTTCGAGCTTGTCGGTGCCTGCGAGATCGGTGACGGTGGTGTTCCAGAGCATTTCGATCTTGGGATTGTTGAACGCCCGATCTTGCATGATCTTTGATGCACGCAAGCTGTCTCGGCGATGGATGAGCGTGACCTTTGAGGCGAACTTGGTGAGGAAGGTGGCCTCTTCGATGGCGCTGTCGCCGCCGCCAACCACGGCGATCTCTTGGCCTCTGAAGAAGAAACCATCGCAGGTGGCGCAGGTAGATAAACCATGTCCAAGCAGGCGCTCTTCAGCTTCAAGGCCAATCATCAGCGACTGTGCGCCGGTGGAGACGATGATGGAATCGGCGGTGTAGAGATCGTCGCGGACCCACACTTTGAACGGGCGCTGGCTGAAGTCGATGGCCGTGGCCTTGGCCGTAATGAACTCGGCGCCGAAGCGTGCGGCCTGCTCGCGAAAGCGACCCATCAGTTCGGGGCCCATGATGCCCTCAGGGAAGCCAGGGAAGTTCTCGACTTCGGTGGTGAGCATCAGTTGGCCGCCGGGCTGATCGCTGGTGCTGCTCAACTCGCCTTCGATGACCAGTGGCGTGAGGTTGGCGCGCGCCGTGTAGATAGCTGAGGTGAGCCCGGCAGGACCCGAACCAATGACAACGACCGGATGGTGGCTCATTGGGTGGCCTCGCTGCTGTCGAGACGCTTGCGCATCAGGATCAAACCGGCGACACCGAACACAGCGCCCGCGCCAAGGTACGACACCCACACGGCGTCGCTATGGGTGAGTGGCCACTCGAGGATCGACTGCAGACCTCGAGTGAGAAACACGGTGAAGAGCACGAGAGCGGCAATGCCGCCACACACACCGATGACGCCGAACACGGCGCCCCGGTACATCACGAGAAGCGGCTTGGTGGTCTTGTCGCGAACTGTTGCGACGACACGCTCAATGTTGTCGGCGAGGCTAGATGCCCAGTTCGGATCGGTCAGTGGGTTGCCCGGCATGGGTCGATACTAACGCTCGGCGGTAGGGCGCGGTGTGGTCGATCGGTGAACGGGTGAGGAGCAGGTTGATTAGGGGAGCGCAACGCTGGCAAGCACGGCGCATGTCTGCGGTTCGAGCACTCGTACCGAGTTGGTCTGATCGTCGCGGATGGCGAGGCCATGCGCTCCCTTGAAGATCACGGCCGCATAGGGGTCGGTGGCAGCACTGAGGCAGTCGGCGTTGATGCCCGCACCATCTGCGACGTCTGCAATCCCGGCGTCATTTGCTGACGTCGACGCACCAATGTTGCTCGGGTCGGTCATGTAGGCGACCAGTTCGTCATCGGTGGCTAAGTTGGCCGCAGTGGCCCACACCGTGACCACAGCGGCCCCATTGATGCTGTCGAGTGCGGAAGGCCGTGCGGCGGACGCGGGCGGCTGCACCTTGCTCGACGATTGGACGGAGCCAGCGGCGTTGAACTCTGGCTTGATGCTGTCGTTCGTTGACTGACCCGTTGTGCTGGCAACTGCGACGACGCCAACAATTGCAGCGGCTGCAGCACCTGCGAGCCATCGTTGCTGTCGTTTGAAGCGCTGTTGACGTTGGTGCAATGGCACCACCACACCCGTGTTGTCGGTGGAAGCGCTGAGCTCGTCGAATGTAGCGAGGGCTGCGCTGAGGGCGCCCTCGCGTGCCCGTGTTGGTACGGCGACAGCAGCGATTTGATCACGCAGTGCACCGTACGAATTCATGACAGCCCGTAACTCGGCTGAGCCTTCAACCTGGGCGCGTTCGGCCGAGGTGATCTCGCCATCGAGGGCCGCACTGGCCAATTCGGTGTCAGGGTTGAATGAGTGGTCGGTCATGGCGCAGTCGTTGGACGTTGAGGTGGATTGGATTGGTTCCGAGAATCTTGTCCGAGGTTTGCGGCGAGCACGGCGCGGCCTCGGGCGATGCGGCTTTTTACGGTGCCAACAGGCACGCCAAGAACTTCAGCGATTTCGGCGTAGTCGAGATCGCCGACATCGCGTAGCACCACAGCGACACGGAAATCTTCGGGCAGTGCCGCAAGGGCAGCGTCGATCAGCATGTGGTCGCCGATTGCGTCGACGCGTGTTGTTGATTGCGGGTCAGCGATTTCGACGTGGTTGTTGTCGTTGTCTTTGTGACCGAGATGGTTCACGGGGCGACGCTGACGTCGACGTAACTCATCGAGGCTCGCGTTGGTCGCGATGCGATACGTCCATGTGCCGAAACTGCTGCGACCATCGAACTTTGCGAGTCCGCGAACGATTGCGATCATGGCCTCTTGCGCTGCATCGGCGGCGTCGGCTTCGTGACCGACGACGCGACGGCACACGGCGTATATGCGGTCGTAGTGGCGACGAAGCAGCACATCAAGGCTGGATCGATCACCGCCTTGTGCGGCTGCTACGAGCGCGTGGTCGTCAAAGTTTGAGGCAATGCACTGATGGTAGCCACGATGCCGCACCCGGTGCGGCCAAGCGACGAGTGAAACTCAACCCGCTGAAACGAAGGTGATGTTACTGATGTAACCGCGGAACGGTCGGGCTTTGCTGCATGCGCTGTCACGGCCCACCTCGTGGAGCAGTACAAGAACATGTCGTGCGGGCGCAGCGCTGATCGTTGCTGTGGCAACGCCAGGCACGGTGTTGTAACTCTTCTTCTGCACGGCTTTGCCCCAACCCTCAAGGGTTTGTGGCGTTGCTTCGGCGTTGCTGGCAAACACTTGTAGTTGATACGGAGCATTGGCCATAGTGACCGACAGGGTTCCGGTGGCCGCGGCCGAGAGTTCGACGATGACGCCGACGCCGGCCTTCCCGCCGAAGTACTGCGACGCGTAACAGTTGGTGCTCCACGAACTGTTGGGGTCGCCGTCGATTGCGAGGCCGACTTGGTCGGGGTTTTCGCTTGCGTCGGTGCGATCGTCGGGGTCGAAGGTCTGGATGGAGGCAATCGTTGCGGCCGCCGACACCACTGGCGCCGCCACGGTTGCGGTGGTCGGTGCAGTGGGCGCTACAAACACGGGCGTCTTGGTGCTGTTCGCCGAATTCGGCCACATCAGCGCGGCGACAACAACGGCCACGAGTAACAAGAGCATCACCACAATTGTGGGCGTGCTCTTTTGCTGGAAGTTCTTTGCTGGCACGCCACGCGGGCTGCCGGCAGTGGGGGTGCGGTCGCCGCCGGGTGGTGGAGCATTGATGGGACGTTGCGCGCCTTGGCGAGGCGTTGGCGCTGCGGAACGATCGTTTGTTGCGCGTGATCCGGCAAGGATGATGGGCGCAGCGGCTCGGTTCGGAGTGTTGTCGCGAAGAGTGCCCGCAGGTGTTTGGCCGTTGATCGTGGTGCCCTTCGGCGGAGTGGCCGATGTAGTGGGGTCGTCGATGCCGCTGGCGATTCGGGTAATGCTCAGCTTGAGCGCACCACCCGTGTCTGGCCTGTCGTCAGGGTTACGGGCGAGCAGTTGATGAATGAGATCGGCAAGCCCATAGGGCAACGTGGGACGCAGTTGCGACAGATCGGTGGGGTCGCGTTGTAGACGCGCCAGAGCGGTGTCGGCGTCGCTCTCGCCGAGGAACGGCACCCGACCGGCGAGGCATTCGTAGAGCACGAGGCCAAGCGCGTAGAGGTCGGCGCGGCCATCGAGTTTCTTGCCGCGAACCTGCTCTGGTGACAGGTACTTCGCGGTGCCCATCATCACGTTTTCGCTGGTGAGATCGTCGGTGGTGCCGAGGCCCTTGGCGATACCAAAGTCGGTGAGCAACACGCGACCATCGGGTGTGATCATGATGTTGCCAGGCTTCACATCGCGGTGAACGAGGCCAGCAGAATGAGCCGCATCGAGTGCTGCGGCGACGCAACTACCGATGTGCATGGTGAGCTCGGGGCTCAACCGTTTTTGCTCATCGAGTAGCTGGCGCAGGCTCTTGCCATTGACGAGCTGCATGACCACGGCCTGACGACCGTTGTAGTCGATGCTGTCGTGCACGGCGACAATGTTGGGATGGCTCAGTCGAGCAACGGTGATGGCCTCGCGTCGAAAGCGTTCGGCGACCACTGGATCGGTGGCGAGACCTGACTTGAGAATCTTGACAGCGACCTGCCGAGACAGCGACGTATCGGTGGCCAGCCATACTTCGGCCATGCCTCCTTGCGCGATCCTTCGCTCCAAGCGATAACGCTGGGCGAGTAGCGCCTGAGGCGGCAGGGGGCTGGTATCAGTGGGCATGTTGCGCTCACCGACGCTAGTCGTGTGGCGCAGCCCGAAGCTGTCAATCGCGCTTATGCGCGAACTTGAAAGGCAATACCGATTGTGCCCTGGCCGGCATGGGTGCCAACAACGGGCCCAATGTCGCCCACCACAATGGCTCCGGAATAGTGCGGTCGGAGCATTTCGACGAATTGATCAACGTCGCTGCAGTGGGCGTGCATCACGTGGAGATTTTCGATGGGTCCGGAGCTCTGCAGCTTCTCGACCAGGAACGCCAACGCCTTGCTCCGAGTGCGCTGCTTGCCGCCCTCTTCAACCTTGCCATCGCGAACTTCGATGATGGGCTTGATGGAGAGCACCGATGCGAGCAGCGCTTTGGCACCACCGATGCGGCCGCCCTTTTTGAGGTTGTCGAGTGTGTCGAGAGCGCCCCACACCTTGGTGCGCTGAGCGAGGTCGCGAGCCATTGCGGTGACATCGTCGAATGAGGCCCCGTCGTTTGCGGCGCGCGCGCAGGCGGCCACGATGCTGCCAAGGCCAAGCGTTGCCGACCTGCTGTCGACAACGGAGATGGCGGTTTCACCAGCAACGGCGCGAGCAGCGAGTTCGGCGCTTTGCATCGTGGCTGACAAACCGGCACTCAGCGAGATGACCACGATGCCGGTTGCGCCGGAGGCCATTGCAGAGCGATATGCCTGCTCGAACTGTCCGGGTGATGGTGCGGCCGTTTCGGGGAGCTGCGCCGAGGCTGCAGATTTTGCCCAGAATTGCTCGGTGGTGAGGTCACGCCGATCGATGAATTCTTCGTCTCCGAATCGAATCGACAAGGGCACAATCTCGATACCGAGTTCGTCGGCTACTGATTGCGGAAGATCACATGCACTGTCAGTAATGATTCGAACGGTCACGAGTGCGAAATGTTAGTCGAACTTGGTTCGTTTGAAGCGAGGCCACCGTTTGGTCGAACAACCGGGTGGTTCGATCGGCCGGCCGCATTGTGTTTTGAGCGACGGCCACGGCGGACGTTTCGCCACCACCAGGCGAGCAGCATGAGCAGTCCGCCACCAGTGAGCAACTGGGCGACACCGGTGAGCGCGCTCACGCGTGCCTTCAGGTAGAGCGTGTTGATCAGCGCCAATCCGCCATCGGGACTGAGCACATCAAGTGATACGGGGAAGCTGCCGTTGGTGCGGGCCACAACCGGCACTGCAACATCGGTGATGCTCTTTGCCTCAATGGTGACCACTTGGTCGCCCTGAGGGAAGGTGAGCTTGTTTGCGGTGAGCCGCACCATGACCCGTAGTGGTTCGTCGCTGATGTTCTCGATTCGAAGCCGAATCGTGGTTCGACGTCCGCTGAGCGTGAAGGCATAGATGGGTCGGGGGCTGACGGCACCCGCAATTGAGGCCAGCTCATTGTTGAGCGTGGTGGTTGCGTTGGCGACGGCTTCGTCGGTGAGCGCAGATGAAGCCAGCACGGCGATGGTGGCTTGCCAACGCGCTGGGCGGTCACGAGTGTTCACGAGCATGCCCGAGACCATGAACGCATGCGCGTTGAGTTGATCGAGCGACTCGAGTCGGGCAGCGATGTCGAGCGGAGTGGTCGTGGGCAACGCAATTTCGACCGGCAGACCATCGACCAGCAGAGTGGTTGTGTTTCGTTCGACCCCATTGAGGGTGACGAACTGTGTTGCTCCGGTGGCGGCAGTCATTGATTGAATGCGCGACACGAACGCAGGATTGGGCACGCCGCCCCCACTGAGTCCGATGACCATCGTGTGGCCGGTAATCGGCGCGGACGCCGCAGCGAGTTGATCGCGAGTAGCGACAAGGTCGGCCGCTGCGTAAATCGCGTGGAGTTCGGTTGGTGGCGAGGTGGTGGCGAGGTGGTCAGCGAACGCTGCGTCGAGCACCAGTGTGGGCACCGAGGTTGCATCGGGAAGTGTGGTCATCAATAACTGGGTCGTGTCGGTGGTTGGGCCGAGTGATCCTTTGGCGTTTGCATACTCGCTGGGAGACAACACCAGAAGTCGGGCGCCGAGGTCTCGTACAAGTGACGCTCCCGGCGTAGTGAGCTGACCCCATGACCACCAGATTGAACGGTCGCTGCGTGGCACCTCGCCAAGAGCTGAGACAGCGTTTTCGCCCTCGCGCAGCAGTTGCGTGAAGAGCGTTCCCTTGTTGGCTGCAGCGGCGGCCGATGGGTCAAGTGGTATGCGTGGCTGCGAGATGCCGTAGTTGGCGTTGAGCGTCTTGCGCAGGCTGTCGAGCGCGGGTGGATCAATGCGATTGAGGATCTCGGGTGAAAGCGCCACGGTCAGCGGAACCGCTGCTGGGAATGCGTTGAGGTCGGCAAGTTCTTGCGCAGTCGTAGGCAAGAGTGCGGGGTCCGAGCCGGGAATCGCTGGCGGCGCAGTAAGCGACACGGCAAGTGCGACGCTGAGTGAACCTCTGGGCTCGTCGCCTTCTTTGGGCAGGCGATCGACGAAGGTGGTGAGTTCGCCGGCGACGCCGGAATCGCCTTGAATGTCGAGCACCACGGGAAACAGACCCTGTTGGCTGAATTGCAATGCTCGGCTCGTGCGCCTCGATGTTTCGGTGGGGATAGTGAACGTGATGACATCGTCGACGAAGGAGATCGCTTCGAGTGGTAGATCAACGGTGTCGACTGAGCGCGGCAGCTTGCCTGCGATTGCGTCGGCGAGGTCGGCGCGGGTCTTCAGCGGTCGGTACGACGTGACCACAAACGTTGCTCCGACGGGCAACGCTTGATCAAGCCGCACGCTGAGCACGAGGTCGCCGTCGGGGGTAAGCGCCAACTCTTGGCGTACCAATGTGATGCCGAGTGGGGTGGGGGCTGCGAGCGCCGGCGCCGGGGCAGATGACGGCACGACAACCAAGAGCGCGACCGCGGCTGCGCCTGCAATGAGGGCTCCGACGAGCCGATGCGCGACGGGTCGGATCACGACACACAATCCCGAGAGTTGTTTGGCGTGTTGTTCACATGTCGTCCAGTTTGCGGGTGAGCACCACGAGGCCCTGTGGCAACAGCCGGAACCCAAAGCGTTGGTACAACCCGAGCGCGACATTGTTGTCGGTGTGGGTGTTCACCATGGCGCGGGTGAGGCGTCGTCGTTGCATCCACATCAGTGAATCGCGTGTGAGGGCCCAGCCCGCACCTCGAGCTTGGAACTCGGGACGAATCGCGAGGCGCTGCAGATAGCCCGTGTAGTCGGCGCGGCCTGTGATGGCGTAGCCAATCGCTCCGGTGAAGCCGAACACTGAGCCGTCGATGTAGCGCGAGCGCGACGCCGGAGTGGCCTTGCATGTTTCGTGAATACCGGTGGCATCGAGCGCCCACACGTCACCAAACGCTGCGCGGTCGAGTTCGGCTGCTGCTGGCCGATCGCGCACTCGCAGCAATGCGGTGCGCAGGTCGTTGCCTTGAGGCGCGCGCCAGCCCACGAGTGACAGATCGAGCAGGTGCAGCCGCTGGGCAATATCGAATCCCTGCCGTTGCATCGTGTCGGCGCTTGAGTCGGTGACCGCACCGGAGCGAACCGACGAGAATCCCCGCGCTTTGAGCTCGCTGAGCCATATCCGCAAACCCGTGCTGGTGGGTACGAACCCGTGGTCGGTGAAGGTGAGTTGCGCCACCGATGGATCGTGGTGCCATGGGCGCACGCGAGCACGGCCGGCGCCGCTGTGAAGTATCAGCGGCCACTCGACCCCGCGGCTGTTTCCGGCTTGTGAACGTGAACTCACAGATGCGACGGTAGCGCCCGAACTGAAGGTGATCGTTCTATCGTGGAGCCGTGGCAGTGCTGTTCTCTACCCATCCGAAGTATCTCGAGCACATTGCCGGCAGAAATCACCCAGAGCGCCCCGAGCGATTGAATGCTGTGATTGCCGGAAGCCAGCTCGCAGAAGTGGCCGACGCGCTCACCTTGTTGGAGCCCATCGCCGCCTCACTAGAGATCGTTGAGCGCGTCCATCCGGCGGCGTACTTGGCGCACTTGAAGTTGGTGAGCGAATCGGGTGGCGGTCGACTCGACCCCGACACGTCGGTGAGTTCGGGCTCTTGGGATGCAGCATTGCTTGCCGCTGGGGCTGGACTCACGGCGATTGCGGCAATGCAGCGCGGCGAGGCCGACGCCGCCTTTTGCGCAGTGCGACCGCCTGGCCATCATGCGACCCGCAACGAGTCGATGGGTTTCTGCCTCATCTCAAATGTGGCGGTGGCCGCAATGGCCCTCGCCGATCAGGGCGAACGAGTCATGATCCTCGATTACGACGCGCACCATGGCAATGGCACTGAAGCGGTGTTCATCGGCGATCCGCGGGTGCTGTTTGTTTCGTTTCATCAGTGGCCGCTCTACCCCGGCACCGGCGCTGCTCGAGATGTGGGCGTTGGCGATGGCTACGGCTACACGATGAACATTCCGATGCCCCCAGATTCCACCGGCGAGCATTACGTGCGCGCATTCGACGAACTGGTCGCGCCGCGCGTCGCAGCATTTGCGCCCACGTGGCTCATCATCTCCGCTGGTTTCGATGGCCATCGCGACGATCCCATCACCGATCTTGGGTTGTCTTCTGGCGACTTCGCGTTGCTCACCCAACGTGCGCTCAGGTTGGTGCCTGCTGGTCGCCGGTTGGTAATGCTCGAAGGCGGTTACGACCTCAATGCGCTCACGTTGTGTACGGCGTCGGTGCTCGGGGCTCTTGCAGGCCGCGATGTACAACCCGAGGCACCAACGAGCGGTGGTCCTGGCGCTCACAATGTGGCCGGATGCGTCGACATCTGGGCCGAGATTGCGGTTTGACGATGATCCCTGAACGATTTGCACCTGTATTGAGCGAACTGCAGCCGCTCACCGATCGCTTTCGGGCTGCGGGCAAGCGCCTGTATCTCGTGGGTGGCACGGTGCGTGACCTGCTCATCGACAAGCTGGGCGACGAACGCGACTACGACGCCACTACCGATGCGTTGCCCTCGGAGATTAAGGCGTGTCTGTCTGGTTGGGCCGACGCGATCTGGACCCAGGGCGAGAAGTTCGGCACCATCGGGGCCAAGAAGGGTGACCGCATCTACGAGATCACCACGCATCGCGCCGAGGTATATGCCGACGATTCACGCAAGCCCGAGGTCACCTTTGCTGGGCAGATCGATGCCGATCTCTCGCGTCGCGACTTCACGGTGAACGCCATGGCGCTGGAGCTCACCAGCGATTCGCCAACGCTGGTTGATCCATTTGGTGGAGCTGTCGATCTCGCAACAAAGACACTTCGCACGCCACTCGCACCCGAGGTCAGCTTTAGCGACGATCCGTTGCGCATGCTTCGTGCAGCGCGATTTATCGCTGGCTATCACCTGCAACCAGTGCCCGAGCTTGTCGAGGCAGTGCGGTCGATGCACAGCCGGTTGTCCATTGTTTCGGCCGAACGTATTCGCGACGAACTCGACAAGCTCATGGTGGTCGATCATCCGTCAGAGGGACTCATGTTTCTCGTCGACAACGGAGTCGCTGGCGAGTTCCTTCCCGAATTGCCGGCCATGCGACTCGAACAAGATCCGATTCACCGTCACAAAGATGTACTCACGCATACGTTGGCAGTTGTCGAGAACGTGACCCGCGACTTTCCCGGTGAGTACGACTTCAGACGAACTCGCATTGCTGCGCTGTTGCACGATGTTGGCAAACCCAAGACCCGCGGGTTTCTCAAGGGCAAGGGCGTCACCTTTCATCACCACGAAGTAGTTGGCGCGCGTATGGCTCGCCAGCGCTTGCAGGCTTTGCGCTACAGCACCGACGATGTCGAAGCGATCACCGAATTGGTTGCGCTGCACCTTCGTTTTCACGGCTACGAAGCCGGATGGACCGACTCGGCTGTGCGCCGATACGTGCACGATGCCGGCCCATTGCTGAACGAACTCAACGTGCTCACCCGTTGCGATTGCACCACGCGCAACGAGAAGAAAGCGCTGATGCTCAGCAGGCGAATGGACGATCTTGAGGCGCGCATTGTGCAGCTCGCGGCGCACGAAGAACTCAAGGCAATTCGACCAGAGATGGACGGCAAGCAGGTGATGGAGTTCCTTGAGCTGCCGCCGAGCCCTACCGTTGGCAAAGCAATGAGCTTCTTACTCGACCTTCGCCTCGAAGAGGGACTCTTGGGCGACGAAGAAGTTCGTGCTCGCCTACGAGCATGGTGGGTGGCTCGCGGCGAGTAGCCGCTAGACGCCGAGTTTGCGAGCGCGTATTACCAACACCGCAGGCGTGCGCGCGTTGCGGGCATTGAGTGGCTGCAGTTCGTGAATCACATCAATGCGAAAGTTTGTGCGCTGCATGGCCATGAACACATCGCTGATCGACCTGGTCTGGCCGCCGCCGTATGTGCGCTGCACAACCTGTTGTCCGTCGATGTTGCCGAGCATCGCAGCGATCGGGTGAGGACCCGCCATGACAAAGGCAGCCTCGGGCCGCAGCACACGGTGAATCTGGCGGAGCAGTCGAGCCAGGTCGTCCACTTCTTGCAGCGTGTGCGACGCAACAACCAAATCGATCGAGCCGCTTGTCGCGAAGCCAAGATCGGCCACTTCGCTTTGGTGGCACTGCACCGTTACTTCGGCCTGCTCGGCTTGCTTGCGCAGCAGTGCGATGCGGTCGGACGAGGGATCGACCGCAATGGCTCGAGCCCCAGCACCGGCGAGGGCTACGGCGTTGCTTGGCGCGCCGATGCCTAACTCGATCACTCGCTTACCGCTGACGTCGCCGCACAAGCGCAGTTCGCTCTCGTCGGCTACCGATGGTCCATAACGTACGACTGTGGTCACTCTGTAAGTGTTGTTCGTTCGCAGGGCCGAGACGCGGATGAGTGTCGACGCGGTTCGGTAACCTGATGCGACTATGTCCTTCTCGGCTGATGCACTTCGCAAAGGTGGAAACCGCAACGGGCACGGGTCTGTCGCCCGTGCTGTGGTTGACCATCGCCTCGAGCGACGCGCCCTCATCAACGAATATCGCCGTGGCCGCCTAGCGCGCGATCAGCTGTGCGATGCGCATCCCGAGCTGATCCGAGCAGCCAAGAACGTTGGTGCGCCATCCAGCGTTACATGCCCGATCTGCGAGGTCGTGAAGCTGGTACTCGTCACCTACGTGTTCGGCCCGCGCCTTCCGGCGCACGGGCGTTGTGTCACGACCAAGGCCGATCTTGCGCAGTTCGAGGGTCGCACCGACGACCTCGACGCGTATGTGGTTGAGGCCTGCGTGAACTGTCGCTGGCACCACCTGCTACGGGTGTTGCCACTTGGTGGCAAGCCAACGCCACCGGCCGCTGCGCTGACCTGAGATCTGCGCAACCGGTCAGCCGATCAGCCGATCAGCCGATCAGAACGGGCTGCGACCCAGTCGGCCGCGAATACCAACCATCTCGCCGAGATGTCCGTGACGGTGGCCAATTGCTTCCCACTGCACGAACCACGTGGTTGGTTTGCCGGCCCACATCGAGTGCAGCCACTCGAGCCCTTCAACAGCAATGCCGCCAGTGTGTTCGAGACGTGGACTCGCGTCGGGCACCGTGTCGAGGATGTTGGTGTCGAGCGTGCTGAGCCATTGCGCGGTAGCAGTCGTGACAGCTTCTACATAGAGTCGAAGTTGGTCAACATTGAGGGCCTCGATCAAGCGTGGGTCCTCGGTCTCGGAGAGTCCAGTGGACTTTGCAAGATGATCGATGCCGAGCAACTGGCGGTGCTGGTCGATGATCGGTGCCTCATTACGCACGGCGGTGTTGATTGCAAGATCTTCGTGCAGGGTCATATGAAACAACAGCCCGGCGATACACGAGCCGCCGCCTGGTGGAGTTTGGTTCCACATCTCGATGGGTACGTGAGCGGCGATTGCAGCTTCGAATCGAGTGGCGATGGTGGCGTGATCAGATGCGATCCAGGTTTGTAGGTTCACGGGCAGACTGTGCCACACCGTGGGCTTCGATCACGAAGTACCGTCTCGGACATGCTCGGAACGTTGGGAGATCTTGTCGAGGACATCGTGGTGCGTCTCGGCGGGCCCATCAACATTGCCTCTGACACCGATGCGCTGGTCGTTCGCCGACGCGGTGGAAGCGCAGCGAATGTTGCCGCAAGCGCGGCCCGGGCCGGGTTCGTAGCGCGCTTCATTGGTCAAGTAGGCAGCGATGCTCACGGGGGCGTGCTGATCGACGCGTTACGTGGTGATGGTGTCGACGTTGTCTGTCCGCGCGGGGGCCGCACCGGCACCGTGGTCGTGTTGGTTGATCAACACGGCGAGCGCACGATGCTCAGCGATCGCGGTAGCTGCGGCGATCTCGCTGATCCTGATCCGGCCTGGCTCGATGGGCTGAGCGCGCTACACGTGCCGTTGTATTCACTCATCGATGGGGCGCTCGCACAGACAGCGTCAACGCTTATTCAGTGGGCGCATGAACGAGGAATCTTGGTGTCGATCGATGCGTCGTCGGCAGCAGTGATCATCGCTCACGGTGTCGACCGAGTTGTTGAGATGCTCGCGGTGCTATGTCCCGACGTGTTGCTCTGCAACGAACTCGAGGCAGCGTGTCTTGGTGACGCAGTCGATCCGCTGCGCTTCGCCGGGCGGGTCACTGTTGTCAAGCATGGATCTGGCGCATCGATGGTCACCGAGGTCGGTCATGAAAGCATTGCCGTACCTACACCGCACATCGACAATGTTCGTGATACCACTGGCGCCGGAGATGCATTCGCTGCCGGCTTTCTCACGGCGTTGATTGCCGGCGAATCGATGGTTGCTGCTACCAACGCGGGTCATGTCATTGCGGGTCGCGCCATTGTGGTGGCGTCGGCTCAAGCCGCGTAGCTCAGCGATACTCGCTGAGCACTGCATCAAACTTCTCAAGGAACTCGTCGCAGTTGGCGTTTGAGAACACCATCGGCGGCTTGATCTTGAGCACGTTGTGATGCGGCCCCTCGCTGCTGAGCAAGACCTGGCGTCGCTTCATTTCTTCGACGATTGCGCCAACTTCGTGGTCGGCCGGTTCGAGGGTGCTGCGGTCGCGAACCAACTCGACGCCGATGAACAGCCCGAGCCCGCGCACGTCGCCGATGATTTGGTGAGTGGCAGCGAGATCGCGCAAGCCCTGCATCATTCGATTGCCCACGAGCTCGGCGTTGTGCATGAGCCTCTCGTCGCGAATCACATCGAGCACGGCAAGGCCAATGGCGGCCGAGACGGGATTGCCGCCAAAGGTGCTGAAGTACTCCATGCCGTTCGCGAACGCTGCGGCAATCTCGGGAGTGGTGACAACGGCCGCCATCGGATGCCCATTGCCAATGGGCTTGCCCATGGTCACGATGTCGGGCACGACGCCTTGCGTTTCGAACGCCCACATGTGTGAACCAACGCGACCAAAACCAATCTGCACTTCGTCGGCGATGCACACTCCACCCGCTGCGCGTACGTGCGCGTAGGCGTGGTGCAGATAGTCGTCGGGAAGGGTCAACATGCCGCCGGTGCACAGTATGCCCTCGCTGAAAAATGCGGCGGGGGCTTGGCCGGCGGCCAGCATGTGGGTCACCGCAGAAGCCACGCTGGTTGCGTAGCCAGCGCCCGCATCAGCTTGGCCGTAGCGCAATCGGCCTCGATACAGATCGGGTAGTTCGGCAACCGCCACATGCTCGGGTGGACCCTGCCCGCCGGGTCCGTTGAACTTGTACGGACTCACCTCAACGATTGAGGTGACGTTGCCGTGGTACACGTGATCCACCGTGACCACATTGCGATGTCCGGTGTAGGCGCGCGCAAGTCGCAGCGCGAGGTCGTTGGCTTCGCTGCCAGAGTTCACCATGAACACAACGGAGAGTTCGGCGGGCAACGTGGCCGTGAGCCGCCGCGAGTACTCGATGAGGTTGTCGTGCAGGTAGCGAGTGTTGGTGTTGAGTTGGGCCATCTGGCGCTGACCCGCCGCAAGGACCCGAGGGTGGCAGTGCCCCACGTGGCACACGTTGTTGACCATGTCGAGATAGCTGGTGCCGTCGTGGGCGATGAGGTGCGCGCCCTCGCCGCGAACGATCTTGAGCGGCGCTTCATACGACAGGCTCAGCGAGCGGCCGATCACGTGTTGACGCTCGCGCTGCAACCATGCCGCGTCTCGTTCGACTACGACGCTGCAATCGGCCGCAAGTCCGAGCACATGGTTCGGATTCATGAACACGCTTGCCCATGTGTCCCACTGACTGCGGGCAACCACGCCGATGATCTCGGTGGTAGCCCAACCGCACAGATCGCTCATCAACTGAAAGTGAAGGTGCGGTTGCCAGCCACCGTTCTCGTCCGCACGACCCAACCGAGCGATCACGTCGCCTTTGGTGATGCGATCGCCGACGGAGAGGGTCGCGAAACTCGAGGGTGAGAGGTGGCCGTAGAGCGTGAAGAAGGCAACGCCATCGTCGGTTTCGTGTTGCAGCACAACGATGCCGCCGAAGCCGAGCGGAACCGTCTCGACACCTACGCCAACCACAACAGCGTCAAGCGGGGCGAGCACTTCTTCGCCTGCCGGTGCGAACAGGTCGATGCCCACATGGATGGTGCGGCGCTCGGTGGGATCGTCGGTTTCGAATTCGGGGGTGCGATACATCGAGCGCTCTTCGCCGTATCGACCAACTGCGACGAGATGGGCCGAGGCAGGATCGTTGCTCAGCGAGTTGAGGAGCGCGGTAGCAATGCGCTCGTCGGGCTCGGTGAGGTCGAGCACGCGCAGATTGGTGCCAGACAGATCGCGACGAAACACGGGACCGCAGCGGTGACTATTGCGTTGCAGCCATCGGTCGATGTGTGGCCGGGCCGGAACGGCCTCAAAGCGGCACGCAGCGCGTAACCGCATGATCGCGATCTTGCGGTTCTGCGCAGTGAGGTGCTGTAAGCGCTCCCAGACATCGTTTTGGCTGATCAGCAGATACGTGTTGGTGGGATTGTCACGAATCTGCGCGGCGGCCATGCACATGCTGGCCGCGTAACGGGTGAGGATCAGGTCGAACAGTGAGTTGACCTCAACCTCGTCGAGCGGATTTTCGTCGTGATAGGCGCTCACCAACGGCACCACGGCACCGATGGCGTCGGGTGCGCCGATCATCGCGTACGCACACGCCACGGCGATTTCGTTGACGCGCCAACTGCGCACAATGTCACCGAAATCGATGAGCCCGCTGACCGTGCCATCGGAGCCAAGGAGCACGTTGTAGTCGTTGGCATCACCGTGGATGGGTTGACGGGGTTGATCGGCCAAGCGTGGGGCCACCTCTTCGACGAATCGACGCAACACGGCCGTCACGAGCTCGCGCTTGTCTGGGTCGTCAATCAGCGAAACGAGTTTGAGGTGGTCTTCAGACCGAGCCAGATCCCAGCGATGCTCTCGATCGGCCGCTGGATGATCGAACAGTTCTAGCGCTTTGTCGAGTTTGGCGAGGAGCCGGCCGAGCGAAGCAGCCGATGCGGCGCGCTGGGTGCGTTGTGGCGAGATCGAGTGGGCCCAGACATCGCCCTCGAGCCACGTGGTGAGACGCAATTCAGATGGTGAGCCGTCGGCGGCGACGACCACGGGCAGGAGCTCGCCCGATGTACTCGGCATGATTCGCTGCACGGGCAGAGTTGGGTCGATGCTCTGCAAAAACTGCAGAACGGCGGCTTGGAGTTCGATTTCGTCGCGTGCGGCACCGCGGGCGTGTACCCGTAGCAGGAACCGCTGTTCAGCATCGGTGGTCACTGCGAAATTGGCATCGATTTCGCCGGGCAACGGCGCGAACTGGCCGGTGAGGCCATAGCTCGTGAACAGGTACTGATTGAGTTCGGCGGTGTCGAGTTCGGCCATGTCGGAAGTCGATTGTGTCATAGCTCGGCCGGCAAAGCCGCTGAGCAACGACGAAACCCCTGCTCACGATGGTGCTGTGACGGAAATTATCTCTGTAACACCGATCTGTCACTCTGTGAAAATGCTGGTCAGAACGCCGCTACACTCACGTGGTCATATTCACCCTGCCCCATTGCGGGGCCCCGCACGCTCAAGGCGCGTTCGGGTCCGAAGGGAGGTTCCACACGCATGATGCGTGCTTACGAATTCATGATCATCCTCAGCGGTGATCTCGACGATACGGCCGCGCAGGCTTGGGTGAAGTCGGTTTCCGACAGTGTCACCAAAGCAGGCGGTTCCGTTCACGGCAAGCCCGATTGGTGGGGCCGGCGCCAGTTCGCCTACCCAATCAACAAGAAAGAAAACGGCTACTACGCTGTCTTCAATCTGTTGGCACCAGGTGGGGCACTCGATGATTTCGAGCGCCAGCTCCGTCTCGCGGACGACGTCGTCCGCCACAAGCTCCTCCGCCTTCCAGATGCCGAGGCCGAGCGCCGCGGCATGGTTGGCTCCGCGGCCTGATCCGGCCGCCGTACCCGTTAGGGGAAAACCATGGCAGATAGCACAGTCACCGTTACCGGCACCTTGACCCGCGATCCAGAACTTCGGTTCACCGCGGGCGGCCAAGGTGTTGCCAGTTTTGGCGTCGCAGTCAACCGCCGTTACCAGAAGAACAACGAATGGGTCGAACAGACTTCGTTCTTCAACGTCACGGCGTGGGGCACGCTCGGCGAGAACGCTGCGGCGTCGCTCACCAAGGGCATGCGCGTCATTGTTACTGGTCGCCTCGAACAGCGTTCATACGAAACACAACAGGGCGAAAAGCGCAGTGTTGTTGAGATTGTCGCTGACGAAATTGGACCAAGCCTGCGTTGGGCCACCGCTCAAGTTGAGAAGGTGGCTCGCAGCGAAGGCGGCGGACAAGGCGGCGGTTTTCAAGGTGGCGGCAATGCCGGCGGCAACCGCAATTCCCCCGATCCCGTGTACGGCGATGAAGAACCGTTCTGAGTATTTCGAGAAAATTGGATAAGACATGACCAGCAAAAAGAACAAGGCGCGAGCGCCAAAAGACACCAATCCGAAGAAGTTCAAGAAGAAGACCAGCGTTCTTGTCACCGACAAGATCGAGTACGTCGATTACAAAGACGTCAATCTTCTTTCTCGCTTCGTGAGCGATCGCTCCAAGATTCGCAACCGCCGCGTCTCGGGTAACACCGTGCAGCAGCAGCGCGATATCGCTAACGCGATCAAGAACTCACGTGAGATGGCCTTGTTGCCATACACCAAGCGGGTATCGAACACTCGTCCAGGTCGCCCATCACGTGATGGCGGCGATCGCGGCCCACGCCGTGACGCAGCAGCCTCAACCGAGGGTGCAACCGAAGAAATCGCTGCCGAGATCGACGGCGATGACACCGACAACGACGACACCACCGAGACGGAGGCCTGAGATGAAAGTTATTCTTCGCGCCGACAACAAGGGCCTCGGCAAGCGCGGCGACATCATCGATGTCTCCGACGGCCACGCCCGCAACTATTTGTTGCCAAAGGGTCTCGCACTCGTTGCATCAGATGGTGCAATGTCTCAGGCTGGCGCAATGCGCCGTGCCCGCGACCTGCGTGACGCTGCCGATCGTGACAGCGCTCAGACCATCGCCAAGGCGCTTGTGGCTCAGGTCATCAAGATCACCGCGAAGGCCGGTGCCGAAGGCCGTTTGTTCGGCTCAGTCACCGCTGCCGATGTTGCCGCAGCCGTTCAGGCCCAGGCACACATTGAGCTCGATCGTCGCAAGCTGCACCTGCCGGACTCCATCAAGGTTCTCGGCGAGTACAGCGTGACTGCCAAGTTGCACCACGATGTCGAGTTCCCATTCACCATCGAAGTGGTGAAGGCGTAACGACACTGCTGTAACCGCAGCACACATTGGGTCATTGACCCGACGCACAGTTTGAAGAGAATGCTCACGACCCCGCTGTCCACAGCGGGGTCGTGTTGTCCACAGCTATCCCACAGCAAGATCACAGCGTTGTGCCTCTAGCGATACACAGGCAACGCGCGAAAGGCTGAACGAATGTCCTTGGCTGAAACTTCTCGTGATCGTGCTCGACCAATACGCCAGGTTCGTGGCGAAGGTCGAGTGCCCCCTCACAACCTCAACGCCGAAGAGTCCCTGCTGGGCGCGCTGTTGTTGTCGAAAGACGCTGTCGGCACGGTGGCCGAAATGGGCTTGTCGGTCAACGACTTCTATAAGCCCGCACACCAATACGTGTACGACGCGATTCGTGGGCTCAATGCAACGGGCCAGCCTGTTGATGCCGTCACGGTTGCCAACGAATTGCGCCGTGCCGGCCTCCTCGACGAGATTGGCGGCGCCGAGCTGCTCCTCGAGCTGCAAAACGCAACGCCAGCAATTTCGAACTCGTCGCGCTATGCCAAGATCGTGCAAGACACGGCAGTGTTGCGTCGCCTTATTCGAGTTGCCTCAGAGATTGCTGAGCTGGCCTACAACGAGCCCGACGATGTCGCTCGCGCGCTCGACGAAGCCGAGACCAAGGTGTTCGAGGTCGCCGAAGATCGCGTCACCGATTCGGTGCAGCCTTTGGGCGATCTGATGCCGCTGGCGATGGACAAGCTGCAGGAGACCTTCGAGCGCGGCAACACCATCACTGGTTTGGCCACTGGCTACAACGATCTCGACGAACTGTTGTCGGGCCTGCAGCCAAGCACGCTCAACATCGTGGGTGCTCGTCCCGCCATGGGTAAGACGGCGTTCGGCCTGGGCCTTGCGGTGCATGCTGCACAAAACTCGAAGGTGCCGGTGTTGGTGTTCTCGCTCGAAATGGGCCACACCGAGCTCACCCAGCGTATTTTGAGCAGCGAGGCCAGAGTCGATAGCACCAAGCTGCGCAACGGCAAGCTCACCGAAGCCGATTGGACCAAGCTCGGTCGCGCCGTGGGCCGCCTTGAAGTTCCGTTGTACCTCGACGACAACCCTCGCGTCACCGTGATGGAGATTCGTGCCAAGGCTCGCCGCCTCAAGGCCCGTGATGGTCTCGGCCTGATTGTGATCGACTACCTGCAGCTGATGTCGGGCAGTGGCTCAGAGAACCGCCAGCTTGAGGTGAGCGAAATCAGCCGTGGACTCAAGATCTTGGCTCGCGAACTACAGGTGCCCATCGTGGCGCTGAGCCAGCTCAGTCGAAATCTCGAGAGCCGCACCGACAAGCGACCTATGCTCGCCGACCTGCGAGAGAGCGGAAGCCTCGAGCAGGACGCCGACGTCGTGATGTTCTTGTACCGAGACGAGGTGTACAACAACGAGTCACCCGACAAGGGTTCGGCCGAAGTGATTGTGGCCAAGCATCGTTCGGGACCCATCGGCACCCGCCGCTTGGCGTTCTTGGGCGCATACACCCGATTCGACAACGCCGCCCGCTCTGGCGTGTAGCGGTAGGCTCGCCGCCTACCGTGCAACAAAGGATCCACCGTGACTATTAACTTTCGCGCCAGCGAGATTGCTGCTGCCGACCTTGCCGAAGAGCTGCTCGCTCAGCCTTCGGCTCAGCCACTCTCGGGCGACATCATGACCCGCAGCGAGGTGTTCTACACCAGCCCTGACGAGAGCATCGTGTCGGGCACTTGGGAGTGCGAACCCGGCGCTTCGCGCTGGGAGTTCACTGGTCGCGGTGAGTTCATCCACGTGCTTTCGGGTCGTATGACCGTGCAGCGCGATGGCGAAGAAGGTGTCGAGTTGTCGGCTGGTTCCAGCGCCGTGTTCGAACTTGGTTGGTGCGGAACTTGGACCGTGCACGAAACACTGCGCAAAGTTTTCGTCGTTTATCTCCCCTGATCGACAACGCCGACGCTGACCTCGCGTCGCTTCAACTCGTGAGTCGCCGCCGGTAGCCCGTAGTGTCTTTTGTCATATGAACAGACAAAAGATTTCTGCCACAGCGCCCACCTCTGCCACAGCGCCCACGTCAACGGTTCGCCGTCTCGCCGCTGTTGCAGCATTGAGCCTGATCGTTGTTGCGTGTGGTTCGAGCGCCAAGACCACCGAGACCACCGAGCCCACCGCGCCAGCCGACTCGGCGGCGCCAGCGTCAACCCCCGAGACCACACCC
>Ga0194051_1000337_pt1 | contig 27366 bp, 30 predicted proteins | sample SepL2320m_MetaG_FD_161275 | JGI IMG/M metagenome (GOLD analysis project Ga0194051, IMG submission 161275) | Anoxic zone freshwater microbial communities from boreal shield lake in IISD Experimental Lakes Area, Ontario, Canada - Sep2016-L239-20m | ecosystem: Environmental > Aquatic > Freshwater >... | reverse complement strand
TGGACCACCGAAGAAGAGGGTGACGATCAGCGCGCTCATGGTCACGGTGTTCATGAACTCTGCAAGATAAAACAATGCAAATCGAATGCTTGAATACTCGGTATTAAAACCACCAACCAATTCTTGCTCGGCTTCCACCAAGTCGAATGGAGGACGATTGAGTTCGGCAGTTGCTGCGATGAGGAAGATTGCAAATGGCACGACACCTGTGGCAACAACATTCCAGTTGCCGATTGAGCTTTGAGCAGCAACAATTCCGCTGGTTGAAAGTGTGCCTGTCACCAAGAAAACTGTGCCGAGCGAAAGGCCAAGCGCGGCTTCATAACTCACCATCTGCGCCGATGCACGCACTGAACCCAACAGTGGGTACTTTGAACCGCTCGACCAGCCGGCCAACATGATGCCGTAGACAGCAATGGCCGAAATGGCGAGCGCGAACAACACGCCAACCGGTGGGTCTGCAAGTTGCACGCGAGTTGTATTTCCAAACCATGTGACCATGCCGTTATTGCCATCACGGAAATCGCCGCCGAGCGGAATAATTGCAAACGACAAAAATGCTGGGACGAACGACAAGAACGGGGCGAGCTTAAACACGAAACGATCTGAACGTTCCGGAATCAAGTCTTCTTTAAAAAACAACTTGATGCCGTCGGCAAGTGTTTGTAGCAATCCGAACGGGCCGGCCTTGTTTGGGCCGATGCGGTTTTGCATTCCCGAGATCACTTTGCGCTCAAACCACACCATCAACATGGTTGCCACAAGGCCCGTCACGAACACAGCGAGCACTTTGAGGAGCACAATGACGAGCGGTACCCATAGCAATTCGCCGTTAAGTAACGGATCTATTGCAAACACGGAAGAAACTATGCCTGTCATGACATCTTCTCGATTTTGAGATCAATGACGTCTTTGGTGACGTCTAACAATTCGCGTACATCGGAACCACCCAAATTGATTGGCAACCATGCGGTGCCACGCAACACGTCGACAGACTCTTGCAACGGCATAACGATTGTGCCGCGCGGCGAAGTGACGCGCACCGACTCACCTACTTGCGCACCAATGCGCGGAACGTCGAGTGGATTGACAATTATTGCTGATGCTACGCCGAGTGTTGCAAGCGATGGGCTCTTGGCAGTACCAATTGCATTGTCGTACAACTTGCGCGACACAACAGCGCGATAGTCGTACGAATTGCGCTCATTGCTTGCACCGTCGGCGCGTGTGAGTGTTATTGGATTTGGATGCGCGACGATCACTCCGTCGTGCTCCACTGCGTGAGTATCGATAGCGGGCGCAAACTCACCTACTCGTGAAATCATTGCGGCATGAACTTCGCCATAAGAAGCAAAACCCAAATCGTGAGAAGTTGCTGTGCCCAACTCGACTGCAATCATCCAGTCTGGACGAGCGGTGCCAACTGGTGTGATCGACTGTGCAACATTGCTGATGCGACCTTCGATATTAGTAGTGGTGCCCTCTTTTTCGCCATAAGCAGCTGCTGGCAACACAATGTCGGCAAGCGCCGACGACTCGGTAATAAAGGTGTCGATCGCAATGATGTTGCGCGCACCAGAAATACCGCGGCGAGCCAAGTCGGCATCAGGAACATCAGAGAGTGGATCGGCTCCGAGCAAAACCAAACATTCGATCTTGCCTGCTGCGGCTGCTTCAAGAATCTCGGTGGTTGACTTGCCGCCATTGCGAGGCGTGAGCCCTGCAGTGATTGCGCCACGAACATTGCCGCGACGCAATGCTGGAAGCACCGTGGCGTGTGGTGCCATGTGCAGTACTTCGGCAAGTGCGTGCACCACAGATTCTTCCGATTCGGCCAAGTTCATGCGACCAACGATGACGACTACCGAACCACTTGCAAGCTGTGCCGTAAAGGTTGCATCAGTAGCAAGTGCGCGCAATGATGCTGCTGTCTTGCCCGGCTCGACATGAACTTTCTTCCATGCCTTGCCCGCTAATCCTGTTGCGCGTGGCGACACTTCAACGACTCGACCGGTGCGCTTCTCAGCCGCATGGCGCACGCGTAGGTACAACACTGGCAACTCTTCTTTTAAGTCTGGGGCGAGCAAGATAATGGTCTTTGCCGTGTCGATGTCGGCGATGGTTGCTTGCGGCAATGCAAAAACCTGTGGTGGGAGTCCGTCTGCAAGTTGTGAGTCGCGTGAGTCGACACCCAGTGCGTCGGCAAGTTGTGCCCACACAAATGCATCTTCGTTGGTGCCACGTGCGCCGCCAATAATGGCAACAGACTGTGGGCTGACGGTGAGCGCTGTGCGCAACATGCGAGCAGCCGAATCGATAGCGACCGACCAACTTGTTGCGCTTAAGTTTCCACTTGCGTCTTTGATCAACGGAGTCGTGAGGCGATCCTTTGAGTTGATTGACTCAAAATTGAAACGACCTTTGTCACACAACCAACCCCAGTTGACTGGCTGGCTGTCTACGCCCTGATAGCGAACCAACTCGTCGCGACTGCTTTGCACAACCGTGCGACAACCAACTGAGCATGTTGTGCAAGTGCTCTCAACATGCTCGATGTCCCATGGACGAGCCTTAAATCGATAAGGCTTTGCAGTGAGCGCACCAACTGGGCAAATTTGCACAGTGTTGCCAGAAAAGTACGAGCTAAACGGCTCGTCGGGAAACGTCATTACTTGCGTGTTGTTTCCACGACTCGTAAACGAAATCAATGCATCGCCAGCAACTTCATCGGCAAAGCGCGTGCAACGATCACACAAAATGCAACGTTCGCGATCAAGATACACATTTTCACTAATGGCGATTGGCTTTTCGTAGTGACGCTTCTCTTCAACAAAGCGGCTCTCGCCTGGGCCATGACTAAACGCTTGGTCTTGCAATGGGCATTCGCCGCCCTTGTCACACACGGGGCAATCGAGCGGATGATTTGCGAGCAGCAATTCGAGCATGCCTTCTTGGGCTTTTTTGACGCCTTCAGTTGCCGTATTGACCACTTGACCATCTGCAACTGGTGTCATGCACGACACCACCATCATTGGGCCACGTGGGCCAACAACTTCAACGAGACACTGGCGGCACATGCCCACCGGTTCCATGCGTGGGTGATAACAAAAACGTGGAATGAAATCGTCTGTGCGATCGGCAGCCGCAATGATCATCTCGCCTTTGCGTGCAGCAACAACTTTGCCGTTGATGGTGACGCTAACTGCGTTTGGATCGACAACTGGCTCTGGCGCTGTGGTGTTTGAGTCGACTGTTGTCATGACTATGCCCATACCGTTGGCGGGGTTGAAACTGCAGTAACCGGAATTGAGATGCGCTTGACCAAACGAGATTCAAATTCGCTGCGGAACAGAGTGATCGCAGAGTGCAACGGTGCAAATGCAGAAGGTCCGACGAAACAAATCGTTGTCATCTTGTAAGGAAATGGCACAGCTGCTAATCCTAATTTTTCGTTGGATGCATGCGGGAAGTCTCCTGGGCAGATCATCGCACCGACTTCAAGAATTTGCTGCAAGTCTGCTTCGGTACCCGTGCCGTCAACAATGCGGGTAAGGATTCGCTCGAGCCACGTGCCACCTTCGCGACATGGTGTGCACTTGCCACATGATTCGTGTGCATAAAAGTGCGTGAGCGTGAGTGCTGCAGCCGGAATGTCGGTGGTGGAGTCCATCACCATGATTGCGCCAGATCCAAGCATCGAACCTGCAGGCCCAACTTGGCTGGCTTCGAATGGCAAGTCGAGTTGGTCAGCCGTAAACCAAGGTGCCGAACCGCCACCAGGCACAAACGCTTTGAGTTCGTTGTCGTTGCGAATGCCACCGCAAAACTCTGCCCCATACAACAAGTCTCTAAATGTTGTCGTGCCGTTGATGATTTCGAACACTCCAGGATTTTTGACGTGCCCTGATACTGCAACCATGCGTGTGCCAGGAGAAGTCTTGGTGCCGATTGCAGTAAATGCCTCTGCGCCATTAACCATCAACCAAGGCAAGTTGGCAAGCGTCTCAACGTTGTTGACGATTGTTGGCTGGCCGTACAAACCATTTGCAGCAGGAAAAAACGGCGGCTTAAGTCGTGGCATGCCGCGGTTGCCTTCGAGGCTTTCGATCAACGCAGTCTCTTCGCCAACAACATATGCACCAGCACCCCAGTGCAACACGATGTCGACCGAAAACTTGGAACCCAAAATATTTTTGCCAACATAACCAGCCGCATAGGCCTCGTTGAGTGCAACAGCAACGCGCTCTTGCGCCAGCGCCATCTCGCCGCGAATGTACAAGAAGCATTGTGACAAACCCGCTGCGTAACATGCGATGAGGCAACCTTCAATAAGTTGATGCGGATCGCGCTCCATCAACAAGCGGTCTTTGTATGTGCCAGGCTCACTTTCGTCGCCGTTGACAACTAAATATTTTGGAAACACTTGTTGTGGGGTAAGACCCCACTTTGTGCCAGCTGGAAAACCTGCACCACCACGACCAAGCACCGTTGCACTCTTCACTTCTTCGTGCACGTCAGTTGCTGCGCGACCAAGTGCTTTGCGCAAACCGGCATAACCACCCGTGGCCAAAAAACGCTCGAGGGTAAACGAGTCGGCGTGCTCAAAACGCGACGTCACGATCTTTGGTCTATCGCCTGCAACAAAACCTGCAGCGTGTGGATATCTGATTGCAGTTGTCATAACGCTGCCTTGCCGTCCATCCATACAGGATTCTCGGTTACGAGTTCTGGAGCAATTGCACCTACGCCACGATCGGCAGGAATGCGCTGGCGAATTCGTGCAACAACACCATGGCCAGGAATCTCGTCGGCCAACTTGCCACTCTTGAGATCATCAATCATTGTGTCAAAGTCGCTGTTGGTGACTTTGTAGCGAAAGCGATAATTGACTTGCAGAGTTGGAGCCTCGGTGCACGCTGCCTGACACTCTGCGTGTGCAAGAGTAAACATTCCGTCTGCAGTCGTGCCACCTGCCTTGACGCCCAACTTGTGTTCGGCGTGATGCATCAAGTCGCCAGCGCCCATGAGCGCGCAGGACATGGTGCCGCAAATATTGACGAGATATTTGCCCACCGGCTCAAAGCGAAACATCTCGTAAAACGTTGCAGTTCCATACACTTCGGCAGATGTAACACCAACAAGTTCGCCCAAGTGCACCATTGCCTCGTTTGTGACATATCCATTTTGTTCTTGTGCAAGATGCAACAGCGGAATGAGCGCAGACTTTGGTCGTGGATAATGCGAAATAATCTCGAGCGCAGTCTTGATGTTTGCTTCGTTGAGTTTGCTCATCTGTCCACCTCGCCCAGTACTGGGTCAACCGAAGAAATAACTGCAACCGCATCGGCTACAAGTCCGCCACGCATCATGTGTGGCAACGCTTGCACATTGACAAAGCTCGGTGCGCGCACGTGCATGCGATACGGAGTTGCCGAGCCATCGCTAGCGATGTAACAACCGATCTCGCCACGTGGGCTTTCGATCGCAACATACACTTCGCCTTCGGGAACTTTAAAACCCTCGGTAAAAATCTTGAAGTGGTGAATCAACGCTTCCATCGACTCATCGATACGGGCGCGAGGTGGTGGCGTGACCTTTTTATTTTGAATGCGGTAGTCACCACCAGGCATCTTGTCGAGAATTTGGCGAACGATGCGCATTGACTCACGAATTTCGGCCAAACGGATTGCATAGCGGTCAAACGCATCGCCGTAACTGCCGACAATCACATCAAACTCAACTTCGTTGTAGTGCAGGTATGGCATGTCGCGACGCAAGTCCCATGCCAAGCCAGTCGAGCGCAAGATTGGGCCTGTGGCACCAAGTGCAATCGCCTCATCACGAGTGATCACCCCAACACCCTGCAAACGCTCACGCCAAATCGGTTGACCCGTCATCAACGTGTCGTACTCTTCCAATCGTGGGCCAAGCATTTCGAGAATCTCGAGCACATCGTCGCGCCAGCCCGCAGGCAAGTCGGCTGCAACACCACCAGGGCGAATGAAGTTGTGATTCATGCGCAAGCCTGTGACCTTTTGGAAAAAACGCAATACTTCTTCACGCTCGCGCCATCCGTACAACATCATCGACACGGCACCAATGTCCATGCCATTTGAAGCCATGAACAACAAGTGGCTGCTCATGCGATTCATTTCTGACAGCAACATGCGCATCCACACGGCGCGCTCGGGAATATCGCCATCGATACCGAGCAACTTTTCGGTTGCCATTGAAAATACGAGTTCGTTATTGAGTGGCGATGCGTAGTCCATGCGAGTGACGTTGGTTCCGCCCTGCATAAATGTGAGTGACTCGCCAGTTTTTTCCATGCCTGTATGCAAGTAACCAATGATTGGCTTGCAACGCAGCACCGTTTCGCCCTTCAACTCGAGCATGAGTCGCAAAACTCCGTGTGTTGACGGATGTTGTGGGCCCATGTTGATGATCATTGTCTGATCTTCACCAGGATCAGCCTCGACTTCGGCGAGCAACGCAACGTCGGCTTCACTCATGCGCAACACTGCACCAACCTCGCGCATTACTTCTTTGGCCGTGAGTTCGCTGCGTGAACGCAATTCTTGGTTGCCTTCAAATGTTCCGGCAGAAACGACCGTGCTTAAGAGATCGCTCATGATGCACTGCCCTTAAATTGCACGGGAATACGGCCCTGCGAATAATCCTTGCGCAGCGGGTGACCGTCCCAGTCTTCTGGCATCAAGATGCGCGTCAGGTCTGGGTGACCATTAAACGTGATGCCAAACATGTCAAACACTTCACGCTCCATGGCCTCGGTGCCAGGGTACAAATCGAATGCAGAGTCGATTGATGCATCTGCTTCGCTCACTTGTGTACGCAGACGCATACGAGTGCGATCTCGCATTGACAACAAGTTGACAACGATTTCGAAACGCTCTGGTGCAATCGCTTCTGGCAATGTGCGACCAGGGTGGGTCAGAAAGTCGACAGCAGTGAGGTCGACACACATCGTGTACGAATCGTCGATCAACTTACGCAGTGTTGCGATGTAGCGATCCTTTGGCACAAACAACACTTGTTGACCATGTGAATCGCCCAATACGCATTCGTGCAACACGTCGGTTGTCATGATTTAACGTTTTCCGAGAACAACAGGAGTGAACGTGCCAGCAGCAATTTCTTGAATATGCACATTGGCGCCCGCACCCGTGGCTTTACGGCGGCTCATAATCTCGCCGTCTTCAATGAGTTGGTGCAAAGTTTCGATTGCATGGATGAGTGTCTCTGGAGTTGGAGGGCAACCTGGCGCATACACATCGACCGGCACGATTTGGTCGACACCTTGCACGATTGCGTAATTGTTAAACATGCCGCCGCTACTCGCACACACGCCCATCGAGATAACCCACTTAGGTTCCATCATCTGGTCGTATACCTGGCGCAATACCGGCGCCATCTTTTGGCTGACGCGTCCTGCGACGATCATGATGTCGGCTTGCCGTGGTGAAGCGCGAAATACTTCCATTCCAAATCGAGCAAGGTCGTAGTGCGCTGTGCCTGTTGCCATCATCTCGATTGCACAGCAAGCAAGTCCAAACGTTGCACCCCAGCTTGAGCGCGAACGCGACCACTTGACCACGTCTTCAATGCGCCCTGTTAAAAAGTTGTGCTCGAGCCCGCCAAGGCCATCATCCATAACGTTGCGCACGAGACCCATCAGGCTGCTGCCCCATTGTCATCTTCGCGGCCCTCAAAACCCACGCGACGCACCGTGCTCAACACCGTGCGGTTTGGCGACTTCATCTCATCATTGTTGCCCAGATCAAGTCGAACTGCTTTTTTGATTGGACCCCAGTCGAGTGCACCACGCGCAATGGCATACACGAATGCAATAAAAAACACCGCGCTAAATGCAACCATCTCAAAAAACGCATACGAGCCAAGTGCTTGACGACTCACTGCATATGGGTAAGCAAAAATGATTTCGATGTCAAACATGATGAACAACATCGCAATGATGTAGAAGCTCACCGGAAAACGCTCGGGTGCTTCACGACCCGGCACGATTCCACACTCATACGGTGCTGACTTAGCGCTGTTGGGTCTGCGTGGTGCAAGCAACATTGACGCGACCGAACTCAAGGCACCAAAGATGATGGCAAGTGCCATCAAGATGATGATTGGAAGATACTGGCCCACGATGTCGCTATGCCTTTGAAGGCAGAGTCTCGCTGCTCAAGTTTGCTCGCAACTGCAAGTCGCGGCGATGGAGCAACCAGCACAACATCAAGAAAATCAACCCAGATCCAAACGTAATGAACATGGCAGGTTGACGCTTTGCACCGAGGTCGCGCAACATGTGCACGTAACGATGTGGTTGTGCAGTGTCGACTACTGGTCGTGCTGGTGCTCGACCTGGCTCGACATGTTGTGGCACAACTGGCGCAACTTCAACAAGTGAGTACCTTGGCTTGTGGAAGAACGCGAAGAAGTCGATCGAGTCACTGATCTTTGGAAAACGCTCGCCACCTCGGTCATACACCGCAACCGACATATACGAACCGGCAGGAAACTCCTTTGCTTCAATTTGCAAAATTGCATCGGATGCCGCAACTGCTTGACCACGCTGTGGGTCTGCTTCGTCCAACAAGTGCCAACCCTCTGCCTGAAGCTCTGTTGAAATCGATAATGCATTAGCTACTGGGTCTGCGCCAATTGTTGGCTCAACTTTCAAAATTTCTGCACCAACCAATAGCGATGAGTCACGCACAATCGTGACGGGCTCGGCTGGAAACCAAAACGGTGTTGGTCCTTTGAGACCAATGCCGTATGTCCACCAAATTGCACCCATCGTCATCATCCAGCCAAAGAACGCAGCGATGACAATCAAAAAGCCAAGTCGTGCACCGACGTTGGTGCCAACTACTAAGTACGTGCCACCAATCAGTACGGCTGCAGCAATCAGTACGACAACAATGCCGCGCAGTTCTGGCTGCCAGTTAATCGCAAACAGCGCTGACAACATTTAGAGACCTCTCTCATAATCGACTATGGCTGCAATTTGTGACTCGGTGAGCATCGCGCCGAATGCAGGCATACGACCACTGCCCTGACCCTGCTCGCCATAACGCTTGCCGTATTCACTGCCGCCACTAATGAAATTGATCATGTCGGAACGTTGCGGAAACTGACGAACCGTAGAACCACCAGTGAGGTTTGGTCCGAGTGCACCGCCACCGGAGACTTGTGGGTCTCCGTATGACCAGCCCTTGGTATGACAACGTGCGCATGAGTAGTTTCCACTACCCAAGTCCAAGTTAAACAACGCTTCACCAACCGTCTTGTATGTGCCAGCGGCAACCAAACGCTCGGCTTCGGTCTGAATTGCATCTTGAGTTACCTTTGGCAAATGCCCACCATCACAAATTCGCGGATCATCAGTTGCTATTCGGCAATCTTCGCGTGGGATCTGAATGCTCTTTAGGTAAGTCAAAATGGTTTGAATCTGCTGCTCGTTCATTGGACCACCACCGACAAGACCCCATGCGGACATCGGCGAAAACGGACGACCGTAATTGAGAATGAAACGAATCTCTTCTTCGCTGAATCGGTAATAAATGGTGTTGATTGCAGGTGCTTTCCAACTGACTTCTTTCACCTCGCCAGTTTTCGGATCAGTGATCGCGTATGCAGCAGCACCACCAGGACCCTTCATGCCACCATGGCAACCTGCGCAGTTGTAACCACCTGATGCGGTTACAGCAAACAACTTGCTACCCCAATGTTCAAATTCATGATCCCATTGCGTAATTGCACCAGCCTCGCGACCTGGCTCAAGAATCCAATATAACGGCAAGCTGATGGTGATTACCACGAGAAACAACAACCCGATGATCTGAGTGCGCTCGATTTTCTTTCCTTCAAGAATCTCATCGTCGTAATACGGCTTGCGGTTTGCAGCAAGCGTAATTTCCGATCCGATTTCTGCACGGCTGCGACGGATGTTGGTGAGTCCGTAGACAATCCATCCGCCAAGCGCGATCACCAAAATGATCCATGCAATATTTGTTGTAATAACAGCAATCATTAGTGGCCTCCCGCAGTGCCTACACAGTGTGGACCTTCTGCTTCTTGACCAGTGGTGTTGGTACCAATCGGTGGACCACCAAATACTGCACCAGTGTCAATTACCAAAATGTCATTTGCAACAGATACACCAAAGCGATCCATTCCGCGAGGTGCTGGTCCACCCTTTTTTTCGCCAACACGGTTGTACTGCGAACCATGGCATGGGCACTCAAACCACTGTGAACTCACACAGTTAGGAACACGGCAACCCAAGTGCGGACACTTTTGGTAGAGCGCAATAATTCCGGCTTCCATTCCTGCATACACCGGTGCTTGTTTGCCGTAAGCAACCTTTGCTTTGGAGAGACCCTCTTTCGGATACTCAGTTACCCACGACCGGGCTTGTGGAACATAGAAAAAACCTTTGTTGGCACGAATCTGGCCGATCACTGTATCGACGTTTCCAATCGTGATCTTTGAACCGAATCCGCCGGACGATGCCTTCCACAAAAATGCAATCAATGACGCACCAAACGCGCCGAGGCTTGCACCCAATAATGTTCCGGTTGCACGATTTAAAAACTGTCGTCGCGCAACACCAATTGCTTCTGCATCTGGTGGCGACCATGGCTCTACATCTGCACTCGGGCGTGTCGCGATTGCCATATTGCGGGCAGCGACTGCAGCGCGCTCGACTTCACGACCAGACACCTCGTCTGGATTGACTTTGCCCTTGTCTTTGCGACGGGTTTCGCGCTTCAGAGTGCCTACGCCTCGTGATTCATTGCGCTTGACGGAAGTCAACACGAGTGCAAGCCCAAGCACAATAAGTATCGCGACTGCGAGGGTGATGATGGTGGTCGTATTCATATATATATGTGTCGCCTTAGAGATCGAAGAAAATTCCATCACGCCATGGGAACGTGAAGTTGAAGCCAGGACCACGGAAGAATGAACCGATGATCACGAGCACTGCCCAGAACATCAGGTGGACCGTGAAAATACTTGTCAAGAACTTGCGATCTTCCGGCTTCGTTGATGGATTGCGGTCCATGTACGGAGCGAGCATCAACGCAATGAGCGCAACACCAGGAATTGTTACACCAGCGATCATTGGGTGAAACATGGTGAGCAACTCTTGCAAGCCCAAGAAGTACCAAGGAGCCTTTGACGGGTTTGGTGTTTGGTTGAAGTTTGCAGCTTGCAACAGCGGCGCATTAACAAACCACGAGAACATGAACAAAAATGCAGTGCATGCAAGCGAGGCGACAAACTCTGGTCCGAGCAAGTGTGGCCACGTGTGTACTTTGTCAACTGGCACAGCCTTGACATCTTGAATCGAGCCAGACTTAACGACTGTCAACAAACGTTGCGTATGTCCACCAGGGCCAGTGCCGAGTGGTGCATTGCCATTTGGTGCAGTAGTAGCAACACCGGTTGCAACACGTTCAGCAACTGCAACGCCACTTGATGCAGCCTTAGAACGATTCAGCAAGTCGTCGGGAATACGAGAATCTGATGTCGCACCACTTGCTGAATCGCCAGCACCACTTTCGGTTGCTGCTTTGTCGCGTGCGGCTTGCGCGCGCTTGAGAAGGTGTTCTGGGATCTCGGTCATAGTGGGCCCGATATTCCGCCGTCTTTACGCACTCGCCAAAAGTGCACAGCAAGAAAGATGACAGTGATGAACGGAAAGAGCAGTACGTGCAATACGTACCAACGCAACAACGTTTCGGCTCCGATTTCGACACCGCCAAGCAACACAAATCGCACTTGAGAACCAATGACCGGCGAATACCCCATCATGTTGGTACCCACCGTTACAGCCCAGAGCGCAAGTTGGTCCCAAGGCAACAAGTAGCCCGTGAACGAAAGGAGCAACGTGAGTGTGAGCAAAATAACGCCGATGACCCAGTTAAATTCGCGAGGCGCTTTGTATGCACCGTGATAAAACACGCGCGCCATGTGCAAGAACACGCTCAGCACCATCAGGTGAGCGCCCCATCGGTGCATGTTTCGAACCATCAGTCCAAACGTCACCGAAGTTTGTAGCGACTGAATATCCTGCCAAGCATTCGTTGCTGTTGGTCGATAAAAGAACATCAAGAAGATGCCTGTAACCGTGAGCAAAATGAACAAGAAGAAGCTCAAACCACCAAGGCACAGCGTGTAACTGACCTTTACTGCGTGACGCTTTACCTTCACTGGGTGCAAGTGATAGAGCACCGAGTTCATAATCACATACGAACGGTTACGAGGTGAGTCGGTGTAACCCTTACGGAAAATTGAACCTGGACGGAAAATTGAGTTCCAGGCCTGGCTGCCCTTGAGCGATTCGTTTACTTTGGCCGTGCGCTCCTTCAGAGTTACCTTGGGTCGCTCATCAAGTGTCAGTGCCATAAATAGTCTCCTTATCAATCAGTCTTCTAGAGCCGCATCCCGTAGCCGTAGCCATGGTTTGCCGTACGTGTGTGAAAGTCTCCTGTTGCAACAGGTTCGCCAATTTTGCCCATAATGATCACACCAGTTGGACAGCGATCGACGCACAATGCACAACGTGTACAGACGTCGTCGTCAATGATGAACAACACGTTGTCAGATGGATCATCGCCGGGCTTCTCTGTGTTTTCGGCACTGGCAATCGCCTCGGGTGCAACCATGTGGATGCACTTCCACGGACAAATGTCGACGCAGCCTTCGCACATGATGCATTCGCTTTGATCGATGTGAATGAATTGCTTTGGTTTCACTGCCTTTGCAAGATACGCAGCGTCGACTTCAACGAGTTGATACTCGTCCGACCATTCTGGCATCGGTGGGTTTGCGTCGGTCTTTGTCATTTCAGATCAGGCCTTGCGCATCAGAGGTCGGCCGTATGAAGATGTCTCAACTTCTTTTGTCTTTACCGCTCCACGCTTTTGCCACCAAGCAAAGATGAGACCCATTATTACGAAGTAGAAAACATGGATTACTACGACAACGATGTCACGGACTGCTTCAAAGCTCACTGTAAATGGAAATGGTCCACCAAAAGCTTTTGGCTTCAAGATGTCGAATGGTCCAAAAATAATTTTGTCTTTACGCCAGCCAAGATTTTTGTCGGCATGGTCAATCCACTGGTGAGGCACGACGCCAAACGAAATGAACATCACCGCAAAAACGTACGCTGATCCAAACATTGCTTCGCCCCAAGTTGCTTTACGATCTGCTGGGCGACGACTGCCGACAACCACGATGGCTGCAATCAAAACAAGGGTCAGTGAGAACGAAAACAAGAACGCTTGGTTCATGCCGGGCCACTTCAGAATGTCTATTGCCAACATGGGTTGCAGGGGTACCTTTCCTTATCTCTTTCGGATCAATTCCTTGTCAATTCCGAAATAAGGCTAGTCGGGCAAGGCACCGAGTGGCGAAAACTATCGAGTTCGTGCAATCGTGCGCATTGTGACTTGTAACTACCTGTCTTGCCTGCCGCACTTGCCTACCTGTCTTGCCCACCGAATCTGCTCGGCTCATGGATGATGCGTTCTTGAATTGGACCAAATTTGATTTAGAGTGGACGCCGTGACCGAGATACCCGAACACCTGCTCAAGCGATCCAAGGATCGCCAACAGTCTGGCGCAACTCCGTCTACTGACGTTGCAGCGGCTACCCCAGCCTCAGCACCTGCTGCAGTTGAAAAACCAGTTGTACAACTTGCCGCACCCGCACTTCCAGATCCGAAATATGTCGCTGCAGCGAAGTCACGCAAAAAGATTCCGTTCTGGGCAATGGCCACCTTGAGCCTGCTTCCATTGTGGGCATTTATGTATGTGGCAGCACTCAAGCCACAGGAAAAAGTTGTTCAGGGTCCACTGGCAGTTGGCGCAGCAGTTTTTGGAACTTGCGCTGGTTGTCACGGCGCCGAAGGTCAAGGTGGCGCAGGTCGAGTCTTGTACCAAGGCGAAGTAATGAAAACTTTCCCGAAGATTGAAGACATGTTGAACTTCGTGTACACCGGCAGCCAGGCATATGCAACTGCAGGCATCAAGGTGTACGGCAATCCAGACCGTGAAGGTGGCGCGCACGCACCACTTTCATACAACGGAAACCCAATGCCGATGCAAGGTGAAAAAGCTGGCGGCGCACTGACCGAAGCACAAATTCTTGGTGTGGTGTGTCACGAGCGTTATGTAATTAGTGGTGCAGACCCAGCCAGCAAAGAATGGGCTGATGAGTACAACACGTGGTGTTCGCCGACCTCGGAAATTTTCTCTGCGCTTGAAAAGGGCTCAACATCATTCGCATCTATTGACAAAGACTTCTCCATGCTGACTAAGCCTCCTGCGCATGTTGGCATTGAGCCACGCGAATCTGGCAAGTAATAAGTCGCTTTTCCGACAGTGCCACTAGTTGGCGAAGGACTCTCGCAATTTAGTTCTTGTTGCAGACCACTTCGGTCACTTCATCCTTAATCAAGTCGAGCATGGTGTAACTACTTTGTGAAAACTTGGTAATGAACTCGCGCAGGTTTGCGGTGTCCGATTCGGAGTCGCACGTGCGTTTCACACCGTTGCCAAGTTTTACAATCCAATCATTTTGCAGCACGCCCAAGCTGCCACCGTTCAACATGTCAACAAGCGGTGGAAGAGTCAACATTTTTTGACTAGTAGCAGCATTTGCGTCTACCGGCACGAGAGCAAACCACACGACACCGCCACCCAGCATGTCGGCTAACAACACACACGCCGATGGACCAGTCAGATCAGTGCAGGTGATCTCGCCCATTGTGCCTTCAAGAATTTCGATAACGCGACCATCGTCCAATGTGAGCGTTGCATTGCCCACTGTTTTGTTGCTTACAATTTGCCATCCCTCTTGGGCTGCAAGTGACGTAGCGACTGCAACCAGTTCGACATTGTGTTGAGTCGGAAGTGCTGTGGGTGTTGATGAGCCTCCAGAAGTAAGTGCAAACAAGCCCAGCACAACAACCGCTGCGGCACCAAGAATTGCAAATGCCGTCCACAAGCGAGCCGACAAAAAGTGGCGCATGGTTCTATTCTAAATCGTTTCTTTTTGGAAAGACCTGACTGCATGTGCTGCGCGATGGGCGGCCGCAGCCAATTGATCCATCACCAAATCTGTGTGCCCCACACCAACAAACAATGCTTCATATGCACCTGGCGCCATTGCCACGCCTTCGTTGAGCATCGCATGAAAGAACTTTGCGTACAACTTCTCATCCGTTTGCTTTGCTTCGTCAAAGTTCGTTGGCACAGATTTGCCAAAGTATGCACCAACAAGCGTGCCCACGACAGGAAACTGCGCAACAATGCCAGCACTTGTGCAGGCATCACGCAACAAGGTGGCGAGTTGTCGAGCTCGAGCACCGAGTTCCATATATACGTCTTGTGTGAGTTCGTTCAATGCAGCCAAACCTGCTGCAGTTGCAAGAGGGTTTCCTGCCAGTGTTCCTGCATGAAACACCTTGCCAAGAGGCGAAAGATTTTCCATGACGGCACGAGATCCGCCGATTGCGCCAATTGGAAGACCACCACCGATTACTTTGCCAAAACATGTGATGTCTGGTCGCACGTCGTACTTTGCTTGCGCCCCACCCATGCCAATACGGAAGCCGGTGATTACCTCGTCAAAAATAAGAAGCGCACCGGCTTTGTCACATGCTGCGCGAAGTCCTTCTAAAAAACCGGGGGCTGGAGCAACCACGCCCATATTGGCAGCGATTGGTTCAACAATCACTGCAGCCACATCGTTGCCTATTTCGGGCACAACGTTGTACGGAACAACAAGTGTGTTGGCCACAGCTTCTTCGGGCACGCCTGCGGTGCCTGGCAAACCAAGTGTTGCAACACCACTTCCCCCCGCAGCAAGCAGTGCATCGGTTGCACCGTGAAAGTTTCCGGCAAAGGTGATGATTCGCTTACGACCTGTTGCTCCGCGAGCAAGTCGAACTGCAGTGCTTGTTGCTTCAGTACCACTGTTCATTAACCGCACTCGCTCGCAGCTTGGTACTCGTTCGCGAATCGCTTCGGCGAGTTTCATTTCACGCGGTGTCGGCGCACCAAAAGATGTGCCATCAACTGCTGCGGCTTGCAAGGCTGCAGTGATCGACGGATGCGCGTGTCCCAAAATTACGGCTCCGTAACTTTGCACCAAGTCGATATAACGCTTGCCCTCAACGTCGATAATGTGCGCGCCTTCGCCACGAGCAACGATGTATGGCTCGCCACCGACTGCTTTAAATGCGCGAATCGATGAGTTGACTCCGCCAGGTATTACACCTGCAGAACGCGTGTACAACGTGTGATTGGACGGCACACCTTTGCCCGTGCAAACCGTGGCTGTGCAACCTGCAGAGACACATGCAACTGGATCACAAAACTGAATGCTCATGCGTTAGTGATTATTTTCTGCGAACCAACGCGCAAAGTACGTGAGGATAATGTCGGCTCCTGCGCGCTTGACAGCGGTGAGTTGCTCGAGAGCAACAGTGTCGTGATCTATCCAACCGTTGGCTGCTGCTGCCTTGATCATCGCGTATTCACCACTCACGTGATACGCCGCTACTGGCACATCTACTTGCGCACGCACTGCCGAGATCACATCGAGATAACTCAACGCAGGTTTGACCATCACGATGTCGGCGCCCTGCTCGATGTCGGCGTGAACTTCGCGTAGTGCTTCGCGCGCGTTACGCCAATCTTGTTGATACCCCTTGCGATTGCCACCACCCTGAATCTGCACATCAACCGCATCGCGAAATGGGCCATACAAACCAGATGCATACTTTGCCGAATACGCCATGATCGCAATTTCGGAAAAACCTGCTCCGTCAAGTGCGGCGCGAATCGCGCCAACTTGGCCGTCCATCATTCCGCTTGGTGCCACCACATGTGCGCCAGCCGTTGCCTGCGCAAGTGCTGCGCGACAATAAATATCGAGTGTTGCGTCGTTGTCAACGTCGCCATGCTTGTCGAGCACTCCGCAGTGACCGTGCGATGTGTATTCGTCTACACATAAGTCAGACATCAACACCATGTCATTGCCAACTTCTTTTTGTAATTCGCGTAACGCCACCTGCACAATGCCTGATGGATCAAATGCACCGGAGCCAACTTCGTCTTTCATTGATGGAATACCAAACAAAATGACAGCAGGAACACCAAGTTCTGCAAGTTGCACTACTTCGCTGCGCAATGAATCGAGCGTGTGTTGCACAACGCCAGGAAGCGACGTGATTGGCTGGGCAGACGAGATGCCCTCGCGCACGAACAGTGGTGCGACAAGATCTTTGACACCCAATCGAACTTCTGCAACGAGTTCGCGCATGGCGGGACTCTGTCGCAGGCGACGTGGGCGAGATTGCGGAAACGCCATACCCGTAAGGCTACGGGCGTTGCTGTTCGAAAACCCCAACGAGCGCAGCTACTACTGCACTTGGCGTTGTTTGTGCCGCAACGCTTGAAACCTGAATGTTGAGATTGCGCGCGACCCTCGCAGTTGATTCTCCAATTGCGATCACCACATCTGGCACCTTCATCCCAACACCTGCTCGCCACGATCGCACTGCCGATCCAGAATAAAAAACAACGGCATCGGCTTGTGATGCCTGCGCAACTTCTTGTTCGCTTGGAGTAGCCGCCACAGTTTGATACGCAGCAGCCTCATCGACCAACCATCCGCGCTCACTCAGCCCGCGAGCAACCGATGAATCGACTGCGCCACCCAAATTTTCGACTTGCGCAAGTAACACGCGTCCTTCGCCATATGGAAACTCGCGCACGAGTGTTTGCGCATTCGCAGTGCTTGGCATGAAGTCTGCTGCGCAACCAAGTGCTTGTTCGGTTGCCGCACCTACTGCTGCGATTTTTGGTCGGTGTGCATCACTGGTTGCCAAAGACTTGATGAACGACGCAATACTTTGTGCGCCGTTTGCCGACGTAACGACTATCCAGTCGTAGTCGTCGGCACGATCAAGGGCGGCTTTCAGTTTGCGCCCACCATCACTTGGGCCAACAATTTTGATCAGTGGAACCAACATCACGTTGACACCGACTTCAACCAATAACTCTGCAAGTTCACTCGACTGCTCGACAGGTCGTGTCAGAACAATTGTCTTACCGGCCAAATTTGTCATTGCAGTTTGCTTCGGCACTGCGTTGCGATGTCGCGTGCCAATTGCAATCTGTCGTCAATGCCAACAACCGACTGTGCGAGTGTGACATGGCGGTCGCTTGCCTTGTCACCCGTGGCCATGAACGCAGTAAAAACATCTTGTGCGTCCAAATGTGCGCCGATGGGCATATTGCATCCTGCGCCCAACTCGGCCAAAAATGCACGCTCCATTTCAACTGCGCGACGAGTTGCAGCATGGTCGACCGCCTGAAGTGCAGTTTGAGTTGCGGCATCGCCCACTCGACACTCCACTGCAACACAACCCTGACCGATCATTGGCACAACAACACTTGGATCAAGAATTTGTGCAATCTGATCGGTGAGACCGAGAACTTCAAGTGCCGCTACCGCCATCACGATTGCACCACCATCAGGCACCTTGCCAAGCCGAGTATTGATGTTGCCACGCAAGTCAATAAACGTGAGATCGGGTCGCATGGTCAGCAACTGCGCACGACGTCGCACCGAGCCAGTCGCCACGGTCGCACCTTGTTTCAAACCAGACAGTGTGTTGCCGACCAATGCGTCGCGCGCATCGCGTCGCGCGCACCACGCACCGACAACAAGACCGTCAGTCTGCAAAGAAGGCAAATCTTTTGCAGAGTGCACTGCCAAATCTGCATGACCATCGAGAACTGCTTGTTGCACTTCTTTAACGAAAACGCCCTGACCACCTATTTGGTGTAGCGGCACATCCCGCTTGATGTCGCCAAGGGTTTCGACAAAAACAAGTTCGGTTTGCTCGCCAGTTGCTGTAGAAATTGCGTTGGCAACTACTTGAGCTTGAGTGCGGGCTTGTGCACTCGAGCGAGTTGCAAGACGAATCATTCGATGTCGAAGAGGTCGCGCAGTGCTGCGGCGATGCGCTCGCCTTGTGGGGTACCAGCACTGTTTTTGAGTTGGATAGACGGAGTGTGCAGCAATTTGGCAACAACCGACTTGCTCATCGTTTCAACGAGTTCGCGCTGTTCTGGCGTAAGTCCAGACATGCGCGCAGCAAACCTTTCCATTTCAGCGCGACGTATATTTTCTGCTCGCTCGTGCAATTCGGCAACCAATGGCGCGGCCTGCCGAGCAATTGATTCTTGGGTGAAGCGTTCTACTTCCTCAACAATGATCGTGCGCACTGCGTCGGCTTCATTGTTGCGCGCGTTGATGCCGACTTGAGCCCAGTCACGCAAGTCATACAAATCGCGCAACGTAACGTTTGCGATGTCGCCTACCGAGTGCTCAACGTCGCGCGGCATCGCAATGTCCACGATGAGCAAGGGAGAATCTGGCGAAGATGTGCGCGCAGAGTTCACCAACTCTGCAGTAATAATTGGTTCTGTCGCACCTGTGCATGTCAGCACCACATCGGCAACACCAAGCGCACTTGCTAACTCCGAAATCGGGCTGACAACGGCACCAACAGTGGCGGCGAGTTGTTCTGCACGCTCTGTATTGCGATTCATTACCGTGACCGATGCGGCGCCGGCACTTGACAATGCGCGCGCAATGCCAGCACCCATGTCGCCAGCACCAACAACGAGAACACTGCGGCCCTGCATCGTGCCCAATAATTCTTTTGCCATCTCAACAGCAGCATGAGAAATCGATGTTGTGGATTTACTGATGCCGGTTTCGTTTCGCGCACGCTTACCCACTTCGAGTGCTTGGCGAAACAGCATGTTGAGTGTTGTGCGAGAAGTCTGCTCGATTCGTGCCAAGTCCCATGCGTCGCGCACTTGACCAAGTATTTCGGTTTCGCCAATCACTGCAGAGTCAAGACCAGATGCAACTTCAAACAGGTGTGACACAGCAGCCTCATCGTGCTGACTATAAAAATGCGGATGCAATTCGTCTGGCGTTAATCCAGAAAGTTCACAAAAGTAATCGCGCACATCGGCATAAGCACCATGAAACTTCTCGGCAACCACATACACCTCGGTGCGATTACACGTAGAGAGCAACACTGTTTCACGTACGTTGTCGCGCGACACCAAACTGTGCAACGCTTTTGTGAGTGACTCTTCTGCCACTGCAACACGTTCGATTACATCGAGCGGCGCAGAACGATGATTGACTCCAAGAACAACTATTGACATGCGGCAGGCCTGTTGAGTTGTTCGTAATAACCAAGAATCTGTAGTTCCATGCCCAAGTCAACGCTACGAACCGACACCTCGCTCGGTACTGTCAGCACAGTTGCAGCAAAGTTGAGAATCGATTTGATACCAGCAGCAACAAGCAACTCTGCTGCACGTTGCGCCGATGCGGGTGGCGTGGCGATGACACCAATGCTCACTTTGTCGTTGTTGACAATTGACAACAGTTCATCAACATGTCGCACAACTACTCCACCAACTTTTTTGCCAACCTTTGCCGAATCAATATCGACAACTGCCGAAACGATAAACCCACGCGGTGAAAACCCTGCGTAATTTGTTAGCGCGTTGCCCAAGTTGCCCGCACCAACAACCACAACCTTCCAATCATTCAACAAACCCAGTTCGCGTTTAATTTGATAGACGAGATACGCAACGTCGTACCCAACGCCACGTGTTCCATAACTTCCCAAGTACGACAAGTCTTTGCGCACTTTGGCGGCATTGAGCCCGGCTAATCCTGCAAGTTGATCGCTCGACAACTGCGAGACACCTTCTGTTATTGATTTGTTCAGAATCTGCAAGTACACCGGCAATCGAGTGACTGCCGCGTCTGGAATACGTCGACGAAGTGCCTCGGGCCGTGATGGGGGTTTCACAAGATCTGTCACACTACGAAGGGTAGGCGCTCGTGCATGAATTCACGAAGTCCGTGGCCAGGCTGAGGGCCTTATGCAGGCAAGACATCTGTCACCCGTTAGCGCTACTAGCCTGCGCCCATGAGTTTTGCCCACATCGCGGCCTACAGCATTGCTGCCCAATCGGCGCACAACGAGTTGAACTCGGCATTGGCTGGTGCTTCGACCCTCATCGCATGCGCATTTACTCTGAGCACGTTGGACCGCTGGTTGCGGCGGCGTCAGCCACACGAATTGGCGTGGACAGTTGCGATGGCGCTCTTCGCTTTGGGATCAAGTGCACTGTGGTGGGCCGAGAGCTCTGGCTGGAACCTGATGGCGTTTCGAATTTTTTTCTTAGCCGGCGCCGTACTCAATGTGGCGTGGCTTGCACTCGGAACCGTGTACTTGCTGGTTGGTTCTCGTGCGGGGAATATTGCTCGAAACTGGCTTGTGTGGTTGTCGGGTTTGGCAACTGGCGTGGTGTTGATTGCACCAACAAAATCACCAGTCGTTTCCACCGAATTTCCTGCTGGTCGAGAAATATTTGGCGTAGCGCCACGCATTCTTGCGGCCGTCGGTTCTGGCGTTCCCGCAATGTTCATCATTGCTGGAGCACTGTGGTCGGCTTGGCGTGTAGTCAGAAAACAAAACCCTGCGGCCTCGAAAAGCACTACTCGAACAGTCACCTCTCCGAAGCGACTTGCAGGAGGCAACGTGCTGATCGCGGTGGGCACACTCGTATTGTCGGCAAGCGGCACACTCGCTGGCCGACTGGGTCAAGACCGTGCGTTTGCAATTACCTTGCTCTGCGGAGTTTCAATTTTGTTTAGTGGATTTTTAGTAGCGAGCAACTCAACGCTTAACGCATCATCAGCGACAAAACGCCTGCACCCAAAATTACTGCGAGCAGCAAACCAATAACAAGAGTTGTGGCGGGTCTCATGATCCGATGTTATGTCGTTGCCAACAACAGCACTTCATTTTTTCGCACTTAAGCGCACCGACGTTGCTACTCCAGCACCGGCGCTCGGGTCTTGAGCAATCACCACTAGATCAGTTGGCCCAAGTTGTAGTTCGGCTGCTGCCGACCCGCGGTCGACACACAACGCGAGCATTCCATATGAGTCAACAACAAGACCGATACCACCACCAATGTCAGCAAAGTTGCGCACAACTGGTACTGAACGCACAATCTGAGTAGTTGGATCAGATGCGCCGATTATGACTCGTAGCGGTGAACCCCACTTATCAATATCTTCAGGCCCAACATTCAATTGGCAGTTTCCAAATCGATCCACCCAAGTCACTTCGCTCAACATCTGCCCGCCCTCTTCGCGCGGTAGCGGTACGACGCCTGGCAAGAGCAAACTTGGGTCGATCTCGTCGCCCAAATCGGTGAGTGCAACGCCGTTGCAGAGATGCGCTGCAGCAGGCGCAAAAATATCGCGCCCCGCAAACGTGTCGCCTGGCGAGGCCAATTGATATGCAACATTGTTGAGCACCACGGCCTGATCTGGCCCGCCTGCAAGAGCAACTGCTCCTGGCAAAAGACCATTGTCCGGGCCGATAAATACACCCTTGCCACCACCAACTGAGATTGCGATTGCACGCCGTGATCCGCCCACGCCCGGATCAACAACTGCCAACACAACACCCGTAGGCACGTATGGAACACAGCGTGCAAGTGCGAGTGAACCTGCACGCACATCAAACGGAGTTACATCGTGCACAAGATCAATCACATTGACGTGCGGTGCGATGTCAGCAATCACTGCCTTAACAACGCCAACAAATTCATCTTGCGTTCCATAGTCAGAGAGAAATGAAACGTGTGAAAATTTATTCATCACACAACACTCACGAGTTGAAACCCGCCGCAATAAAAAACGGCGTGATTAAAAACGTCCCGAGATACACGAATGGACCGGTGCCAACCCCCCGACGGCACCGGTCCAAACGGCGCGCTCTTGCGAGCGCGACTTCCAGTTGGGGGGTAAACCCCTGCTGGAAACTGTGACCTAGGACATACCCTACGCACATTGTTGGAAAGTTCAAGCATTTTTGACCGTGAATTTTCACGAACCCATTTCGCGACTTCGAGACACCGCAGCCTGCACTGTTGCCTCAATTGCTGCGCGAATACCAGCCTGCTCTAGAGCCTGTATTGCAGACGCCGTAACACCGTTTGGCGATGTGACATTTGCGCGTAACTGCGCGGGAGTCTCGGCTGACTGTTGCAACAACTTCGCCGAACCCACCAGTAACTGGCGCACGAGCGCATCGGCAATTTCGGGTGATAATCCGGTTCCAACGGCCGAAGACATAAGTGCCTCAGCAACTAAAAATATATATGCAGGACCCGAACCAGAAATTGCGGTTACTGCATCCAACAAAGTTTCTTCTACTCGCACCACTGTGCCAACACTGCCCAACACCGACTCGGCCCAAACCATGTCGGCTTCAACACATCGGGAAGATCCGCTAATTGCAGCAGCACCTTCACCGACAAGTGCAGGAGTATTTGGCATTGCTCGAACAACAGCAGCCGTTGCACCCGCAGCAGCTTGCAATGTGGTCAACCCGATGCCTGCGGCGATTGACAGCACTCGTGTTGCGCCGGCTTGCGCAAGTGCAGCGCATGTTTCGGCTGCAGCAGGTGGCTTTACGGCTATTACCCCTGCCGTGCACGCAACAATTTTTTCGGAAGTAATGATTCCTGGATACAACGAATTCAACTGTGTTCGTCTCTTGCTCGACGTTTCGACAACAGTGATCAGCGATGCAGGCCAGCCCGCTTTCAATAAACCTGCAACGAGCGCGGCACCCATATTGCCTCCACCAACAAATGTGATGGGAGTATGAGCTGACGAATTCATTGTGGTCAGGCTAGCGAGATGCGTCCGAGCCACTCAACCGACTTCCCCGACCGTTGACGGCTCGGACACAACCCAATGTGTACGGTCAGTTATCGAATCGGCTATTAAAAAGCCTGGCAAATCCAATCTGCAAGAACCCTTTGAAATACTGCTCCACGGTCGAATAGAGGGTGCCAATTGCTCGATCAAGTTCCTTCTCATTGAGCGATCCAATTGGCATCTCGCCGCGTAAAAACACGGCATCTTCGGCACCGATCGAAAAGTGAGCGCCAACAAGTTTTTCGTTGCGGCGTAGCAACGACTCGTACAGCGCTTCGGCATTCTCTTCGGGGGCTGGCATTACATACGTTTCATAACGCAACGTTCGCTGACCCAATGTCAACCACACCGTTGTAAATTCCTTTTCTTCACCTTGCATGCGCACATACCAACGAATGTCGCCCTCGACACTTCGATCGACAGCAAGGATCGCAGGATTGTGAGCCTGGAGATGTGCCAACCACTCGTCAATTTGCTGTTCGATTCGGGAAAGTTCCTGATCGTCAAACAGATCGCTCACTACTTGCAAGCCACCAATTCGCGCTCGAGTAACTGTGCATACACATCGCGCACCGTATGTGCCGCAGACTTCCACGAATACGCTTTTGCACGCTCTGCGGCGGCGGTGCCCATGGCCAACGAGAGCAACGAATCATCGAGCAGTTGTGCAGTGAACTTGGCAAAGTCCTCAACATTGCGGCCGGGTACCAAAAAGCCGGTGCGACCATGATCGATGAGGCTGAGCAACCCGCCTACGCCAGTAGCGACAACGGGAATTCCACATGCGCCGGCTTCGAGCGCAACCAATCCAAAACTCTCGCTGCGCGATGGCACCAACACCACATCGGCAGCACGATAAAAAGTAGACAACAGGTGGTGAGGCTGTGGATCAAAGAAATGCACTCGCCCTTCCAAATTGTTTTCGGAGATGATGCGTTGCACACGTTCAAGTTCGGCTGCACCGTCTGCACCGCTTGCGCCACCAACTACAACAAGTTGCGCATCTTTGCGACCGAGTTGCGCAAGTGTCTGCACTGCAACATCAAGACCTTTGAGTGGCTGAATGCGACCGACAAACAACAAAATTGGTCCACTGCCGAGTCCGAGAGCATGTCGCGCACCGCGACGGTCCCCTGGAGAAAAGAATGCTCGCTCAACACCTGGGGCAACAACTTCAATCGTTCCTGGAGCACTGCCATATAACGACTCGAACTGCGACCGCTCTTCGGGGCAACTCACACAAATGGCATCAGCACAGCCGATAATTTCTAGTTCAGATTTTTCACGCACTGGAGATTCAATGTCGCCGCCGAGTCCTTTGACACGAGCGAATGTATGGAATGTGGTGACGAGAGGCAAATTCAATTCGTGCTTCAAGCGGTGACCGGCCATTCCAGACAACCAATAATTGGCGTGCACCAAGTCGGCGCCACCGTTTTGCTGCAGATGCGATGCAACCGAATCCGTAAATTCGTCAACCACACCGAGCATCTCTTCTTTCGGCAAATCAACATCACCAGCGCGCACGTGCACCACGCGATGATTCGGCTCGACCATGACGACTTCAGGAAGCCCAGTTCTCCATGCACGTGTATATGTAGTGCAATCGACTCCGCTGCTAGCAAGTGCAGAAACGAGTTCGCGCACGTACACATTCATGCCACCACCATCACCTACGCCCGGCTGGGCGAGTGGCGAGGTGTGCAAAGACAGCACAGCAACACGTTGCATCACCCTTAAAACCTATCTGCGAGGCGCATTGATTTGCAGAGTTGGACGACAAGCCCTATTTAACACTGGTCTTTAACACTGGTCTTTTGGGGCAGACCCCAGCACTCACTAGTCGTTCAGAAGCGCATCAACATTTGCGCCACCACTTTTGTAGCGCTGCACAAGCGCCGCAGTGAGAGCGTCAATCGTGTCAAACAATGCACGCCGTTCGCTCGAGCGCAACAATTCAAACTTGGCAAGTTCGTCAATGGCCGTTCGCAAACTTGTTTCATCCAGCGTGCGAATCGAACCGAAGCCAAGGTCTTCACACAAGTGCTCAAGCTCGAGCACAAGTGGGTGATCGCCAGAGATAATGGTTTCGCGTGGTGGACGCGCCGATCCTCCGCCATGTTCTTGACCAAACACACCAGCAAGATTTGTGGCGACATCGAGCAACGGTTCGTTGTCAATGCGTCGGCGCAATTCGTCACGCGCAATGTCTAGGCGTCCCTGAGCAAGCCGGCGCACAAATGACACCGCATCTTCTTGGTGCTGCATCTCGGCACGCTTGGCACGCAGCTCATCAAGTGAAAGTTCATCAAACATATTTGTCACTTGTCGCCCCCCGACACTGGTGGAAGAATCGCTACTTCATCAGTGTCTGTAACTGCCAAGGTACCGTCGGCTGATTCGCCATTGACCCATACTCGACATGATTGCAACACTGTTGCAAAGTCTGCTCCAAATCGAGCAACTGCACCTGCCAAAACCTGATCGACCGTGTCGCCGGGCATTGTGTCTCGGGCAGTTCCAGCCGCTTCACGGGCCGAAGCAAACATTCGCAGTTGAACCACATCCTCATCGTATCTTTTACGACTACCCTGCGTCCTTGTGTCTGCAAATGACGTCATCGCCCACCTGCTGGTTATCCGCCATGGGCAGTCGGAATGGAATGTGCAAGAGCGCTGGCAAGGGCACGCCGATATTGAGTTGACCGAGGCCGGTATCAACCAAGCCAGACTTGCAGCCGAACGACTTGGCACCTTTGACTACATCGCGTCGAGTCAACTGCAACGCGCTCTGCACACCGCACAGATTATTGCCGAGATGCATGGAGTTGGTCCAGTAGTCGTAGACGAACGATTACTCGAATCCGATGTCGGTCCGTGGCAGGGCTTGACTCGCCACCAAATCGAGGCGCAATGGCCTGGTTACCTCAACGATCGACGTAAGCCCGATGGCTTCGAGTCGGATGAATCAATTGTTGCAAGGTCAACCGCTGCATTTTGTGACATCGCAGCATCGTGTGCCGCAAGTGCCAGCGAAAGCATGCCCACAGCACTGATCGTCAGTCACAGCGGAGTCATTCGCACATTGCGCCACACACTCGGTGCACACAATCCAAAGTTGCATAACTTGGGCGGCTGTTGGTTTTTTGTACATCGCAATAATCGCATCACTGCTGGCGAAATTGTTTCTGTGATCGGCGACGTATCAGGCGATATTGCGCCGACAGATTCGTTATAGCCTCGCTGTAGATTTAGTGCACATGCTTGCTCGAATCTTCAACCGTCTGCTTGACGATTCCTTCGAGCCAGAAATTCGCCGCAACATCTCGATCGTCACACTTGCACGCCTAGTTGCCAACGCTTGCTACCGATTTGCCCCACCATTTTTGGCCATTATCGCCAAAGATTTCAACGTCTCGCTCTCCGACATTGGCGTTGCACTGTTTGTTTCTGAGTTGTCAGGCT
>Ga0194051_1000333_pt1 | contig 27410 bp, 26 predicted proteins | sample SepL2320m_MetaG_FD_161275 | JGI IMG/M metagenome (GOLD analysis project Ga0194051, IMG submission 161275) | Anoxic zone freshwater microbial communities from boreal shield lake in IISD Experimental Lakes Area, Ontario, Canada - Sep2016-L239-20m | ecosystem: Environmental > Aquatic > Freshwater >... | reverse complement strand
GAGCAGCACAAAAAAGATGCCACGCGCGCTGCAGCGCGCAAGCAGTTCGCAGGCCTCGGCCATGAAATCGTGCAGAAGATGCTGGCCAAGATCGGCAAGACCTATGTGCCGAAGGAAGTGTCCACCGCCATTGCGCGCGTCGGCCACAAGAATGTCGATGACGCACTGGCAGCCATCGGGCGGGGCGAGCTGTCCGCCATCGACATGCTGAAGGCCATGGGCCACACCATCGATGATACGAAGCTCAAGGAACTGCGCCGTCACTCGCCGTCCAAGAAAACCGATCCGGCGCTCTCCGTGCCTGTGCGCGGTGTCGCGCGGACGACGGCTCTCAAGATCTCGCCCGAGACGGGTGCGGTGCCGGGCGAGCGCATCGTCGGCATCCTCATGCCGGGGGAGGGGATCACCATCTACCCGATCTTCGCCAAGGCGCTGGAGCAGTTCGACAACCAGCCCGAACGCTGGGTGGACCTCGCATGGGACACGGGTGCCGAGGAGCAGCGCTTCCCGGCGCGCCTTACCGTCACCATCCTCAACGAGGTGGGTTCGCTTGCCCAGGTGACACAGGCGATCAGCGACCTCGGCGGCAACATCGACGCGCTGATGATGGTGGCCCGCGAGGGCGCGCGTGACTTCTACGACGTCGACATCACGCTGGAGGTTCATGACCTCAAGCATCTCAACGAAATCATGACTTCGCTGCGCGGCAAACCATCCGTCAGCGACGTGAGCCGCAAGACAGGATAGAAAGATGACGCAAGACGAGGTTCTGAACGAATTCCGCGCCGCCGGCGCACTGCTGGAGGGACACTTCATCCTCTCCTCCGGCCTCCACTCCAACCGCTACCTGCAGTGCGCGCGGGTGCTGATGGACCCCCAACGTGCCGCCAGGCTGTGTGCGGTGCTCGCCGAACAGGTCCGGTCCATGGTCAAGGGCCACATCGACCTCGTGGCTTCGCCCGCCATGGGCGGCGTCGTCGTGGGCTACGAGATGGGCCGCCAGCTCGGGGTGCCGTCGATTTTCTTCGAACGGGTGGACGGCAAGCTGGTGCTCAGGCGCGGCTTCAACATCGAGAAGGGCGCTCGCGTCGTCATGGTGGAGGACATTGTCACCACCGGGCTTTCCTCGCGTGAATGCATCGAAGGCATCAACGCGGAGGGTGGTGTCACGGTGGGGGCCGCCTGCCTGATCGACCGGTCGGGCGGCAAGGCGGACATCGGCGTGCCGCTGGCGGCCTTGACCCGCCTCGACATCCCCACCTATGCCGTCGACAAGCTGCCGCCTGAGCTCGCAGCCATTCCGGCCATCAAGCCAGGGAGCCGCGGCCTGAAATGATCATCGGCATCGGCAATGATGTGATCGACATCCGGCGGATCGAGGAAACGCTCATCCGTTTCGGACCGCGTTTCATCGATCGCATCTTCACCGATGTCGAGATCGCCAAGTCCGAGAAGCGCGCCCAGCGCGCCGCCTCCTATGCCAAGCGCTTCGCCGCCAAGGAGGCCTGTTCCAAGGCGCTGGGAACGGGCTTCCGGAAAGGCGTGTTCTGGAAGGACATGGGCGTGGTGAACGAACCTTCCGGCAAGCCGACCATGGTGCTGAGCGGCGGGGCGAGAGACCAGCTGGACAGCCTGGTTCCCCCGGGCCACAAGGCCCGGATCCACCTGACCATCACCGATGACTTCCCCTATGCCCACGCCTTCGTGATGATCGAGGCGCTGGCGGAATAGGGCTGGAATCACCGTCTCACTGTCACTATTTGGCAACAGTGGACGTGCTTGAATGCGGCTGCGTTGCATCCGCTCCGCGAAACGGTTTATAGCCGGGATTCTGTAGGCCCGGCGATTGATGGCCAGGCAAAATGCATAAGAAAGACCACGAGATGGCGGCGGCACAGGACACGCGGCGCAAGTCAGAGGACGGTTTGTGGGAAACCGTCAAGGTCATCATCCAGGCGCTGCTCATCGCCTTCGTTGTCCGGACCTTCCTGTACCAGCCGTTCAACATCCCTTCGGCATCCATGTACCCGACCCTCAAGGTGGGCGACTACCTGTTCGTGTCGAAGCTGTCCTATGGCTACGGGCGCTATTCCTTCAACTTCTCGCTGGGACTGTTCGGGCACGAGATCGTGTCCTGCTGCAACCTCGATTTTCCCGGTCGCATCGTGCTGGCCGATGACCCGAAGCGCGGCGACGTGGCCGTCTTCAAGCTGCCGACCGACACCAACATCGACTACATCAAGCGGGTGATCGGCCTCCCGGGTGACCGCATCCAGGTGCGCGACGGGGTGCTCTACATCAACGGCCAGGCCGTCAAGAAGGAGCGCATCGAGGACTTCGTGGACCCCTCCGAACCCGGCCTCCAGGCGCCGGTTCCGCAGTATCTCGAAACCCTGCCCAACGGCGTCCAGTACCGCGTGCTCGATACCGAGCCCGAGGGCGATGCCGACAATACGGACGAATACATCGTTCCGCCCGGACATTACTTCATGATGGGCGACAACCGTGACAACTCGCAGGACTCGCGCTATCCGCGCGTGGGCTACGTGCCGCTGGAGAACTTCGTCGGCCGCGCCGACATCATCTTCTTCTCCGTGTCGCCTGATGCAAGCCTGTTCCAGGTGTGGGAGTGGCCTTTCGCGATCCGCTGGAACCGCTTCTTCACGCTGATCTGAGAAGGCCTTGAGCAGCTTCACACCGGCCCGGCTGGACGAGATTTCGCAAACGCTCGGCTATCGCTTCAGCAATGAGGCGCTGCTGACCGAGGCACTCACCCACGGTTCGACGCAGAAGCACAAGGGCGACTACCAGCGGCTCGAGTTCCTCGGAGACCGCGTGCTGGGCCTGATCATCGCCGAGCACCTGTTCCGCAACCACCCGAAGGATGGCGAGGGCCAACTCACCCACGTGCTGAGCAGCCTCGTGAGGTCCGAGGCCTGTGCTGACGCCGGCGACACAATCGGCCTGTCAGACCTGATCATCATCGGCGCGGGCGAGCGCGCCAAGGGCATGAACCTGAACCGCACCGTGCTTGGCGACGCGATGGAGGCCCTGGTCGCTGCGATCTATCTCGACGGTGGTCTCGAACAGGCGCGCGGCTTCGTGCTGCGCTGCTGGGACGCGCAGCTGAAGGCGCCCAAGGCGGCGGTCAAGGATGCCAAGACCTTCCTGCAGGAATGGGCCCTGGCGCGCGCCCTGCCGATCCCGTGCTACACGTTGGTCAGCCGCGAAGGGCCGGAGCATGAGCCGGTCTTCGTCGTGGAGGTCGAGGTCAAGGACCGCGCCCCGGCCGAAGGCACGGCAAAGAGCAAGCGCGGAGCGGAAATGGATGCCGCCGAGCAATTCCTGAAACGCGAAGGGATCAGACGATGAGCGAAGAAGAGACCAAGCCCACGGGCCCCACCCGCGCCGGCTTCTGCGCCATCATTGGTGCTCCCAATGCGGGCAAGTCCACGCTGGTGAACCAGCTCACCGGCTCCAAGGTGTCGATCGTCAGCCACAAGGTGCAGACGACGCGCGCCCGCATCCGGGCGATCGCGATGTACGACAATTCCCAGATCGTGCTGGTCGACACGCCCGGCATCTTCAAGCCGAAGCGCACGCTTGACCGCGCCATGGTCGACAATGCCTGGGGTGGTGCTGGCGATGCCGATGCGGTGGTGTTGCTGATCGATGGCCGGCCCGGACTCACCGACGAGGCGAAGGAGATCATCGCGCATCTCCAGCACACCAAGACCAAGGCCGTGCTCGTCATCAACAAGATCGACCTGATGTCGCGCGAGCGGCTCATGGAAGTGGCAACCGAATTCAACGGCGCCTATCCCTTCGAGCAGACCTTCATGGTGAGCGCGCTCAATGGCTCCGGCACGCAGGACCTGCTGAAGTATCTGGCAGCCAAGATGCCGGAGAGCCCGTGGCTTTACCCCGAGGACCAGGTCGCTGACGTCCAGCTTCGCTTCATGGCCGCCGAGATGACCCGCGAGGTCATCTACGAGCGCCTGCACGAGGAGTTGCCCTATTCATCCACCGTCGAAACCGAGACCTGGGAGGAGCAGAAGAACGGCTCCGTCAAGATCGGCCAGATCATCTTCGTCCAGCGTGACAGCCAGAAGGCCATCGTGCTCGGCAAGGGTGGCCAGACCATCAAGCTCCTCGGCCAGAAGGCGCGCGAGGAAATGGAACGGCAGTTCGGCCGCAAGGTGCATCTCTTCCTCTTTGTGAAGGTGCGCGAGAACTGGGCCGAGGACAAGGAGCGCCTGCGCAACATGGGCCTCGACGTCTGAGCCATGGAATGGCGTGACGAGGGCGTGATCCTGTCCGTCCGCCGCCACGGCGAAACCAGTGCGATTGCCGAAATCCTCACGGCAGGCCATGGCCGCGTCTTGGGCCTGGTGCGCGGCGGCCGCTCCCGCCAGCAGCGCCCGGTGTTGCAGGCCGGCAATGCCGTGCAGGTGGTGTGGCGCGCCAGGCTCGAGGAGCAATTGGGCACCTTCGTGCTGGAACCCCTCGACCTGAAGGCCGGCGCCATCATGGAGGAGCCCTTCCGGCTCGCGGGTCTCGCAACCCTCTCCGCGTTGGCCCAACTGCTGCCGGAGCGCGAGCCGCATCCGCGCGTCTACGAAGCGCTGCGCATCGTGCTTGATGCCATCGACAATGACACGGTCTGGCCGGCCTTGCTGGTGCGCTGGGAACTGGGCCTGCTCGACGAGCTGGGATTTGGCCTCGATCTCTCCAAATGCGGCGCCTCGGGCAGCCGCGAGCATCTCGTTTATGTTTCGCCCAAGAGCGGCAAGGCTGTCTCCGCGGAGGCGGGAGAGCCATTCCGCGACCGGCTGTTTGCGCTGCCCGCCTTCCTGCGCGAAAGCGGTGCGGCAGCCCCGGGCCGCGACGTCATCGACGGGCTGAAGCTCGCCGCCTATTTCCTCGACCGCCACCTGTTCGAGCCCCGCGGCGTCACATTCCCGGAGCAGCAGGGCTGGATCATCCGGGTACTGGCCGAAAAGCCGCATTGAGCCCTGGTCGACTTACCCCTACATACCGCCCCGACAGGAGAATTTGACCATGCTCGGACGTCTGAACCATGTGGCCATTGCGGTGCCTGACCTTGCCAAGGGGATCGAGGTCTACCGCTCCATGCTGGGGGCCAACGTGTCAGCCCCGCAGGCCGAGCCCGCCCATGGCGTGACCGTGGTCTTCGTCGAGCTTCCCAATACCAAGATCGAGTTGCTGGAACCCCTGGGCGAGGCCTCGCCCATCAACGCCTTCCTTGAGAAGAACCCGAGCGGCGGCATTCACCACGTCTGCTACGAAGTGGCCGATATTCTCGCGGCGCGTGACCACCTGAAGGCGCAGGGCGCGCGGGTCATTGGCGATGGCAACCCGAAGATCGGTGCCCACGGCAAGCCGGTGCTGTTCCTGCATCCCAAGGATTTCTGCGGCACGCTTGTCGAACTGGAGCAGGCATGAAGCTCGGCAGCGCGATCGCAATCTATTTCATCACTTGGTGGATGTGCCTCTTCATGGTTCTGCCATGGGGTGTGCGCAATGCCCACGAGGCCGGAGAGGCAGTCGAGCAGGGCAATGAGCATGGCGCGCCGGTAAAGCCCATGCTGTGGCGCAAGGTGCTGGCCACCACCATCCTATCCGCCATCCTGTTCTCGGTGATTTACGGCCAGGTCACCTATCACTGGATCGGGTTCGACGACATTCCCTTCGTGAAGGCGATCACCACGGATTGAGCCTGGGGCTGACGCCATCCGCGGCCCTGCATTAAGCAATTTGAGCAAAATTGGGCGCCGGGTGGCACCAATTCATTGCCCAAATCATTTACAGCTGATAGAGCAATCTCTGCTTGCATAATCCACCGTTCTTGGCGTGCGGTGGCTGTGGAGAAGGTATTCTCTTGGTCTGTTTCATCCGCCCGGTTTTCTTGCTCTTGTTGTTCGGGGTCTCGTCGCTCGCAGCTGGTCTGGCAGAGGCGGCAGAGCCGAAGGTGTTCTCTGCGGTCACGCTTTCCACGTCCGGCGCGACGGGGGCCGCCGCCGTGTCCGCACTGGGCGCAAAGCTGCCGGATGTCGCGGCATTCTATGGCAAGACGGCCGATGAATTGCGCCAGCAGCTCTTGTCCAGCAACGCCCTGCACGTGGCGCGAAACGGGCGGCTCTACACTGTTTCGCCGCGAGCCCGAAGGCAGACTGCGGCATCAATGGCCGCCGCGACCTTCAGCATGTCCTCGGCTGCCGCAAACCTCGGCATGGCTTCGGCCAGTCCTGCGGCGATCCCCCTTGAGCAGACGTTGCAGCTCCACAGCAAGCCTGGCGCCCTCAAGACCATCTATCTGAATTTCATTGGAAAGACGCTGACACCTGCAAACTACTTCTACATCGAAGACGGAGGGTTACCCACAATCGTCGTGCCGCCGTTCAGCATCGATGCGAATGATTTGCTCTACTCAGATGCCGAACGCCGCATCATCCAGGAAATCTGGCAACGCGTGGCAGAGGACTATGCGCCCTTCGACGTCGATGTCACCACCGAGCCAGTTCTCCAGTCGCGCATCACGCGGACCGGCTCAGACGACCTCGTCTACGGCACCGAAGTTCTGTTCACCCGGAATGCGAGCGAGTGGGACAACACCGATGAAGGAATCACTCAAAATGGCTCATTTTTTGATTTTAATGACGATTCCGGAAAGCCCTCCATTGTCTTCTGCGACCTAGAGCAGCCCTTCGCGACACTGAACCCGGTCAGTCCGGACCTCGCTGACAGTGCATCGCGAGAGATTGGCGCAGCACTTGGCCTCTTCCCGGCCGGTACGCGGAGCATAAATGATTTGTATCCTGGCCAGGGCGACAGTCCAGTGAATGGCTGGGTTCCAATCATGGGGGACTTGTCCGGAAGGCCGCTGCGCCAATTCAGCAAGGGGGAATACGCGAATGCAAGCAGCCTCGATGAATTGCGCATTCCCCGCGGAAAGCAGGATGACTTTCTGGTCATCACGGGTGGCGGTCTTCCGCTGCGGGCCGACGAAGCAGGCAATGGCACCGCCGATTCGGCGTGGTTGCCGGTCGAAAGCAGCAATGGACGAAGCAGTGCGTCCTTTGAAGGTGTGATCACTTCTGAGGCAGATAAAGATGTTTTCAACCTGAAAGCCGGCGTCGGCACGCTTACCGCGCAGGTCAACCCCGCGGCCCTGGGGCCCAATGCCGACCTGAAGTTGAGGCTGCTAGACTCTCAAGGCACGCAAATTGAAAGCAAAGCGCCGCCGCAGGACCTCAGCGCCTCGATCAGCTTTAACATCACCACGGCCGGCAACTACTTTCTTGAAGTAAGTGGCACTGGCGAAGGCGATCCTGAGGTGACGGGCTATTCGAGCTATGGCAGCGTCGGCGGCTACACGCTCACGGGCAGCTTCACCACGCCGTCAAACAGTCCGCCCAGCGCCATCTTCTCCGCGAAAGCGGCCAGCACGCCGCTCACCATTACATTCGATGCCTCAGCCTTGGGCGACGACGGCCAGATCAAGAGTTACCGCTGGGATTTCGGTGACGGCACGACGCGCGATGATGCAACACCCGGCCCCCTGCGGAAGACTTACGCGACCGTGGGCAAATACACGGTGACACTGCGTGTGACCGCTGACACCGGCCTCACCACGCAGGCGCCGCCACGCCTGGTCAGCGTCACTGCCAACCCGGGTTTGAACGATCCCCCTGTCTGAAGAGGTCTGCCGATAATCCCCGGAGCGCAAGCCTGGCGCGAGTCTTGTCATTGAATGAATGAGGACGCTTGAAAATGTCCTTGATGGTCTGCGGCGACAGATTGGGAACAATATGCAGTCTTCTTTGCCAGATCAGGCGGGGCACTTCGGAATTGGGCAGGTGAGAGCGGCCTATGGCCTGCTGGTCCTGCTGCTGTGGGCGGTCTTTGCAGCTGTGAGGCGCCAGTCACTGATTGGTGATCCCGACATCTGGTGGCATATCACGACTGGTTCATGGATCTGGCAGCATGGCGCCTTTCCAACAACTGATCCCTTCTCGCACAGCTTTGCCGGCGCCCCGTGGATCGCCAAGGAATGGCTTTCGCAGTTACTGTTCTACGCGGGCTTCACCGCCGCAGGCTGGAACGGCATCATGCTGGTCACTGCCGCAGCCATGGCACTGGCCGCAGGGGCGCTCTACTGGGCGCTGTCCCAGTACTTGAGCCCACTCTATGCTGCGGCAGCCTCCACGCTCGGGATGGCGCTTGCAGGGCCGGCGCTGACGGCGCGACCGCACCTGCTCACGCTGGCACTTGCCGTGATTTGGACCCATCAGCTTTTGTCTGCCTCATGGAAGGGCAGGGCACCGCACCTTGGCCTGCTCATTCTCCTTGTCGTCTGGGCGAACCTTCATGCCGCCTTTACGCTGGGCATCGTCATTGCTGCATTCGCCTTTCTTGATTTTGTCGAACGCAATCGGATGGCACGGCCTGGAGAACTGGTGAAGTGGCTGGTGTTCATCGTGCTCTGTCCACTGGTGAGCCTCATTCATCCGTATGGCTGGCAGGCAATCCTGTCGACGTGGACCGTTGCAGGCTCCAACGAAACTGTAGCGCTCATCCAGGAATGGCAACCCTTCAGCGCGCAGGATGGCGTCATGCAGGAGGCGGCGATGTTGATCTTCATCTTCGTGGCTTTGACGAATGGCTTTAGGCTCGGTCTCGCACGCACGCTTATGCTTCTCTTTCTGCTACATATGTTTCTGACACATGTGCGCTTTGTCTTTCTGTTTTTCACGCTTCTTCCGGTCATCGTCGCACCTGAGATTGCGCGCCAGTTCCCGAGGTTGTCGCTGGATACTTGGCGCATGCAGCGCCGTGATGCGCTGGAGAGCAGGCTGATCGCGTCCTTCCGTCCGCTTGCCGTGCTGCTGGTGGCTGGCCTTGCTGTGGTTGCATTTCTGCAGGCGCTGGTGCTCAGCACCCAGCCCCCAGCCAAGGTCGCGCTTTCTGGCGCCTTGTCCTTCGTCAAGACCCGCGGCATCTCGGGCAATGTCTTCAATCACTATAATTTTGGCGGTCCATTGATTTTCAACGGCATCCCCACATTCATCGACGGGCGGACGGACCGGCTCTTCCTCGGCGGGTTTGCCAATACCTTCATGTCAGGGCCTGCCACCGACTGGCAGCTCACGGAGGCGTTACGCAAGTACAAGATCGGTTGGACGCTTCTTCCCCCGGGAGATGCGCGTGTTGCGTCCCTCAATCGGATGAGAGGCTGGCAGAGGGTCTATTCCGACAAATATGCCGTGATCCACGTCCCGCGCGGCACGACCTTGCGCTGATACAAAAGAAAAAGGCGAGGCTTGAGGCCTCGCCCTTGTCTTTTACGCTTAGGTTCCTCTTCTGCCGGTGACCGTACCGGCGGGGCAGCTGCCTTGCGGCGCGCCCGGAACCAACCTCCCCAGACCTGGGTCACCTTGAAGTGCTTACCGTGGTCTTCTTTTCTTGTTGTTAGAAAAGCTATCACAAGACCTGAGCTTGTCACGTTAAAAATGTCACATCCTCGACACAATTTGCGCTGTGCCGTGGGCAAGTTAGCCTATATCCTAGGTTGAATTTCACCGCGTGGGCCGCAACGCTTTCTCCAGGATTGGGCCGCCCTTCGCTTGAGTTCCGGGGCGTTTCCCGTAAAAGGGCCGCAAACCTCTCAGAAGCAGGATTCCCATGCGTCTGTCCCAATATTTCATGCCCATTCTGCGCGACGATCCCAAGGAAGCGGAAATCGTCTCCCACAAGCTCATGCTGCGCTGCGGCATGATCCGCCAGGAGGCGGCTGGCAGCTACTCCTGGCTGCCGATGGGCTACCGTGTGCTGCGCAAGATCGAGCAGATCGTCCGCGAAGAGCAGAACCGGGCCGGTGCCATCGAGGTGCTGATGCCCACGATCCAGCCTGCCGACCTGTGGCGCAAATCCGGCCGCTATGATGCCTATGGCAAGGAGATGCTGCGCATCAAGGATCGCCATGACCGCGACATGCTGTTCGGTCCCACCAATGAGGAAATGATCACCGACATCTTCCGTCAGGGTGTCCAGTCCTACAAGGAACTGCCGCGCAATCTCTATCACATCCAGTGGAAGTTCCGTGACGAGGTGCGCCCGCGCTTCGGCGTGATGCGCGGCCGCGAGTTCCTGATGAAGGATGCCTATTCCTTCGACCTGACGCGCGAGGCCGGCCAGCACTCCTACAACAAGATGTTCGTGTCCTACCTCAGGACCTTCGCCCGCATGGGCCTGAAGGCCGTGCCGATGCGCGCCGAAACCGGCCCCATCGGCGGCAAGGACAGCCACGAATTCCTGATCCTCGCCGATACCGGCGAATCGGAGGTTTTCCTCGACCGTGCCTTCCACGACATGGACTGGCAGGCCTTCGAGATCGACTACGACAACGTCGAGGCGGTGGCCAAGGTGGTGGACGACTTCACCTCCAAATATGCCGCCACCTCCGAAATGCATGACCAGGCCGACTACGAAAAGCGCGTGCCGGCCGACCGCCGGGTCACGGGCCGTGGCATCGAAGTGGGCCACATCTTCTTCTTCGGCACCAAGTACTCGGAACCACTGGGTGCGGTGGTGCAGGGGCCGGACGGCAAGATGGTTCCTGTGCAGTCGGGCTCCTACGGCATCGGTGTCTCGCGCCTCGTGGGCGGCATCATCGAGGCGAGCCATGACGAGGCCGGCATCATCTGGCCGGAGCCCGTTGCCCCCTTCAAGGTCGGCCTCATCAACCTCAAGGTCGGCGATGCCGATACCGACGCGACCTGCGAGAAGATCTACAAGGCGCTTGAAGCCAAGGGCGTCGACGTTCTTTACGACGACCGCGACGATCGGGCAGGCGCCAAGTTCGGTACCATGGACCTGATTGGCCTGCCCTGGCAGGTGATCATCGGCCCGCGCAGCCTGAAGGACGGTATCGCCGAGGTGAAGAACCGCAGGACGGGCGAACGCGAGAACGTCGCGATCGACCAGCTGGTCGCCCGCTTCGCCAAGTGATGGACAAGAGCCTCCCCGACACCAAGCCCTTCGCGCCCTTCGAGTGGATGCTCGCGGGGCGCTATTTGCGGGCGCGCCGCCGGGAAGGCTTCATCTCCGTCATTTCGCTGTTTTCGTTCCTGGGCATCCTGCTCGGGGTGGCGACGCTCATCGTCGTCATGGCGGTGCTCAATGGGTTTCGCGGCGAGTTGCTGGACAAGATCCTCGGCTTCCAGGGCCATGTGAGCGTCTATCACGCGGATGTTTCGCCGATCACCGACTACCAGGAGCTTGCCAACAAGCTCGCCAAGGTTCCCGGCGTCACGCGTGTGGTGCCGCTGGTCGAAGGTCAGGCCATGGCTTCGAGCCTTCGCAACAACACCGGCGCGCTGGTGCGCGGCATTTCCGAGGCTGACATCCAGAAGCTACCGAGCCTCAACAACAAGGATCTGCGCACCGCGTTCAACAAGGATTACTACCCGGACGAAACGCCCTCCTTCAAGGGCTTCGACACATCGGGTGGTGTGGCCATTGGCGAGCGCATGGCATGGCGCCACCAACTCGGTCTGGGCTCGCGCATCACTATCATCTCGCCCGACGGGCCGGACACGGTCATCGGCAACGCGCCGCGCATCCGCGACTATCCGGTCACGGCGATCTTCAAGGTTGGCATGTCGGACTATGACGAGAACGTCATCTACATGCCGCTGTCCGAGGCGCAGGACTATTTCGTCACCGACAATGGCGTGAACCAGATCGAGGTGATGGTCGACGATCCGGACAGTGTCGATCAATATACCACGCCGCTCATGACGGCGGCTGGCGACAACATGGCGCTGTCCACCTGGAAGGACCGCAACTCCACCTTCTTCAACGCGCTCGCAGTGGAGCGCAACGTGATGTTCCTTGTGCTTACGATGATCATCCTCGTTGCTGCCCTCAACATCATCTCCGGCCTCATCATGCTGGTGAAGGACAAGGGGCGTGATATCGCCATCCTGCGCACCATGGGGGCGAGCCGCGGCGCCATCCAGCGCGTCTTCTTCCTGACCGGTGCGGCCATCGGCACGGCTGGCACGCTCGGCGGCTTCATCGTCGGCCTGCTCATTTGCCTTAACACCGAGCGCATCCGCCAGTTCATTTCCTGGGTGTCGGGCGTCGATCCGTTCAATCCGGAGCTCTATTACCTAGCCCAGCTGCCCGCCCGCATGGACTCCTACCAGACGGTGCTGATCGTCGCGATGTCATTGGCCCTGTCCTTCGCTGCAACGCTCTATCCCTCCTGGCGCGCCGCCAAGCTCGATCCGGTCGAGGCGCTGCGCTACGAATGAACCAGATTACGCCAGCCCTCGAATTGAAGAACGTTGCCCGCTCCTATGCAGAGGGCAGGGGCCGCCTCGACGTCTTCAAGGACCTAAATCTGACTGTCAGGGCGGGGGAGATCGTGGCGCTCGTCGGCCAGTCGGGGTCCGGCAAGTCGTCGCTGCTCCACATCGCCGGCCTCCTGGAAGCCCCGACCGCAGGCGAAGTGTTCATTGCCGGTCAGAACTGTTCCAAGCTCGACGACAAGGCGCGGACGCGCATCCGCCGCATTGGCATCGGCTTCGTCTACCAGTTCCATCACCTGTTGCCGGAGTTCTCCGCCATGGAGAACGTGATGATGCCGCAACTCATTGCCGGCGCAACCCGGCCCGCCGCGAAGGATCGCGCGCGTGACCTGCTCACCCGCCTTGGTCTGGAGCCACGGCTCGAGCACCGCCCGTCGGAACTCTCCGGCGGCGAACAGCAGCGTGTCGCCATCGCCCGCGCGCTGGCCAATCGGCCGCTGCTCCTGCTGGCTGACGAACCCACTGGCAATCTCGACCCCGAGACCGCCGCCCGGGTCCATGACGAACTCCTGCGCCTCATCGAGGACGAGGGTCTCGGTGCCCTGGTCGCCACCCATAACCTCGACCTGGCCGAGGGCATGAGCCGCATTGCCAGGCTCGAACGGGGCATGATCGTCTAGGCAGACGGATGATCGGACTGGTGGGTGGCCCCCTGAGAAGGCGCTCAAACCGGTCAGGAGCCGCTTTTGGACGCTTCAGGTAGGGGGCTAGCCGAGAACCCCGTCTCGCCCAAAAACAATCGTTACGAATCAATTTTCGACGGGTCACGGAGCCTTGGCGCCGAAGGCGGGCCACATTGGGTGTGCATTCCCCCGCCGCCGGGCGTGCATCCGGCCCGCCAGCGGCGCTAATATACTTCCATGTCCGAGTCCCGCCCCGTTTTCGTGCATCTGCGCACGCACACCGCCTATTCCCTCTCCGAGGGCGCCCTCCAGATCAAGGCGCTCGCCGGGTTGGCGAAGGAGGCGAAAATGCCGGCGGTGGCCATCACCGACACCGGCAACCTGTTCGGCGCGCTCGAATTCTCCGAAGCCATGTGGGAGAAGGGCATCCAGCCGATCATCGGCTGCACCCTGAGGGTTGACCTTGCCGAGCAAAAGGAAGGCGGCCTCAAGCACGTGGGGGGCCTTCGCCGCATCCCCTCGCTCGCCTTCCTCGCCAAGGATGAGCAGGGCTACCACAACCTGATGAAGCTCTCCTCCAGGGCCTATCTCTCCAGCCCGGAAAACGCCGAGCTTCACGTGACGTGGGAATATCTCTCCGAACACGCGGCGGGGCTCATCTGCCTTACCGGCGGCCCCGACGGTCCGGTGAATGATGCGCTGCAGGCTGGGCAGGGCACGCTCGCGGCGGAACAGGTCGAGCGTCTCAAGGGCCTGTTCGGCGACCGGCTCTACATCGAACTCCAGCGCCACGGCACGCTGCCGGAACGCCAGACGGAGCAGGGACTGGTCGACCTCGCCTATCGCCTCGGCGTGCCGCTGGTTGCCACCAACGAGCCCTATTTCGCCAAGGTGGATGACTACGCAGCCCATGACGCGCTGATCTGCATCGCCGAGGGCGAGGTGCTGATCACCGAGGAGCGACGGCGCCTTACGCCCGAGCATTACTTCAAGAGCCAGCAGGAGATGGCGGCGCTCTTCGCGGACATTCCGGAGGCGGTGGAGAACACCATCGAGATCGCCATGCGCTGCGCCTATCGCGTCCGCTCGCGCAACCCCATCCTGCCGCGTTTCGCCGACAATGATGAAGCGGAGGAGCTGAAGCGCCAGGCCCATGCCGGCCTGGAGGAGCGCCTCGCCACGCGCGGCTTTGTGGAAGGCCGCACCCGCGAGGAATACGTCAAGCGCCTGGAGTTCGAGCTCGACGTCATCACCAAGATGCAGTTCCCGGGCTATTTCCTCATCGTGTCCGACTTCATCAGGTACGCCAAGAACAACGGCATCCCTGTGGGCCCCGGTCGTGGCTCGGGCGCTGGTTCCATGGTCGCCTATGTGCTGACGATCACCGACCTCGACCCATTCCGCTTCAACCTGCTGTTCGAGCGCTTCCTCAACCCCGAGCGCGTGTCGATGCCGGACTTCGATATCGACTTCTGCCAGGACCGGCGCGGCGAGGTCATCACCTATGTGCAGCAGCGCTATGGCAATGATCGCGTGGCGCAGATCATCACCTTCGGCAAGCTGCAGGCGCGCATGGTCACGCGTGACGTGGGCCGCGTGCTGCAGATGCCCTATGGCCAGGTGGACCGGCTCTCCAAGCTGATCCCCAACAACCCGGCGAACCCCGTTACGCTGGCGCAGGCCATTGATGGCGAACCCAAGCTGCAGGAAGAGCGCGACAAGGACCCCACGGTCCGCACCCTGTTCGATCTCGCCCTGAAGCTCGAAGGCCTCTACCGCAACGCATCAACTCACGCCGCCGGCGTGGTCATCGGCGACCGGCCGCTGGAAGAACTGGTGCCGCTCTACCGCGATCCGCGATCGGACATTCCGGCCACCCAGTTCAACATGAAATATGTGGAGAAGGCCGGGCTCGTTAAGTTCGACTTCCTCGGCCTCAAGACGCTGACGGTGATCGAGAAGGCGCAGAAGCTCATCCGCCTGCGCGAGCCAGCCTTCCACATCGACAACATCCCCTATGACGACCAGAAGACCTACGAGATGCTGGGCCACGGCGACACGGTGGGCGTGTTCCAGCTGGAAAGCTCCGGCATGCGCGACGTCCTCAAGAAGATGCGCGCCGACCGCATCGAGGACATCATCGCCATCGTGGCGCTCTATCGCCCCGGTCCGATGGACAACATCCCGCGCTATATCGCCTGCAAGAAGGGCGACGAAGAGCCGGATTATCTCCATCCGCTGCTCGAGCCGATCCTGAAAGAGACCTACGGCATCATGGTCTACCAGGAGCAGGTGATGCAGATCGCCCAGGTGCTCTCTGGCTATTCGCTGGGCGAAGCCGACCTTCTGCGCCGCGCCATGGGCAAGAAGATCAAGGCCGAAATGGACGCCCAGAAGGAGCGCTTCGTCTCGGGCGCCGCCAAGCAGGAGGTCGATCCGTCCCAGGCCGATAACATCTTCGAGCTCGTGCAGAAATTCGCAGGTTACGGCTTCAACAAGTCGCACGCCGCTGCCTATGCCGTGGTGTCCTACCAGACGGCCTATCTGAAGTCCAATTATCCCGTCGAATTCCTTGCCGCCTCGATGACGCTCGACATGGGCAACACCGACAAGCTCATGCTGTTCCGCCGTGAGGCACAGCGCGTCGGCGTCAAGGTCATCCCGCCATCCGTCAATGCCAGCGGCGTCGATTTCGCCGTGGTGGATGGCGCCATCCTCTATTCGCTCTCGGCCCTCAAGAATGTTGGTGCGGGCGCCATCGACCACCTGGTGAAGGTGCGCGAGGAGGGCGGTCCCTTCAAGTCACTGGGCGAATTCGCCAAGCGCATCGACGCCCGCGTGGTCAACAAGCGCGCGCTGGAAAGCCTTGCCAAGGCCGGTGCCTTTGATTGCCTCAACCCCAATCGCGCGGCTGTGCTTGATGCGGTTGAGTCGATTCTCTCCATGGCCAACCGTGCAGCGAGTGCCGCGCAGGCGGGGCAGAATGACCTGTTCGGCGGCATGTCGAGCAGTTCGGATGATCTGGTGCTCCCGCGCCGCGATGCATGGCTGCCGATGGATCGTCTGGCGCAGGAGTTCGAGGCCGTGGGCTTCTATCTTTCCGGCCACCCACTCGACGACTACATGAAGCCGCTGCAGAAGCTCTCGGTCGATACCTATGCCGCCTTCTACGAGAAGGCGCTGACCAAGGGCGCGCGCGCCGCAAAGCTCGCCGGCACCATCACCCACCGCCAGGAGCGCCGCTCCAAGTCCGGCAACAAGTTCGCCTTCGTCGGCTTCTCCGATCCCACGGGCCAGTTCGAGACCATCTGTTTCTCCGACACCCTCGCCGCCTGCCGCGACCTGCTGGAACCCGGCAATGCCGTCATCGCCCGCGTCGAGGCGGACGTCGAGGGCGAGGAGGTGAAGCTCAGGCTTCAGGGCGTCGAGATGCTGGACAAGGCCGCCGCCCAGATGGTCACGGGCCTCGAAATATTCGTGCGCGATTCAAAGCCGCTGGAGTCGATCGCTGCCCGCCTCAGCAACGGCGGTCGTGCGCCCGTTCGCCTCGTGATGATCATGGAACAGGGCCGCGAGGTGCATGTGTCCCTCGGCAACAAGTTCACCGTGACGCCGCAGATCAAGGGCGCCATCAAGGCGATTGCCGGCGTGGTGGACGTTCAGGATTTCTGATTGCGGCGTTTGGTTTTGTCTCATCATCGCCGGGCTTGGCCCGGCGATCCTTTTTGCGGCAGCGGAAAAGGATGCCCGGGTCAAGCCCGGGCAAGATGATGGTACGGAGGGATGAGAGAACCTATGCCCTCGTCATCCGGCTCAGATAGGTTGCGAAATCATAGTTCGGCCGCTCGAGGTGCGACAGGTGGCCAGGTTTGGCCATCTCTGAGGACAGCCCCCGGTAGACCCGCTCCGTACAGCCCTTGTCCTCGACGTTCACCTTGTCGAGCAGGCCCTTCAGCGTGGCGAAGAGTTCCGGCACGTCCGGGTCGCCGAGGAAGTCATTCGACATGCCGCCGCCGAAGGTGACGTCCACTGAACCAACGCCATTCGGGTGTAGCGAGAGGTACCAGAAGTAGCCGGGCGTCAGCGTGATGAGGAGTGATGGATAAAGCGCCAGCAGGAAGGTGGTGCGCCTCAGGTCGCCCTCCATGCGCGTGTTGGACGGGTGCGCACAGGCGATGCGGAAAGCGGGATCCTTCAGGATGGTGTGCCAGTTGAAGTGTGGCGGCGAGGGCGGGCAGATCATCTCGTCGAGCCTGGAGAGGCCGCCGATGGTACCTGCGTGGCAGACCGGCAGGTGGTAGCTCTCCATGAAGTTCTCGGCGAGGATCTTCCAGTTCGTATTCCACAGGAAGTGCTCGTTGAACCACTCGGTGTAGTTCGCCATGTCGTAGGGCCGGATCAGTTCCGCGACGTCGGCGAAATGCGTGGAAACGGGCGTGGCCTGCGGGTTGAGCGACACCATGATCCAGCCCAGCCACACCTCGCATTTCACTTGCGGCAGGCGGTAGTGCTCCTTGCAGAAACCTTCGTTCGCCTTCATCGCGGGTGCTGCGCGCAAGTTGCCATCGGCCTCGTAGGTCCAGCCATGATAGGGGCAGGTGATCAGTCGCGCATTGCCGCGTCCTTCCAGCAGGGTCGACATGCGATGCAGGCAGACGTTGGACTGGCAGCGCACCTCGCCGTCCTTGCCCCGGATCGCCATCAAGGGCTGGCCCGCGAGTTCGAAGGCGATGTAGTCACCCGCCTCCTTCAGCGAAGAGGCGCGCCCGGCGCAATACCACTCGCGCCCGAAGACCTTTGCCATCTCGGCATCAAGAAAGGCCTGTGAGGTATAGACACTCTTCGGCATCGCCCGGGCTTGCTCGAAGGGCAGGGCGACATTGGCGCTGAGCTCGGCAATCGGGTTATTGGCATTCATGTGTGTAACCCTCTCAGAGCAGCCCGCGCTTGGCCAGATTTCTGAACAGGTGGCTTGCGCCGAAGGTCCAGGGGGCGGCCTTGTCGGTCGAGGTCATGCGGTTGGCGAGTGTACCCAGCTGCGGGCTGCTGACCGTCACCACGTCGCCCAGCTTGTGGGTGAAGCCCTTGCCCGGTGCGTCACGGTCCTCCACCGGTGCGAACAGCGTGCCAAGGAATAGTATGGCACCGTCGGGATACTGGTGATGGGCGTTGATCATCTGGTCTACGAGGTCAGCCGGGTCGCGGCTGATCTTCGACATGTTGGAGCCGCCGTTCAGCACGTAACCATCTTCGCCCTCGACCTTCAGGGAGAGTTGCATGTGGCGCACGTCGTCGAGCGAGAACGTGGCGTCGAACAGACGGATCATCGGACCCACCGCGCAGGAGGCATTGTTGTCCTTGGCCTTGCCGAGGAGCAGGGCGGAGCGTCCCTCGACGTCGCGCAGGTTCACGTCGTTGCCCAGCGTGGCGCCCACGATGCGGCCCGTCGAAGCGACGATCATGACCACTTCCGGCTCCGGGTTGTTCCACGTCGAAACCGGGTTCAGCCCCGCCTCCATGCCGCTGCCGACCGAGGCCATGATCTGCGACTTCGTGAAGATCTCGGCATCGGGGCCGATGCCGACTTCGAGATACTGCGACCAAGCACCCTTTTCCATCAGCACCGTCTTGAGGGCCATGGCCTCGGGCGATCCGGCGCGCAGCTTGGAGAGGTCGTCGCCGATCAGCTTGCCGGTGGTGGCGCGGATCTCGACGGCCGCCGACGGGTTGCCGCGCGCCCGCTCCTCGATCACCCGCTCCAGCATCGAGGTGGCGAAGGTTACGCCCGCCGCCTTCAGGGCCTGCAGGTCAACGGGCGCCAGCAGCCAGGGTTTCGATGCATCGCGCGCCTCGGGCGGCGTATTGGCCATGATGGCATCGATGGAGCCAAGGCTTGGCCCGGTCGCCGCGCGGGCCGCTGCTGCCGGGTCCGCCGCCTCGCACAGGTCGCGCATGGTGGGGAAGGTCGAGCTGATGTCGATGAGGCTGCCGCCGTCGCGTTTCACCACGCAGGGACCATCCACCGCGGGGTTCCAGACGCGGCCGACCAGCAGGCCTTCGGCAGGAAGCGAGGATGACGAGAGGTACGGCGAAAGCGACGGCATGGTTGGTCCCCTGAGATGTGAGGCCGCAACCCTATCGCTCAGCGCAGGGCGCTGTCGAGGTCGCTTCGCTCCAGCGGTGTGAGGAACTCGAGGGCGAAACCGCCCTCGAAGTGGCGTACGACCCGGCCCTTCATCCGCCCGAGTGTCACCGGCGAGCCGATCGAGGGCTTGAGTTGGCTGCGGAGGCCCGCACCCGACATCGAGATGTCGATCACCTCGCAGGGTTGCTCCCGTCCGCCCGGCAGCGCGAAGCGGGCGGACTTGCTGCTGGGTTCATAGCGGGTGTGGCGGCGCTCGGCTGCGGCAAGGCCGCGCTCACGACGGATCAGCCAGCGGAGGTGGCGCACGAAACGCGGCTGGCGATTTCCGGCGAAGCTCAAGTTCACCCAGAAGCCGTTGTCAGCGGGTTCGCCTGCCGTTCCATCCACCCGGCCGATGTCCTCGATATAGGCGATGAGCGCCGTTCCCTCGGGCACCGCTTCATCGCCGAGGAAGAGCGCGCTGTCGGGGTCGATGGCAGTGACTTCGCAGGGCCGCTCGGTGCCGTCGGGCAGCAGGTAGCGGGCCGGGAAGGCCTGGGGCATGAGGGCGGCGGATTGCGCCGCAGGCGCCAGCCGCTTGCCGAACTGCGTCACGCAATGGTCTCCGGCGAGGAGGTGTCAGGGAAGGTCGAGACCACCCGATATCAGGCGGAACTTGCGGGGGGCCTGTGGCTCCGGCCTGGCACCCATGTTTTCGGGTCGTCCGTCGAACATCCGAAGGCTTGCGAGGTCCGCCGGGGCCAGTCGCTCATAGTGCCAGATGTCCGGGTTGCCATGCGGGAACAGCCCGCCCAGCACATGCACGTTGAGACCGTCGCGCGCCATCACCGGCAGCGCCAGCATGTCGGCGCCGATTTTCTGGCCCTTGTCGGTGCGGTAGCGCAGGCGGAAGTGCGCCGGCTGCAGCTTCGTGGTCACCACGCCGAGTGCTCGCTGGATGGAACTCCGCTCGAACGGTTCCCAGCCGGTGAGGAAATCCTTGCCGGTCATTTCCTGCTTGAGGAAGGCACAGACTGCGGTTCCGGCAAGGCGGTAGGTGTAACCCCGGGCTTTGCCCACTGGTTCCACAATGAACAGCCACGCCGCCTGCCGGCGGAATTGTCTCAGATCGAGATCGGTGCGGACGGGGGCGGGGCGCTGATCCTTGAGGTCCAGCCACAGGCCCAGCAGCTTGCGGGCGCCCGGATGGAGGATCAAATCCTCTTGGCTTCCCCGTGCCTCCCCGCTAACCCACATGTCGCAAACCCTCTCCGGGGCGCTTGTCCCCGGTGTACCAGAATGATCCTACGGGGCTTTCATTGCAGACCCCGTGCCACAAGGAAGGACCAGCGTGTCGGAGCACCATCCCCCGCGCGGCAACTGGGCCCCGGCCAAGCCGCCGCCGGCCTTCAACGTTCCAGCCGTCGTCTTGGCGGTCATTGCCGTCCTCGTGGCGATCTATGCCGGGCTGTGGCTGCTGGGTGAGGATTGGGACATCTGGTCGCTCTACGCGCTGTCGCTGATCCCGGTGCGCTTCACGCAGCCGGGTTACCCCATGCCCGCGGGTTCGCAATACTGGTCGCTCGCCACCTACATGCTGCTGCACGGCAGCTGGACGCATCTTGCCTTCAACTGCATCTGGCTCCTGATCTTCGGAACGCCCGTGGCCCGCTACCTGGGCAATGCGCGGTTCCTGCTCGTCAGCCTCGTGTCCGGAGTGCTTGGCGGGCTGTGCAGCCTGTTCCTGCACTGGGGGCAGGAGATCATCATCGTCGGCGCCTCGGGCGCGGTGATGGGCCTGATGGGGGCGGCGCTCCCGCTGATGTATGGCGAGCGCCTGCCACACGGCGGCTGGCGGCCGGCGAATTTCGGCGAGCTCCTCACCAATCGTCGTGCCCTGGTGTTTACAGGCGTGGTGCTGGCGATCACCCTGTTTTCGGGTGGCACCGGCTGGACGGGCAATTCCTTCATGGCCGAGAGCTCGATTGCCTGGGAGGCGCACATTGGGGGCTTCATCGGCGGCATCCTCGCCTTCTACGTGCTGGCAAGGCGGATGCGCCCCGCCTGAAACCGTGTTAGCCTCTCCTCCTTACGCGCAGGAAGGAGGCTACCCTTATGGCAGTTGCTCACATCCTCAGGCAGAAGGGCACATCGGTTTTCACCGTGGAGCCCGGAGACAGTGTCCAGACCATCGTCGACATGCTCGCCCGGCATCGGATCGGTGCGGTGGTGGTGGTTGACCCGTTCGGTGGCATCGCCGGCATCGTCTCGGAGCGCGATGTGGTGCGCGCCATGGTGGGCGATGCCGCTGCGGTCGTCACCAAGACCGCCAGGGACATCATGACCGCGAAGGTCCGCACCTGCACGCCAAATGACTCCGAAACCGAACTCATGCTGATGATGACCGAGAGTCGCATCCGCCATCTGCCCGTCATCGCCAATGGTCGTGTCGCGGGCATGGTGTCGATCGGCGACGTCGTGAAACTCCGCATCGAGTCGATGGAGGCCGAGGCGGACCAGATGAAGACCTACATCGCCTCAGCCGGCTGAAGCTCACACCCGGAACGCCATCAGGGCTGCTTGTGATGCCGCTCATGCGGACATCTGGCGTGTCCGTTCTTGAAGTGCGTGCTGGTTCCTGCGCCGTGCTCCATGCTGCCGCGCGCGTCCAAATGCGCATTGACCTTCCCGTTAGCACTTCTAAAGGAATACTTAGTAACAAAGCAGCGAATAAGTACAAACACCGAGGAGAGGTCCGTATGCTTCCCATGCTCCGCCGTACCCGTGCCGTGGCGCTCGCGCTGATTTCACTCGTGGCGGTGCCAATGGTGGCGCAGCAGCTTTCGCCCATCGGCGAGGCGCATGCGGGCAAGCGTCCGATCACCAGCATAGCTGACATTCGCCGGTTGGCGGCGGAAGCCTATGTCTGGGGCCTCGCACCCGAATTCACCTGGCGCTTCGCCAAGTACAACACCACGATCAGCGCACCGATCAATGCGCTCACCTATGGCGTCAACCCTGCGGCCTGGAATAATGCGGCCACCAATGCGGGCGATTCATCGGTGATCTACATCAATGGTTTCATGGATTTCAGTTCGGGCGCTGAACTCGTGCTCACCGTGCCGCCGTCGCGCAGCCAATACTACGTCGTCAATTATCTTGATGACTACATCAACACCATCGGCAGCATCGGCACGCGGACGACGCCGTCTGATGTCGCGCAGTCCTACCTGCTGGTTGGCCCCAGGTCGCGTTTCGCCAACCAGAAGGTTGCGACGATCGGCGGCCGCAAGTTCCCGGTGATGGCGTCCGATACCAACCTCAACTGGATGCTCATCCGCATCCTGACGAATACGCTTGCCGATAGTTCCGTGCCGAACTCCACGCAATCCGTCTATGACAATGTCAGCAAGAAGTTCGCGCTGAACACGCTGGCGCAGTTCCGTGCCAATGGCTACCAGCCGGTGTTCCCGACTGACTACACAAATCCTCCGCCCACCGATGCGGAGATCGCGCAGGCCCAACCTTACAAGGACACGCCGACCGAGGCCGTTCGCTTCCTGGAACAGCTTGGTCAGTCGCTGGTGAAGAGCCCCTTGCCGCGCTTCAACACGGCGTTAGGTGGCACCCCGTTGCGCAAGCTCTCGGCCTACGTCGTGCCGCAATACGGTGCGAAGACGCTGTATCTTCCGCCTTCTTACGGCCAGCTGGCGACATTGCGTCACTTCTCGAAGATTGGCCTTACGGCGAATGGCTACAAGGTTCCGGCAGGTTGGGGTGCGGAGCAGCTCGCCGCCCTTCAACAGGGCTATGAGGATGGCCAGAACCTGCTGAACGCAGTCATTTCCAGCCAGTCGGCCGGTTCCGGCACCAATTACTGGACGATCCTCAACGACATGATCGGCACTTACCCGAATTCACTCACCGGTTATCTGGTGCGGTCCACCATCGTGCTCAATGGTGGCTCGGCCAACGTTCCGCTGGATGCCGTCTATCCCACCATGACCAGCAATGACGGCACCAGTCTGCTCGACGGCAACCAGACCTATTCGATCACCTTCACGGAAGCCCAGCTCGGCGCGCAGCTGCCCGTGATCGGCATCTATCCTCCGCAGGTGACGAATGCCGAGGGCGGGATCAAGGGTTTCTGGTCGCTCACCGTCTACCAGCCGGATGCCAGCGAAGTGGCAGCACCTTATCTCCCGCAGTCCTCGGTCCTCAACACGGCCTTTTCGACGGCGGACGTGGAAGTGCTGGCAGTTGATCCCACGGCGGAAACCATCACGGTCACATCGCCGAACTGGGGCAAGCTCGTGGCCAGCACGCCGATCCTGTTCGCGGGCTCGGCTGCAGCAGGATGCGGCCTCAGTGCAGGCACGGTCTACTTTGTTGCGGCTGATCCCGTGCAGGGCACCGGGGCTGGTGGTGTCGCCACTTACACCTTCCCGGTTTCCACGCAGTGGAAACAGGATATTTCGACGGACAATGTTCCGATCCAGTATTCAGGGCAGGCGCAAGGTGCCGTCGGTCTCAACTGCAACTCCGGAACCAATCTCGACTGGGGCATGGTGAGGCCTGTCTCGCAGCTTGGGTCGAGCGAACTGGAAGATGGTAAGCTGGTGAAGAACAACGATGGCTCGCTCACCGTCTGGCTGTCGCCCACGCTGCCCAGCGGCGTTCCGGCCACCAACTGGATCCCCACGCCGTCCAGCGCCTATTACAACGGTATCTATGGTTCGAGTCCGGCCATCAGCACCACGCTGCAAGTGATCCTGCGCAGCTACTATCCGACGCCGGGCAACGAGCCGCCGTCGATCCTGCCTTATACGGCGGGCAATCTGGCGGAAAGCTATATCCCGCCGGCGATCGTCACGGCGCCCTAGTACACGTCCTTCGGGTCGAACAGGCGGGCCTCGTCGATGAAGACGAGCCCGCCGTCTTCGACTCGGCGGTAGAAGCAGCTGCGGCGTCCGGTGTGGCAGGCTGCACCCTTGCCCTGCGGCTCGGCCTTGATCAGCAGCACGTCCTGGTCGCAGTCGGTGAGGATCTCGACGACTTTCAGGGTCTCGCCGGAGGTCTCGCCCTTCTTCCACAGGCTGTTGCGGCTGCGGCTCCAGAAATGCGCGATGCCGGTGTCCTGCGTCAGGCGAAGCGCCTCCGCGTTCATGTGCGCAACCATCAGCACGGCGTTGTCCCGCGCATCGCTGACGATGGCGGTGATCAGGCCGGATGAATCGAACCTCGGCTGAAACCTGTCGGTCTCGTCGAGGTCGCTTTGCATTTAGAGGGAAAAGCCGTTGCTCGGCGCGCGGACAAGTTCCATGAACCGCGCCTGCAGCACCGGGTTGGTCTTGAACTCGCCGGTGAACTGCGTTGTGATGGTGGCCACGTTTCGCTTGCCGATGCCGCGCATCGACATGCAGGTGTGAACCGCTTCCACCAGCACGGCGACGCCGCGCGGGTTCAGCGAGTCCGAGATGGCGTTGGCGATCTGCGCCGTCATCGTCTCCTGCGTCTGCAGGCGGCGGGCATAGATCTCGACCACGCGGGCAAGCTTCGAGATGCCGACCACTGCCGTCTTGGGCAGGTAGGCCACATGGACGCGGCCGATGAAGGGGGCGATGTGGTGCTCGCAATGCGAGTTGAACTCGATGTCACGCAGCATGACGATGTCGTCATAGCCGCCGACGTCGGTGAAGGTGCGCGACAGCGCCTCGGCCGGGTCGTCCTCATAGCCCGAGAAATACTCGCGGAAGGCCTTGGCCACGCGCTTCGGCGTGTCGAGCAGGCCTTCGCGGTCCGGGTTGTCTCCAGCCCAGGCGAGCAGGGTGCGGACGGCCGCCTCGGCCTCTTCCTGGGAAGGGCGCTTCACGGCCTTGGACGGGATCTTCTTGACAACGGCTTCCATATTCCTGACTTCACTTTCCGCATGACAGGCCAGACTTGCGCCTGTGGACAAGCCGCCCCCATATCATGGGGCAGGCCCCGCTGGCAAACCGCCAAACGACGGTTTCCGGCCACAGGCGAATGGGCTAGGATGTTGGAATGATTAACGAGATTTACAACCGTCAGATTCTGGGCTTCGCAGCAGACATTCCCCGTTTGCAACGCTTGGGCGCCCCGGACGCCACCGCCATGGCCATTTCCCGCCTCTGTGGTTCCAAGGTCACTGTCGATGTTGCCATGAAGGACGGGGTGGTCAGCGACTTCGGGCAGGAGGTCAAGGCCTGCGCCCTTGGCCAGGCCTCGTCCTCGATCATGGCCCGCCACGTGGTGGGATCGACTCCGGAAGAGCTCCGGGCGGTCCGCGACCAGATGTACAAGATGCTGAAGGAGGAGGGCCCGGCGCCCACCGGCAAATGGGCCGATCTCGAGGCCCTGCTGCCCGTGCGCGACTTCAAGGCCCGCCACGCCTCCACGCTCCTCACGTTCGATGCCGTGGTGGACGCCGTGAACCAGATCGAAGCGAAAGAGAAGCAGGCAGCCCATGGCTGAGCCCATCAAGGCGTTGGACCTTCCGGCCCGCACGAAAACAATCTACCCACCGCCCTATGACGCCGCCCTTGCGGGCCGCGCCAAGCGGGCGCTGGGCGACGTCTTCAACCTCACCCAGTTCGGCGTGAACCTCACGGTGCTGGCGCCCGGCGCTTCCTCCGCACATCGCCACTGGCATGAGAGCGAGGACGAGTTCGTCTATGTGCTGGAGGGCGAGGTGACCCTCGTCGACGACGAAGGCGAGCATGTGCTGACGCCCGGCATGTGTGTTGGCTTCAAGGCCGCCGTGCCGAATGGCCACAAGCTGATCAACAACTCGAACGCCCACGCAATGTACCTTGAGGTTGGCACCCGCGCCGAGGGCGACCGTGCCCATTACCCCGAGGCCGACATGCTGGCGGTGAAGGAAAACGGCAAGTACCGCCTGACGCACAAGGACGGGACGCCCTACTAGGGCGTCCTGCCGGGCGCCTCAGTGCTGTTGCGGCGGCGGCCCGTTCTTGATCCGCTCCCAGAAATCCTCGCGGTTGTTGGACTTCGGGAAGGGTTCCTCCGGCACGGCGCATCCGAGGAAGACGCAGAGCGGTTCCCAGCCGTCGCGATAGTCGAACACCAGCAGCCTGTCGCCCAGGGTGGCCTTCACGGCCTCGACGTGGTCATTGTAGGCGTCGATGAGGTCGTCACGCTCGGTGGGGCCATAAAACCCGGCCTTGCCAAGCACGGCCTTGCCCATGCTCATGAAAGGCTGCATCGGCGGCGGCGCATGGTCTGCCCCCATCATGAGCTTGTGGATGGTCTCCGAGAAGCTCTCGTACCAGCTCTCCGCACTGCGGCTTGAGATCACGAATTTGGCGTCGGGATATTTCTCCGACAATTCCAACCAGAATGATGCTGTGGGCCAATCCACAGCGGAATTGTATCCGGCATAGAGTTCATCGAAATCCGCGGCGCCTTCTGCGGCTCTTTGCCATGCGGGGGCATGCCGTGGCACGTCCTTGAAAACCTCTTTCATGTGGTGCGTGGGGCCGTAGCCCAGTTTCTCAAGCGCCAGCTTGAGAGAATATGTCCCGGTCCGGCCAACGCCGGCGCCGATCACTTGCAATGGCATCACGTTCCTCCAGCTTTCAGGTGTCGCTCCCGATGAAACGCTATCCGAACGCGAAGAATGCACCACGCACTTGCACGCGATGGCTTCACCCAAAGCGGTGAAACCCGGAAATAAATCAAAAGCAAGTAAGTCTATGGGTGCAATCTAGTAAATTGGCTCTCGAATGCTCCAGTTCACTTGCGCCGCTTGTCCTCGATGTCCGGCGCATGCGGGAAGCGCGACTTCAGGTCCCGGTCCGTCACGCTCATGTGGTTGCGCGTATACTGCTCGGAGGCATCACGCAGTGGCTGGAAGTCCCATGGGAAGTGGCTGCCGTGCTTCAGCGCCTCGAACATCATGTGTCGCGCCTGCTGGCTTTCGAGAACTTGCGCGTTGATGCGCGCAATGTCGAACCTGGCCTCCACTTCGGCGCGGAATGACTTCGCCAGAGGGAGCGTCGCTGCAATGTTCTTCAGTTCCAGCGGATCGTCGTCGAGATTGTAGAGCTGATCGGGGTCCACCGGCGAATGGATGAACTTCCAAGGGCCGCGCCGCAGCATGTACATCGGTGCAATCGCGCCCTCGGCAAGATATTCGCCCCAGGCGGTGCCCTCCGGGTTTTCCGGCGCACCCTTCAGCAGCGGATAGAGGGAACGTCCGTCCACCGGTCGCGCCAGCTGCGC
>Ga0194051_1000332_pt1 | contig 27430 bp, 14 predicted proteins | sample SepL2320m_MetaG_FD_161275 | JGI IMG/M metagenome (GOLD analysis project Ga0194051, IMG submission 161275) | Anoxic zone freshwater microbial communities from boreal shield lake in IISD Experimental Lakes Area, Ontario, Canada - Sep2016-L239-20m | ecosystem: Environmental > Aquatic > Freshwater >... | reverse complement strand
CGGTGGCCGTGCTTGGCCATACGTTGGTAGGCGTGGTGGTTGTTGTGCCAGCCTTCACCAAAGGCCAGAAGCCCAACCCACCAGAGATTCCGCGAGTCATCGGATGTCTCGTAGTTGCGGTAGCCCCAGATGTGCGTGGCGGAATTCACAAACCACGTGACGTGAAATACGATCACCATCCGCACGGCCAAACCCCACAGCAGCCACGAGACGGCCAAACTGGAACCGCCCACCATCCAGCCCGAGCCTAGGAGCGTGAAGCCGATGAGAACGTGCCACAACAAAAATGTCTGCTGTAAAAATCGAATGCCTGGGTCTCGTTCCAATTCAGGAGCCCAGCGTTTGGCGTGGGCCGTGATTTCTTCGCGTGTTCGGTTGGGGAACATCCAGAGCATATGGCTCCAGAGCCCACCGTCGCGGGGCGTGTGAGGGTCTCCATCCTGATCGCTAAATGCATGGTGTTTGCGGTGATTGGCCACCCAGTCAACGGCCGCTCCCTCGCCGGAAACGCCACCCAAAAACGCATAGAAAAGCTTGACTGGCCTCGACGTACTGAAACTACCGTGCGTCAGGAGACGGTGATAGCCCAGGCAAACCCCCAAGCTCCCAGTGATCCAGTAGGCCACCAGACAGATCGCAAGCCCCGACCAACTAAAATAAAATGGGGCGGCAAGGGCCATCAGATGCACACCAACAATCCAGATGACCACGGGCCAGTCGAGATTCGTCCAACTGTCTGGAATCCCATCGCGACGAGGCTCCACCGACAAAAGCCCAGGGACGGCCGACTCATTCGCCTCGGGGCTTTCGATGCTCCGATCGACCGAAAGCGGATCGTGGATGGCCGAGCGACCAAATGCGAACTTATCGCTTTCAACAACTGATGTATTGGACGATGGATTGGATGCCACAGTGGCCCCACGATGACTCTGCTTCGACGATTCAGAGCGATTCATAGAATGCATTCCTTCCATGGCTTTCATGGCGTTGCGTTGGTTGTTTGTTGCGCGTCCAGTACCTAAACCTGCAAAAGCTCCACGGGCATCTCAAAGAATACGCTGTTCACCGATATTGCTACCAGCCTTTGTAAGTCAGACTTGTGTCGAATGAACGTCAAAAACAGGTCAAAAACCTCGCGAGCCTCGGGGCAGTGGCATGATGGAAAGAATCCAAGCACTTGCTGCCGATGCCGGCACAGGCACAAGGCCAGGGGGCGAAAACAGCCACGCTAACCGTTCGGTCACCACCGCGACTGAGGGTTCCTGCAGAATTGACAGTCCGTGCCGCCGCATGATTGCCCCATCGCGGTCCCCCTGGGCACGCAGCACTATTCCGCGTTCATCAATCTGGAGCGAGCACGAAGCGTCGTCAAAATTGCGAACCTGTTCGCGGGCCAGAGAGACAAACGCTGGCCCCGAACGGCAGCCTAAATGAGCCTTCATGCCCTCCAGCATGTCCTGCCCAATACGTCCTGCCGACGCCGAACAGTGATAATCGCCTGCGGTCAATCGACCAGCATCAAAACGCATTTTTTTGATCAACACGGTAGCCTCTCCGCTGGCCCGACACGCGAGGCCCGATGTGCATGCGGCCAAATCAATCTGCTCGACAAGCCCAGCTAAGTCTCCGCTCCAAGCGTGGTTCTCTCGCACGGCCTCCACGGTGCCTCGCGCCCTCGCACTTGATCCAAAGACACCCTCGCCAAACGGCAGCGAGGATTGCGCCCATGCGCCAGCCACGGCGGCCACGATGGCCAACGGCAATGGCTCCTCGATCGAAGCACTTACCTCGAGTCTTTCGGGACTGCCAGCCATGGCTCCACCTTCCCCCGAAACACAGCTCATGCCAGTCAACCGCACGCGTACCTCGTCGGCCGCCTCCGGTTGCCGTCGCACCCGAACTGCACGGACGCCATCCGATGAAACGCATTCGGCATGCAGACCCGACTGAGCCACCTCCAAAATATCCCGCCGTATCGCTGGGAGTGCCGATCGATGGGTACCATTCTGATCCGACTGATCGCTGGACCACTCGACGGCGGCCACGTCGACAACCCACGCCCGAGAGAACCGCTCGGGATGCCGCAGCCAATCGCCGGCCAATCCTGCCAGTAAGGCCGCTGCACGGGGCGTGCACTCCAATCGATCCAGCGTGAGTCGCACCTCACCCGCCGACATTTCCACGTCCAACGCGTGCACCGAAAGAACGGTCTCGCCGGAGGGGGCAAGCACATCCAAGCCGTGGAGCCGAATTGCCCCTGGACGCAAGTGCTCGACGCTCCCAATCGCCAGCGGCACACCAAGGGACTCCTCCCAACCCCGTCTGATTGTTGAGGAATGCATGTCGGAGGATCGCCATAGAGCCAGCGTTACAAGCCCCATGCATGGCATGAATCCACCCAGCACGAAGAGCATTCGCACACACCGAATCCGTCCGGCAGATTGTTCGACGAACATCCCTGTTCTCTCCAAGACTCAAGAGCGACGACTCTTCTGCTTACGACCGATTTCGGCCGCTACCGGCTCCTCGCTAACTCGTGAAACAGTCGCCAGCGGGCCTGCATTTCCTCGACGCTATCCCCGCCAAACTTTTCTACCAGTGCCGCAGCCACCTCAAACGCCACCACGTGCTCCACAATCACGCTCGCCGCACTCACCGCGCACACATCGCTCCGCTCGTAGGCGGCCTCTTCCGATTGCTTGGTGCGGAGGTTCACAGAATCCAGCGGCTTTCGCAGCGTACTGATCGGTTTCATGGCGGCTCTGATCACGAGCGGCTGACCGTTGGTCATGCCGGCCTCAAGGCCACCGGCATTGTTCGTCGGCCGAGTGAAGCCCAACTGCACGCCACCTCTTTGCGCAGGATCGTAATGGATTGCATCGTGCACCTCCGAACCTCGCCGCCTCGCCGCCTCGAAACCCATGCCGATCTCAACGCCCTTGATCGCTTGCACAGCCATCACTGCTTGCGCAAGACGGCCATCCAGCTTGCGGTCCCACTGCGCATGCGTGCCCAATCCGATCGGCAGCCCATCCACACGCACCTCCACGATACCGCCGAGCGTGTCTCCCTCCTTGCCAACCCTGTCGATGAGTTCGGTGACTTCCTGATCCTTCTCTGGATGGAGCGAGTAGACGGCGCTTGAGTCTCTGATGAGCCGCAGTGCAGGCAGTGCCCCAGGGCGACTCCCCAGTACAATGCTGCCGAGTTCTGTGACCCAGCCGGCCACCTCGATGCCGAACACGGCGAGCAATTGCCTTGCCAACGCCCCAGCAGCCACCCGCGACGCAGTTTCGCGAGCGCTGGCCCGTTCGAGCACTGCTCGGACGCCGCCGAGATGCTTGATCGCACCTGGTAAGTCGGCATGGCCAGGACGCGGCCGATCCACGTCTTCCAGTCTCTCCAGCTTTGCATCGGCATTGATCACCTCCATCGCCAACGGACTGCCCAGCGTGACGCCGTGCCACAGTCCAGACAAAAATGTGACTGAGTCGGTTTCAATACGCTGCCGCCCACCCCGGCCGTAGCCTCCCTGTCGCCGCACAAGTTCGGCATTGATCTGCGAGGTGTCAACGGTCAGGCCGGCTGGAAATCCGTCTACCAACGCAACGAGGGCAGGGCCGTGCGATTCTCCAGCAGTCCAGTAACGCAGCATGGGTGAGGATTGGGTCGAGGGTATGAATGAAACTGAAAGTCAACCAAGGCCGTTTGAAACGCACGCCACTTCCACGCGGACAACACGTTTCAGCTGCGGATGGCGATGGCAACTCCACACGATTCTAGTTCCGAAATTCCTGCTTCCCTAGGGCATTTCTGCGGGGCGCAACGCCCTTGGTCGCCAAATTCGCCGACGGAAAACACCGCTACAAACATCATTTTTCATGCGACGTGTGCTCAAACGGGGGCAGTCGGCCAGTGAGCAAACGACAGGCCTCACCGTATTTTTCCCTGGTGCGAGCCACCACATCGTCTGGAAGAGCGGGCGGCTGGCTCGCTTTATCCCAGCCACTCTGCTCCAGCCAGTCTCGCACAAATTGTTTATCGAATGAATCCGGCACGCGGCCCGGTGTGATCGTGTCAGCCGGCCACAATCGCGAGCTATCTGGCGTGAGCACTTCGTCGATTAAAAGCAACCGACCGTCGGGATCGTGACCCCATTCAAACTTTGTGTCAGCCACCACAATTCCACGGGCGGCGGCACGAGCGGCTCCGCGTTGAAAAACCTCAAGGCTCCGGTCGCGCAGCGTGGCGGCTGGCTGGGTGCCGATCCGATTGGCCATCGCCTCGAACGATACGTTGAGATCGTGTCCGGACTCGGCCTTTGTGGCGGGCGTAAAAATCGGCTCCGGTAACTTCTCGCCAGGCTCGAGCCCCGCGGGCAGCTTCACTCCGCAGACGGTGCCACTCTTTCGGTATTCGGCCAGCCCCGATCCGGCCAGCCAGCCTCGCACAACGCACTCAAATGGAATCACTTCCGTTCGACGGACAAGCATCGTGCGGCCGCGCACAATCTCTCGGTCCACCGAGGCGGGGAGTTCCATTGCATCGACATCCGTTGTGATGAGATGGTGCTGAATCGGGTCGGGCCCAACCGACAACCAATCGAACCAAAATGCCGATATCGCAGTCAGAACTTTCCCTTTCTCTGGAATCGGCGTGGGCAACACCCAGTCGAACGCACTGATCCGATCGGTGCTCACCAAAAGCATCGTGTTGTCGAGGCGATAGCAGTCTCGCACCTTCCCTCGGAAAAGCGTGCCAATCCCTAGGTTGGTTTGGATCACAGCAGTGCTGGAGAAATTTTTCATGCCGATGTTCTAAAACAATTTCCTCCGACGTCCAGCGACTGCTCACTTCATTTCACGAAAGGGGGCTGGCTCAGCAGAAATCTCGCGACGTGCGGGGCATCGAATCCAACAGTGCGGCCACATCGAGGCCGGTGGCAACGATGTGCACAACGCAACCTCTTCGCTGGATGCGACCGTGCACCAGCAGCACTGCCGTCCGCCGAACGTCAGGGGCCGCACGCTCCCACACGTCGGGACGCACAACGATATTGGCAGCGCCCGTTTCATCCTCGACAGTAAGAAAAAGGATCCCCTTTGCCGTTGAGGGCCGCTGCCGGGAGAGTACGATGCCAGCCACCTTCACTCGCTGTCCTTCGAGCCCCTGCGTCGCCTCGGCAACGGTGAGAACGCCCAGGCCGTCGAGTCGCTCACGTTCATATTCCACCGGATGAGCCTCCAGCGAGAGGCCGCCTGTTTGGTAGTCGGCGATCACTTCATCTCGGCGAGTCATGTGGGGGAGCGATGCGTTCTCGATGGTCTCTTCTTCGGCGTCCAGCGATTCGTCGAGTGACTCCAAAAGCGGCCGGCTGTCCGGTCGGCCGAGGCACTTCATCGCCTCCCATACAGCCCGACGCCGATCCAGCCCAAGTGATTGAATCGCGCCTGCTCTGGCCAGATGCAGGAGCGATTCGCGACCCAGCATCGCACGCTTTGCCAATTCATGGGGCAGCCGAAAGGGGCCTTGGCATCGAGCCTTCTCAATGCGAAGGCCTGCCGGCTCGCCTAGACCAAACACCTGCTCGAGTCCCAAGCGAATCGCAAGACCGCACGCGGGAGCAGTCCCTTGGTGCACGGATTGCCGCTCCAGCGTGGCGTGCCACTGGCTGGCATTCACATCCACAGGTAACACCTTCACGCCATGGGCCTTGGCGTCACTGACAAGCTGTGCTGGTGCATAGAAACCCATCGGCTGATTACCCAACAGCGCAGCTGTAAACGCCGCCGGGTGATGCCGCTTGAGCCACGCCGACACATACACAAGCAGTGCAAAGCTGGCCGCATGCGACTCCGGAAACCCATACTCACCGAATCCGCAAAGCTGGCGAAAAATCTGTTCGGCATATTCCGGCGAGAGCCCGCGGGCCAGCATCCCGTCGGTCAGCTTTTTGTGAAATGCGTCGATCACTCCAGGCCGACGCGAGGCCCCCATTGCCCTGCGGAGTTGATCGGCTTCGCCTGCGGTAAACCCAGCCGCCACAACGGCCAGCCGCATTGCCTGCTCCTGAAAGATGGGCACACCCAGCGTTTTTTCGAGCACGCCACGAATCGCTTCATTGGGGTAGCTGACGGCCTCTTCGCCAGATCGCCGTCGGAGATAGGGATGCACCATGTCGCCCTGAATGGGCCCAGGTCGAACGAGAGCAACCTCGATCACCAGATCGTAGAAACACGCTGGCTTGAGCCGAGGCAGCATGCTCCTCTGCGCGCGGCTTTCGATCTGAAACACGCCCACCGTGTCGGCCCGCGAGATCATCTCATACACCGATGGATCCTCCGCTGGCACGCTGGCCAGCGTGAGCTTTGGCCCACCACTGGAGAGAATCAAATCGAATGCCCGCCGAATCGCGGAGAGCATGCCCAGAGCTAGGCAATCGACTTTGAGAATGCCTAACTCGTCGAGATCATTTTTATCCCATTGCACGATTGTTCGCGAGCTTCCATCGCCCTGTTCGGCTTGCGTTCTGGCTCCCGGCCCTGCTGGCTGAATCGGCACGAGGTCGCATAAATCGCCTCGCGTGATCACCATGCCGCCGACATGTTGCCCCACATGGCGAGGGAAGCCGATCAGTTGGCCCACGAGCGAGATGAGCCTTCCCGCCGTGTGACTGGCTGGATCGAGGCCAGCTTCGGCCAATCGCAACGGCAAGTCTTCCGTGCTATCACCCGCATCGAGCGTATTGGCGATCGCATGAACTACGTCGAGCGAGAACCCCATTGCCTTGGCCACGTCCCGCACCGCCGATCGCAGGCGATACGAGATCACCTCGGATGTCATCGCCGCACGAGATCGGCCGTAGGTCTTGTAGACATACTGAATCACTTCCTCGCGGCGGCGATGCTCGAAATCGATGTCGATGTCGGGAGCTTCGTGACGCTCGCGACTGATAAAGCGTTCGAAGAGCACATCCATTCTTGCCGGATCGACCGACGTGATTCCTAGGCAGTAACAGATCGCCGAGTTGGCGGCTGAGCCGCGGCCTTGGCAGAGAATGCCTCGCCGTCGTGCAAATCGCACGATGTCGAATACTGTGAGAAAATAGGCCTCGTAGCCCAGTTCCGCCACGACCGAAAGTTCGTGGCGGATGAGTTGCTGCACGTGATCAGGCACACTGCTGCCTGCGTGGCCGCCCGTATATCGCTTGCGGGCTCCCTTCCACGTCAACGCTGCCAGATACTGGTGCGGCGTACAACTCTCTGGCACGATTGCGTTGGGGTATTCGTATCGCAGTTCGTCGAGGGAAAATGTGCACTGGTTGGCGATGTCGAGCGACCGTTCAACGGCCCCTGGCAGCGAGGCAAACCGCTCGGCGATACGCCAACGCTCCTGCAGATGCCGCTCGCCATTGGACAGTCGCTCGTCGGCTCGCAACCGGCCCCGCACCTGTTCCACCGAGCAACCGTGCCGCACCGCAGCAAGCAGATCAAAGAGAGGCAGCCTTGCCCGCTCGTGGTAACGCACATCCCCAGCCGCCACAATTGGCACGCGAGCCTGTCGGGCCACGGCTGCAAACCACTCGAGTCGCTCGGCATCGTCTCCCTCCAAAGCGACTTCTGCCAAGCACGAAAGTCTCTCACCGAAGAGTTCTCGCCACCGCAGAACAGCCTGCACAATGCGTTCCGCATCTTCTGCTGCGTGGCTGCCATGCAAGCGGCCAGCCTCTGGCAGCATCCCCAGCGGCACACCTGCCAAGAGTCCGTCAGCATGGGTTGCAATAGCATCCAGCGTGAGGGCGTGCTGTCGCAAGTCGCTCCCTTTCCTATTTGCTTTCGTGAGCAAACGGCAGAGATTTGAATACCCCTCGCGGCTTGTCGCCCATACAACCAGTGGAGTGGCCTCAATTGGTTCGAGCGTTGCCCCAATCAGCAACTTGAGTCCAACACGCTTGGCAGCACTGTGAGCTCGCACGATTCCGGCAAGCGTAGCCCGATCGGTGATGGCCAGCGCGGAATAGCCAAGCGAGCTTGCTTGCTCCACTAATTCATCGGGGTGCGATGCCGCTTGCAGCAACGAAAAATGAGTCGTGCAATGCAACTCCGCGTAGTGAGGCTCTGCGAAACGCGAACCAGCCATGACCACAACCTCCTCGGCGTCTGTTCAGGCAAACATCCCGTGCAAAAACCACACTCCGTCGCGGAGTCGACGAAACAGCCAGTAGCGCGCGCCGGTGGCCGTTTCAACAACGTAGTAGTCGCGCCGCACGCACGGGCCTCTCCACCAGGCCGTTTCGATGCGCTCGGGACCGTGCGCCTGGGTGACCTGATGCGTCTGGGATCCCAACCGAAATCGCACGGGCGGTCCGTCCGGGATGATGGACACCATCGCCGCCTGCACTGGTCCCAGTCGCAGCGGCTGGGGCGGCATCCAGATAGGCCGCCTTTCGGCCGAGATAAAAAGCCAACCGTTTCTATCTTTTCTGACTGTTCTGTCGTGCGTCCCTGCATGATGGCCGTGTGATGAACTGGCTTTACGGGGTGTATCTGTTGGCGGGTATGGCCGTGCCACGGGAGTGGCAACCCACGCATACTCCGGCTGTAGTTCTGCCACTGGCATGGGCTCAAAAACCGCGGTGCGACCCAGCCTGCCGGACAGCCGATCCAGCAACATGCCCACCTGCGAGGCCGATGTCTCAACGTTTTCGCCAAAAAGCAAACGCTGCCGACAGCAGGTCGGCCCAGCAGCTCCCACCTCCACAGCGATGCCTTCAATCTCTCGAGGGAGACGCAGTCGCGACATCCGCAGCCGCACCAGGCCCATCACGTGCTCCACCGACGCGCTGGGTTGAAACAGGCCAATGTCAAACACAATCGGCACGCACGAGGCCGTGGGCTCACTGGCTCGGCTGCGTTCAAACCGAACTTGGATTGCGATTATTCCCTTGCCTTGTGCAGCCAGCGACTCGACACACGCCTTCACGAGCCGTTCTAGAATCGGGTCGACAACTCCCTCAACGGCATCCTGCGCTGAAACGGGGAAATCGAAGGCGTGCGTTGCCTGTGGCAGCCCCTCTCCCTGTGGTCCTGCCAAAGGCTCGGCCAGTGTGCCTGCATACTGGGCGAGCCTCATGCCCAACTGGGGACCAAACCGCGATGCCACACTTTTCTTAGGCAGCCTCAACACCCCGCCAATCGAGTCGATGCCCACGTCCCGCAGTTGCGACAGCACAGCCGCATCCACGCGTAAGGCCGCTGCCGGCAGCATTCCCAGCGTTGCAGCCTGCGCGTCTGGAGCCACAACGGCCCAACGACTCTTTCGCATCGTTCGCGACAATGCGTTTGCCATCCCGCGATTCACTCCACCGGCTTCGTTTTTCTGACCCAGATGCTGGCCCCGATCCGCCAGCAGATCGGTATGGTGCGCAGCAGCCCACGCAGCGCCGGGCGTGTCGGCAATCGCTGCCCTGGCGTGGATGCCCCGTGCAGCAAGCGTCCACACGGCCGTCCGCACCAGTGGCCCCTCGCCCCCAAAAAAACCGGCCGTACCTGTCACATCTATATGGATGCATTCTGGCCTTGGATTTTTCTGATCGAGCACATCCTCAACGGCCACAACCGGCGCAAACCGTCGGCACCATCTCGCGACCTGTTCAAGCGCATCCCTATCTGCCGTGGGGTCGTCGGAATCAATCTCAGCAATATGGCAGGCGCGAGAGCCATGCGCCAGAGACAGCGATGCCATTCCTTCGGCCAGTGACACGCCCTCCGGAATTCTCACGGGGAACGGATGGCGACTGGCATGCATAGCCCTTTCATCCGTTGGCACTCGCGGAGGCAAGGCCCAGGCCCACGCCACGATAGTCATCACGCCTCGCTGTTGGCGGCGGCAGACAAACAACGGCACTTTGCGCCACGCTGGGTGTTCGAGGAGGCGTCGCTGCACAGGCCAGCGAGGCAGCCAGATTGTCATGATGCGCGGCATGCGAGGCCCTCCAATTGAACGATCTGAAGCGATTCGTCTCGTCGCCTGCCTGTTGCCATGCGTTCGCGATGCGATGTGGTTTCGCCACGAGCCCCAATGCCACGCGATGCCGTGCCGCAAGGGGCTTCGCACCCCCGCACGAGATCAATCGCGATCTCTACCGAACGATCAGATACGCTTTCGTCGCCAGACCACGGGCCGCCCGCCAAACCCAGCCGCAGCCTGCGAGTGCCGATGCCTAGGCTGGGAAGAGGCGCGACAGCGATTCTGGCTTCGGCCCACGAAGGCTCCCGACGAGCGGCCTCCGGTCGGACAAGCATCCCGACGGCCTGGCTGCGACGTGCCGCCAACTGCCAGCGACGCAAAGACGTCGGGTGGATTCGCTTCGGCCAAGCCACAACAGCCGCCACTCCAGGGCAACGCAAGCACTGATCGATCGTCCAACTTTCGTCGTCATCCCGAGAGGGCCTTGCCACAAGCAACTGCCGTCCCGCTAGCCACGGCATCACGGCGGGTGGATGAAACCACCCCTGACGGTCGACCACAACAATCGTAGACGCCAGCATCGTTTCCGATGCATGCGACCCCACGGTCTTGGGTGAGGAACCAGCCAGATGGCACGCCACCGCAAACGCAAGCGTCACCGCCCCGGAGGCATTCGATACATCCTCCGCAGAAAGCCCATCGGCCGAAAGCCATTCCAAAAGCCTGCCGCGTTGCACGCCGCCGGCCGGTAGCAATCCATCCAGCGATCGAAACCCGGTCGACACGATTTCACTCGCAGATTCACCGGCATATTCCATCGCACAGCCGCTTGCGCCAGCGGCACCGCTGGAAAGAAAAAACCCCTTTGCACTGCTCGCAACGCCCGACCGTGCCATACAAAAGCCTCCTGTGGTAAAATGTACTTCTGTACACTATACCCGCTGGCCGCCCCTGTCAACCATCCGGTGGCACGCCACCCTCCAATCTCATCCCACGTGTCTGCTTCTCAAAACGCGCAGTCCGGCATTTTCCCTTTGACAACTCTCCGGACTGCGTAGAATCCTCGGCATGGGGCACGTCCTGCGGATCAGGACCGAAAGCAAAACGCGCATCGTGGTGTATCCACTCAATTTTTTGCGAGACTTCACGCCAGCGGCGGTTGCCCCATCGTCTGGCAGACAGAAGCGGCATCATGCTCGCCGCCGACTCTTGGAGCGTTCTGCCGGCATCGGCTTCTTCGAGCGGATGGAATCCCGTTGCATGCTTTCGGCAACCGGTCCGAGCTACGACATTGGAACCCCAACGCTCACCGATGTGTGGGTGGATCCGATGAGCGGCAACGATGCCAACACAGGCTCTGACCGCACGCAGGCTCTGCGAACGGTGACGGCCGCCTGGAATCGGATCCCGATGAATCAGACGCTCACCGCCACCGGTTTTCGCATCAACTTAACCACGGGCACGTATCCGGAAAGTTCGCTGCCAAACTACTGGGAGTCGCGGCACGGCACGCAAACGTGCCCGATCATTCTGCAAGCAGCCGACGGCGCCGGCACCGCGCGACTGCCGGCCATGAATCTTTTCGACGTACGTTCGATGTATTTGATCGGCTTGCGCGTGGAGTCTGGGGGCGGCGACGTGCTGCACTTCGATGCGTCAAACCACATCCTGCTTCGCAACACCACCGTCGTGGGGCTTGGAAATCTGGCGACGTACGACGCTCCGCAAGAAGCCCTGAAGGTGAATCAATCTCAGTATTTCTATATCGAAGACTGCGATATTTCCGGGGCCTGGGACAACGCAATCGATTTCGTGGGCGTTCAATACGGTCACGTTGTTGGCAGCAAGATCCATCGCTCCGGGGATTGGGCAATGTATGCCAAGGGTGGCTCGGCCTCCCTCCGCGTCGAGGGCAATGAAATGTACGATGCCGGCACTGGCGGCTTCACTGCCGGCCAAGGCACCGGATTTGAGTTTATGACGTCGCCCTGGCTGCATTACGAGGCGTACGACATCAAAGTCGTCAACAACATCATCCACGACACGCAAGGAGCGGGCCTCGGCGTGAACGGCGGCTACAACATTCTCATGGCCTACAACACGCTCTACCGGGTGGGCTCGCGGAGCCACGTGATCGAGGTTGTGTACGGCGAGCGTTCCTGCGATGGCAACACCGCACAGTGCAGCGCATTCCTTGCGGCGGGAGGCTGGGGAACGTCTCGCATTGGCGTGGTCGAGTCGATCCCCAATCGCAACGTCTCGATCTTTAACAACATCGTCTACAACCCTGCCGGCTTTCAGAGTGCCTCTCAGCATTTTGCTGTGTACGGCCCGCGAACGCCATCGGCTGGCTCCAATATCCCGTCGCCTTCCTACGCAGACGAAGGCTTGCAGATTCGCGGCAACATTATTTGGAATGGACCAGCGGATCATCCGCTGGGGCTGGACGATTCACGGCTGAACATTTCGGAGGTGATGGCCAACAACTCGATCGGCACGATCCAGCCGCAATTTGTCAACGCGGCCGCAGGCGATTTCCGTCCCACTCCCACCAGCACGATCTTGGCTGCCACGACCTACGCCATCCCAGATTTCGCCTGGACGGGCTTACCGGCTCGGCCCAGCGTGCCAACCGGCATCCTTTCAAACGCCGTGCCGATCGATCGCAGCGGCACGCTTCGCTTGTCGCCCAGCACCGCTGGAGCTTATGCAGCGCAGGGTATTGCGGCAGTGCGACCCACTGCGCCAACGTTGCTGCCCCCAACGGCCGGCAACACAACTGCCATGCTTACGTGGACTGCGCCAGTGAGTAACGGCGGCTCCCCAATCACGGATTACATCGTCAAGCGTTCCACCAACGACGGCACGAATTGGACGCGGATAGACAGCACCGTGTCGACTCTCACATCGTACGTTGCCACAGGCCTCACCAACGGCACTGCGTACGTCTTTAAAGTCATCGCCGTCAACGCCGTAGGCATCAGCCTGCCCTCAGCTACCTCTTCGCCCGTCACGCCGGTAAGCGTGCCGAGTGCCGCAGTGCTTCTATCGGTGGTGGCCGGCAATACAACGGCCACGCTCACATGGACTGCGCCAGTGAGTAACGGCGGCTCCCCGATCACCGATTACATCGTCAAGCGTTCCACCAACAGCGGCACGACTTGGACGCGGATTGTGAGGCCGGTGTCGACTCTCACGTCGTACGTTGCCACAGGCCTGACCAACGGCACCGCATACGTCTTTAAGGTCATCGCCGTCAACGCCATCGGCATCAGCCTGCCCTCGGCTGCCTCTTCGCCCGTCACGCCGGCCCTGCCGGCCTAAAGCAATGGCCACGGGCATCGCCGTAGAAGATTGATGCCCGCCGCTCTTAGGGTAAAAACTCTTCTCCGCGCGTATGCCGTACACTCTACGGCCTGCCGGTTGCAATTCACCAGCCTGCACCCATGTGCGGCAGATCCAAGAAAACCACGTTGTGGCTCGTTGGCCATCCATACACATGTCGCATCTCCTGTTTCGCACGCAGTGGCTCGCCGTCGCCTGGCTGGCCGGCCAAATCGCCTGCGGAGCAGAGCCTTTATCTTCCGTACCAGCGACCCCAAGCCCTGCCCAGAGTGGCTTCGAGAGCTTTGAGGTGTTTGCAAGCACTCTTTCGCCGCTGGTAAGAGCCCAGCGGCCAATGACATCCAAGCACTACCGTCAGATTGAACCCTCGCTCTACTATTTTGCCGTCTCGCAGGCCGAATGCTTTGCGGCACTCGCTCTCGATGGTCAAAAGCACGAACAAACGCACGCGCAACAAGCCGCTCTGCTCGTGAAGCTGTGTGACTTTCTTGATCGCAAGCGAAAAGCAACCGCCAACGCGACTGTCATCGAAAAAGGCCGCTCGATGATTGGCCTCTTGGATCCGGCACGCGGACTCGAACGCAAAGAGATTACGACGCTCGCCGCTGCCTATGACGCTCCGGCCACCGTATTCAAGCAAGACGCACGTGGCGAATCAATTCGCAGCGTGGCCGATGCTTTTCTGTCTGCGGTCAAAGATGCCGCCACGCAGCAGACTCCCACAACGATCGTCGTGCTGGGGCACGGCTCACCCGAGGAAATCCAGAGCTACTCAATCCCGTTTGAGCGACTGGCCGATGCGATGCTTGGCGGAGCTATTGGCGGACCATCGGGGAAGGGCTTCAGTGAGCCCGTTGACCTGAGTCATCTGGTGCTCATCTGCGACGATTGCTTCAGCGCCGACTTTCTTATCAATCTAGGGAACGCGATTGAGACTCGCTGTCGGGATCGCAGCAGGCCGCTGGTATCGCTCCCGTATTGCATCGCCGGCACCAACCGCGGCCGCGTCGGCCACGCAGATTTTGGCGAGAAGTTTGTACCGCACTTTTGGAAAGACGTGATTGAACTGTTCTATGTGCGGCAGCCGCGGCCCAAGCAGGTAGTGCTCGGCGACTTCTTTGGAAAAGTCGACAATATGATGTATGGCTATGGCCGAACTCCGATTGTGAAGGGCTCAGAAGTTGTGGGCTATCGCACGGTCGATCCCGAACTGTTTCAGGATCCTGTCATTTTTGTTCCGCTCGACGAAAAAGATCTGGCCGCCCTTCGCGCGATTCTGAATCTCAAAGCCGACGCACCCTTGCCGCGACTGCTCGACATTGGCTGACTCCTCGTGACCTGCCCCCATCTTGGTACCAGTCGGGTTGTTAGCCATGCAGGGCCTGACGCTGCGTGTTTCTCTTGCTGACCCAACTCCTTGCATGCGGACGTTCGCTCAAGTGTTCATGCGGTCATGCGGTCATGCGCTCTCACTGGAAGTGGTGCCATGAAGAGCGGCTGGGAAGAGCCCGTTGTGGGAGTCTCTTCCTTGACGCAATGGCTCCAGCGGCGATACTGATATTGGAAGCCTTTGTCGTGTCAGCCACGGGAGCTATTTACGATGCCTTCGCAGCCCTACCGCCTCTGCGTACACGTCGTCAATGTGTTGTGTGCATTGGCTCTTGTCTCGTCTGCAGTCGCCGCCCCAGCGGCAGGAGGGCCAGGGCCAACAATCTCAACCCAGTGGCGCATCGGGACTGCAGCGTGGTCGTTTCGCGACGTGACATTTCTGGAAGCCATTCAGAAGACAGCCGGTCTCGGGCTCACATACATCGAAGCCTTCGAGGGCCAGAAGGTGGCTCCCGATACCGATGCCAAGATGGGGTCGGATCTCTCTGACGAAGTCGTGGCCAGAATCCGCGCGGCCTTGGATCAACACGGCGTCAAGCTCACGAGCATCTACATTGGCAAGATTCCCGGGGAGCCCACGGCCTGCAAGGCCGTATTCCAACGGGCCCGCCGACTCGGGGCCGGCATGATCGTCAGCGAGCCAGCCAGCGGCGACTTGGATGCCATCGAACCGGTCTGCGAGGAGTACGGAATCGATCTGGCACTGCACAATCACCCCACACAAAACAGCGAGTATCGCGACCCGCAGTTTGTGGCCACAGTCTGCAAGGGGCGGGGCCCGCGGATTGGCGTCTGCTGCGACACAGGACACTGGCAGCGACGGGGCATCGATCCAGTGGACGGCCTGAAAATGTTCGAGGGCCGGATCTTCTCGCTCCACTTGAAAGACTTAAACGAAGCCTCGCAGCAGGGGTACGATGTGCCGTGGGGAACAGGACAGGGGCGGATCTCGGATGTGCTCTCTGAACTGCGTCGGCAAAAACTCCTGCAGAAAGTAGACCCGCGGATCATCGCCATCGAGTACGAACACAACGTGGGCTGGTCGCTTCCGGAACTGGCCCGCTGCGTCGCCTTCTTTCGCCGCACAGTGGCTGAGTGGGATGAGAGCGGGCCGCTCCTCGTAGGCTGGTCTACGGTGGATATCACCCCCGACAGGCCAACGGCCATCATGGGGCAGATGTACCTGCGGATGTCGACGGGCGTACGGGATCCAGTCACCTGCACGGCGCTGGCTATGGAGACCGTCCGCAACGGCCATTCAATTGATCAGGCTGTGATGGTGTCGTGCGATCTGTGTTTTATCAGTCCGACGCTGGTGGATGCCGTTACCGCTTTGAGCAGTTCGATCGCTCAGCGAGCCGCCGGACTGGATCCGTCAAAGATTTTCCTCAATGCCACGCACACCCACGCGGGCCCTGTCGTCGAAGATGGGTGGTATGTGGTTCCTGAGAAGGGGGGGGCGATCCAGCCCGCCGAGTATCGGTTGCACGTAGCCAAACGGATCGCCGACGCGGTGGTCGAGGCATGGAACGCTCGCAAACCTGCCAGCATGAGTTGGGCGCTGTCGCATGCCGTCGTGGCACACAACCGCCGCGCAGTCTCGTTCGACAGCAAGACGGGCGTTCCCTTTCCAGGCAGCACGAAGATGTATGGCTCGACGACCACCGACGACTTCGACTCGATTGAAGGTCCGGCCGACCCAGGTCTCCCGTTGGTGTTTTTTTGGAAGCCCGATGGCACACTCTCCGGACTGATCGTCAACGTGCCCTGCCCATCCCAAGAGACCGAAGCGATCCTCGAAGTTTCCGCCGACTTCTGGCACGAAACACGGATCGAATTGCGGAAGCGACTCGGCGAGGGCGTGGCTGTTTTGGCTCAGTGCGCTGCCGGTGGCGACTGTGTGTCGCGGCCCATGTGGCGGCGGGAGGCCGAGTCTGAAATGCGCCGCCGCCGAGGCTTATCGGGCCGCGAAGAGGTTGCCAGGCGGATTGCCAATGCCGTGACCGACGTGATGCCCGTCGCCACAATGGGCCAGACGGCAACGCCTATTCTGAGGCACGCCGTCCGCACGCTCGACCTGCCGATGCGGATTGTCACGCGGGACCAACGAGAGCGATGCCGCGTGGATGCAGAACGAGCCCCGCCCGAGGGCTTGGCCCGCAGCTGGAATCAGAATGTTGTAGATCGCTTCGACATGCAGCAGGCAATGCTCTCGCGAAATGAAACGCCGACGTCACCCGTTCGCGTACATGCGGTGCGGCTCGGAGACGTGGCCGTGGTCACCAACTCCTTTGAGATGTACGGCGACTACGGCACTCGAATCCAAGCCCGCAGCCCCGCCACAATGACCTGCGTCGTGCAATTGGCTGGCCGAGGCAGCCCCTCCTATCTGCCAACGGCGCGGGCGGTGGAAGGGGGCGGCTATTCAGCCATCATTCAAAGTAACCAGGTGGGGCCAGAGGGGGGACTCATACTCGTCAACCAGAGCGTGGGGATGTTAAAGGAACTCTGGATGCCGCCGACACAACCGATACCAACCGTTCAAAAATAACCACAGGAGATACTGCTCATGGGCAAGATTCAGATTGGATTGAACACCGAATACTCCCGCTCCAGCGACAAGCCATTTGAATGGGCTGTCGAAAACGCGGCTGCGATGGGCTACAAGTACATCGAGCCGATGGTTCACTTCGGCCGCGAACTCATGAGCGAGGCGGGCTACTTCCACACCGTGTCGATGTTCGATGATCCATATCGCATCAAGAACGCATGCGACAAGGCAGGCCTGACAATCTCGGGGCTCCAAGCCCACGGACCGCTTGGCCGCCCAGACGTGCACGGCGAATATCTGAAAATGGCCATCCGCGTTGCCGGCGAGATCGGAGTGCCTGTGGTCAACACCGACGAGGGCATCAAGGCTTCGTGGACGACGCAAGACGAGGATTTTGTTCTGATCCGCTACACGTTACAGGAGGCTGCGTTTGTGGCCGAGCGGCGTGGAGTGAAGATCGGCCTCGAGTGCCACTCGCAATATTCGCGAACACCGGATGGGCTGGACGCGATCTACAATCTGGTTCGATCACCGTCGATCGGAATCAACCTCGATACGGGGAATGCCTACCTCGCTGGCCAAGACGTCTACGCATGGCTGGAGCGGGTGGCATCGCGGCTCGTGCACCTGCACGCCAAAGACATCTCAACCGAGCATTCCAAGCGGGAACTGGGCAAGGTGGCCGGTACGCCAGTGGGCTGCGCATGTGGTGAAGGCATTCTGGACTGGAAGCGGATCATTGGCATCGTGCAGGAAAAGACGCCTCGCGACATCGTGTTCAGCGTGGAATGCGGCACGCCCGATCAGGCCAAGCAGAGCCTTGACTATTTGGGCCCGCTGGTCTGACATGCGACTTCTTAGCCCGGCGAACGAACCGTCGGTATGACTTGAAGGAGACATTCGATGAAGCAAAAAAAGGAGATTCGTTGCTGCGCGCCACTGCCCGCCCGTGCGATTTCCCGCAGGCAGATTCTCGCCGCCACGGCCAGTGCGATTGCGCTGCCCACGATTGTGCCGTCTTCGGCTCTGGGTCTCGACGGGCATCTGCCTCCCAGCGAGCGGATCACCGTCGGCATGATCGGTACGGGCACCCGTGGCATGCAGTTACTGCAGGCCATGGCACCTCTGCGGAATCACTGCGTAGTGGCCTTGAGCGATTGCCGCCAAGACCGCCTCGAACTTGCCGGCCAAATGGTCAGTGATGCCGAGCAGGCACGCGGAGGAACCGGCGATGCAGGCTGCGATCTCCATACAGACTTTCGAGAACTACTCGACCGCAACGACATCGACGCCGTCTTTGGCGTCGTGCCCGATCATTGGCACGGCATTGTCTTCACTCGCGTTCTGGAATCGGGAAAAGACCTTTACGGCGAAAAACCGCTCACGCGTTCGATCGCCGAAGGAGCCGAGATCTGTCGGCTGGTGCGCCGGCACTCACGGGTGTTTCAGACCGGCACCCAGCAGCGGAGTTGGCCGCAGTTTCGGCTTGCCTGCGAATTGGCACGCAACGGTTTCCTTGGTCGCGTGAACCAGATCGAAGTGGGTGTGCCAGGCGGCGTAGCCTATCCGGCTGCAGCACCATGCCCGCCCCCACCTGGCTTCGATTACGAAACGTGGACGGGCCCGGCGCCGCTTATGCCCTACGATCCCAAACGGTGTGAATGGCTGGCGATGTACATGATCTCCCACTACTGCGCCGGATTTATCTGCAACTGGGGCGTGCATCACCTCGACATCGCTGGCTGGGGGTGCCCCGAGGTGCTGTCGCAGCCATTCGATGTTGAAGGCACAGGCACCATGCCCTCCGAAGGCATGACCGACACGTGGATTGGATGGCAGATGAAGTTTCAATGGCCCAGCGGGTTGCGTTTGAGTTTTTCCAACGCCGACAAGCCGCACCCGATGGGATGCCGATTCATCGGCGAGAAGGGATGGGTGCGAGTCGATCGCAGCGGCATTTGGGCCGAGCCGCAATCGCTTTTGAGCCAGTCATTCGGGGCCAGCGATCGTCGACTCCACGCCAGCCCCGTCTATCCCGATGCCGTCACATCGCACATCGCCGATTTCTTTCGCAGCGTTCGCACCCGGCAGGATCCGGTGGCCCCAGTTGAACAGGGGCATGCGTCCAGCACGTTGGGCAACGTCTGCGACATTGCCTTGCGACTCGGACGCAAGGTGCATTGGGATCCGGTCGCCGGCTCTTTTCTAGGCGATGCCGCGGCCAACGCCATGCGGTCGCGGTCTCGAAGGGCCACCAAATACGACGCCTGAATCAACTCCCGCCCTGAGCAAACCCTCACTGAACTCTCGACGAGAAAGATCGCTCGTGCGCGAGACTCGTCTGTGAGCCATAGAAGATATATTCTATCGAATCTCGACGGTGCCGCCGGTGCGAAACGCTTCATCGGCGGCCAGCACGATGCGGAGGCTCCGCACGGCACCTTCCATGTGATCGGAAAGATCCCGATCACTTTGAATTGCATCGAGAAAGAATTGCTGCTCGAGCGAGCACAAGCCATCGTGATCTGGCTCGTCGGTACAGTCGATGATCTCGTCGCGGTGAGCGAAATTTCCGTCTGGGCCCAGTTCGGCACGATGCAGTCGGAGTTTGCCAGCCTTCGAGTGGGCCGCCACATCATCGCTGGCGGCATCCCCATCCTGCACGCCCGCGATACTCACGCACCCATCAGGACCAATGACGTCCTTTACGAAGTAGGCCACCTCGCTCATCATCGGCCCCCAACCGGCCTCGTACCAGCCGACAGAACCGTCATCAAAAGTCACCTGCAACTGACCGTAATTGTACATGCCTGGGTTGAGTTCGCCGGCGAGCCTCGCCCCGATGGCGCTGACTCGCACCGGTTTGGCCCCTGTCATCTGGCACATCACGTCAACGTAGTGCACGCCGCAATCAACAATCGGCGACATAGAGTTCATGAGTGACTTATGGGTGTGCCACTGATCGCCTGACGACTGCTGGTTGAGGTTCATTCGCATGACTAGCGGCTTTCCCAGCGTGCGAGCCACCTGAATAAAACGCACCCATGTTGGATGAACCCTCAGGATGTAGCCGATCACAAGTTTGCGGCTAGCCTGGTGGGCTAGATCCACGATCTCTTGTGCCTCGCTGACCGTCTCGGCAATCGGCTTCTCCAGAAACACATGGCACCCGGCGGCCAGTGCCTTCTTCGTATAGGCGGCATGGGTATCGGGGTAGGTGTTGATGGAGACGGCATCCGGCTTCGTGGCGGCCAGAGCCTCGGCGTAGTCGGAGAACTGCGGATAGTTCGCACCGAGGGTTGCGAGCATCGCCTGCCGCGACTTGGCTTGGCGGGCCACGATCCCGACGATTTCAAAACCGTGCATTGCGTGATAGGCCTTGGCATGGCTGGTGCCCATGTGTCCGCATCCAACGACGAGAATCCTAATAGGCTGTGGCATGGCGATATTCAAATGCTCCTAGTGTTTCTTTGACTGTTTCTTCAAACTCGATCTGGCAATGAACCCCAACATCCGTCAACGGCTGATCGGTTGCTTGATCCGCAGGTAGGCAAACAGATCTCGCAACTGCTGCACACTGAGCCCATCCAGGAGGCCGGATGGCATAAGGCTCTTGCCCAGTGGTTGCTGCTCGGCAATGTCGGCGGCGGCTAACGTAATCGTCTCGCCGTCAAGACTTCGCAGCACTGTCACCTGATGGTCGCGATCGATAAAGAAACCGCTCAGACTACGGCCGTCTTGCGTCTCGACAATCTGGTACTGGTAGCCTTCACGGATCTCGGCGCTGGGATCCACAATCGACACAAGCATCGTGCCCAAATCGTCTCGCTGGTAGGTGGTGAGATTGGGGCCAACGTTGCCCCCCTTGTGAAACAGCGCGTGGCATTGCGAACACTTGGTCGTAAAGATTCCTTCACCCGCGTAGGGGTTGCCCTGTCCACCGGCCAGAATGCCGCGAATCTCATCCACCCGGTGCCGCGAACTGCCAGGCAGCACGGCCATCGTGGGGAGCAGCGCCACGGCCCGTTGGCGAAGCACGGCATCCTTGTGCGTGCGCAGGCGATCAGCCACATCGTCTGGCACGTCGGCCGCCTCAATGGCCCCAGACTCGATGCTGTCGAGTAAATTGCCGGACCACGCCAGCCGGCCAGCCAGCAACATGTAGGCTGCCGTGCGCACCTGCCCTCGCACATCTGGAAGCAACGTCGCCACCTCACGCCCAATCGCCGGATCGCTGGAGGAGGCCATTGCAGCCAACGCTGCGGCGCACAGTTCGGGCGTCGGCGCAGAAGCGCCTGTGCCTACGCTGGCAGCCGAAGCAATCGCCATGAGTGCTGGCACGGCCTCAGGTTGGCGCATTTCGCCAAGCGCCCGCACGATCGCTAGCCGCTGCGTGGCGTCGGCTTGCGAATCGCCGATGAGCTTGATCGCCTCGGCGACAGCCTGCGGATTACGACGGCGCAGGCGAAACGCCAGCGGCAACTCGCCGGCTGCCTCGATCGCCGCCATGAGTTCCGCCGGCAGCCCCGTCATGGCACGGCCCCGAAAGGCCTCCTCGAAGCCTGCCATCAGGGGCCGTGCCTGATCGGGAGATGGGGCAGCGAGGAACAGCTTCGCACACAATTGCAAACCGTTCTGCTTGCCCTCCACGGCATACCGCCGCACGAGCCGCGGCAGAATCTGCTCACGGACGGCCGCGGCCCGCCAATGCTTAGGATCCTGAAAAAGCTCAACGATCGCCTCATTCGCTGCGGGAATATTTGCTTCAAACACCCACCAGCACATCAGCGGCACCCATTCGTCGGTGGCTACCAGATCGCGATCCATGAGCGCAAGCACCAGTGGCATTGCCTGCGTGGGATCCAGCCTGCGGGCAGTCGCCGCGATCTGCAGCAGCACTTCGATGCTGCCGTCGTTGCGAGCCATGTCCAGCACGGAGCCGAAGAGCCTCGCGGGCAACCGGCCCAAAACATCAGCATGACAAGCATGACGAGCATGACGACCAACACCCAGATTGCGGTGGAGCCCCCACTCATCTCCCAACAACCTTACGCCCCACGTACGCACGGCTGGATGCGGGCTGGCCACAGCGGCAAGGGCCGTCGCATCGTCGAGCCCCGCCGACTGATGCAGTGCCCAAAGCGCGTGCAGCGAAGCCACGGCATCGTCGGAGGCAATACACTTTTTGAGGTGCGGTACGAGGGCTGCGTCTTTTTGCTCGCCGATCAAACGCACTGCCGTGCGACGATGCCAAACATTTTTGTGCGAGAGCAACCGCAAGAGTTCTTGCGGCGTTTTGGCGGAGAGATCGGTGTCTGTTTCCAGCGTGGCGTTGCTGCCCCGAAGCCGATAGATGCGGCCAGTGGTGGGATCGATCTGATTTTGATAGTGCTGCCCGTGAGCGATGTAGTACTCGTACATATCACAGATGCACAGCGACCCATCTGGTGAAGCGGTGACAAAGACAGGACGAAAGGCCGCGTCGTCACTCTGGAGCGCGGGCTCGCCGTCTCGCGTCTCAAACGACGACCCTCGGCCAACCATCTGCGTGTTCGTGACAAGGTTGTGGAGTGGGTCGAGAGCGAACAGTCGCCCGCGGGCCTCCACCGGCATGGCCGTGCCGTTGGCGAACGCTCCGAAGTGCGTGAAACGGACGATAGTGTCGGTCGAAAAGAGCGCGTGAAATTCGCCGAAGGCGTAGGGATTGCGCGGCGGCCCATACTTGCCAGGATCCACTCCCTGCTTCTGATAAAAGCCCCCTTGGACAAAATGAAACCCTCTGGTCGAGCCGCCGTTGTGCCCGGTGAAGAGCCGCCCATCGGCATCGAATTCGAGACCGAAATTATTGCCGCCTCCTTCGCTAAAAATCTCAAAGGCCCGCGACTCCGGGTGGTAGCGCCACACCATACATCCGGTGAACGACACGCCCGGGTCTGTCTCCGGATCGAGCCCCGGCCGCCGCACAGTACACGAACTCGTACTGCCTTGGGCTCCATAGAGCCAGCCATCGGGCCCCCACACAAGACCGTTGGCGATTGCGTGAGAGTCTTCGAAATTAAATCCGCTGAGCCGCACTTCCGGCGGCCCGTCTGGCACGTCGTCGCTGTTTGCATCGGGATAAAAAAGGAGGTACGGCGTATGCATGACCCACACGCCTCCACGCCCGCGAAGGGCGGCGTCAGCCATGTTCAGTCCATCCAGAAAAACTGCGTGGCGGTCGTACACTCCGTCGTGGCGAGACGATTCGTGAATCGACACAATGTCGGCGCCGCGGTCGTGGTGCGGCGGCGGCGGCGGGATGCGGTCGTAGTGCGATCGGTAATACTTGTCGCGGCTGAGCATCTTTAAGCCCGCTGGATAGGGATACTGTCGCGACTGCGTGACCCACATCCGCCCGCGTTCGTCGAAGCTCATATAGAATGGCTGCGCAATGAGCGGCTCGTGAAGCAGCAGGTCGACGGCGAATGGCTGCGCGGCATGGAGTTTGGCAGCCGACTCTTTCGGCGGAAGACTCGGGCCGTGCACCTGCTCGGCTCGGCCTAACACCTGATTCGAATCGCGAAAAACGTCGAACGTCGCCGATTGTGGCCGCTGGGCCAACGCAACTCCGGGCACGGCCTCTCCAGCACCGGCCTGGCCCGGTCGAAACTGCCATGCTCCCGCCAGCACGCACTCCTGGAAATAGTTCATGAGAAACGGCGCGTCGCCCACAAAGCCGCCGCGAGCGTCCCCGGATCGCAAAGCCTCTGCCGGCAGATACACGTGGATGGCGATCTCGTTCCATTCGCCCTTGCGAAGCGTGCCAACAGGCACCTTGTGGCGGTGCATTTTTTCGCCGCTGCTGGAATAGGAAGGTGGAAAATTGCCCCCCGTGCCGATCTCAACTCCGTTGACCCATGCGCGATGGGCACCAGCCAAGTCGCTGATCGTGAGGCCAACCGATTCCTCAAAAAGGTTCCGCTCGTGCGGCGTAAAGAAACTGTCGTCGGGCTTCACCCACGCCCGATACCACGCCCATCCATTCTGTGCCGCTACTGCCTCGACGGTTTCTCGCGACCACTCACCGGGCACTTCGCTCGCCAGCCAGGGACGTGTTGCAGAGGGGAGTGGTTGGCTCGAGCCGGGTTCTGCTGCGTCGCACGACTGAAACCCCAAAACGGAAGCCAGACCGCACCACACGACCACGATTTTCTGTGCCGTAAAACTCATCTGGCATGACCATGCGGAGGCCATCAAAATTCGAACCTCTAGGCCTTAAAAAGAGACAACACAACAGAAGCCATGAAAGTGTTTTATTGTACCACACCCATGCGAGCCATCCGGGTTCAATATTGGCTGGCGTGAGATGGAAGGCCGGGGGACCTCACCTCAAGGCGCCGGTGCGTCGCAGAGGCCGCTGGTCTCTGGCCCAAACCAGATCACCACCAGGCCAAATAAATAGATCCCAGAGAGCACCGTGCCAGCGGCCGGAAAACTTCCGCCAAAGAGACCCATGAGCTGGGCCGTTTGGAGCGTGCCAACTGCCGCCAGCACGCGGCCAAAATTGTAGGCGAAGCCTTGGCTTGTGGCGCGGATGCTCGTGGCAAAAAGCTCGGGCAGGTAGAGCGGAAACCAGCCGTAAAACGCCGCAGTCACGCCCCCGGCGATTGCCACTGCAACCAGAAAATTCCCGTTGAACACAGCATGCCCCTGATAGAGCCAAACCAGTGCCAGCGTCGAGGCAACACACAGCGTCGCATACGTTGCACGACGGCCACACCTGCCTGCCGCAAAGGCCGCCACAAGAGTGCCGACAACGGCCCCCGCCGCAATCGCTAACTGTGTGTATTCCTTTGCAAAAGGGTGCGTGCCATCGGCTGTCATCTGGATCGCCCAACTGGGAGCCCACTGCAACGAACCCCACGTCCCCAAGAGCGGCACTCCTGCCAGCATCGCGCCCAAGACCAACCGGCGACGCGTGATCGCCACCTCGGCTGGTCCGATGGTGCCAGCGGCCATCGCCCTATGGAGATACATTCTGACTGGATGCACGAAGCCATAAAACGCTGCCAGAATTCCGAGCGGCGTGACGATGGCTCGCACGAGGCCCGAACTCACTGCCGGGGACCACGCAAAAATAACGACCGAAGCCCCGATCGCGCCGCCAACAGTGGCGAGCAGATCGCGAACGGCCCAGTGCGATGTTCGCCCGCTGGCATGCTCCTCCTGCCACCGCTCTGATTCAGGAACGAAGGCCCTGATAAAAAAGACGAGCAACGCTGGCAGGGCGCCTGCGATCATGAGAAATCGCCACGCTTGATTGGCAAGCAACGACTCTACCCACAATTCTGGCAGCACTGTAGCCAGACCACTCCGCACGCTCGCCATCAGCGAGACCAACGCAATGCTCACGACCGGCACCAGCCCAATGCCCACGTTTGACGCAGCGCCGATCAAGCCAGCGATCCACACCCGTGACCGAGCTGGCCACACCTCGTTGACCAACGCTACCCCGAGCGACCATTCACCCCCCATGCCTAGCGATGCGATGAACCGCAGCACAGCGATATGCCATGCCTGCGTAGCAAAGCCGCACGCCCCAGTGAAAAGCGCGTAGGTAAGGATGCTCAACGACATGGCCCGCACCCGGCCAATGCGGTCGCCCAGCCATCCAAACAGCACGCCACCAGTCGCCGCACCGATGAGAAAGACAGCCATGATCACGCCAAACCAGCCCGTGACATCGGCGGCTTTTTCAATCCCTGCAGAGGCACTGCCTCCCAGCAGTTCGGCGAGTGCCGGTCGACCGACCAACGGAAACATACCGATCTCAAACCCATCAAACATCCAGCCCAAGAGGGCTGCAACAAGCGCCATCCAACGGCCGCGTGCGTTGGAGGCGATGGGCACGGACTTCCTCGTGGACTCAATCGTCGGGTTTGTCATGGACCCAGATTTTTCTGGCGTGCGATTCATTCTGGCGGCTCCGCAGACTTGCTCTAAACTGGCTCAACTGTGCCTACCACGATCGCTGGCTCTGGAAGCATGCGATTGATTTCGCTGACTCGCATACCAAAGCCAGGTCCGGCAAGACTTCCCAAGTCAACCTTTCCACTGCGGCGGCGGTAGATGCCAGGATGAATCACCGCCTCCGGAGAAGAGGCTTCGGGATAGAATTGCATAGCGTTGGTCTCTACTCCGGCCAGCGTGCGGGCGTGCGCGGCCAGTCGCAGGTGAGGAATTGCCGCCAGCATCGGATTCGTGAGATCCTGCACCATCACACCCATCCGGTGAACCTTCGCCCACGCCAGCGAAAGCAGGGCCCCTGTCTGCGTCTTGCATGTTTTTAATGCCACTCCATTCCACCCCAGACGGTAGCCATTGGCAACGTACTGCCAGTTGTGGGCGCTCTCATCGAGAAAGAGCGGCGTGCGAGCGGCCACCGTGCGAACGTCGATTGGAAACGCATTGAGGTCGTAGGGGAATGGCTGTTCGACGTAGAGCAGATGCTCTATGAGTCGCGGATTCTTTGAAGCCACCGCATCGAGCACTGCATGCACGTAGGCCGGGTCGCCAACGGTGCAGTTGAAATCGGCGCACAAGTGGCGCACGCCGCCTGCGAATCCAATCGATGCCACGCGTAGCAAGCGGTTGATATCCCAGTCGAGGTCAGTGCCACGGAGTTTGATTTTGAGACATTCCAAGCCGTCGGCTTGGATCCATTGTGCCAGCGTCACAGGATACCCATCGCTGGGCTCTGCGCCAGTGAGATCTCCCTCATCGAGCGGGTCGAGGCCTCCCACCAAGTGCCATGCTAGGAGATCAGTTGGTGGATTCGGGTTCAGGAAATCGGCCGGAAATCGTCCGCGAAAGAGCGACAGGCCGGGTTCGGCGTGGCCAGCGTCGGCCCCTAAAAAATCGGCGATGTCTCGCGAAAGAAAGTCGGGGCCATAGGTGGCGTAGGTATCCACTCCATGAACCACTCCATACGCGTCGTGGATCGCCAGATCGATCGGACTCAGGCAAACCAGCGCTGCCAATTCAGGGATCGGCTCAAACGGCGACGGTTCGCCGCACTGATTTGCCAGCGACCCAAGTCTATCCCGCCGGAAAGTATCTCCGATTTCCATGGCATGGCCCATTTCACCAAAGCCCGCGATGGCTTTGGTGCACGCCAGACAAAGCCGGATCATGGCC
>Ga0194051_1000331_pt1 | contig 27483 bp, 26 predicted proteins | sample SepL2320m_MetaG_FD_161275 | JGI IMG/M metagenome (GOLD analysis project Ga0194051, IMG submission 161275) | Anoxic zone freshwater microbial communities from boreal shield lake in IISD Experimental Lakes Area, Ontario, Canada - Sep2016-L239-20m | ecosystem: Environmental > Aquatic > Freshwater >... | reverse complement strand
GGCCCGCCCGGGCGTCCCAGCACCAGCGCGGTGGTCGGCTCGCCCAGCGGTGCGGCGGCCAACGTGGTGTCCATATCGCGCCACAGTTGCGGCACCCACTCCTCGGTGGCATCGAGTGCTGTGGCGTGACTTAACGGCATCCACGGCGTGGTGGCGGCCTGGGTCTCCGGAGCTCCATGGCTGCCGGCGATTCGACGGGAACTGCCATCGGCGAAGCCGACCACGGTGCACCAGCCCACCCGGAGTACTCGCGGTGCCTCATCGACAAGAACCTGAAGTCTCTCGGGCCGCTCGCCGGCGGCGGCGACGCGGTCGATGAGTTCGAGCTCGCGGTGGGCTTCCAGCAGACCGGTGTGCGGCCGGATGGCTTCCACCCGCACGCCGGTGAGTGCCTCGGCGGCGGTGATCAGCGTGTCCGGCATCGCCCCGGTCGGCAGATCGATCACCAGGTCGTCGACGGCGTAGCCCGACCCGCGCTCGACGACGTCCAGCGAGCGGATGTCCGCACCGACTGAGCCGAGGGCCAAGGCGAGCGACCCCAGGCTGCCGGGGCGGTCTTCGAGTTGGACCCGCAGGAGATAGGACGGCACGCGCTCAACCCTTACACAGCTCGATGAGGTCGGCATTTTGGCGGCGCGGCCGACGCCGATGTGTAATATGTGCAACATGAGTACACATAGCCTGCGTGAACTGCGGAGCAACCTGGGCTCGGTGATCCGGACCGTTGCCGCCACCGGCGACGAGGTCATCGTCACCGACAGCGGCACGGAGGTGGCGGTGATCATCAGCATGGCCGACTACGAGCGACTGCACGAGCATGCTGACGTCGCCGACGCGATCCGAATGAAAGGGTTGCGCGCCGAGTCGTTCGCGGCGATGTCGCTATCGCAGATGCTGGAAGCATTGGGCGTTGAAGCGGAAGCATTCGCCGGCCGGTGAAGGTCCAGTTCCACCCCGATGTACTCAAGCAACTCCAACGACTGCCTCGCGCGGAGCTTCATCGAGCGCTTCAGATCATCGTCGATCTGTCACACGATCCCCGGCCACAGGGTGCTAGGAAGCTGATTGGCCGAGCCAGTGATTGGCGCGTGCGATTCGGGCAGTACCGCGTGGTGTACAGCGTCGACGACGCTGCGGGTGAGGTGACGGTGTTCGTCGTCGCCAAGCGCAGCGACGCCTACCGCTGAGGCAGCTCGGTCCGATTGCGGCGTTCCTCCTCGGGCCGGTGGGGCCCGCATCGTCACGCCGCTAGGCTTACCCACCGTGTCCACGATCTCCCCCGATGAGGTGGCCCGGCTGGCCAAACTGGCCCGGCTGGCCCTGACCGACTCCGAACTGATGAGCTTCGCCGGCCAGATCGACGCGATCCTCGGCTATGTCGGCCAGATCCAGGCCGTCGACGTCACCGGTGTCGCCGCCACCGAGAACCCGGTCAAGGGCGAGGGGCATGCCAATATCACTCGCCCGGATGTGGTGGCGCCGAGCCTGACCCAGGATGAGGCACTGGCCGAAGCGCCGTCGGTGGTCGACGAGCGGTTCGCGGTGCCGCAGATTCTGGCGGAGGAGGCGTGAGCGATATCGTCCGCCTCGACGCGTCCACCCTCGGCGCCAAGATCGCCGCCAAGGAACTCTCGTCAGTCGAGGTCACCCAGGCCTGCCTGGACCAGATCGCCGCCACCGACGAGACCTACCACGCTTTTCTGCACGTGGCCGCCGAGCAGGCGCTGGCCACTGCGGCCGCGGTCGACGCCTCGATTGCCGCCGGCGAGAAGCCCGCGTCCCCGCTGGCCGGGGTTCCGTTGGCGCTCAAAGATGTCTTCACGACCCTGGGCATGCCGACCACCTGCGGATCGAAAATCCTCGAGGGCTGGGTCTCGCCGTACGACGCGACGGTCACCGCGCGCATCCGGAGTGCGGGCATCCCGATCCTCGGTAAAACCAATATGGACGAGTTCGCGATGGGCTCCTCCACCGAGAACTCCGCCTATGGGCCTACCCGCAATCCGTGGGACACCGATCGGGTGCCGGGCGGTTCCGGCGGCGGCAGTGCGGCCGCACTCGCGTCGTTCCAGGCCCCGCTGGCCATCGGCTCTGACACCGGCGGCTCGATCCGCCAGCCGGCCGCGCTGACCGCGACGGTCGGGGTTAAACCCACCTACGGCACGGTCTCCCGGTACGGCCTGGTGGCCTGCGCGTCCTCGCTGGACCAGGGTGGCCCGTGTGCGCGCACGGTGAGAGACACCGCACTGCTGCACGCGGTGATCGCCGGTCACGACCCGCGTGACTCCACGTCATTGGACGTCGCGATCCCCGATGTCGTGGGCGCAGCCAGAACCGGTGCGGGTGGCGATCTCAAGGGTGTGCGCGTCGGCGTAGTCAAGCAGTTGCGCAGCGGAGAGGGCTATCAGTCGGGCGTGCTGGCGTCCTTCAACGTCGCTGTCGATCAACTCACCGCCCTTGGTGCGCACGTCAGCGAGGTCGACTGTCCGCACCTGGATTACTCGCTGTCGGCGTACTACCTGATTCTGCCCTCAGAGGTGTCGAGCAACCTGGCCCGCTTTGACGCCATGCGCTACGGACTGCGTGTCGGCGACGATGGCAGCAGGAGTGCCGAGGAGGTGATGGCACTGACCCGGGCCGCCGGCTTCGGCCCGGAAGTCAAGCGCCGCATCATGATCGGTACCTACGCGCTGTCGGCCGGTTACTACGACGCCTACTACAACCAGGCGCAGAAGGTCCGCACGCTGATCGCCCGCGACCTCGACGAGGCCTACGAGTGCGTCGATGTGCTGGTGTCCCCGGCCACACCGACCACCGCGTTTCGGCTGGGGGAGAAGGTCGACGACCCGCTGGCGATGTATCTGTTCGACCTGTGCACGCTGCCACTGAACCTCGCCGGGCACTGCGGCATGTCGGTGCCGTCGGGGCTGTCCCCGGACGACAACCTGCCGGTGGGCCTGCAGATCATGGCGCCGGCGCTGGCCGATGACCGGCTCTACCGGGTGGGTGCGGCCTACGAGGCCGCCCGGGGGCCATTGCCGACAGCTGTCTGATCGGCCACGATGAGATATGACCACGACGCTGATTTTCGGACACAAGAATCCCGATACCGATTCCATTTGTTCGGCGCTGGCCTATGCGGATCTGAAAACCAGAATCGGCGCTGATGTCGAGGCGGTGCGCCTCGGGTCCGTCAGCGGTGAAACACAATTCGCGCTCGACACTTTCTCGACGCCGGCACCGCGTTTGGTTGAATCGGTGGCCGCCGAGGCATCCCACGTCATTCTTGTCGATCACAATGAGCGCCAGCAGAGCGCGACCGACATCGACAAGGTCACGATTGCCGAAGTCATCGACCATCACCGCATCGCCAACTTCGAAACAGCGGGCCCGCTCTATTACCGCGCCGAGCCGGTGGGATGCACCTCGACGATTGTGCTGAAGATGTTCAAGGAATCCGGCGTGGACGTCAGCCCCCGGATTGGCGGGCTGATGCTCTCCGCCATCCTTTCTGACACGCTGCTGCTGAAATCCCCCACCTGCACGCCCGAGGACAGTGCGGCTGCGCATGAACTTGCCGCCATCGCCGGCGTCGATCTCCAGACCTATGGCATGGAGTTGCTGAAGGCGGGCGCGAACCTGCGCGCCCGATCCATCGCACAGCTGGTGTCGACGGACTCGAAGGAGTTCTCGATGGGCGGGGCAAAGGTGGAAATCGCCCAGGTGACCGCGGTTGACGTCGACGACGTGTTGTCTCGCCAGGACGAGTTGGAGGCGGCGTTGCGCGATATCGTCGCTGCGAAGGAGCTGGATCTGTTCCTGTTCATCATCACCGACATCATCAACAACGATTCGGTCGCCGTGGCACTGGGCCCACGGGCCGACGCCGTTGAAACGGCCTATGACGTGACGCTGGAGAACAATCGCGCACTCCTGGCCGGCGTGGTGTCACGCAAATTGCAGATCGTGCCGGTGCTGACGGCGACGTTCGGCAGCGGGTGATCGTCGGGTTCTGGCCTCAGCGCAGCACGGCCTTCGCCGCCGCCTCGCCACTGGTGTAGGCGCCGTGGACGGTGCCGGCATGATCGTGCGAACAGGCCTCGCCGGCGAAGAAGCGGCGCCCCTCGGGCGCCGCGAGCGCATCGCGATCCGCCAGCGAGGCGCCGACCCCGATAAATGAGTAGCTTCCGAGCGAAAAGGGATCGACTGACCACGCTGAGCGGAGCAGCCCGGTGGGCGTGGAGATCTCCGGGAATGCCGGTTTCAGCGCGCTCGACGCACTGGCGATCACTTCGGGGTCGGTCATGGTTTCGACAGCGCGGGCGAACTTCCCGGCGTTGAACATCATCAGCGCGGGCACGTCCACCAGGGCGGTGAGGCTCAAGGACTCCACCCACTCACCGCGCCGCGACGGCGGCGGAACGATGTCGATGAGCTCAGCGTCGTCCGGCCAGAATTGCGATTCGAAGCGCAGGCAGCTCTTCGAGAGAGCGCCCATCCCGAGCGTGGCGATGGCCCTCGACTTCGGCTCCGACAGCGCCGGCGAGAACTGGATAGAGCTCGCCTTGAGCACACCGAGTGGCACCGTGACGATCACTGCACCGGCTTCGAAGTTGCCCTGAGACGTGGCGACGACCGCACGATCACCGGAGGTGTCGACACTGGTGACAACGTGGCCGAGGCGCACGTCGAGTCCGTTCGCCACCGCCGCCACGACCTTGTCGTAGCCCTCGGGCAGGAGGGCGTCGCCGCCTCCCTCGTCGGCGCCGTCGTCGAAATTCGCCGCTGACAGATTCACTGCGTCGGTGGCGTACTCGTGTTCGATCGACTCGGTGATGCCCATCTCGATGTCGAGCCGTTCCGCCTCGTCGAGATCATCGGCGGCGATGGCGCGGTCGAGTGCAGCACGAAGTGGTTCGTCGGAGTCGGGGGAGCCCTCGCGGCCCGCCTCGACCAAGTCGGCTACCTGCGTCTCGATCCCATCGAGCGTGCCGGCCGCACGTCGCTGACCGTCGGCGCCGTACATGACGGACTCGTAGTCGGTGGCCTGGGTTTTGATTCCTTTCGCCGCGGCCAGGGCAGCGATCGGGTTGTTCTGGACCCCGTGGATCCAGGACGCGCCGAGCTCCACGGGAACGCCCCAGGATCGGTCTGTGAAGATGCGCCCGCCGAGGCGATCACGTCCCTCGATCACGATGACGCGGCGTCCGTTCGCAACGAGCACCTCGGCGGCGCGCAATCCGGCGATGCCGGCGCCGATGACGAGCACGTCCGCATTCCGCTCGGTCGACGCAGGCGCAGCCGTCGAGGCCGAGGTTGACGTGGAGGCCGAGGTCTTTTCCGACCCCGACGCCCCGCAGGCGGCGGCCAGGCTCACAGGCAACCCGAGGGCGACCATCCGGACGAAGTTGCGGCGCGGAACTAAACCCATGACCGCGAGGTTATCGCTCCATGGCGGGGGCCGAGGCGGTTAGATGGATCCCATGCGTATCGGAGTTCTCACCGGCGGCGGCGACTGCCCCGGCCTCAATGCCGTCATCCGCGCCGTGGTGCGGACCTGTGACGCCCGCTACGATTCGACGGTGGTCGGGTTCCTTGACGGCTGGCGGGGCCTGCTGGAGAACCGACGCGTCCAGCTCTACAACGATGATCGCAATGAGCGACTGCTGGCCAAGGGCGGCACCATGCTCGGCACTGCGCGGACCAACCCCGAGAAGCTGCGCGCCGGTCTGGCCGATATCAAACAGACACTGGAGGACAACGGGATCGATGTGCTGATCCCGATCGGCGGCGAAGGCACGCTGACCGCCGCGCACTGGCTCAACGAGGAGGGCGTACCCGTCGTCGGGGTGCCCAAGACCATCGACAACGACATCGACTGCACCGACGTGACATTCGGCCATGACACCGCGTTGCAGATCGCCACCGAGGCCATTGACCGTCTGCACAGCACCGCGGAGTCGCATCAGAGGGTGATGCTGGTCGAGGTGATGGGTCGCCACGCCGGCTGGATCGCCCTGAACTCGGGGCTGGCCTCCGGTGCGCATATGACGCTGATCCCCGAGCAACCCTATGACGTGGAGGAGGTGTGCCGCATGGTCAAGAAGCGCTTTCAGACCGGTTCGTCGCACTTCATCTGCGTGGTCGCCGAGGGCGCCAAACCCGTAGAGGGGTCGATGCAACTGCGCAGCGGCGGAATGGACGAGTTCGGCCACGAGCGCTTCACCGGCGTCGCCCAGCAGTTGGCGATGGAAGTGGAGAAGCGGATCCGCAAGGAAGTGCGCGTCACCGTCCTGGGCCACGTGCAGCGCGGCGGTACACCGACCGCCTACGACCGGGTGCTGGCCACCCGGTTCGGGGTCAATGCCGCCGACGCCGCCCACAGCGGCGAGTACGGGATGATGGTGTCGCTGCGCGGTGAGGATATCGGCCGGGTGCCGCTGGCCGATGCGGTGCGCCAACTCAAGCTGGTACCGGAGAGTCGCTACGACGACGCGGCGGCCTTCTTCGGCTGAGCGCTCGTGTTAGGGGCTGACCGGAACCGGCTCAATGGAGTCCAGTGGGGTGTCGCGGGTCTCGCGCATGATCAGCAGTGCCACGAATGTGAGCGCCGCCGCGGACAGCAGGTACACCCCAACCCAGCCGACGCCGTACGTCGTTGACAGCCAGGTCGCGATGAACGGTGCCACTGCCGCGCCCAGAATGCTCGCCGAGTTGTAGGAGATCCCGGATCCGGTGTAGCGGACGTTGGTCGGGAACAGTTCGGGCAGAACGGCACTCATCGGTCCGAAGGTGAAGCCCATCAGCGTCATGCCGATGATCAGGAAGGCCAGCACTGAGCCGTGCGAGGCGTGGTCCGGCGTCAGCAGCACGGCGAATAGGCCGCCGTAGGCCATGATCGCGGCGGTCACCGTCAGCAGTGTGCGCCGTCGGCCCCACCGGTCGGCCAATTGCCCGGCGATGGGGATGGTCGCGGCGAAGAACAGCACCGCGATCAGTTGCATCTTCAGGAAGTCGATGTAGTTGAAGCCCAGGCCGGTGCCGTCGGGTGGGCGTTTGCCGGTGCCGTAGCTCAACGCCCAGGTGGTGACGATATAGAAGATCGTGTAGGTGGACAGCATGACGAAGGTGCCCAGGATCAGCTGACGCCAGTTGTTGCGGAACACCTGTGCCGCAGGTGTTTTGACCCGCTCTCCGTTTTCGACAGCACGGGCGAACACCGGCGTCTCGGTGAGTTTCAGGCGCACATACAGCCCGATGGCCACCATCACGGCGCTGATCAGAAACGGGATCCGCCAGCCCCAGGTCAGGAATGCACCACTCAGATCCGGCTTGGCGTTGGAGTGCCCGAGCCAGATCAGCAGCCCCAGGAACACGCTATTGGCCAACAGGAATCCGAATGGCGCACCGAGTTGCGGCCACATCGCCGCCCAGGCCCGCCTACCCGGTTTGGCGGTCTCCACTGCCAGCAGTGCCGCTCCGCTCCACTCACCGCCGAGCGCCAGACCCTGGGCGAAGCGCAGGATCGCCAGCAGTGCCGGGGCGAGCAGGCCCACCTGGTGGTAGGTCGGCAGCAGCCCGATGGCGAAGGTCGCGATGCCCATGGTGAGCAGTGAGCCGACCAGGGTGGCCTTGCGGCCGATGCGGTCACCGAAGTGGCCGAACAACACCGAGCCAATCGGACGGGCGACGAATGCCAGGCCGAAGGTGGCCAGCGAGGCCAGTAGTGCGGTGGTCGGGTTGCCCTTGGGGAAGAACAGGAACGGAAATACCGACACCGCGGCGGTCGCATAGATGTAGAAGTCATAGAACTCGACGGTGGTGCCCACCATCGAGGCGATCACGATGCGGCTGCGCGGAACGTCGCCGACGAGATCGGGGGACTGGTCGGTCATGGCTGACTTCCTGTCGGATGGCATCGGGCGAGGCAAGGGTATCCCGGCCCTCGATAGGATCACCTGTTATGACGACCGCGTCCGGTGTCTCCGGAAAAGCCGACCTGCTCGACTACGACGACGTGGTGGCACGTTTCGACCCGGTGCTGGGCCTGGAGGTGCATGTCGAACTCTCGACGGCCACCAAGATGTTCTGCGGGTGCGCGACGGACTTCGGCGCCGAGCCCAACACCCAGGTGTGCCCGGTCTGCCTGGGCATGCCCGGTGCGCTGCCGGTGCTCAATGCGACGGCGGTCGAATCGGCCATCCGGATCGGGCTTGCGTTGAACTGCGAGATCGCGCCGTGGTGCCGGTTCGCCCGGAAGAACTACTTCTACCCGGATCAGCCGAAGAACTACCAGATCTCCCAGTACGACGAGCCGATCGCCTTCAACGGCTACCTCGACGTGCCACTGGACGACGGCAGCACCTTTCGGGTCGAGATCGAGCGCGCGCATATGGAGGAGGACACCGGCAAGCTGACCCACGTCGGCAGTGACACCGGCCGCATCCACGGCGCGACAACCTCGCTGCTGGATGTCAACCGGGCCGGGGTGCCGCTGATCGAGATCGTCACCAAACCCATCGAGGGCACCGGTGCGCAGGCACCCGAGGTGGCGCGCACCTATGTGACCGCATTGCGAGATCTATTGCGAGGCTTGGATGTATCCGATGTGCGGATGGATCAGGGCTCGCTGCGTTGCGATGCCAACGTGTCGCTGCGGCCGATCGGCCGGAAAGAGTTCGGCACCCGAACCGAGACCAAGAACGTCAACTCACTCAAGAGCGTCGAGTTGGCGGTGCGCTATGAGATGCGCCGCCAGGCAGCGATTCTTGTCGCCGGCGGCAGCATCCATCAGGAGACCCGGCACTTCCACGAGGATGGCCATACCTCTCCGGGTCGCACCAAGGAGACCGCCGAGGACTATCGGTACTTCCCGGAGCCGGATCTCGAGCCGGTCGCACCCAGCGCGGAGTTGGTGGCGCGACTGCGCGGGACGATCCCCGAGCTGCCGTGGTTGACGCGCAGCCGGATTCAGCAGGACTGGGGAATCTCCGATGAGGTGATGCGTGACCTCGTCAACGCCGGTGCGGTCGAACTCGTCACCGCGACCGTGGCTCACGGCGCTTCCAGTGAGGCGGCGCGCGCCTGGTGGGGCAACTTCCTGGTGCAGAAGGCCAACGAACTCGGTGTCGAACTCGACGCGCTGGCGATCACACCGGCTCAGGTGGCCAAGGTCGTCGCACTGGTCGATGAGGGCGCGTTGTCCAACAAGTTGGCCCGCCAGGTGGTCGAGGGTGTGCTGGCCGGTGAGGGTGATCCCGATGCGGTGATGGCCGGTCGCGGGTTGGCCATGGTGCGTGACGAGTCACTGATCCAGACGGCGGTCGATGAGGCGCTGGCCGCCAGCCCGGATATCGCCGAGAAGATCCGCGGTGGCAAAGTCCAGGCCGTCGGCGCGATCGTCGGTGCGGTGATGAAGGCGACCAAGGGTCAGGCTGACGCCGCGCGGGTGCGGGAATTGGTGTTGGCGGCCTGCGGGCAGAGCGGCTAACTCAATCGGCCGCGACAGGGCCGGACTGATGATCGTGAGGTTGTGTCGGTTGGCGAGGGGATCGCACGACCGGATTACGGAACTAGGAGGTGGTGCAGATGTCGGTCGCCGGTGTGATCGAACCCGCTGAATTCTTCGCCGACGAGGTTGTTCAAGACCCCTACCCGCTGTATGCCCGGTTGCGGGAGGACGGTGGGGTGCACCGGGTCGGTGACTCCGGGTTCTATCTCGTCGCCAGCTGGGCTGCGGTGACCGATGCGGCAAACCGGCCGGAGGACTTCTCCTCAAACCTGACCGGCCCGATCACCTACAGCCCGGAGCGCGGCGTGGCGCCGTTGATGATGGACGGTCTCGGGGGACCGACCCATATCCTGGCCACCGCCGACGATCCCTCCCATGCCCTTCACCGCAAGCTGATGCTCAGCCAGTTCACGGCCAAGCACGTGCGCGAACTGGAACCGCATATCGTGGCGACCTTCGAGAACCTCTGGGCGCTCAGAGCTTCCGCCCACACGGTCGAGTGGATGGACGCCGTGGCCAATCGGCTGCCGATGATGATCGTCGCCCGGCTGATCGGGGTTCCTGACGCCGACTCCGACCAGCTCGCGCGGTGGGGATACGCCAGCACTCAACTGCTCGACGGTCTGCTGTCCGAAGATTCGGTCAACGCGTCGATGAAGTCACTCGGTGAACTCAACGCCTACATCGTCGAACACCTCAACAGAGCCCAATCCGCTCCCTCCGATGACCTGATCAGCGTGCTGGCCACCGTGTGCGCCGAGGGACAACTGAACCGTTTCACCGCCCAGATGATCCTGATCTCATTGTTCAGCGCCGGCGGGGAGTCAACCGCCTCCCTGCTGGGCACCGCGGTGACGATTCTCGCCACGCAACCGGAATTGCAGCGAGCACTGCGCGACGACCGGCAACTCATGCCGATCTTCATTGAGGAGACGCTGCGTCTGGAGCCGCCGTTCCGGGCGCATCACCGGCATGTGCTGCACGACACTGAACTGGCCGACTGCGCCCTGCCCAAGGACTCCCGCATTCTTCTGCTGTGGGGGGCGGCCAACCGTGACCCGGCCCAGTTCGACGTACCCGATGAGCTCCGTCTGGACCGGCCGAAGACCAAGGGCCACATGACATTCGGCAAGGGTCTGCATTTCTGCCTCGGAGCATCACTGGCGAGATTGGAAGCATCCACCGTGCTGGGGCTGTTATTGGACCGCACTGCCTGGTTCGAGGCCGCCGAGGTCGGGCCGTGGCTGCCCAGTGTGCTTGCGCGCCGCCGGGAGTATCTGCAGTTGGTCGTGCGCTAGGGGCTAGGCATTGTCGGCATTGGACCGGGGGAATCCACCGCCCTGCGGGAAGAGCGGGAACACCACGTCGTCGAGTTTCTCGGCGTCGCCGGCGGTCCGGTTCACCGTCGCGCCCCAGATGTTGCCGTCCGGTGACACCGCCAGCGACCAGGCGTGGCCGCGGGTGTCCTGACGCACCACCTCAGGGTCGCCGGTCACCGCACCGGTGGCCTGGGCTAGCCGCACCGCCACGGTTTGTTTGGTGTTGACCAGGTTCACCAGCACGGTGCCGTCCAGCGCTACGCACCCCGCCACTCCCGGGCGGTCCGGCCAGGTCCACACCGTGGTGGCCTTGCCGTCGGAACCGATGCGCTGGAGCCGGTCGCCCGCCGGGGCGCGGTCGGTGACGTAAAGCGCCCTATCGGCCGCGTCGATGCACATGCCGCCACCGGCACCCATCCCGCTCAGCGCCGTAGTCGGAGGTGCCTGCCCGACCGTCGTCGGCTGCTCGATCCGGATTACCTTGCCGGCCAACGAGTTCGGGTCGGCGGCCAGTCCAGGGTTGCCGGCGTCGCCGGTCTGAACGACCAGTGTGGTCGGGCTGGTGAAGAGCAGCGAACCGGTGTTGCCAAAATCGCCCTTGGGAATTCCGGTCAGCAGATCCTTGGGCGCGTCACCGTCGGCGATGCGGATCACCCGGTTATCGGTCGGAGTGCTGATATAGGCGTACATCAGCCGGTCCTGTTCGTAGGTGGGCGACAGCGCGATGTCCATCAACCCACCGTCACCGCTGCCATCCACACCGATGACCAGTTTGACCTTCGGTTCGGCGCTGACCGACACCTCTTTGATCGCGCCCGTGGTGCGCTCGGCGACCAGGGCGGTCTTGGCGTCGGAGCCCATGATGAGCCCACTGGTGGATTCCAGGCAGCCCTGCATCACTCCGGGAGCAGGGCAGACCTTCGGGAACGGCTTGGCCGGCAATGGTGGTGGCGGGGGTGGGGTGGACGGCTGACCCGGTCCCATCTCGGGCGCAGTGGTGAACGGTTGAGACACCGCGTTGTCGAAACGTGCGCAACCGGAGGCGGCACCCAGTGCCAGGGCCGTGCACAGTGCGGCCAGGCTCCCGGTGATCGGTCGACGCATGCGCATGCCCGTCAGGTTACGGACCCGGCGTCGATATCCGCCACGGCGCCGGTCCGGCGTAGATTTCGCTGGATAGTCCAGGGGAGATATTGCGCGGCGTATGAGCGGCGCAAATCCACGGTTTGAGCCGATTTGGACTTACGCTGGCGGGTGTGACGAGCCAGAACCCTGACCCCGGCTGGCAGCGACCCGAGGACGCCCCGGTGCGGCCGGCGTCGGCGCGGTTGGTCGATCCTGAGGACGACCTCGCTTCGGCGACCTACGGTGGCGACTTCGAGACCACAAAGATCCCGCCCTTTGGCGCGCCGGCTGCTCCGGCCGGGTCAATTCCCGAACCAACCCCGTCGAGCACCGCGTACGGCCTGCTCCATGACCCCGAACCGCTGCCCTATGTCCAGCCGATACCCAATATCAGCCACCCGTCCGCGGCACCGGTGGAGATCGCCCCCGTCGACGCGGAGAAACACGCTAGGACGGCCGGGCGGCGCGGCACCCAGGACCTGGGTCTGCTGCTGCTGCGGGTAAGCCTCGGCGTGGTGTTCATCGCCCATGGCCTGCAGAAGGCCTTCGGCTGGTGGGGCGGGTCGGGCCTGGATGGTCTCAAGGGCGCCCTCACCGAGGCCGGTTATCAGCATGCCGGCCTGCTCACCTACGTCGCGGCAGGCGTGCAGATCGCCGCCGGCGTGCTGCTGGTGCTCGGGCTGTTCACTCCGGTGGCCGCGGCCGCGGCGCTGGCATTCCTGGTCAACAGCGTGTTGGTCACGTTCTCAGCCCAACGTAAGAACGGCGGCCTGTTCGTCCTAGGCTCCGATGCCGAGTACCTGTTGGTTCTGGTCGCGGTGGCGGCGGCGATCATCCTGGTGGGGCCGGGCCGCTACGGCTTCGACGGTGGACGTGGCTGGGCTCGCCGACCCTTCATCGGGTCCTTCCTGGCACTATTGCTGGGCGTCGGCGGCGGCGTCGCGGCCTGGCTGTTCCTGCACGGCATCAACCCCTTCGCCTGATCCGCCCCATTGCCGGGAGGGTCGCGCTATCGCCGATAAGGGTTGGGCACTCGGCCGCCACTGGCCTCGGCAAGTCGGGGCAGCGTCGCGAACGTGACCGCCGGTAGCGCCACCGCATCGCCACTTACCCGGCAGGCCCGTGCCCACCCACCCCTGGTGAATTTCAGGCCCTCGATCTGCGGCCACGGCACCGTCCGGCTGTTCAGCAGGCCCCGGGCCGTGACGGCATCATGGTCGGCAACGGTGCGCAGCCGCTCGATCGCCACCGAGGCGAGAACGGGGATGATCAGCAGCGCCCACGCGGCCGGTCCGAGCAGCGGGATGAACACCAGGATACTCAGGGCGAGGAAGCCGGATGCGAAATGCGCCATCGGCGAGATCCGGATCACCGTCGCTTTTGTGGCTGGCTTGCTGGTCTCGGCGGTGGCCATCACAGCATCATGTCACCGGTGCGGACCGAACCGACTCGGACTGGACATTTGACGCTTGACCTGTGCCGGGACTACTCTTGGCAACTATGACATCCGGCGGAAAGCTCGTAGTAGTAGGTCAGCGCGTTGGTGCCGCGCTCGTCCCCGCCCGGGTCTAGCCACACGCACCAGCGCGCAACCCTCGTACAGCTGACCATGCTGACGGGGGTTTTTTCTTGCCAAACCAACAGGGCCAAACCAACAGGGCCAAACCAACAGGGCCGAACCAACAACGAGGATATCGAGGAAAACCAGTGAGCGCACCGACCACGCGAGCACCCGAGCCGTCGACCCAAGCGGCCGGCGCCAATGGTGCCGAGACTTCGGGTAAGCACGCCAAGCGCATCCCGGCGCATCAGCTCACCGGCGCTGAGGCGGTGGTGCGGTCGTTGGAGGAACTCGGCGTCGAGCTGATCTTCGGCATCCCCGGCGGCGCGGTGCTGCCGGTCTACGATCCGCTGTTCGATTCGACGAAGCTGCGCCACATCCTGGTCCGACATGAGCAGGGGGCCGGGCACGCCGCCAGTGGTTACGCCCATGCCACCGGCAAGGTCGGTGTCATGATGGCCACGTCGGGTCCCGGCGCGACGAATCTGGTCACCGCACTGGCCGACGCTCAGATGGACTCGATTCCGGTGGTCGCGATCACCGGCCAGGTGGGTCGCAGCCTGATCGGCACCGACGCATTCCAGGAGGCCGATATCACCGGCATGACGATGCCGATCACCAAGCACAACTTCCTGGTTCGCGACGGAGACGATATCGCCCGAATGATCGCCGAGGCATTCCACATCGCCTCGACCGGACGCCACGGCGCGGTGCTGGTCGACATTCCCAAGGACGTGCTGCAGAGCCAGTGCACGTTCGCCTGGCCGCCCGAGATGGACCTGCCCGGGTACAAACCCAACACCAAACCGCACAGCCGCCAGATCAAGGAGGCTGCCAAGCTGATCGTCGCGGCCCGCAAGCCGGTGCTGTACGTCGGCGGCGGTGTGATCCGTGGTGAGGCCTGCGATGAACTGTTGGAACTGGCCGAACTGACCGGTATTCCGGTGGTCACCACGCTGATGGCCCGGGGGGCGTTCCCGGACAGTCACCGCCAGAACCTCGGCATGCCGGGTATGCACGGAACCGTCGCCGCGGTGGCCGGCCTGCAGAAGAGCGATCTGCTGATCACCCTCGGTGCCCGCTTCGATGACCGGGTGACCGGCAAACTGGACTCATTCGCGCCCGGCGCCAAGGTGATTCACGCCGATATCGACCCGGCCGAGATCGGCAAGAACCGCCATCCCGATGTGCCGATCGTCGGCGATATTAAAGCCGTCATCACCGAATTGATCGAGGTGCTGCGCAAGGACCGCGGCGGGGACGACAGGATCGGCAACGAAGGAGTCGAAGACCCCGACCTCGCCGACTGGTGGTCCTACCTGGACGGCTTGACGAAGGCCTATCCACTGAGTTGGGATCCGCAGACCGACGGCAGCCTGAGCCCGGAGTACGTCATCTCCGAGCTCGGCAAGATCGCCGGACCCGATGCCATCTACGTCGCGGGCGTGGGTCAGCACCAGATGTGGGCCGCGCAATTCATCTCCTACGAGAAGCCGCGCACCTGGCTGAACTCCGGGGGTTTGGGCACCATGGGCTACGCCGTCCCGGCGGCTATGGGCGCCAAGATGGCCTGCCCGGACGCCGAGGTGTGGGCGATCGACGGTGACGGCTGTTTCCAGATGACCAACCAGGAGTTGGCCACCTGCGCCATCGAGGGCGTGCCGATCAAGGTCGCGTTGATCAACAACGGCAACCTGGGCATGGTTCGGCAGTGGCAGACGCTGTTCTACGGAGAGCGCTACAGCCAGACCGATCTGTCCACCCACAGTCGCCGCATCCCTGATTTCGTCAAGCTCGCCGAAGCGCTGGGATGTGTCGGATTGCGTTGTGAGCGAGCCGAAGACGTTGACGACGTGATCAATCAGGCGCGCGCCATCAATGACCGGCCGGTGGTGATCGACTTCATCGTGGGCGCCGATGCCCAGGTGTGGCCGATGGTCGCCGCCGGAACCGGCAACGATCAGATCATGGCGGCGCGCAATATCCGTCCGCTGTTCGACGAGGACAACTCTGAGGGCCGGGCCTGATGGCCACGTCTTCTGATTCAAGGACAGTCACACACACCCTGTCGGTGCTCGTCGAGGACAAGCCCGGCGTGCTGGCCCGCGTCGCGGCGTTGTTCTCCCGTCGCGGGTTCAACATCGAGTCGCTGGCCGTGGGTGCCACTGAGCACAAGAATATGTCGCGGATGACGATCGTGGTCACCGCCGAGGAGACTCCGCTCGAGCAGATCACCAAGCAGCTCAACAAGTTGATCAACGTCATCAAGATCTTCGAACACGAAGATGACAATGTGGTGGCGCGCGAGTTGTGGCTGATCAAGGTCCGCACCGACACCGCGAACCGCAGCCAGGTGATTGAGGCGGCAAACCTTTTTCGCGCCAAAGTTATTGACGTGTCCACCGAATCGCTGACCATCGAGGCGACCGGTACGCAGGAGAAGCTGCACGCGCTGCTTCGGGTTCTGGAACCCTATGGCATCCGTGAGCTTGTGCAGTCCGGTGTGGTAGCACTGTCGCGTGGTCCGCGTGGCATGACGAACTCGAAATAGCAGTACCAACCAAAAACAGAAGGAAATTCACCGTGGCTTCAACCGGAATCGAGATGTTCTACGACGACGATGCCGACCTGTCGATCATTCAGGGTCGCAAGGTTGGGGTTATCGGCTATGGCAGCCAGGGCCACGCCCACTCACTGAGCCTGCGCGACTCCGGTGTTCAGGTGAAGGTGGGCCTGAAAGAGGGTTCCAAGTCACGGGAGAAGGTTGCCGAGCAGGGCCTCGAGGTCGACACTCCGGCCGAGGTGGCCAAGTGGGCTGATGTCATCATGCTGCTGGCGCCCGATACCGCGCAGGCAGCGATCTTCACAAACGATATCGAGCCCAACCTCAAGGCCGGTGACGCGCTGTTCTTCGGCCACGGCCTCAACATCCACTTCGGTCTGATCAAACCGCCCGCCAACGTCACGATCGGCATGGTGGCACCTAAGGGTCCCGGTCACCTGGTGCGCCGTCAGTTCGTCGACGGCAAGGGCGTGCCGTGCCTGGTCGCCATCGAGCAGGATCCCACTGGCGAAGGCGTCGCGCTGGCACTGTCGTATGCCAAGGGCATCGGCGGCACCCGGGCCGGTGTCATCAAAACCACCTTCAAAGACGAGACCGAGACCGACCTCTTCGGTGAGCAGGCCGTGTTGTGCGGCGGCACTGAGGAATTGGTGAAGACCGGCTTCGAGGTCATGGTCGAGGCCGGCTACGCGCCCGAGCTTGCCTACTTCGAGGTGCTCCACGAACTCAAGCTCATCGTGGACCTGATGTATGAGGGCGGGATCGCGCGGATGAACTATTCGGTGTCCGATACCGCCGAGTACGGCGGTTACCTGTCCGGCCCGCGCGTCATCGACGCCGATACCAAGCAGCGGATGCGCCAGATCCTGACCGAGATCCAGGATGGCACCTTCGTCAAACGGCTCGTCGCCAATATGGAGGGCGGCAATAAGGAGCTGGAGGCGCTGCGCAAGAAGAACGCCGAACATCCCATCGAGGTCACCGGCAAGAAACTGCGCGATTTGATGAGCTGGGTCGACCGCCCGCTGACCGATACGGCGTAACTACCTGCTGCGTCAGTAGTGGTATCGGGCTTTGAGGATCCGTATCTCGTGATCGTCGGCGCGGTACACCAAACGGTGTTCGTCGTCGATCCGGCGTGACCAATAGCCGGACAACTCACCTCGCAGTGGTTCCGGCTTGCCGATTCCGGTAAACGGATCGCGTTGGATCTCCGCGATGAGCCGGGTGATTCGGCGCGCAGTTTTGCGGTCCGACCCGAGCCAGTATTGGAAGTCATCCCAGGCGGCCGGATCGAACCGGACTGCCCTCACTCTTGGCCGCCGGCCATTTCCCGAAGCTCATCCACGGATGTGGTGATGCCCGAGTGTCCAGCCCGATCGCGGGCGACGGCTTCCATCAGTCGCTTGGCGTTCTCCGGCGAGCGCAACAGATACACGGTCTCCTGCCATGAGTCGTAGTCGTCGGCGGACATCAACACCGCATCACCTGCTTTGGAGGTGATGCGTACCGGTTCGTGGTCGGTATTGACCTGTTCCAAAAGAGGGAAAAGGCGTTGGCGGGCCTCACTGGCGCTGATGCTCATGTCGGGCCCCTTTCTCGGCGCCATTATCGTACCAAAGTTGTACGACTAAACCGTACGACTTTGCGTCCCCGCCGCTGTCAGGGCGCCAGCGACGGCACTTTCAGTCCGAACTCCCGCTTGAGCACCGTCCGCGCGGCGTAATAGCCGCTCATCCCGTGCACGCCGCCGCCGGGCGGGGTGGCCGACGAGCACAGATAGGCCTTCGGCATCGGGGTCGTCCACGGGTTGACCCTGGGCGTCGGACCGAGCAGCGCGCGCAGGACGGCGTTGCCGCCGACCCCGATATCACCGCCGATGTAGTTCGCGTCATGGTCGGCGAGCCGGTTGGCCGCAATGCTGCGGGCTGAGACGACGATGTCGGTGAAACCCGGCGCGAACCGCTCCATGATGGCGGTGATGGTGTCGCGCTGATCCACCGACGACCCCGCAGGCACGTGCGCGTAGGTCCAGAACGGCCGCCGGCCGCGAGGGTCGATGCGACTGGGGTCAGCGGTGAAGGATTGCGCGGCCAGCACCATCGGCCACTTGGCGTGCCGCCCCTGCGCGATCTCCCTCTCGGCGTGCGCCATCTGGGAGCGGGTACCGCCGAGATGCAGCGTAGCGGTATCTGCCAGTCGCGGATCGGCCCACGGAATATCCTCGGAGAGAACGAAATCCACCTTGGCGACGCCCGGTCCGTACCGGTAGCGCTGGAGTGCGCGGGCGTAGCGTGACGGCAGCGAATCACCGTAGATGCCCAACAGTGCGGTGGGTGCGGTGTCGTACAGCACGACCCCGGCTGGAGGCGATGTCACTTCGGTGTCGGCGTGCAGCACGCCGCCGTGGGCGCGCAGATCGGCGATCAGCGCGTCGGCGATGGCTTGGCTACCGCCCACCGGAACCGGCCAGCCCACCGTGTGGGCGAGTGTCGCCAGCATCAGGCCCGCACCCGCACCGACGAATGACGGCATGCGCGAAATCGTATGTGCCGCAACGCCGGTGAACAGTGCTCGGGCATCTTCGCCGCGCAGGCTTCCCCAGGCGGGGGTGCCCTGTTCGATGATCCGCCGGGCCAGGTGGACAACGGCGGGAATATCGGTGGGGATCGAGCGTTTGTCGCCGATCAGCAGACCCACCACAGTGTGGGCGTCAGCGACAAGCGGGCCCAAGAGATGTCGCCAGGAATCGCCGTGTTCCAGGCCGGCGCAGGTCCGGTCCAGGTTGTGGTAGGCCAGCGCGGCCGGATGATTCGGCAGCGGATTGGCGTAGGAGATGTCCGGAACCATCAACCCCACGCCGCGGGCGGCGAGGTCGAACTCGGCGAAGAACGGTGACGCCAGGGCCAGTGGGTGGATCGCCGAGCAGATGTCGTGGGCGACGCTGGGGGAGTCAGGGTCGGGAAGGGTGCGCGAACCGCCGCCGAGGGTGGGCTGGGCTTCGAGCACCTGCACGCTCAACCCGGCGCGGGCACAGATGACGGCGGCGCTGAGCCCATTGGGTCCACTGCCCACCACGGTGACGTCCATCTCTCTCATTCTCCCGCCCACAAGCCGGTGACGACAGCCCATTACGCTGTCAGAGTGAGCCTGCCCGTTGTTCTGATCGCCGACAAACTCGCTGAATCGACCGTGGCCGCCCTCGGCGACCGGGTGGAAGTGCGGTGGGTCGACGGTCCTGACCGCCCCAAACTGCTGGAAGCGGTCGCTGATGCCGACGCGTTGCTGGTGCGCTCGGCCACCACGGTCGACGCCGAGGTGATCGCCGCGGCACCCAAGCTGAAGATCATCGCCCGCGCCGGGGTGGGGCTGGATAACGTCGACGTCGATGCCGCCACCGCGGCCGGTGTGCTGGTGGTCAATGCCCCCACCTCTAACATCCACAGCGCCGCCGAGCACGCCATCGCGCTCCTGCTGGCCGCGGCGCGGCAGATCCCGGCCGCCGATGCCACCCTGCGTGAGCACACCTGGAAACGCTCGTCGTTCAACGGCACCGAGATCTTCGGCAAGACCGTCGGAGTGGTGGGCCTGGGTCGCATCGGCCAGCTGGTCGCCGCCCGGCTGGCCGCGTTCGGCACCCACATCATCGCCTACGACCCCTATGTTCCGGCCGCGCGTGCGGCGCAACTCGGCATCGAACTGTTGCCGCTGGATGACGTGCTTGCCCGGGCCGACTTCATCTCGGTGCACCTGCCCAAGACCAAGGAGACCGCCGGGCTGCTGGGCACGGAAGCACTGGCCAAGACCAAGCCCGGGGTGATCATCGTCAACGCCGCCCGTGGCGGACTCATCGATGAGCACGCGCTGGCCGAGGCGATCAAGAGCGGCCACGTCCGCGGTGCCGGCCTGGACGTGTTCGCCACCGAACCCTGCACGGACAGCCCGCTTTTCGAGCTGACGCAGGCAATAGTCACCCCGCACCTGGGTGCGTCGACGTCAGAGGCTCAGGACCGGGCAGGCACCGATGTCGCTGAGAGTGTCAAACTCGCCATGGCCGGTGAGTTTGTGCCCGATGCGGTCAATGTCGGCGGTGGCGTGGTCAACGAGGAGGTGGCACCCTGGCTGGATTTGGTGCGCAAGCTCGGCCTGCTGGTCGCTGCGCTGTCTGCTGAGGCGCCGAGCAGCCTGTCGGTACGGGTCAGCGGCGAACTTGCTTCCGAAGACGTCGAAGTGCTCAAACTTTCGGCGATTCGCGGACTGTTCTCGACGACGACCGATCAGCAGGTGACGTTTGTCAACGCGCCGGCGCTGGCCGCCGAGCGTGGTCTGTCCACTGAATTGAGCACGGCAAGCGAGAGCCCGAACCACCGCAGCCTGGTCGAGGTGAAGGTGGTGGCGCCGGACGGCTCCGCAGTCAACGTCTCCGGCACGTTGTCCGGACCGCAGCTGACTGAGAAGGTCGTGGCGATCAACGGCCGCAGCTTCGATCTGCGCGCCGAAGGGATCAACCTGATCCTGCACTACGGCGACAAGCCCGGGGCGCTGGGCAAGATCGGCACCCTGCTGGGTAGTGCAGGGGTGAACATCGAGGCCGCCCAGATGAGTCAGGACTCCAGTGGATTAGGCGCGACGGTGATGCTGCGACTGAATCGGGATGTCCCCGCCGATGTTCGGATCGCGATCGGTGCAGCAGTGGAAGCCGGGACGCTGGAAGTGGTGGATCTGTCGTGAAACTCGCTGACGACGATGCAGCGCGAAGCGTTGAGGAGAAGCGGCACAGATGAAACTGGCAGTGATCCCCGGCGACGGTATCGGCCCCGAAGTCATCGGTGAGGCACTCGATGTGATCGACGCGGTGCTGCCAGGTGTCGACAAGACGACCTACGATCTCGGCGCGAAGCGCTTCCACGCCACCGGTGAGGTGCTGCCGGCAGGCGTCCTCGACGAGCTGCGCGCCCACGATGCGATCCTGCTGGGCGCGATCGGCGATCCGTCGGTTCCCAGCGGGGTACTCGAGCGCGGCCTGCTGCTGCAGACTCGCTTCGAGCTCGATCATCACGTCAACCTGCGCCCGAGCCGACTTTATGACGGGGTCACCAGCCCACTGGCCGGTGACCCGATGATCGACTTCGTCGTGGTGCGGGAGGGAACCGAGGGCCCCTACACCGGAAACGGTGGCGTGATCCGCGCCGGAACCTCGCACGAGGTGGCCACCGAGGTGAGCCTCAACACCGCGTTCGGTGTCAACCGGGTGGTTCGGTACGCGTTCGATCTCGCGAGTAAGCGGCGCAAGAACCTCACGCTGGTGCACAAGACCAATGTCCTGACTTTCGCCGGCGGCCTGTGGTCACGGGTGGTGGCCGAGATCGGCGCCGAGTACCCGGACGTCGAGGTGGCCTATCAGCACATCGACGCGGCCACCATTTACATGGTCACCGATCCGGGCCGGTTCGACGTGATCGTCACCGACAACCTCTTCGGCGATATCATCACCGACCTTGCGGCAGCAGTCAGTGGCGGAATCGGCCTGGCCGCCAGCGGCAATATCGACGCCACCGGAACCAACCCGTCGATGTTCGAGCCCGTGCACGGCAGCGCACCCGATATCGCCGGCAAGGGCATCGCCGATCCGACCGCCGCCGTGATGAGCGTGGCACTACTGCTGAACCACATCGGTGAGGACGCCGCGGCGGCCCGAGTCGATGCGGCAGTCGCCGACCATCTGGCGACCCGCGGTGACGCGAAGCTGTCGACGAAACAGGTCGGCGAGCGGATCCGCGCCCGGCTTTAAGCACTAGGCTGACCCGAATGCGCCTCGGTCGTATCGCCAGCCCCGACGGGGTCGCCTTCGTCAGCGTCGAAGGTGACGCGGATGCCGAAGTCGCCCGCGAGATCGCCGAGCACCCCTTCGGCACGCCCACCTTCACCGGCCGGTCGTGGCCGCTGGCGGATGTGCGCTTGCTGGCGCCCATCCTGGCCAGCAAGGTGGTCTGCATGGGCAAGAACTACCTCGAGCATGTCATCGAGATGGGCGGCACAACGGGCCCTGTATCCGAGGACCCGATCATCTTCCTCAAGCCGAACACCTCGATCGTCGGGCCCGGCATACCGATTCAACTGCCCGCCAACGCCTCCCCGGTACACCACGAGGGCGAGTTGGCGGTGGTCATCGGCCGGCCGTGCAAAGACGTCCCGGCTTCCCGTGCCGCTGAGAACATCCTCGGCTACACGATCGCCAACGATGTCTCAGCCCGCGATCAGCAGCAGGCCGACGGGCAGTGGACGCGTGCCAAAGGCCACGACACGTTCTGTCCGCTGGGCCCGTGGATCGTCACCGATCTGGACCCGTCGGACCTGCAGATCCGCACCGAGGTCAACGGCGTGGTGCGTCAGGACAGTCGTACCTCGCTGCTGATCCACGACATCGGCGCCATCATCGAGTGGGTGTCGGCGGTGATGACCCTGCTGCCCGGCGATCTGATTCTCACCGGGACACCGGCCGGTGTGGGACCGATCGAAGACGGCGACACCGTCAGTATCACCATCGAGGGCATCGGAACCCTGACCAACCCCGTGGTCCGGAAGGGCACATGATGAGCACCGGAGTGCGGGTGCGGTTCTGCCCGTCGCCGACGGGAATCCCGCATGTCGGGCTGGTGCGCACCGCACTGTTCAACTGGGCCTACGCCCGGCACACCGGCGGGGTGTTCGTGTTCCGCATCGAGGACACCGATGCTGCGCGCGATTCCGAGGAGAGCTACGCCGCGATTCTGGACGCGCTGCGGTGGCTGGGACTGGACTGGGACGAGGGCCCGGAAGTCGGTGGGCCGCACGGACCGTACCGGCAATCCCGGCGCGGCGATCTCTACCGCGATGTGGTGGCGCGGCTGGTGGGGTCCGGCGAGGCGTACCCGGCCTACTCAACCCCCGAGGAGGTCGAGGCGCGGCATATCGCCGCCGGCCGCAACCCGAAAATGGGTTACGACAATTACGACCGCGATCTCACCGAGGAACAACGCGCCGGCTATGTCGCCGAGGGTCGCAAGCCGGTGCTGCGACTGCGGATGCCCGATGAGGACATCAGCTGGGGTGACCTGGTACGCGGTGAGACGACATTCGCAGCCGGGACGGTGCCGGACTTCGCCCTGACCCGGGCTAACGGAGATCCGCTGTATACCTTGGTCAATCCGGTTGACGATGCGCTGATGAAGATCACGCACGTGTTGCGTGGCGAGGATCTGCTGCCGTCGACGCCGCGACAGATCGCCCTGCACCGCGCGTTGATCCGGATCGGTGTCGGTGAGTGCGTTCCCGAGTACGCCCACTTGCCGACGGTGCTCGGGGACGGCACCAAGAAGCTGTCCAAGCGGGATCCGCAGTCGAATCTGTTCCTGCATCGTGACCGCGGCTTCATTCCCGAGGGTCTGCTCAACTACCTGGCGCTGCTGGGCTGGGGCATCGCCGACGATCACGACATCTTCAGCCTCGAGGAGATGGCGGCGGCCTTCGACGTCATCGACGTCAACTCCAACCCGGCACGGTTCGATCAGAAGAAGGCCGATGCCATCAACGCCGAGCACATTCGTCGCCTCAGCGAGGGCGACTTCACCGCCAGGCTGCGCTCGTACTTCGATGTCCACGGGTACGACACCGGCCTGGACGAGGCCGGTTTCGGAGCCGCCGCCCAGCTGGTGCAGACCCGGATTGTCGTGCTCTCCGATGCGTGGGAGCTGTTGAGGTTCTTCAACGATGACTGCTACGCGATCGACCCCGCCGCAGCGGCCAAGGAACTCGGCGCCGACGCGGCCGGTGTGCTCGACGCCGCGTGTGCGGCACTCGATGAGGTATCGACGTGGAACGCGGTCGGCATCGAGGAGGCCCTGAAGGCCGCGCTGATTGACGGGTTGGGGCTCAAGCCACGTAGGGCGTTCGGTCCGATCCGCGTCGCGGTGACCGGCTCGACCGTCAGCCCGCCGCTGTACGAGTCATTGGAATTGCTCGGACGGGAGCGCAGCCTAGGTCGGCTGCATGCGGCCCGTGACAGGGCGAAGTGAGAATCTTTGGTAGTCTGCTGTTCGTCCGTCGATAGCTGGTCTTGACCAGCTGTTATGGGACGCCAATGGGGTATGGTGTAATTGGCAACACAGCTGTTTCTGGTACAGCCATTCTAGGTTCGAGTCCTGGTACCCCAGCAATTATGACGGCAAATGCCGCTGAGATATGCTGAGTCACCGGCGTGCATGGAAGCGCTGCGTTTGGTTCTAGCCCCCGTCGTCTAGCGGCCTAGGACGCCGCCCTCTCACGGCGGTAGCGTGGGTTCGAATCCCATCGGGGGTACCTTTTTTCCAGTTTCGCTTTCCCTTTTCGCATTCCCGTTTCTTCAGCGCGACGGAACGCGGAACCCCTTACTGCGGAGGCGCGGTCGAGCCGGCCAACGGCATGGCGGGCATACCGAGCTTGCGGTGATCCCATGACCGCACCCGGTTCGCGCGGATACGCACCGCGACCCGCTTGTGCATCATCATGTCCACCGCAGGCTTCAGGTCATCGGTGTAGGGGCCGTTGTAGCGCTCCCACACGCTGACGCCGACTGCGAAGATGGTGTCGGGGTCGTCGAGGATCTCAGCTGTGCCTTCGAATGAAACTCCACGCAGACTGTCGTAGGTCGTCCCATCCTCGATAAGGAAACTCACCCGGGGATTGCGGCGGAGGTTTACCACCTTCTGCGACTTCACCTTCGTCTCGATCCAGATCTCGCCGCCAAGCAGGCCGTACCACATCGCCACCAGGTGCGGCTGGCCAGCCGCACCGATGGTGGCCATGGTGCCGGTGCGGCTGCGCGCCACGAAGTCGGTGATCTCCTCGTCGGTCATGACGATCTGATTGCGCTGTTTGCTTCCCATAATCGTCAGTGTCTCAGGGCGCCCGGCGGTAATCGACACTGCGTCCAGATCGCGTTTCGGCTCTGGAAGACGATCTGGACGCAGACTCGACGATCACAGTCGCCGGGTCAGCGCCTCGGCCGCGGCCAGCAGATCGGCCGCCCACCGCTCACCCGGGTGTCGGCCCAGCCGGTCGATCGGGCCGGATACCGACACCGCCGCGATCACCTCACCGTCGCGGTCGCGCACCGGGGCAGAGACACTGGCGACACCGGGTTCGCGTTCGGCCGCGCTCTGCGCCCAGCCGCGGCGGCGAACCTCGGCCAGGCTGCGTTCGGTGAACTTCGCCGATCCCAGTACCGACTGCCGAGTGGCGGGATCGGCGTAGGCGAGCAGCACCCGGGCGCCCGAGCCCGCCGTCATCGGCAGGCGTGCCCCGAGTGGGACGGTATCGCGAAGTCCCGCGGGCGGTTCCAGCGTCGCGACGCACACCCGCGTGGTTCCTTCCCGGCGGTAGAGCTGGACGCTTTCCCCGGTGATCTCGCGGAGTCCGGGTAGCACAGCGGCTCCGGCTTCCAGCAGCGGATCGTTGACGTGAGCGGACAACTCGGACAGCGCCGGGCCCAACCGCCAATGGCCGGCACTGTCGCGGGCGAGTAGTCGGTGGAACTCCAGGCCGGCGGCCAACCGATGCGCCGTCGCCCGCGGTAGGCCGGTGCGTTCGCAGAGTTCGGCCAGCCCGCACGGGGACCGGGCGACCGCGTGCAGCACACCCACCGCTTTGTCGAGGACGCCGATGCCGCTATCCTGTCTCATATCGAGATACTAGCGTCCCAGATAGTGAGATTGCGAGAGTCGGTCCATGGCTGTCAAACCAAGAACCCTGCCGGAGAAGGTGTGGGCAGATCACCTCGTCGCCGCCGGCGGTGCCACCGAACCAGATCTGATCTACATCGATCTCCACCTCATCCATGAGGTCACCAGCCCGCAAGCGTTCGACGGTCTGCGGCTGGCGGGTCGGCAAGTGCGGCGCACCGATCTGACCCTGGCCACCGAGGACCACAATGTGCCGACAGTCGATATCGACAAGCCGATAGCCGACCCGGTGTCGCGCATCCAGGTCGAGACGCTGCGGCGCAACTGCGCGGAGTTCGGCATCCGACTGCACCCGATGGGTGACCCCGAACAGGGCATCGTGCATGTGGTGGGTCCGCAGTTGGGCCTTACCCAACCCGGGATGACGATCGTCTGCGGTGACAGCCACACCTCGACCCACGGCGCATTCGGCGCGCTCGCCATGGGTATCGGCACCTCGGAGGTTGAGCATGTGCTTGCCACCCAGACCCTTCCGCTGCGTCCGTTCAAGACGATGGCGGTCAATGTCGACGGGCCGTTACCCCCCGGAGTGACGGCCAAGGACCTCATCCTGGCGGTGATCGCCAAGATCGGCACCGCCGGCGGCCAGGGTCACGTCATCGAGTACCGCGGCAGCACCATCGAATCGCTGTCGATGGAAGGCCGGATGACGATCTGCAACATGAGCATCGAAGCCGGTGCCAGGGCCGGGATGGTGGCGCCCGATGAGACGACTTATGAATACCTCGGCGGGCGCTCCTACGCGCCAACCGGAGCACAGTGGGACTCGGCCGTTGCGGCGTGGGATCTGCTGAGCACCGATGAGGGTGCGGAGTTCGACACCGAGATCTACATCGACGCGACGACGCTGAGTCCCTTCGTCACATGGGGCACCAACCCCGGGCAGGGTGTACCCCTGTCGGGGTCGGTGCCTGACCCCGAGTTCATGCCTAGCGACGCCGAGCGGCAGGCCGCGGAGAAGTCGTTGACCTATATGGACCTGAGGCCGGGAATGCCGATGCGCGCTATCGCCGTCGACACCGTCTTCGTCGGCTCCTGCACCAATGGCCGTATCGAGGACCTTCGCGCGGTCGCCGAAGTGTTGCGCGGTCGCCAGGTGGCTGACGGAATCCGGATGCTGATCGTGCCCGGATCGATGCGGGTGCGTGCGCAGGCGGAATCGGAGGGGCTCGGTGAGATCTTCACCGCCGCCGGGGCGCAGTGGCGACAGGCGGGCTGCTCAATGTGCCTGGGGATGAATCCCGACCAACTCGCGCCGGGACAGCGGTGCGCGTCGACGTCGAACCGCAACTTCGAGGGCCGCCAGGGCAAGGGCAGCCGCACGCATCTGGTGTCTCCGGCGGTTGCCGCCGCCACCGCGGTGCGCGGCACGCTGTCCTCGCCAGCCGATCTCGGCATCACAGGAAACTGAGGAGAGCACGCATGGAAGCCTTCACCACCCACACCGGCATCGGTGTGCCACTGCGTCAGTCGAATGTCGATACCGACCAGATCATCCCGGCGGTATACCTGAAGAGCGTCTCGCGCACCGGTTTCGAGGACGGTTTGTTCGCCGCGTGGCGCAACGATCCCTCCTTCATCCTGAATCTGAGCCCCTTCGATCGCGGCTCGGTATTGGTCGCGGGCCCGGATTTCGGGACCGGTTC
>Ga0194051_1000329_pt1 | contig 27497 bp, 24 predicted proteins | sample SepL2320m_MetaG_FD_161275 | JGI IMG/M metagenome (GOLD analysis project Ga0194051, IMG submission 161275) | Anoxic zone freshwater microbial communities from boreal shield lake in IISD Experimental Lakes Area, Ontario, Canada - Sep2016-L239-20m | ecosystem: Environmental > Aquatic > Freshwater >... | reverse complement strand
CTTTTCCATCGACCGTCAGCGTGATCGTGCCAGTTGAATCTTCGCGATCGAATCGAACACCAATCTGATGATTGCCGGGCTGCAATGAAATCGGCGCACTCGCCCGCTGATGTTTGCCAAGCGCGTTGTAGTCAAAGTGCAAAACAGAATCTTTGACGAAGAATGAGTGTCCGATGTTGTGTGCACCGCGTGCATAGATCACGCCTTCAATCGGCTGATTGCCCATAACTACGTCTGCAGTAATCGTCCAGGCCCGACCGCTCAACAACGGGCATGCATCTGCCGGAATGTGCGCAACAGGTGGATAGTACGTATAGGTGTTTCCATAGTGCGGCGAACCAGGACGAGACTTTGAACCGAAGATCTCGATGCCTCGATCGTCGAGCGGCAGCACTCCGTGTAACTCGGCTTGCTCCCACCACAACGCAATCATCTCTTTGAGCTTTGCTGGTTGTGTTACCGATAAGTCATGCATCTCCGAAAAATCTTCGTCGAGTTTGTACAAACCCCACGTGTCGTTTTCATACGGCACGTTTTGATCATGAAATGTCACTGCCTTGTATCCATCGGCCCAGATCGCGCGGTGGCCCATCATCTCGAAATATTGTGGTCCCCGCTTGGTCTCTCGCGTTGCAGTATTGAACGTGTACGTCAGGCTCTCGCCGTGCATTGGCATTTGTCCGTGCCCATTGACTACAGACGGAACAGTGATTCCGAGCGCTTCATACACCGTTGGCGCAATGTCGGTGATGTGACAAAACTGTTGGCGAATGCCTCCTGGTTGATCTATTCCTTTTGGCCAGTGAAGAATCAGCGAGTCACGAATTCCGCCACCGTATGTTTGCGACTTGTACCAACGACTTGGCGTATTGCCCACTTGCGACCAACCCCACGGATAGTTGGAGTGCGCGTTCTTGGTGCCGATGTCGTCGAGCCGGTTGGCGACCATGTCATCTACGTCTTCCCACATGCTGTTGAAAAAACTGAATTCGTCAACAACTCCTTGTGGTCCACCTTCACGACTCGCACCATTGTCCGACAGCAATGCAATCATGGTGTTGTCGGTCAAATTGTGTTTGTCAAGAAAGTCGAGCAAGCGACCGATCTGCGCGTCGGTGTGATCGAGCATCGCCGCAAACGCTTCTTGCAAACGACAAGCAAATAATTTTTCGTTAGCAGTCAACTCGACCCATGGGCGTACGCCAGGGTTGCGCGGCGAAAGCACGGTGTCGGGTGGAACAATGCCCATCTCGATTTGTCGCTTGAACCACACATCGCGATGCACGTCCCAACCTTCGTCAAACTTGCCGCGCCATTTTGCTAAATAACTGTCCGGCGCATGGTGCGGTGCATGCTGTGCACCGAATGCAAGATACAAATAAAACGGACGATCAGGTCGCACGGAAACCAAATCACGAATCCACGTTGTTGACTGATCGACAAGATCTTCCGAGAGGTGATAGCCCTCTTCTGGAGTGCGCGGCGGCAAAATATGTTGGTTGTCTTGAGTAAGTTCAGGATAAAACTGATCGGTCTCGCCATTCAAAAATCCGTAGAAGCGATCGAAGCCTTTTTGCAACGGCCAGTTGGTGTGCGGGCCAGCTGCTGTGCACTCTTCCATCGGGGCAAGGTGCCACTTGCCCGCACACAATGTTGCATAACCTTCAAGCCGTAATACTTCGGCCATTGTTGCTGCCTTCGGAGTGATGCCTCCGCGCATGTTTGGAAAACCCGTGTTCCAGTTTGAAACTCCACGCATGCCGACAGCGTGATGATTGCGACCAGTCAGCAAACTTGCGCGCGAAGGCGAGCACAACGCTGTGGTGTGAAAGCCCGTGTAACGCAAACCGTTTTGCGCAAGGCGATCGATATTTGGCGTGTGCAGTGTGCTGCCAAAACAACTTGGGTGCGAAAAACCCATGTCATCAAAAACGATGGTGATGACGTTGGCTCCGTGCAGACCCTTTGGCAGATCTGGCCACGCCGGTGTCGACGTCTGATACGACGAATCAATTGTTCCTGCAAAATGCGGTTCGTTTGGGTGCACCGACTTATTTTGAGCCATCTCACTATCTCCCATTTTCCGAGTACTGCGGTTCCAATTCTTGCTTCGACCAACTTTTCTCATAGTGTATGCAAAAAGATTGCTATGTTTGCTATCGCACAAATAAATGCACGACAACTGGAGACCTCATGGAAGTCATTTTGCTCGGCACAGGAAGTCCAATGCCAGACGCCAAGCGTGGCGGCCCAGCAACGTTGGTAAAAGCTGGCGCAACTCAGATTTTGGTCGACGCTGGACGTGCGGTTGTGATGCGACTCACTGGAGCTGGCTCGTTACCCATTTTCTTGTCGGGCGTACTCATCACTCATCTGCACAGTGATCACCTCACCGATCTCAACGATGTCATCACCACGCACTACATCATGAGCCAAGCCGAAACTCCACTTCACATTTACGGACCACCACGCACGCAAGAAGTGGTCACCGGAATCCTCGCATCATTGGCGCCCGACATCAGTTACCGACTCGCGCATCACCCCGACACATTGTGGTGGCAACCAAAAATCATCGTCACCGAAGTAACACCTGGCATGACATTCACGATCGGCGAAGCACAGGTTTTGGTTGGCGAGACCAATCACGCACCTGTTGAACCAACTGTTTCGTATCGCATTGAACACGAGGGCAAATCAGTTGTGCTCGGCGGAGACGGCATTCCTTGCGAAACACTCGACGCCATTTGCAAAGGTGCTGATGCATACGTGCAAACAGTGATCCGCGCAGAACTTGTCGGCCTTGTAAAAAACAAACGCTTCCTCGACATTTTGGATTATCACTCAACAGTCGAGCAGGCAGCACAAACGGCAACACGTGCTGGTGTCAAGAAATTGATTTTGACGCACTACGTACCAAGCATTCAGCCAGGCCAAGAAGAAGAATGGCGCGCACTTGCTGCAGCACACTTTGCGGGCGAAATCGTGCTCGGCGATGATCTCACAGCAACAACTATCTAATACTGCAAAGGCCTACAACATGAAAACATTGCGCACACCAGACGAACGTTTTGCCAATCTCGACGGCTACAACTACGAGCCACACTATTTTGATATTTCCGACCTCGAGGGCGGCACGTTGCGCGTGCATTACATCGACGAAGGCCCGCGCGATGCTGATCCAGTGTTGTTGATGCACGGCGAGCCATCGTGGTGCTACCTCTATCGCAAGATGATTCCAATCCTGCTCGCTGCAGGACACCGAGTTGTAGCACCCGACTTGGTCGGCTTTGGTCGCTCTGATAAACCAACTGAACAAAGCGACTATTCATACGCCAGACACGTTGCATGGATGAGCGAACTTGTATTTGACAAACTGCAACTTCGCCACATCACATTCTTTGGCCAAGACTGGGGCGGACTTGTGGGTCTGCGTCTCGTCACCGCCGAACCTGAGCGATTCGACCGAGTCGTTGCTGGTAATACCGGCCTTCCGATTGGTCGTAAGGCAGATTTTTCTGCCAACGATGCATTTATGCAGTGGCGCAACTTCTCGCAGACCACTCCAACATTTCCTGTTGGCACCATTGTCAATGGTGGCAGCCTGAAGGCACTTTCGCCTACAGAGATCGCTGCTTATGATGCGCCATTTCCCGACGAGACATATAAGTCGGGTGCGCGCATCTTCCCGACATTCGTACCTGTGACGATTGACGATGTATCTAATCGCGACAACGAGATCGCGTGGGGCGTGCTGCGCAAATTTGAAAAACCGTTCTTGTGCACCTTTAGCGATCAAGACCCAGTCACTGCTGGCGGTGACAAACCGTTCGTTCGCGACGTGCCTGGTGCAGCCAACCAGCCACACGTAACGATCAAAGACGCAGGACACTTCTTGCAAGAAAACAAGGGCGAAGAACTGGCCAACATCATGGTTGAGTTCATTGCCGAAAACCCGCGTTAACCAGCACACGTGGCGGTTATCAAGCCGCAATAGATTGATTGCGTGAAACTCCGTCAGTTGACGTTTGCATTGGCCTGCATCACGACAGGTTGCACTTCAACGACTTCTGTTGCTACAACTACGGAACCTGTCACAACAGCATCGAGCGTTGCACTTCCACAAGCAATCACGTTTGCTTTTACTGGCGATGTGCTCTCCCATACCCCACTGATCAATCAGGCCAAGCGCACGGCAATTGCCAACTCCACTACCGAGTTACAACTTGACTACGACTTTCGCCCGATGTTTCTAGATATCAAACCATTAATCAGTGGTGTTGACATCGCGGTCTGCCATCTTGAAACCCCAATTGCACCCGAAGGCCAAAAACTCTCGACGTTCCCATTATTTGGTGTGCCAAAGGAAATCACCACTGCCATTGCCGATGCCGGCTTCGATCGCTGTTCTACTGCCAGCAACCACACCTTCGATAGAGGCAATGACGGCATCGATGCCACCGTTAATGCACTTCAAGACGCCGGTGTAAAACAATCGGGAATGGCTCGCACACCAGACGAGATAGAGCCACATATTTTTGTTGTCAAAGGCATCAAGCTTTGTCACCTTTCATACACGTTTAGCTATAACGGCCTCATCATGCCCGACGAGACACAATGGCGCTCTGCCATCATTGATACACAACGTATTTTGCGCGATGCAAAGCGTGCTCGCGAGTTGGGTTCGCAAGCCACCATCGTCAGCATGCATTGGGGAACCGAAAAAGATTCGAATACCAATTCAATGCAGACGTCAATCGCTGACGAACTCACTGCATCTGGTCTTGTTGACTTGATCGTTGGACATCATGCACATGTGGTGCAGCCAACTCATCAGGTCAATGGCGTGTGGGTGATGTACGGGTTGGGCAATGTGTTATCCAATTTGCCCACAGACGAACGTTGGCCCATCAACAGCCAAGACGCAGTAATTGCTACAACTTCGCTCACCATTTCTTCATCTGGCAAAGCGGTCTTTGAAAAACCGGCAATGCACCCAACGTGGGTCGACAAGGATCACGGCTGGGTTATTCGCGACGTGCAAAAGAGTTTGCAATCAACAACTACTTCTCAAGGTCTTGCACGAGAACTTGAGTTATCACTGGGGAGGACAACTCAAGTTCTCGGCGATTACATCACCAAATAACTGCTACTTGTGTGATCCGCTGAACTCTGGGTACGCGAGTACACCCATCTCTGGCATATCCAGACCAGCAATTTCGTCGGCCTCGGCCGAGCGAATGCCACCCTTGGTGAATTTGTTTTGCAGTTTGAAAAACGCGTACGACAATCCACCGTTGACGACGATCAAGACAACACAACCAAGTGCCTGCGCACCCATTTGTCCCCAATCTCCTTTGATGATGCCCTTGACACCTTCACTTGCCGATCCATTCCATCCTGCGCCATAACTGCCATTGGCAAAGATGCCCACAGTCAGCACGCCGAAGATGCCACCAACGCCGTGTACCGAGATTGCACCAACTGGGTCGTCGATACCACATCGTTCAAAGAAGAACACCGATTCGATCACGAGCACTGCTGCAAGTATTCCAATCACTGCTGCAGCCCAAGGCGCAACAAATGCGCATGGAGCAGTTATTGCTACGAGCCCCGCAAGCATGCCGTTAATCATCATGCCTGGGTCTGGCTTGCCGGTCTTGCGAGTGATGTACAACATCGCAGTGATCGAACCAAACGCACCAGCAATTGCGGTGTTGACTGCAGCAACAGCAAACTGCACATCGGTTGCCGCAAATGTGCTGGCCGCATTAAATCCAAACCATCCGAACAACAAAATGAATGTTCCGAGCATTGCCATTGGCACGTGATGACCGGCGATCGTACGTGGCTTGCCGTCCGCACCAAACTTTCCAATGCGTGGGCCCAACACAATTGCTCCTGTAAATGCTGCCACTCCACCCACAGTGTGAACTACACCTGAGCCCGCAAAGTCGACGTACCCAGCACCCAATGACATTGAGCTCCATGTTTTTGCCAACCAGCCACCACCCCAAGTCCATGCCGCAAACAGTGGGTAATAAATGGTGCCGCAGAAAAAGCCCCAGCCCACAAAGCTTCCCCACTTCCAACGCTCAGCCATCGAGCCGGTCGGAATTGTTGCAGTGGTGTCCATGAACGCAACCATGTATAAAAAGAATCCAACCACTGCTGGAGTTACTGCGCTACCGGTGAGAGCCCATCCACCCTTCCATAAAAAGACCCAGTCGCCACTACCAAGCAGTGCCGATCCAACAGGAGCGTCCATGCCAAACGCGGAATAAGAAAACCCACCGAATGAAAATGCGAACCCCACTAAATAAAAACCAATGAAACCGAGACCAAAAATAGCGAAGTTGGTGCTCACCACATGGGCGGCATTTTTTGCTTGAGTCATTCCCGTTTCAACAAGCGCAAAACCTGCCTGCATGAAAATGACGAGCGCTGCTCCAATCACAATCCACATCAAACTCACCTGTTGACCCAGCACAGTGACCGGATCGGGTGTTTCGAGTAAAAACTTCATACTTCTCTCCATTCGGTAGGGGCAACAGGTGCGTTGCCACAGAAATACAGACGCGTTCAGAGGCGCCATTGCAGCCGAACGTCAAAGAGATTACGAGAACAATATTTCGACTGTGTCTACAAATTGTTTCGGGAGCGTTATTGTTTGTGAACGCCCATGGCTACTCAACGCAAGCAAACGAAACATGCAGTTAACAAACTTGAGTTGCCGCCGCTCGTTGCCGAGCGCATCACGTGCCCGCTCAGCAAATGGCAAGGAGAAATTGGGCGGTGCCACTGGTGCAATGAAATCATTACGGGTAAGCGACGCACCACCTGGTGCTCAGACAAGTGTGGTCGCGCCTGGCAACGCGAACACATCTGGAGATTTGCTCGATCGTCTGCGAAACGCCGAGCCAAATACCACTGCATCCGTGTTGGCTGCACCGCAGCGCGGCGCGACTGTGAGGTCAATCACATCGAACCCCGTGATGGCCAGGGATACGGACCAGGATGCCATCACCACTTGCAGCCCGACAGCACTGGCCGGGGTGGTCTTGAGGTGCTGTGTCATGCTCACCATGCCGAGATCACTGCGGCTCAAGCAACTGCACGTGCCACCACAAGAGCAAATGCGCGCCTTGAGGCTCAAGCCATAACCGAAACTACGATCTGACTCATGGCTTTTCGAGACGGTGACGGATGGGTGATGTGCTCATGCGGTCATAAACATTGGGGACTCCATGGAGCTGCAGGTCTGTTGCTCATTCGTCTCGACATGTCTGAGCCGCACGTGTTATTACAACTGCGTGCTGCTTGGACACACGGTGGTGGAACGTGGGCTCTGCCAGGAGGCGCACTCGATAGTCATGAAGATTCAGTAACTGCCGCTGGCCGCGAAGCCGCAGAAGAAGCAGGCATTAATAGCGACGACTATTTGGTTCGCGATGTATATAGCGACGACCATGGCCCGTGGCGATACGACACCGTGATTGCACACACCAACGGCGACGCGGGAGCATTTGCCGCCAATGCCGAATCGGAAGATCTGCAATGGGTGACGCTCGACAAAGTGGAGACCTTTTCGCTGCACGCCGGCTTGGCCGGAGCATGGCCACAATTACACAAGCGGGTTGTGGCAACTCTCAACTAACAGGAATCGTAAGTGTTGTAATAGTCGCAGATTAGGCTGTTGTCATGACACTTGAAGCAACAAAGACACAGGCATACCTCGACGACCGCGCCCACGTATTCCATTCGTGGTCAGCACAAGGCACTCTCAATCCAGTTGAAATTACTGGTGGCCTCGGCAGTTACTTCTGGGATTCGACTGGCAAAAAGTACCTCGACTTTTCAAGCCAACTCGTCAACCTCAACATTGGTCACCAACATCCAAAACTTGTTGCAGCAATTCAAGAACAAGCCGGCAAGTTGTGCACGGTTGCCCCCCCATTTGCTAACGAGTCACGTTCTGAAGCAGCACGCTTAATCACCGAACTCGCACCAGGCGATCTCAACATGGTGTTCTTTACTAACGGTGGTGCAGAGGCAGCAGAAAATGCTGTGCGCATGAGCAAACTTCACACTGGTCGTCACAAAATTTTGACAATGTATCGTTCGTACCACGGATCAACATCTGGAGCCATCGCGCTTACTGGCGACCCACGCCGTTGGCCAAACGAGACAGGTGCATCGGGTGCAGTCAAGTTTTGGGGCCCATACCCGTACCGTTCTGCATTTCACTCTTCGAGCGATGAGCAAGAGTGTCAACGTGCATTGCAACACTTAGAAGAAGTCTTGATGGTGGAAGGGCCACATACCGTGGCGATGATTGGACTTGAGTCAGTTATCGGTACGAATGGAATTTTGGTTCCACCTGCTGGTTATCTCAAAGGTGTTCGTGAACTGTGCGATCGCTATGGCATCGTGATGATGTGCGACGAAGTGATGGCCGGTTTTGGTCGTTGTGGTGAATGGTTTGCAGTGGATCACTGGAGTGTTACGCCAGACCTGATTTGTTTTGCCAAAGGCGTGAACTCTGGCTACATTCCGCTCGGTGGTGTAATCATCAGCCAAAAGATTGCCGATTCGTTCAAAGATCGGGTTTACCCAGGCGGACTCACCTACAGCGGTCACCCACTAGCGTGTGCTGCTGCTGTTGCATCGATCAATATCTTCAAAGAAGAAAAGATTGTCGAGAATGCTCGCATGCTTGGTACTGATGTCATCGGCCCAGAACTCGAAAAACTCAAGGCCAAGCATCCGTCGGTTGGCGATGTTCGCGGACTTGGCGTATTTTGGGCAATTGAACTTGTACGTAACCGCGAAACACGCAAGCCGCTTGTTCCGTTTAATGCCGCAGGTGCAGATGCCAAACCAATGGCCGACTTTGCAGCCGAGTGCAAAAAACTTGGACTTTGGCCATTCGTGCATTTCAATCGCACGCATGTTGTGCCGCCATGCAATGCAACACCAGACGAAGTGCGCGAGGGCATTGCAATTATTGATCAGGCGCTCACAATCGCCGACTCGTATTACGAGAGCTAGTTAATAGTTATTAACTAGTCACAACTTTGCAGTAATACGCACGCTGCCAACAGGCTTGCCGTGTCCATAGATTGTCGAGTCAAAGGCTTTTGGGTCGACGCGCGATGTGTCGATACCAAGCGCTTCTAACGCTGCCTTCATCATTGGCGGACGCGCACGATTTGCTCCGTCTGCAATCTTGAGCGCAACTGCTCGCCCATCGGGCATTGCAATTGCAAACACTCCTTCTGCGCCATCTTTGCCAAGTAAGCCAGGTATGCCCTGTATCAACAGCGTGACGTCACGTGTTGGGCCACCCACCATCTCTGGATGACTCCGCATCGCATGCGCTATTTTGCCTGGAGCACTTGTCGGGTCCGACATCACCACGGTGCGAAAAACGCGCGCAAGACCCGTGAGTGACATGGCGTGTGCTGGCGCACCGCAACCGTCGATGCCAATGAATGCCGCTTCTTCGCCGCTCAACTCTGGCACCATTTGCGTAATGCGCTGCTGCAGCGGGTGCGACTCGCTCAAATAACTCTCGTCATGTGACCAGCCGTTATGTACACACGTGGCAAGCATTCCCGAGTGCTTACCCGAACAGTTCATTTGCAACTTTGTCTTCACTCCGCCACCGCGCAACACTTCTGCCGCAGCATCATCATCGAGCGGATAGTCCTTGGTGTTACCCAGATCATCTTCGGTTAAACCGGCCGTGGCCAAGATTTCACGTGCGGCAGCAAGATGCATCGGCGACCCGTCGTGGCTTGCACATACAAGCGCCAACAAGCGTGGAGGCAAGTCGAGTCCGCTTGCCACCATTGCTGTTGCCTGAATCGGTTTAGTAGACGACCGCGGGTACACGATTGTCGTTGGGTCGCCAAGAGCAAACTCAATCGACCCGTCTCGCGCTAAACCAACCACTGCCCCATAGTGCAGCGACTCGTCATGTCCATTTCGAGTGGTGACACCCAGCTGCACAAATGCCTGATCGAGCGGAGAATGCTGGCTCATACTTCGAGCGCATCCATCAGCATCGACATAAACACATCATGTCTCGCGCTTGTTACTACGAGCGCATTCGGGGTCTGATGCAATACACCAAGCGTGTCCATCACCACCATGCCTTCGGTTGCTGGAGATTGAGTTTCGACAACAAGGTGCATCTCGCGCACTTCATCAGCCACGCTCGAGTTGATGGCGTATGCGATGGCAATCGGATCCGGCAAGTCAAATCCAGCAAGATGCGTTTCGTTTGCGCAAAACTTTTCAAGCACTCGTTGAATGTCAATGGTAAATGTTGCAAATGGCGTGTCCATTGCTCGCAACATTGCCGACTCGGCTTGTGTGATCACGGCAAACTTACGCGAGATGTCCCAACCAACAAATTCAAGGTTCATTCCAGATTGCAACACCACATCTACGGCTTCTGGGTCGACCCACATATTGAATTCTGCAACGGGCGTGACATTGCCAATGTGGTCGGCAACTGCGCCCATCACCACACAACGTTTGATCTTGGTTGCAATGCTCGGATCTTTTTTAAGCGCAAGCGCAATGTTTGTCAGCGGTCCAAGTGTCACCAGTTCAAGCACTCCATCAAACTCATGCGCCGACTTGATTAATTCGTCAACTGCGTCACCAACATTTGGCTGTCTTCCCTTGAGATCGAGTCCAATATCCCCCATGCCATCAATGCCATGCACAAACTGAGCCGTGCGTAGCTCACGCACAAGCGGCTTAGCTGCACCAACGTAAATAGGCGCGCTTGATCCGCACAATTCTCTTGTGTACAAAGCGTTTTGGACACCCATCTCAAGCGGCACATTGCCGGCGACTACACCAATTCCGACCACATCTATGTCTCCGTGACGCAGTGCAATGATCAGAGCAACTGCATCATCACTTGCAGTATCTGTGTCGATAAAAAACTTTCTCTTCATAGATCAACCGTAACATTTGGCGCCGCCACACTACGATCGCAAGCATGCGCTTAAAGCCACGCATCAATAAGATTTATAAAGCGATAATAGCTGTAGCAATTGCCGCAATGGCCACGCTGCTCCTTCCTACGCACGGTCTGATCGCAGACGACGAGTCTCCTGTGCTCTATGTTTTTCCATTCTCTAAAGTTGCTGTTGACTACCCGACCGACCATCTGCACTACCCGGCCGTTGACGTAGAGGGTTGTTACGCCCATGTGCTCGCGCCAACTGCCGGCACGATTATCCAAACGCGCACGATCGACAAATGGGTGAAAGAACTTGATACTCCTGGCACCCGTGGTGGAAAAACAATCACTCTTGTCGGGGACGACAACGTGCGATATTTCTTTGCGCACCTCGGCAGAGTAAAAGTTGCGATTGGCCAACGTGTCAGCGCCGGCGATTGGATCGGCGTGATGGGTTCATCGGGTAATGCCCGCGTCACCAGATGCCACACGCACATAGGAATGTCACGTGTGTGTCCTGTGGTCGAGGCATATTTATTACAAGGCGAGATTTGGCCACAAAAATATTTGAAGGCGTGGCGTGCAGGGCAACAACTCTCCCCAACTAAGGAAATAAAGAATTTAATGAAACAAGATCCGCTTGGTTGTACTCGCTCACGCGCGGACACTCAAGCAGCATTTGCCCGAACTTCGGGCTAGAGCAAGTTTTAGATCAATCCAAGCTGTCCCACAGCATCACGCTCTTCGATAAGTTCGGCAACCGAGGCATCAATCCGTGCACGGCTAAACGCGTCAATCTCGAGGCCTTGCACAATTTTGTACTCACCGTTTTCGCAAACGCAAGGGAAAGATGACATGACACCTTGCGGTACGCCGTAGCTACCGTCGGATGGCACCGACATAGAAACCCAGTCGCCAGCCGGCGTACCCAACACCCATGAACGAATATGGTCTACTGCTGCATTCGCTGCACTCGCTGCCGATGAAGATCCACGAGCCTTGATCACTGCAGCACCACGCTTTGCGACAGTTGGAATATACGTTTCTTCAACCCATGCCTGATCATTGACGAGTTGTGCAGCATTCTTGCCGTCAACTTCGCAATGAAATAGGTCTGGATACTGTGTCGTCGAATGATTACCCCATATGGTCATCTTTTTAATCGATGAAACTGGACGCCCAACGCGTTGCGCCAGTTGGCTGATCGCACGATTGTGGTCGAGGCGGGTCATGGCAGTGAACTGACGTGGGTCAATGTTCTTGGCGTTATGCATAGCAATCGCTGCATTGGTGTTGGCTGGGTTACCCACGACCAACACCTTGATGTTCTTTTTGGCATTGGCGCTAATGGCCGCACCTTGCGGCTTAAAGATGCCACCGTTAGCCGATAGCAAATCACTGCGCTCCATACCTTCTTTGCGCGGCATCGCACCAACGAGCAGCGCAATATCGGTGTCACCGAAAGCGATATTTGGGTCGTCGGTCATTACTACGTCGACAAGATTTGGAAACGCACAGTCATCCAACTCCATTTTCACTCCGCCAAGCGCACCAAGTGCTGGAGTTACTTCAAGCAATTGCAAAATTACTGGAGTATCAGCACCAAGCATTGCACCAGATGCAATGCGAAACAGCAGGCTGTATCCAATTTGTCCGGCCGCTCCGGTGACAGTTACTCGTACTGGTGATGTTGCTGAAGAAGTCATGACTGAAACACTACTTTCCTATTGCTTGCATGATGAGGTCGGCATACACAGCCTGACCTTCTGGGTTGAGGTGAATTTTGTCTCCGTACAAATATTCTGGATGCGCTTCGGCGATTGTGTACCAGTCAAGGATCTTGACGTTGCCGTATTGATCAGGCATTGCTCGCAGCAACACATTGTTTGGGTCTTGCCATTTTTTGCTTGGCACATGATTTGTCACGAACACAACGGTGTCTACATCGGCCAAAGGAACCATAATTTCGTCCAAAGTTTTTTGATCAACATAGTTATTTGTTCCGAGGTGAATAATCACAATCTCGCCAAGCCGGTTTACCGACTTGAGGTAGTTGCAGATCTCGAGTGCCTGACGAAACGGTCTGCTCTTGAGTGCGTCAACAGTGATTCCACGCTTTGTAAGAACGTTGGCGGCACCCAGCATCACCGAGTCGCCAATGGCAATGATCTCGATGACCTGACCATCCAGTGTGGTTGTTTGCGGTGCAATCACCGCTGTGTCATTACTTGCAATCGTTGTCATGGTTGACGCCACAATGGTGGTACTTGACATCACATTGACAACACCGCTCTCCCCATCGGCGAGACTCTGGCCAATGTCGTCCAACTTGACATGCGCAGTTGCGAGGCTCACCAGAGCAAAAATCGGCACGACTGCAGCAACGACGCCAATGGCAATAATGCTTTGTCGTTTTTCTCTATCCGAATCAAGCCGTGAATGGCGAAACTTGTCCCACGCTTCACGAAGGCCTCCAGAGCGCACCGGCATCTCAATAAATCGATACGAAACTTCGGTAACGACAAGTGCAAGTGCAAACAGCAAAACAAACTCGACGACATTGAGGCCTCTGCCAGCAAATTGTCGATAAAACTGAAAGATCGGCCAATGAAACAAGTACAGGCCGTACGACCGCTGGCCGATATACACCAATACAGGGTTGCCAAGGACTCGTGTTGCCAACAATGTGTGCGGGTGCACAGCAGCAGCGATAATTGCGATACTCGCAAGTCCGACGAGAAGAAAACCGCCCTGGAATAACGGCGCGTAGCCACTTGTGCCACCGTCGACGCCACCTTCAACAACATCGTGGAAACTCCACAACATTGCGCCAAGCCCAAGTACGCCCACCCATCCAACGACAGACACAATATGACGATCTGACGTTGGGTGATCGCTATGAAACATTGAGGGCTTCCACCAAAAAGCAAGTGCCGAGCCAATCAGCAAACCACCCGAGCGTCCAAGCGTTCCCAAAAATAAAAAATCAACTTTCGAAACAGCGTGTCCGAAGAGTGCAATGTAATGATCCGGGGTTTCGAGTACCGATCCATTTGCACCAGGCTCAAACGATTTCGCAACATAGATAGATACCGCAATGGATGCGGCAAAAAACAGAGTTCCCAACAGCAATGGTCTGCGGCCAAATACCTTAAGCACAACAGCGATCAATACCGGCCACACCAAATAAAACTGTTCTTCAACCGCAAGCGACCACAAGTGTCGAAGCGGCACAAAACCAAATGCGCTGAAATATGAGGTGCCAACCCAGATCTGAAACCAGTTGAAACCATACACAAATGCGGCCACCACATCTCCGCGCAGGTTTCCAAGCGTGTCGCGCTCGAACAATGCGCAATACGTGGTGACACCAATCAGAAGAGTCCATAATGCAGGCAACAACCTTCGCGCGCGACGCATCCAAAAATCTCTGAAATTGATCTTTCCATTTTCCTGCGATTCATTAATCAGCAGCATCGTGATCAAATAACCGCTGATGACAAAAAACACTTCGACGCCAAGGAAGCCGCCACTCACCCAACTCTTATTAGCGTGATATAAAATCACAGCGATTACCGCAACCGCACGCAGACCGTCAAGGCCTGGCAGATACCTCAGTGATTGTTCGCGATTCATTTACTAAGAGCGTATTGTCCGAACGATCTCCGCCATGAGTATTCCGGCTTCGGTTGGATTCAAACCAATCTGAACACCAGCCGCGCGCAATGCATCCATCTTTCCCTGTGCCGTGCCCTTGCCACCAGACACGATGGCGCCAGCATGGCCCATCTTTTTGCCAGCAGGCGCAGTAACACCTGCGATGTATGCGCTCATCGGCTTGGTCACATGATTGGTGATGAACTCTGCAGCCTCTTCTTCGGCTGAACCGCCGATCTCGCCAATCATGATGATTGCGTGTGTTTCTGGGTCTGCCTGAAACTGTGCGAGGCAGTCGACAAACGAAGTGCCTGGCACTGGGTCGCCGCCAATACCGACACACGTGCTGACGCCAATTCCCTGCTGCTTCAACTCGTAGAGCGCTTGATACGTGAGAGTTCCAGATCGAGAAACAATTCCTACGTTTGGTCCGCTTGCACTTGGCAGTTGCGCAATTTCTCCAGCAGTAATTCCGATATTACATTTACCCGGGCTAATAATGCCTGGGCAGTTTGGGCCGAGCAATCGCGTGGCGGGATAATCACGTTGCAACGTGGCAAACACGCGAGCTTCGTCTTGTGCCGGCACACCCTCGGTGATGCACACAACAAAACCAATTCCTGCGCGGGCTGCTTCAAGAATCGCTGCTGGTGCCGCTTTTGGCGGCACTGCAATGAACGATGCGTTTGCTCCTGTAGCCGCAACAGCATCGGCGACCGAATCAAACACAGGAATTCCCTCTACGTCTTGTCCGGCTTTTCCTGGCGTGACACCACCGACTACTTGCGTGCCGTACGCCTTGTTGCGCAGGCCATGAAAACGCCCTTGGCCACCCGTCAATCCCTGCACAATCACCTTCGTGTTTTGGTCTACAAAAATTGCCATGCTTCCTTCTCCTACTTGGCCATCTCGACAGCGGCGCGTGCGGCTTCAAGCATGGTTGGTCGACTGGTGAGTTGTGATTCGGGAATTCCCGCATCAGCAAGGATCTTTCGACCTTCGTCGGCATTAGTGCCGTCTAGACGAATAACAATTGGGGCTCGTAGGGCAACTCGCTTCACTGCTTCAACGATTCCCTTGGCAACTTCTTCACCACGAGTGATGCCACCAAAAATGTTGATCAAAATACTTTTGACTTTGGGGTCTGAGTTGATCACTTCAAGCGCTGCCGTCATCAACTCGGCATTTGCGCCACCACCGATGTCAAGGAAGTTTGCGGCCGATCCGCCAACCTGATTGACAACATCGAGTGTGCTCATCGCTAGGCCTGCACCGTTGGCGATGATGCCGACTGTGCCGTCGAGCCCGATGTATTGCAGATTCTTTTCGCGTGCAAGTTGCTCGCGTGCATCCAACTCTTCGGTCGCGGCATATTCGGCCCACTCTGGATGCCTAAACGATGCATTGACATCGAGCGATACTTTGGCATCGAGTGCATGAATTTCGCCGGTTGGTTTCAAAATGAGTGGATTGATCTCTGCCAAGTCACAGTCGCCTTGGGTGAAACAGTTGTACAACTTGACGAGCATGTCGGCCACGCCGTCCAGTGCTTTGGCAGGAATCTTGGCATCAACACACGCACGATGCGCAGTTGCTAGCGACAACCCATCAATTGGGTTGATGTGCAACTTGACAATTGCAGTTGGATCTTTTGCGGCAACATCTTCAATCTCGACACCGCCTTGAGCACTCAACATCAATAAGTGCTGCTTTGCTGCGCGATCGAGCGTGAACGACGCGTAATACTCTTCGGCAATGTCTGATGCGTGTTCTACCCACACGCGCTTCACAACATGGCCCTTGATGTCCATGCCCAAAATATTTTTGGCGTGCAAGCGCACTTCGGCTTCGTCATTGGCCAATTTGATTCCGCCCGCTTTGCCGCGTCCACCAACTTGTACTTGTGCTTTTACAACAACTGGGTACTTCGCAGTCAAGGCAACCGCTACGGCTTCATCGACAGTTGTTGCCACTCCACCCGCAGATACCGGGATGTTGTACTTGGCAAAATACTGTTTGCCCTGATATTCAAAAAGATCCATTGCTCAGCTTTCAATTATTGTTTGGGCGATAATTCTTCGGCGTTTAGTGTTCTCGAGCATCGAGCGCTTGCTCAAGCCATGTTGCAATTTCTTTGAGCGAAGTTCCTGGCCCAAATATTTCTCCAACACCCTGACTGCGCAACTCACTCGCGTCGGCGTCGGGAATTACTCCTCCACCAAAAACGAGCACGTCTCCAAGGTCGCGTGCACGCAGTTCTTCCATCACTCGTGGAAACAATGTCAGATGAGCCCCTGACAACAACGACAAGCCAACAGCATCCACATCTTCTTGCAATGCGGTTTCGGCAATCTGCTCAGGCAACTGGTGCAGGCCCGTGTAAATCACTTCAAAGCCGTGATCACGAAGGGCGCGCGTGATCGTCTTGGCGCCACGATCATGGCCATCCAGGCCTGGTTTGGCCACAACAACTCGGTAAGGACGTTTCACGACTACAGAACCTTACGCCCTTGACAGTGACCTATTCCAACCCGCAAAACGGCTGATACCACTTGCCAATCGGCCACACTAGAAGCATGGAAATTCGCCTGCGCTCCCCACTCGCTCGTGCGGTTTTGCCAATTGCAGGAGGGCTCCTCTTTTTTGCTGTTCTCTTTGGGGTCACGTGGTTGATGGCCACATTTGCCACAAACCGCAGCGAACGGCAGGTGGTTCTGGGCAACCGCACATTTGTGGTGGGTCAGGCGATCGACGTCGCCGAATCGATCGCCAAAAATGGCCCAATTCTGTATCCAGATTTGCGTGACGTCAACGGCAAACGATCAATCGTCATCGAGCACAACGGAACCGACCCTCTCAAGGGCTGGCAGGTGTACTACGCATACCCCGCCGACAAAAGTTCTGAATGCTTAGTCGCACAAGTTAAACAATCACACGCCTTCACCGACTGCGACGGCCGAACCCTGCAGGTTGATCAATTACAAAAACCAAGTGATGTGACACCGATCGTCGAAGGTCAGACCACTCTGCTCATTGACTTGCACGGTTAAAAACGCAAGCACAAGTTTTTGTTAGTTTGATTTTTTGAGCGGAGCCCACGCCAGCGAGAGGTGCTTGGTTCCCACTAATCGAAAACGAATTGTCGCCTCCGCTTTTTCGCCTGAGCCACGAATCTCGATAATCACGCCTTCGCCAAATGTTGGGTGCTCGATGTCATCACCAATTCGAAACCCATGATTGGCATCTTGTTGCTGAGCGATTGATACAGGCGCGACATTGGTGTTGTTGCGATTGAGGCGTTGCTGCGGCGCATAGCCGCGATCGGCGTGCGAACGGAAGCTGTACCGCTCAGAGTCCGCGCCGGAGTCGACACTGCCTTCACGCTGAATCAACTCGTCAGGAATCTCGCTCAAAAATCTGGATGGTGGGTTGTACTGAGTCGACCCATACAGACTTCTGCTCCATGCATGACTGAGCACAAGTTGTTCTTTCGCGCGCGTGATGCCTACATACGCAAGTCGCCGTTCTTCTTCCAATTCAACAGGGTCGTTGAGCGCTCGGTTGTGCGGGAAAATTCCTTCTTCCACACCGACGATGAAAACAACTGGAAACTCAAGACCTTTGGCGGAGTGCAACGTCATCAGCGTGACGTGATTATCCGAATCCAATTGGTCGGTGTCGGCAACGAGCGCAACCTGCTCCAGAAATTCGTCAACTTGAGTAAATTCGGCAGCAACACCTATCAATTCGTTGATGTTCTCTTCACGCCCAGCAGACTCCACAGTATTTTCGGCCTTCAATTCACTCATGTATCCGCCAGCATTCAGCGCGTGACGCAACACCGCGCTTGGGCCTTCAGATAAAAGCGCCTGGCACTCATCGATTAGTTGATTAAATGCAGTAATTCCGCGCAGAGCAGCAGCGCCCACACCAGCATCGGCCGCCTTACGCAGTGCGAGAGCAAAAGAGATGCCGCACTCGTTGGCATACACATCAAGTTTGCCAATGGTCGTGTCGCCGATGCCGCGTTTTGGCACGTTCAAAATTCTCTTGAGGCTCACTTCGTCAAGCGTGTTGTACGACAATCGCAAATACGCAAGTGCGTCTTTAACTTCGCGACGATCATAAAACTTGGTGCCGCCAATCACTTTGTAGGTCACGCCGCGATGGATGAGTGACTCTTCCAGCACACGGCTCTGCGCGTTGGTGCGGTAGAAAATCGCAAAGTCACTCCACGGTCGATGCTCAGAGTCGTGCACTTCTTTGAGTCGGTTGACAACCCAGTTGGCCTCGCCAAACTCGTCGTCGGCAAAATAGCGAATAACTTTTTCGCCCTTGCCCAAGTCGGTCCACAAATCTTTGGGCTTGCGATCAACATTGTTCGTGATGACGGCGTTTGCAGCATCCAAAATCGTTTGCGTGCTGCGATAGTTTTGCGCCAACACCACAGTTGTTACTTCGGGAAACGCATTTTCAAATTGCATGATGTTGCGAAAGTCGGCTCCGCGAAAGCGATACACACTCTGGTCGGTGTCGCCCACCACACACACGTTGTGGTGCAGTGCGCCCAGCAACAGCACGATCTCGTTTTGCGCCATGTTGGTGTCTTGATATTCATCAATCAAAATATGCTTAAAACGCTCTTGGTATGTGCGCAATACGTCGGGGTGCTGGCGAAATAGCCGAACCGTGTTGGTCAACAAGTCATCAAAGTCCATCGCGCCAGCGCGCTCTAAACGCTTTTGATATTCGCGATACACATCGACATACTTTGCATCGATTGAGTTATCAACCAACGAAGCTGCATCGTGCGGGATCACCAACTCGTTTTTCCACAGGCTGATGCGTGCTTGCACGCCGCGAGGTGTAAAACGCTTGGGGTCGAGGCCCAGGTCGCGAATGCAATACCCCACCAAGCGCGTTGAGTCGCTTTGATCATAAATCGAAAATGTTTTTGGATAGCCAATGTGCTCGGCTTGCGCACGCAAAATACGCACACACGCAGCATGGAATGTGCTTACCCACATCTGTCTAGCCACTGGCCCAACAATTGCCGCCACTCGCTCGCGCATTTCTTGCGACGCCTTGTTCGTAAACGTGATTGCCAAGATGTGCATCGGGTGCGTGCCCGTTGCAATGAGATGCCCAATGCGTTGTGTGAGTACGCGAGTTTTGCCAGAGCCAGCGCCGGCTACAACAAGTAATGGTCCGCTTGGGTGCAGCACGGCATCGCGCTGATCGGGGTTAAGCCCGTCCAGATCGATGGAATGTGGGGGTTGAGAGTTGGTCACTAATTACGAGCGTTGCACAATACGCACCGGCAACTTGCGCGGGCCACGTACTTGGCCAAGGCTCCACGTCACTGCATCGGCGTTTGCTAGGTCAAACTTAGGAAATCGCGCAATAAACACTTCAACGGCTACTCGCAACTCGAGTCGCGCCAAGTTTGATCCAAGACAGCGATGAATGCCGAGCCCGAAAGCGAGATGGCGATTTTCTTCGCGATCAATCACCACTTCGTCGGCGCGATCAAATACTTGTGGGTCACGATTGGCTGCAGGAAACGGCAACAACACAGAGTCACCGCGCTTGACAGGGCAACCACCGATCGTGGCGTCATTGCTCACAATGCGCGCCATCGTTACTGGTGCATACGCACGCAACAATTCTTCGATTGCAGTTGGAAGAAGTTCTGGCTCATTGACCATGCGTGCCAAATCGGATGGATACTGCGCGAGGTGCCAAATAGATGAACCAATTGCACTCCACGTTGTATCGATGCCTGCGACCATCAACAAGATAATGGTGCCCACAACGTGTGCTGGCGACAACGGCTGATCATAAATTTTTGCGTTGAGCAAAAATCCAATGAGATCATCTTTTGGATTCTCAATGTGATCTTGCACGTGCTTTGACAAATACGCATCAAGTTTTTCAAACCCTTCACGTCGCTCGCCAAATGGTGCGCCAACGCCCTCGAGCACCAAGTGCACGGTGTCGCGGAAGTAGTCGCTGTCTTCAACTGGCAACCCAAGCATGCGGGCAATCACGTACACCGGAATATTTTGTGCGTACTGAGTTGCGGCATCGACAGTCAGGACATCACCCATGTTGTCAATCAACTCGTTGCAAAGACGTCGAATCTCTGGCTCCCATTCGTTGATCACTTGTGGGCTGAATGCAGGCAACAACAAGCGTCTTGCATCGGCATGAAACGGTGGATCAGAAGTGATCGGTGGTGCTCCGCCTATGGGCGCGTTAGAAACCCATTCATCCATCGGCGGCTTATTGGACAGCACTGCGCCTTCAGAGGAAAAATGGTCGGTGTCGCGCGCAATTGCGGAAACATCGGCATGAGTTACTGGCAACCACGCGCCGCCATAACGTTCGGTGTGTGCAACTGGGCAGGTTTCGCGCAACTCGTCCCAAATCTCATGAGCATTGGCGTTGTATGCGGGGTCGGCATGATCAAAATCTGTCGTCCAACTTGTTGCAGGTTTCACTTGATACATGCCACAACTTTACTTGGGGGTGCGCCATACTTTCGTGTCGTGGCTTCGTTATTTATCTTGCTCCCCCCTTCCGAAGGCAAGGCTGAAGGAGGGGTAACAAGTAAGCCTTGGCGCGAATCTTCGGGCGCATGCGGAAAACATTTAACCACTCAAAGAAAAGCACTTGTCGATCGGCTTCACGCGCTCAAAGGTGGTGACGCAACATTGCTCGGAGTAAAGGGCAAACACCTCGACCGAGCACGCCAAGCCAACTCGTGCCTGCGTGGTTCGCCATCACTCCCAGCATTTCAGCGCTACACAGGCGTTGTTTGGGATCACCTCGATATTGCAACTCTCACTAGAGCGCAACGTGATCGTGCCCTCAGCAGCATCATCGTTATTTCTGGCCTCTTAGGTGCAGTTGGCGCCGATGAACCTGTGCCCGACTATCGCCTCAAGATGGGGGCCAGACTTGCACCTATCGGACTGCTTTCGCGCTGGTGGCACGATGACCTCTCGGCCATACTCAACAAAAAATTCAAAGGGTCTGTGGTCATTGACTTACTCCCCCAAGAGCATCGGGCCGCATTTACTCTCGACACCAACATTGTGGCCAAACATATTGTGGTCGCGATTAATGAAAAATCGGGCAAGGCCGGCGGTCACGACGCTAAAGCTGCCAAGGGCAAGCTCGCTCGCCACCTCGTGCAAACCTGCACGTCGAGTTCTCAGGTAGCAAAATCGCTACAGAGTTTTCGCGATCCGCGCTTTGTTGTTACGAGTGATTTGGCTTGAGTTTTTGCTGTAAAAACTCAAGTACACGCAGCACACCAGATTGTCTTACCTGCTCGGTGAGCACCGAATGATCGCTCTTTGACGAAGACTCAAACTCGACTGCAATAAACGCATCACCAAGTAATTTTTGCAACGATGCGAACCTCGTGCCAACAAGTTTGTCGCCGGTGAAGCGCAAACCAAGTACTTGACACCCTGCTTCTGCGCGTTGCTTAATAATAATTTCGTCGTCCAGGCTGAGACCCAAGTCGGCACTTCGCGCTGCGCCCATCGCAAAAGGCATTGAAGGCTGTGACAACACTGGTGCAACCATGATGTCATCGACCATCATCCCAAGAGCGAAGCCACCGCTAAAACACATGCCAATCGCGCCAACACCAATACCACCTAGTTCGCTATGTAACTGCTTTGCCAATGCACGCAACCAATTAATTACAGGAGATTTTTGGCGCATTGCCAATGTTGTGAATTCACGTGAGATACAAATCTTGCTCATCGACTTAGCCATATATTTTCCGCTTGGCTCGCGGCCGACTTCTCCGACCAACAACGGCATCACTACCGTGAATCCTGCATCCACTACTCGCTCGGCAAATGCCAACACACTCGGCGTAATGCCTGGTATTTCGTGAACAACTACAACGCCGGGCCCAGTACCTTTGCGGTACGTGGCGTGGGTGATACCAGCAGACGTAAATGAACTGGATTCCCATCCAATTGGTGCAGTAGGAAATGTATTCATCGTGTTACCTCGGTCTCGCAACTCCAACAATTGTCGACCAAGATACAGCCGAAATCTTGACGACATCACCTGTGCGCGGAGCGTGCACATATTGGCCGTTACCCAAGTACATACCTACGTGGTGAATTGGGTAGCCCATAAAAATGAGATCTCCTGGCTGAATGGCTGCAGTTGGAATTCGGGTCAGACCAGAATATTGCGTACGTGAAGTGCGCGGAATATCGAGCCCTGCTACCCCCCACGCATACGAAGTCAAACCCGAGCAATCAAATGCACTGCCGGGTGACTGAGCACCAAAGCGATATCGAACGCCGAGTTGCGAGAGTGCAGCCTTGATTGCAACGCCTGCACGCGAGGACGGCGCAGCAACGTTTGCATATTTTGATCCAGCCCACTTTGCCGCCTGCGATTTTGCGGCATCAAGCGCAGCGGCTTCACGGCGTTGACGCTCTGATTTCAACAATGAGCCGAGTTCTCGTTCTGCTGCCGCTTGGCGCGCTTCATAATCGGACGCGAGTGCTTCCGCTGCACTTAATCGCGCTGCTGCGTAGTTGGCCAGATCGCTGGCCTTCTTTTGCTGCTTCTCGAGCTTCTTCTTTTCTTTAGTGAGGTCGTCAATTAAGCCCTGCAACGCGTCGGTGTTGCCAGCACCCGTATTAAGCGCAACCGAGGTGAGGTATTTCTTGCGCACCATGTCGCTCAAGGAATTGGTTGAACTCAAAATGCTCGACAAACCATTCGACATTCCGCCGCGCATAAATGACTTCATCGCGACTGCCTTCAAATCTTCTTGCATCGCGGCAAGCTTCTTTTCCATTTCAGCAATGTTGGCAATAGTTGCATCAATTTCTACTTGCAAGTCTTCTTGTTGGTTCACCGCTTCGGCATACGTTTCGTCAAGCGCATCAATCTGATTACCGATCTTGTCTAATTCGGCGATGATCTGATTGACGCGCTGCTGTTGGTCACCAGAAGACCCAGATGCGGGGCGTAAACCAAGTGCCTGAGCAGGCATAGCGATAACACCCACAGCCACCGAAGTGGTGAGGATGATGGCGGCCAACCGAGGCACACACCGGCGTACACGCCCAATGGCGTTACGAATCATGATCCCCCAAGTCTACCGAATTATTCAGCCCTATTCCCACTCGATTGTGCCTGGCGGCTTAGATGTCACGTCGTACACAACGCGATTAATTCCCTGTACTTCATTGATAATTCGTGATGACATTTTTTCTAATAAGTCATACGGCAGTCTTGCCCAGTCGGCAGTCATCGCATCATCACTTGTTACCGCGCGAATAATTATTGGCCGTCCATATGTTCGTTCATCGCCCATCACTCCAACCGAACGAATATCGGCGAGTACTGCAAACGCTTGCCAAATTTCGCGTTCAAGACCAGCCAAGCGCACTTCTTCGCGCACAATGAAATCGGCTTCTTGCAATATTGCAACTTTGTCCGGTGTGACTTCGCCAATGATGCGCACTCCAAGACCAGGGCCTGGAAATGGTTGACGCCACACAATCTCGTCGGGCAACCCAAGTTCGGTGCCCACCTTACGAACTTCATCTTTAAACAATGTGCGCAGTGGCTCACACAATTCCAAAGTCATGTCGTCTGGCAAGCCGCCCACATTGTGATGACTCTTGATCACGCTTGCGGTGCCATCGACACCGCCGCTCTCGATCACATCTGGATACAGCGTTCCTTGCACTAAAAACTTTGCGTCAGTGAGCCCACCCGTGTGCTCTTCGAAGATGCGCACAAAAAGTTCGCCTATGGCTTTTCGTTTTGCCTCTGGCTCGGTGACGCCCTTCAACTTTTCAAAAAATCGCGCGCCTGCGTCCACATGAATCAATTCAATTCCCATATGCCTGTGAAACGTCTCGACGACTTGCTCACTTTCGTTTTTGCGCATCAGACCGATGTCTACATAAATACAAGTCAGTTGCTTGCCAATTGCTTTATGCACCAGTGCTGCGGCAACGGCAGAGTCGACACCACCCGACAAACCACAGATCACTCGTTCATTGCCAACCAATGCACGAATCGCGGCAACTTGATCCTCGACAATTGATGACATCGTCCAGTCACGTTTTGCTCCAACAAGTCGATGCAAAAACTGCTCGATAATTGATTGACCATGCTCGGTGTGCACGACTTCCGGGTGATATTGCACTCCCCAAATTTTCTTCTCCGGGTTTTCAATTACCGCCATTGGTGCATCTGGCGTGCTTGCCGTTGCCACGAACCCACTCGGCAAAACTGACACCGCGTCGAAGTGGCTCATCCACACATTGAGTTGTGCAGGAATGATCTCGCTCAGCAGCTGCGAGGATGCCCCTGCAATTCGTTGCACAACGGTGCGGCCATATTCGCCCCTTCCGCCCCGCGATACTTTGCCTCCAAGTTGTTCGGCAATCAGCTGTGCGCCATAGCAAATTCCGAGAATAGGAATACCGAGTTCATAAATCTGTGGATCGAGCACAGGCGCGCCCTCCACATGCACGCTCGCTGGTCCACCCGACAAAATGATCGCGATTGGCTTGCGCTTGAGCACCTCTTGTGCCGAGATCTTGTGGGGCACAATCTCTGAATAGACCTGAGCCTCGCGAACTCTGCGTGCAATCAATTGTGCATATTGGGCACCGAAATCAACCACCAACACGACTTGCGGGTCGTGAGTGAGTTGGTTAGCCATAGTGACCAATGACTGTAGTTGAACAGTGGTATTTGGGCCCAAGAGGTGGAACGATGGTGACGCATGCAATTCAATCAAACATCTCGTGACGTACTCGCCACAACTCTCCCTGGCACACTTCCAGACCCATACGGCGGACAAAACGTCAGCGACTGTGTCGGCCTCTACCCAAAGCCTGGGTGCGGAAGCGAACCAGTGTTGTCTGGTGATCGCGGTGGCTCAATGCAATATGCCACTTTTGGCATCATGATCACAGCACTCATCGTCATCGGCGTGCGTATCTCGCGCAGCATTGTCAAACGAGACCGTGCACGTGACGAAGCACTGGGGCTCAACGACTAGTTTTACTGTGTGCCGACAAGCCAAAGCGTGTTGAAAAACCAAGGCGTTCTTGGAATTGTGCTCGCCCTCTTGAGCGCTTCGCTATATGGCATCACACCAATTTTTGTCTACCACGCCTTTGAATACGGGGCAGATCCATTTGGATTGATGACCTCGCGTTACATCATTGCGTGCATTGTGCTCCTGACAGTTCGTACTGTTCGATTTGGTCGAACCAATTGGCCATCACGCAAAACCTCCATTCAACTTTTCTTACTTGGTGCGATTGGTTTATATGCCAACAGCGTGTGCATGTTTAACGCACTCAAATATTTGCCAAGCGGTTTGTCAATGGTGATTTTCTTCTTCTACCCAATTGTCGTCGTGTTGTTTGGCTGGGCACTGTACAAACACAAACCACCAGCAATTATCTGGCCATGTCTTGTCACCACAATCATCGGCGTGATCTTGAGTGCGAGCGATGTTTCTGGTGGACAAATGAAAGGCCTCATCTTTATTGTTGTTGGTGCATTTGCATACGCGTTTTATTCGGTGCTTGCTGGTGCGGTCATGCCGCGTGCCGAACTCACAACAGGTTTGCTCCTCGTCTTTGCTGGCGCTGGATCTTCATTTTCCGTTGTATGGCTTCTAGACCCCGCCGGCTTACCAACCACCATGCCCTACGTTGCAGATGTGTGGCTGCCCGCTCTCGAGATTGGACTTGTGGGCACGATCGGCGCAATGGGTGTTTTCTTTGCCGGAATGAATCGCATCGGCGCAAGCAAAAGTGCAGTGATCCAAACGTGGGAAGTATTGGTCGCAGGTCTTACCGGCATGTTTTTCCTTAATCAAGATTTCACCCTTCGTCAGGTGTTGGGTGGCGTGCTGATTTTGGGTGGCGTGCTTTTGCTCACTCGCGCCGAGATCAAACGGGGCGAAAACCTTCCGCAATCTGCTCACGCCTAGACATGTCAAGGCAATCTCGTTGGCTTGTGCCACCGGCCGCCGCAACCCTTAGCCTTGTAGGTACATAGCAATTTGAGTATTTCTTGCAGGGTTGGGTGAAATCCCCTACCGGCGGTTAAAGCCCGCGAACCTCACGAGCAATCGTGGGGTTGATCTGGTGAAATTCCAGGGCCGACGGTCAGAGTCCGGATGGGAGCAAGAAGACGAAAGTTGTGTTTGCGCGTATCACGGAATGCTGTTGTGGCATTCCATTGTTGCTGCGCACGCATTGCGCTCGTCGTCCTTGCCCTGCCCTGTCTGAGGTGCCTGAAGCGCAACGACGAAAGAGACGCCTGCAATGACCACAGATGACGAACGCATGATGCGACTAGCAGTAGACACTGCCGTCGATGCACGCTTGCGTAGTCGTCCGAACCCTTGGGTTGGAGCAGTCGTTGTTGCAACCGATGGCCAAGTTTTTTGTGGCGCAACAATGCAAGCCGGTGAAGCACACGCCGAAGTTGTGGCACTCAATGCAGCAGGCCACAACGCTCATGGCGCCACGCTGTACACCACGCTCGAACCGTGCAGTCACACCGGAAAAACTGGCCCATGCACACAAGCAATTATCTTGGCAAAAATCTCTCGTGTAGTTGTGGGCATCATTGACCCCGACAAACAAGTCGCAGGTAACGGCATCAAGCAGTTGCGAGATGCGGGTATCACTGTCGATAGTGGTGTGGAGCAAACACTCGTCGCACAACAACTTGCGCCATATTTACATCACCGTCGCACCGGCAGGCCGTATGTCATCTTGAAGATGGCCATGACGCTCGACGGCCGCGTTGCGATGCCCGACAA
>Ga0194051_1000328_pt1 | contig 27515 bp, 22 predicted proteins | sample SepL2320m_MetaG_FD_161275 | JGI IMG/M metagenome (GOLD analysis project Ga0194051, IMG submission 161275) | Anoxic zone freshwater microbial communities from boreal shield lake in IISD Experimental Lakes Area, Ontario, Canada - Sep2016-L239-20m | ecosystem: Environmental > Aquatic > Freshwater >... | reverse complement strand
GTGTGGTGCCGGGGTGCGGTGTCCTCTACAGCCTCGAGATCGATCACGTCATCTCGAGGGCAGAAGGCGGACTGACCGACCTCCCCAACTTGGCGCTGCTCTGTCACCACCATCACCATCTGAAGACCTACGACGGATGGGTACTCCAACGCAACGGACCGAGCGACCAAGACCCGAGGTGGTCCTTCAGACCCCAACCCGAGTTCGGACAAGAGCCAGGACTTGGGATCGACAAGCCGCCGGAGCCCGTTGCGAGGACGTGAGTCCGGCGTCTGGATCTGCAGGTGTGAACTAGTCGAACCGAACCAAGTGGTGGTCCTTCTTTCCACGGCGCAGCACCACATAGCGGTCGGCGACCAGATCTTCCGCGCTCAGGCGGCGGGTGACGTCGTCTTCACGTCGATTGTTCACGTAGGCGCCGCCCTGGGTGACCGTCGTGCGGGCCTGGCTCTTCGAGCCCACGAGCCCCGTTTCGGCCAACAGGTCAACTAGGAGCAGCCCCTCTTGGTCGAGCCGGCTGCGACCTAGGTCCGTGGATGGGGCATCGGCGAAGACGTCGAGCAGCGAGCGCTCGTCGAGTCCTCCGATCTCTTCCCCGAAGAGGGCGGCAGCAGCCTGCTCGGCCCGGATGGTCTCGTCTTCCCCGTGCACCAAGGTGCACACCTGCCGGGCCAGCTCCCGGTGACCCTCGCGGCGTTCGGGGTGCGCAGTCGTCGCCTCGTCGAGGGCCAGGATCTCTTCATGGGAGAGGAAGGTGAAGTAGCGCAGATAGGTCCCCACCATCGTGTCCTCGCAGCGGAAGAAGAACTGGTAGAGCTGGTAGGGCGACGTGCGCGCCGGGTCCAGCCACACGGCGCCTGACTCCGTCTTGCCGAACTTGGTTCCGTCAGCCTTGAGCACCAGCGGTGTGGTCAGCCCGAACGCCTCTCCCTGGCGGACCTTGCGGATGAGCTCGATGCCCATGGTGATGTTCCCCCACTGGTCGCTCCCGCCAATCTGGAGTGTGCAGCCGAAGTCATCGAACAGCCGCTGAAAGTCGTAGGCCTGCAGCAGCATGTAACTGAACTCGGTGTAGGAGATGCCCTGGTCGGCCCGGGCGAGCCGCGACTTCACCGAGTCCTTGGCCACCATCTGGTTGACAGTAAAATGCTTGCCCACATCGCGCAGAAAGCTGAACAGCGGCATCGGCTTGAGCCAGTCAGCGTTGTTGACCAGCAGCGCCCCTGTGTCACCCCCGCCCCGGCCGAACTCGACGAACCGGGACAGCTGGCCGTGGATCCCGGCCAGGTTGGCTTCGAGCTGCTCTTCGGTCAGGAGCGAGCGCTCTTCGGATTTACCGCCCGGGTCGCCCACGAACCCGGTCCCCCCACCAGCCAGCGCGATGGGTCGGTGGCCTGCCTCTTGGAGGCGGCGCAGCGTGCACACCTGCAACAGATGGCCGACATGGAGGCTGTCGGCCGTCGGGTCGAAGCCCGAATAGCCCGTGAGGCGGTCGCGGTTGAGCCGCGCGCCCAGTTCGGGATCGGTCATCTGGTGGATCAACCCCCGGAAACGGAGGTCCTCGACGAAGTCGGCCATGCACACAGACTGTCATGCGGCCGGGCCGGAGCCGGACACTACGATTGCCGTTGGCGCGATCGTCGTAGCCATGCGACCTAGATGCGCAACCGAGGACTGGGACTGAGGACAGCTACCGATGGTGAACCCGTATCTCGATGGAAACTTTGCGCCGGTCCTCGAAGAGCGGACCGACGACCAAGAACTCGATGTCACCGGCGTCATCCCTCCGGACCTGGAAGGTCGGCTGCTGCGTAACGGACCCAACCCGGTGTCGACCCCGGCCGACCCGGCCGACTACCACTGGTTCTCGGGCGACGGGATGATCCACGCCATCTCCTTGGCCGGAGGAAAGGCCACCGGCTACCGCAACCGCTGGGTCCGCACCCGCGCATTGGCCAACAAGGTGGCCACCGTGCCGCCCAAAGGACCGAGCGAGGCGATCGACGGGCCGGCCAACACCCACGTCATCCGCCACGCCGGCACCACTATGGCCTTGGTGGAGTCCGGCTTTCCCCACGCGCTCTCTCCCGACCTCGATCGAGCCCGCATCCACGACTTCGCCAGCACCTTGTCCTCGCCGATGACCGCCCACCCCAAGGTCGACCCGGCCACGGGTGAGCTGGTCTTTTTCGGCTACGACCCGTTCGGGCCGCCGTTCCTCCGCTACCACGTGGTTGACGCCGCCGGACAACTGACCCGTACCGAAGACATCGACATCCCCCGGGCCACCATGATCCACGACTTCGGAGTCACGGCCACCCGGGCTGTGTTTCTGGATCTGCCGGTCGTGTTCGACATGGACCTGGCCGTCCAAGGCCGCCCGCTGCCGTTCCGTTGGATCCCCGAAGCGGGGTCCCGAGTGGGCGTGATGCCCCGCAGTGGCGGCAACGATGACATCCGATGGATCTCGATGGATCCGAGCTACGTGTTCCACATTGTCAACGCCTATGACGACGAGGATCGCACCGTCCTCGACGTGGTCCGCTACGACGCCGCCTTCGAGACCGACCCGGGCGAGTCCATATCGCGGTGTGCCCCCTCACTCCACCGATGGACCGTCGACCCGGCGGCCAACCGGGTCCGCGAGGAGATGCTGGACGACACCCCGGTCGAGTTCCCACGGATCGACCCGGCCGTGGCCGGTACCCGGCACCGGTATGCCTATGTGGCCAGCGAGGGCGGCGATCCTGAGCATCCGACCTTCGAAGGCCTCATCAAGTACGACCTGGGGCGCGACGAGGCCACCCGCTTCGATCCCGGACCTGACCGGTCACCGGGCGAGCCAGTCTTCGTCCGTGCCGCTGACGGCACAGGTGAGGACGAAGGCTGGGTGCTGTCGGTGGTCTTCGATGCCAGCCGGGGGGCCAGCGACCTGGTCATCTTGGACGCCACCTCGTTCGCCGGGCCTCCTGTGGCCACGGTGCACCTGCCGGCCCGGGTACCGTTCGGTTTCCACGGCTCTTGGATACCTTCCGACCCGCCAGCGGCCAGCTCCTGAACGGCCAACTCGGGTCGATGACACCCGCTCCCTGCTTGACCGTGAGAAACTGACCGAACACGATCAGGTGGTCGAAGCCTCTCGGGCATCCCTTGAGGTCGACCACCCTCGAACCAACGGTTCGATCGCACAAACCTCAGCAACGTCTCCACCTCCCCCACCTTGCCGACCGACGACCCCACCTTGCCGACCGACGACCCCACACCACGACGCCCCACGGGGAGACCTGCGTCCCAGCCGACGGGACGGTCCCGCGGCACCACACCTGGGGCGAGCCGCCGTGCCTCCGAGTTCAACGGCCCCATCCTCGGAGGCGAAGTCGTCGTGCCGAGCCGGAGCGAGCTCCACCGGTCGAGACGCAAGCGCCGCAGTGCCGGCGAACGGATCCTGCGCTGGCTGATCGTGCTGGTGGTCCTGCTCCTTGTCGCCGTCGGTCTCGGGTTCGGCTACTTCAAGTACCAGTGGGGCCAGATCATTTCCGCACCGTGCGCCAACTGTGTGGCCGAGGCCACTGGTGCCCCCTACAACCTGCTCCTCATCGGCTCCGACAGCCGAGTGGGCGAGACGGCTGCCCAGGCCCAGAAGTACGGCACGGTGAACGCCACCGGGGGCCAGCGAGCCGACACCATCAAGATCCTCCACGTCGACCCCGGAGCCACCTCCGCATCCACCCTGTCGATCCCCCGAGATACCTACGTCACCATCACCGGGCTCCCGGCCAACTCGCCACTCTCCACTCAGAACAAGATCAATGCCGCCTTCTCTGGTGGCCCAGACGCCGTGGTCAAGACCGTGGAGAACACGTTCGGGATTCCCATCAGTCACTACATCGTCATCAACTTTTTCGGGCTGCAAGATGCGGTCAACGCCCTCGGGGGGATCTCCCTCAACTTCCCGTACCCAGCACGTGATCGCTACTGTTCGGGCGGCGTCTGCCACAACAACTCTGGACTCGATGTCCCCGTGGCTGGCTGTCAGGTGCTCAACGGCGACCAGGCCCTCAGCCTCTCTCGGTCGCGTTACTACCAGTACTACGCCAACGGCTACTGGCACTCGGACCCCACCTCGGACCTCGGGCGGATCCAGCGCCAGAACCTCGTGATTGCTGCTGCCCTCAACAAGGCTAAGTCGACCTACAACCCGCTGAAGCTCAATTCGTTGTTGTCCTCGGTGGTCCATGACTTCTCCAAGGACAACAGCCTGTCCATTCGTGATCTGCTGGCCCTAGCCGAGCGCTACCACGCCTTCTCGGGCTCGTCGCTGCAGTCGTACACGATGCCCACCGAAGGGGCAGTCACCTACCGCGCCGGCGACGTCCAAGTCGTCCAGCCTGAGGCGGCCGCCGTCGCCATCACCCAGTTCCTTGGTGGGCCGTTTGATGCCATCACCACCCCGCCCCTCGGGCAGTCGGGCAACCCGCTCGAGATCACGCCCCCTCCGACCACGACCACGACCTCGACCACCGCACCTCCGGCCACCACGCTCCCTCGCTCCTCGTCAGGACCTAAGGCGACGACTCCGGTGGCCGCCCCGGGCACAACGGCCCCCTCGTACGACCCGACGCCCTGCTGAGACGTCTGGGTCGATTCAGCTGGACGTATGGCGGTTGGTGGCGACCGACCAGCTTTGGTCCGGGCTGATCCGGATGTTCAGCTGCCCGGCCAACCCCGCCGAGCGGTGCCGCTCGATAGCCGCCCGCTCGGGAGAGCCCATCTGCTCGAGGAACGCGGCGTGGGAGGTGTACTCCGCCAAGGCAACGGCATCCCATAGCTCGTCGACCTCCCCCAAGAGAAGACCGGTCACGTCGCCGTGGAAGGTGATGCGACCCCCGCGGTCGCCAAGCATGACTTGCATCTCGGCGGCATAGCGCTCGTAGGCCTCACGACCAGAGATATCGATGGACGGGTCGTCGTCGTAGTGGGCCCGTTCCCTGAACTTCACCAAGTTGAGCATCACGAAGGGGCCGTCAACATCTACGTCGAAGAACGACTCGAGCTGTCCCGGCATGGGAAATACGGCATTGGTTACGTTCACGTCTTTTCCTTTCCTGAAGTTGAGGCTAGGAGTTCTGGATCACCTCGGGCCAAAGTTGACCCGGGGGTCCCTCTCCCCCGTTCAGCCCTCTACGACCTCGACGATGGCGGCGTTGATCCGGTTGTGCTCGGCCACGTTGGCCGCCCGGTCCGGCAGCCGCACCCGGATGACGGTCCCTCCACCACGGTCGGCACTGCGGCGGAGTGCACCGACCAGCGCATCAGAATCAGATTCCTCATCGATCTCCTCGACCGTCCACCCGAATCCGGCAGCCACGGCACCGACGTCGGCCGACTGCGGCGTGGCGAACAGCTGCTCGAAGGTTTCCCCGTCGAGCGTCGATGCCGGAGGCAAGAACGAGAAGATCCCTCCCCCTCCGTTGTCAGCCACCACCACGGTCAACGGCGGCATCTGCTCAGATGGGCCGACCAGAGCCGACACGTCGTGCAAGAAGGCAAGGTCCCCGACCAGGACCACGGTCGGACCACTGGCCATGGCGATGCCCAGCGCGGTCGAGACGACCCCGTCGATTCCGTTGGCCCCCCGGTTGGCGAAGACACGGCTCGTCAGCGATACCGGCGATGCGAAGGCCTCGATATCCCGGATGGGCATAGAGGAGGAAACCATCAGATGACTGCCAGCGGGCAGCGCGGCTGTCAATCGATGAGCCAGTGCCGGCTCGGTCCACGCCGCCTCGGTACCAAGTGCGCCGTCGATGACCTGTCGGGCTCGGGCTTCGGCCTGCGCCCACCACGCTGGCCAGGACTCGGAGTGTTCCGACTTCTCTCCGTTGGACATCTGTCCGTCCGACGTGCCTCCGTCCGACGTGCCTCCGTCCGACGTGCCTCTGTCCGACGTGCCTCTGTCCGACATGCCTCTGTCCGGCATTGCAGACAGTGCGCCGACCAGTGCCTCGCACAACAAGGTCGGGTCGCAGCGGACCATCCGTCCGGCACCATGCTCGGGATCGGTCCACCGCCCCGTCGGGCTGACCACCACCGAGGGAATGTCGGCCAGGTAGCTGTTCACCACCTTGGACGCCCATCGATCACCCAGACGCAACGCCATGTCGGCCCGGCGGCCGACAGCGAACCCAGGGGCCCGCAGGATGGAGTCTGCCGCCGTGATCACCACGCCAGCCCCCCCACGGAGACCCGAGCGAGGGTCAGCCAGCACCGGCCACGACAGCGCTTCGGCCAGGCCCAAGACTGCGTCAGGGTCACCGCATCCGGCCCCGGCGACGATTACCCCGCGGATTGCGGGTGCCAATCCTCTGGTCGCACGCAACCCACCCAGCAACCCACCCAGCAGATCGGCGATCAGATCGGCCGACGGTGCCAACGGCCCAGCATCCACCCGGTGCCACGGCAAGCCATCAGGCCGACCTTCTGGGATGCCACCTCGGTCGGCGTCGCCCAGCAGAGGCTCACGGAACGGCAGGTTGAGATGGACCGGCCCCGGACCATTTGATCCCGATACCGCTTCGGCCACCGATCGGGACCCAAGGGAGCGCCACACCGATCGCGACCCGTCGTCAGGGACGCCCGGATCGGCGAACCACCGCACGGAACGCCCATACAGATGCACCTGATCGATGGTCTGAGGTGCTCCTACATCACGCAGCTCAGGCGGGCGGTCGGCTGTGCAGACGAGCATGGGCACACCGGCCAGGTCCGCTTCGACCACGCCAGCATGGAGTTCGGCGGCCGCCGTCCCGCTGGTCACCACCACCACGGCCGGCATACCGGTGGCCATGGCGATCCCGAGGGCAGTAAACCCGGCCGATCGCTCGTCTAGGCGCACGTGCAGATTCAGCCTCGGCTCGGCCGCGATGGCCAGGGCCAGCGGTGTCGACCGCGATCCGGGGCAGACCACGGCGTGGGACAGACCGGCCCGCACCCACTCGTCCACCAAGGTGGCGGCGAACGCGGCCTGGCGGTCGCCATCGCCAGGTGCCTGTGGTGCTGTCGCTACGCTCATTGCCATCTCCTATGCCCACATCTGACGCCAGCGGTCCTGGTCAGGAGCCCACGCTCCACGTCCACCAACAAGGTCACGGCCGGCGCCTCGTGCTCGCTCACGGATTCACGCAGACGGCAACGGTGTGGGGCGGCATAGACGACGCTCTGGCCACAGGCCGCACCGTCATTGCTGTCGACCTGCCCGGGCACGGCAGCTCGGCCGATGTGCGTGCCGACCTGCCCACTGGGGCCACACTCCTGGGTGCCGCCGGCGGGTGTGGCGACTATCTCGGCTACTCGATGGGTGCCCGGTTCTGTCTCCACTTGGCCTTGGCTCGTCCCGACCTGGTCAGCAGGCTGGTGCTGATTTCGGGCACGGCCGGCATCGAGGATGCGGGCGAGCGGGCCGTGCGTCGAACCGCCGACATAGCGTTGGCCGACCGCATCGACCCAGTCGACGGCGCTCCCGAAGACACGCTTCCTGAGTTCGTGACCCGCTGGGTGGCCAATCCGATGTTCGGCACGGTGCCCAGGGCAGCGCAAGGACTCGAGGAGCGGCTGAGCAACTCCCCCAGCGGCCTTGCCTCCAGCCTGCGGCTGGCCGGCACCGGCACCCAGGAACCGCTGTGGGCGCAGCTCGGCGGGCTCACTATGCCCGTGCTGGTGGTGAGCGGTGCTGGCGATGCCAAGTTCACCGAGCTGGGCCGTCGCCTGGTCCGATCCATCGGCACCAACGCCACTCACGTGGTCATCGACGACGCCGACCATGCGCCCCATCTTCAGCATCCTGGTGAGGTAACCGCCGCAGTGCGGGCATTCCTCGACGTACCTTTCCAAGTCTGAACCGGGCACGGCGCCCAGTTCGCGCCCAGTCGTCATCCGAGCAGCGCCGTCGCCGGCAGTGTCAGCCACAACGCCGCGGCCAACAGCACACCGAAGACCAACTGCAAGCGCCCGGTGGCCGCCAAGACCGGCAGAAGCGCCCGGCCCTCGGCATCACTGAGAGCCAGTCGAGTGGGCGCCAGGGCCAGCGGTGCGGCCAGCACGGGCAAGAACAGCCCCCACGGCCACGGGGTGTGCAACAGGCCAGCCACCGCCAGCACACCCCAGATCAACACGCCGACGAACGGAAGCTTCACGCAGGCTACGTAGCACCACCCGCCGGCACGGCGACCGACCCGCACGGCCACAGTGCGCTTGCCTGTCTGGCTGTCCGTGCCGATGTCACGGAGGTTGTTGGCCAACAGCAGTGCGGTGGCCAATAGGCCGACCATGACCGCAGCCGCCCAGACCTGCCAGACGCCCAGCCGCAGTGTCTGGACGTAGAACGTCCCGACGGTGGCCACCAGGCCGAAGAAGACGAAGACGAATACTTCGCCCAGGCCCACATAGCCGTAGGGCCGGGGGCCGCCGGTGTAGAACCACCCCGCCAGCAGACAAGCCGCCCCGACCAGCAGGATCCACCACGAGGTGGCCCAAGCCAATCCGAGTCCCACCACCGCGGCAATTCCGAACGCCAAGAACGCCGCCCGCTTGACGGCGCCGGGCGTGGCCAGTCCGGTGGCCGTCAGCCGCACCGGACCCACCCGGGCATCGTCGGTCCCCCGGATACCGTCCGAGTAGTCGTTGGCGTAGTTGGTGCCGATCTGAATGGCCAGAGCCACGATCAGTGCGCCCAGCGCACACCACCAGGCGTTGATCGAGGGAGTGAACTTGTCGGCCACGTAGGCTGCTTCACCGAGCACACCATGGAGGAGATGTCGCCCGTGCGCGGCTGCCGTCCCCACCACCACCGGCACCACGGCCGCGGGCAACGTACGGGGCCGAGCCCCCAGCCACCACTTACGGACCGGTCCGGGGATGGGTGGCGGAGACACCGAGGGACCGGCTGCGCTCACGGCCGGCGAGGAAAGCGGCCGAAGTCGGGCGGGCGGTGCTCCTGGAAGGCGTTGCGGCCCTCTTGTCCCTCTTCGCTCATATAGAAGAGCATGGTGGCGTCGCCGGCAAACTGCTGGAGCCCAGCCAGGCCGTCATCGGCGGCGTGCAGTCCGCCCTTCAGCATCCGCAGCGCCAGCGGCGACAGCGACAGCATCTGGCGACACCAGGCCACCGTCTCAGCCTCCAGATCGGCCAGCGGCACCACTTCGTTCACCAGGCCCCACGACAGGGCGGTGGCGGCGTCGTACTGACGGCAGAGGAACCACACTTCTTTGGCCCTCTTGAGTCCGATGGAGCGGGCCAGCAGGCTGGCCCCATAGCCGCCGTCGAAGCTGCCCACCATGGGTCCGGTCTGGCCGAACCGGGCGTTGTCGGCGGCGATGGTCAGGTCGCACACCAGATGGAGGATGTGTCCCCCACCGATGGCATACCCGGCCACCATGGCCACCACTGGCTTGGGCATGCGACGGATCTGGATCTGCAGGTCGAGCACGTTCAAGCGCCCGATGCCCTGTTGGGCCACGGCATCGTCCCCGATGTACCCGTCATCGCCCCGGATCTTCTGGTCGCCGCCCGAGCAGAAGGCGTCAGGGCCCTGGCCGGTGAGGACGATGACGCCGATGGACGGATCATCGCGGGCCACATTGAAGGCATCGCTCAGCTCGAACAACGTCTGGGGCCGGAAGGCGTTGCGCACCTCGGGCCGACAGATGGTCAGTTTGGCGATGCCATCTCCCACGTCCATCCGGATGTCCCGGTAGTCGCCTCGGGACTCCCAGGCAGGCAGTGCCATGGTGCGGAACTTGTCCACCGGATCGATCGGAGGCCCGCTGATGACCGTCTCCACTTGGGATTCTCCTGCTCCGGTACTGGCGCTGACGTGCTCGGGTGCAACCATTCGACCATTCACTCCTAGAGTCGCTACTCGTACGGTCGCCTAGGCTACCCGCATGGGTGAGTTGCTAGCGCTCGATCTGCCCGCCGGCCCCGGATTTGTCGAGGCGCTCCGGCGCGCATGGGACGGCGGTGACGCCGTGCTGCCCATCGACACCAGGTTGCCCAAGGTGGCCACCGATCGCCTCCTCGACGTCCTGCGTCCGGCCCGCGTCGTCTCCCCTGACGGCGTGCACGCCTTGTCTGGCTCCGTGCCCACCGAGCCGGGCGATGCGCTGGTGGTGGCCACCAGTGGAACCACCGGTGTGCCCAAGGGCGTCGTGCACACCCACGCCTCGGTGGCAGCTTCCGCTGCGTCCACCTCGGCCGGCCTCGGCGTCGACCCGGCATGCGACCGGTGGGTGGCCTGCCTGCCCCTGGCCCACATCGGCGGACTCTCCGTCATCACCCGGTCCTTGGTCACCGGCACCCCGTGCACAGTCCTGGAGCGGTTCGACCCTCGAGCCGTGGAGGACGAGGCCCGCCGAGGCGCCACCCTGGTTTCGCTGGTGGCCACCGTGCTGGAGCGCACCGATGTATCCGGGTTCCGTGCCGTGCTGCTGGGTGGGGCCGCTCCCCCATCCGGCCTGCCCGACAACGTCGTCGCCACCTACGGCATGACCGAAACCGGCTCGGGGTGCGTCTATGACGGCCGGGCCCTCGATGGCGTGGAGCTCCGCATCGGCGACGGCACTCTGGGATCCGAGGGCGAGGTGCTGGTGCGTGGGCCGATGCTGCTGCGCGCCTACCGCTACGGCACCAACGGCGACGGCGACGGCATCGACGGCGCCGGCATCGACCCCCGGATCGAAGACGGCTGGTTCCCGACCGGCGACGGCGGCCACCTCGACGAGGACGGGATGCTCACCGTCTTCGGCCGTATGGCCGAGGTCATCGTCACCGGAGCGGAGAAGGTATGGCCCGTTCCGGTCGAAGACGTCTTGATCGGCCACCCGGCCATCGCCGAAGTGGCGGTGTGGAAGCGGGCGGATCCGGTATGGGGCGAGCGGGTTGTGGCCTACGTGGTACTGGTACCCGGTGCGGCTATGCCGGAGCTCGGCGACTTGCGCGAGCTGGTGTCAGACCGGATCGCCCGTTGGGCTGCCCCACGCCAGTTGGTGGTGGTCGACGCACTCCCCAAGACCGCCAGCGGCAAGGTGCGCCGGACAGATCTGGTCTGACAGGAGTGGCGCTACCAGGGGCCCGGCACCCCAGACCTAGGACAGTGAGCCACTGGCGATGCAGAGTGAGCCGCCGTCGACCACCAAGGTCTCCCCCGTGATCCACGAGGCGGCATCCGAGCACAGGAACAGGGCGGCGTTGGCGATGTCTTCGGGCTCGCCCAGTCGGCGGGTAGGCAGCCGGCGGGAGATCTTCTCCTCGCCGGCCTCCCACAGGGCTTGGGCCAGCTGGGTCTTGACCAGCCCGGGGGCGATGGCGTTCACCCGGACCATGGGGCCGAGCTCACCGGCCAACTGACTGGTCAGGTGGATGACGGCCGCCTTGGTGACGTTGTACCAGCCGATGCCACCCTCCACGGTCAGCCCACCGATCGAGGCGATGTTCAACACCGCCCCTCCGCTTTCGGCCATGCCGCCGTGCCATGCCGCCTGAGTCCACTCCAGGTAGCCGGACTGGTTCACCCGCACGGTCTTGTCGGCCCGCCCCTGGTCGATGTCGATGATGGGTCCATAGTACGGATTGGTGGCCGCGTTGTTGACCAGGATGTCGATCTGGCCGAACCGTTCGACAGTGGCGGCCACGCAGGCTGCCGCCTGCTCGGGATCTCCGGCGTTGGCCACCGACCAGGCCACCTCGCCGGTCCGGTCGATCCGGGCCGACTCGATGGCGGCGGCCGACTCGGTCAGACCCTCGGCCCGACGGGACGAGAGCATCACCGAAGCCCCCGCGTCGACGAAGGCTTGGGCGATGGCCCGACCGATCCCTCGAGAGCCACCAGTAACCAGAGCCGTCTTGCCGTCGAGTCGTAGTTCCATGGGCGCAGACCCTACCGGCGGTCAATGATCCCTCGCCTCGAGTGGCTCGTGAGTACGCTTGCATCGATGACTAGCGTCGACGCGGGAAGCCAGTCAGACACTGGCAGCACGACCAGCACGACCAGCACGACCAGCACGACCAGCACGACCAGCGTCGCCGTCCCAGAACCGAGGGACACCGCCGAGTCCGGCTCCATGCGGTTGTCGCGGCTGATCCTGCTCGCAGTACTCGGGGTACTGGCCCTCGGTGGCCTCCTGCTGCGAGTGTGGATGCTGGGCCACAACTCCATGGATTCAGACCAGGCCACCGTTGGCCTCATGGCCCGCGAAATCCTGCACGGGCATACCTACGCCTTCTACTGGGGCCAAGGGTACGGAGGGGCGGAGCCTTACGTGGTCGCTGCCGTCTCGGCAGTATTCGGGCAGTCGCCGCTGACCGTGAACGCCACCCCGTCCCTGTTGGCCGTCATCATCTCGGTACTCATCTGGCGGATCGGGCTGCGCCTCTTCAGCGACATGGCCGCGTTGTGTGCTGCCGTGATGGCCTGGATCTGGTCCGAGTCCACCGTGTGGAACTCGACCAAGGAGTTGGGGCTCCACCAGATCTGCGCCGTGATGGGCTGCGTCGTGCTCCTCGAGGCGCTGCGCATCGTCCAGGCCGCCCGCACTGACGATGGAGACCGCCTCGGCGACTGGCTGGTCCTCGGGCTGGCGGCAGGTGTCGGATTCTGGGCCTCTCCAGAGGTCGTCTACCTGGCCCTGCCGGCGATCGCCGCCGTGCTGATCTCCCTCCGCCGGCACACACTGCGGGCGGCGCTGATCCGTACCGGTGGCGCGGCTGGGATGCTGCTGGTCGGTTGTCTCCCCTGGATCTGGGGGACCCTTGGGGGCAAAGAGGCTTCCTTCCCACCGTCACCGATCGGATACCCCTCTCGAGTCGTCTCCTTCTTCTCACACGTCCTGCCCCTGTTGCTCGGGCTGCGGGTCAAAGGGATCGGCGTGTGGGAAGGCGGACCAGCCATCGGCAAAGGGCTATTCCTAGTGGCCTGCTGCCTACTGCTGGCCGCCATGGCCATCGTGGTCGTCCGGACCCAGGACGGTTGGATCATCGTGCTCGCCCTGGCACTGTTCCCGTTCTTGTATGCGGCCTTTCCCACCTCTTGGTTCTGGAACGACGGTCGTTATGCCGTGCAACTGACCACCCTCTTGTCGCTGGTCGTCTTCGGAGCACTCTTCTCGGTGCTCCGACCGCCGCTGGTGCGCTGGGCCGCCTGCGTCGTCCTGGCGGCCGCCTTCATGACCACCTTGGTCGCCTTCGACTCGGTGTACGGGGCTATCACCAATCCCTCGGAACTCACCACATGGACGGCGAACCCCAACCCGGCGATCCTCGCCCTTGCCCACAAACTGCACGGAATCGGCATCAGCCATGCCTATGGCGGCTACTGGGTGGCCAACGACCTGACCTTCGTCTCGGGTGGGACCGTAACGGTCGACAACATCGGTTACATCCGGAACCCCCCCGAGGCCGGGGCAGTGCTGACCGCTGACCAGGCCGCTTGGATCTTCGTGGACCCTGCACAGGCCACCCGGGCATCATTCGAGATCGGGGCCACCACCAACATCAACCCGGGGACCTTCACCGGGTCCGCGCCGTTCATCGACTGGCTCGACGCCCACGGAATCACGTACCACCAGTACTTCGTCGATATCTTCGACATCGTGGTTCCGGTGCGCAACGTCACGCCCGCTGAACTGCGCCGATCACCTTGATCAGGTCCGCAGCACACCGAGGACTCTTCGCGTCGTCTGGTCGGTGAGCGCCGCAGGCAGCCCTAAGATTCAGTGCCGGGCGTATCGATACCGTTGCGACCGAAGCGAAGGACCGACCCGTGCCCCTCATCCGTGACACCACTCCCGGCGAACTGTCGCCCTACTTGCGCCAGCACATCGACAATCCAGTCGACTGGTACACCTGGAGTGACGACGCCTTCGCTCGGGCCACCGAACTCGATCGGCCGATCTTTCTCTCGGTCGGGTACTCGGCATGCCACTGGTGCCATGTCATGGCCCACGAGTCGTTCGAAGATCCGGTGGTGGCCGCCCGACTCAACGTCGCTTTCGTCAGCATCAAGGTCGACCGCGAAGAGCGGCCCGATGTAGACGCCGTCTACATGGAGGCCGTGCAGTCGATCACCGGGTCGGGCGGATGGCCCATGAGCGTGTTCCTCACCCCGGACGGCCGTCCCTTCTACGGCGGCACCTACTTCCCACCCCACGATCTCCAGGGCCGGCCATCGTTCACCACCGTCCTCGGCGCCCTCGTCGACATCTGGGACAACCGACGAGGCGAAGTGGAGGAGCAGGCCGACGAGTTGGCCGCAGCCATCGCCTCGCGCTCGCTGATCGAAACTGGACCGGACGCCACGTCGCCACTGGCCGGCATCGGAGGCGCCGTCCCTGATCTACTCTCGCCCACCGTGGCGGAGTTGTCCCGGCGCTTCGATGCCTCGTGGGGCGGCTTCGGCGCAGCGCCCAAGTTCCCCCAGCCCACCCTGGTCGACGTGGCCCTGCGTCAGGCGCTGCGACTCGGGGACACGCCCACCGGCGCTGACGCATTGGCGATGGCCACCCGCACCCTCGACGCCATGGCCGCCGGTGGCATACATGACCACCTCGGGGGCGGCTTCGCCCGGTACGCCACCGACCACGAGTGGCTGGTCCCCCACTTCGAAAAGATGCTCTACGACCAGGCCGGACTGCTGCGGGCCTATCTGCACGGCTGGCAGGTCACCGGCAACCCGGACTACCTGGCCGTCGTGGAAGGGATCGTCTCTTACGTCACCCGGGACCTGACGGCGGCGGCAGGCGGCATCTACTCGGCCGAAGATGCCGACTCAGAAGGCGTGGAAGGCAAGTTCTACGTCTGGACGCCCGAACAGGTGGCCCAAGCCATGGAGACCGGTCCTGACGCTGCTCGCACCGCGGCTGCCGTTGGGACCTGGTTCGACGTCACCCCGAGCGGTAACTTCGAGGGTGCCACCATCCTGCGCCGCCCAGTAGGTGCGGCCCTCAGCGACCCCGGACTCGTCGAGTCGGGCCGGGCGCGGCTGCTGGCCGTCCGATCGTTGCGGGTGCGTCCTGGCCTCGACGACAAGGTCCTGACCGAGTGGAACGCCATGTACGCCTCCGCATTGGCCGAGGCCGCCGCAGCCACCGGAAACGAAGCATGGGCAGCGTCAGCGGTGGCCATCGGCGAGTTCCTGTGCGCCAACATGATCGATGCCGGCGGACGCTGGCTGCGCAGTTGGCAGCCCGAGTCCGGGGCCCGACACCTGGCCTACGCCGCCGACCATGCATGGCTGGTCGACTGCTTCACCCGCCTGGGCGAGCTGACCGGAAAGGCCGTGTGGATGACTCGGGCCACTACGGCTGGCGATGCACTGATCGACCGGTTCGCCGACACTGAAGGTGGGGGCTTCTTCACCACCGCCGACGACGCCGAGCGGCTTATCGTGCGGACCAAGGACGTGTTCGACGGGGCCACCCCGTCGGCCAACGCTGTGGCCGCCTACGCCCTCGCCCGGCTCGGTGCGCTCACCGGTGAGCGGCGGTACACCGACCAGGCCCGACGGGCGATCGACCTGATCGGTGCGCTCCTCACCCGCCATCCCACTGCCTTTGCCCACTCCGTGCTGACGGCTGACCTGCTGGCCCGAGGCGGCACCGAGATCGTCATCACCGGCGACCGGCCCGATCTGCTGGCTGAGGTGCGCCGGCAGTGGCGGCCCGATGCGGTACTGGCCTGGGGTGAGCCGACCGACTCGCCACTGTGGGAGGGCCGGGACGTCGACCGGGCCTACGTGTGCCGTGACTATGCCTGTCGGATGCCAGCCGACGCGGTAGAAACCCTGGCTGGCCAGTTAGCCGATACCACCTGATAGACAAGACGACGTGATGGCTGCGCGCTCCTCTCGCACCCCGCGCAGCGGAACTGCCCGTGCCGTGGCCCGGTCGGTCAAGCACCGCGACCAGATCTCTGTCGAGGGCGGATCGGCACTCACCCTTTTGGTGCTGGCCTCCCACCTCGAGGACACCACTGGTGTGGACCTGGCATCCGGGGCCTTGGTCCGGGTCCGGGTCGACTGGCCCGTCGAACACGGTCCTGATCTGTCCCCGTTCGACGTGGTCGAGACCCATCTGGCCGACGAACCCGAACGCGACGACTTGGCCCAACCCGAGGCAGTGACGGCCAGCGGACTCCCCCGCCACCTGGGCACCCTGCACGGACGTTCGGTGCGCCAACTCCTCAATCATTTGGCTGCTCCGATCGAAGACCATGTACTCGGCTTTCCGGGGGCATCGGCTCCCTACTGGGAGTTCAAGGGGTTCCGGCCGTCGCTGGCCCTCATCGAACCCACCAAGGGGCCGGTCCTGTTCCGCCGGATCGGCGACCGGACGGCGTGGGTCCGCTTCGGGTGGGGTCGCAGCGATAACTGGCTGCCGGTCGAGGACCCCCAGTTGGAGCGGGCACTCGACGTGGCTCGACGGGATCGGCTGCAAGGAAAAGATCTCTCCTCCGCCCTCGGCTTCAAACCCCACTATCTGGTGGCCGCCCTGAGCACGCCCCGCGACGGTCACTGCTACAAGACCGTCAGGGCATTGCTGCCTCGCAGTTGACGCCGCCCCACGCCCCACGCCCCAACGGAAAACGGTCGGTACCTCCTCTCGCCTACAGTCGGTAGCGATGATCGTGCCCAAATCCACTACCGATGCTCCCTTGGTCGTGCCGGTGCTCCCTGACTACCAAAGCGGCTGTATCGCCAACGTGGTGCCGAGACTGCTCGGCGGAGTGGCTGGACCCGAGGACGGTATCGACTGGCTCCCCGAAGCAGCCGAGCGCGCCCGACAAGTCGTGCTCCTGGTCATCGATGGCCTGGGCTGGAACCAGCTTCGCCAGCGGTCCTCGTTGACGCCGAACCTCAGTGCTGGCGCTGGCATCGACCGTCCCATCACTTCGGTGGCGCCCACCACCACGGCAGCCGCCCTGACCTCCATCACCACCGGTCGACCTCCGTCGGACCACGGAATCCTTGGCTATCGCTTGGCCGAGGGCGACCAGATCTTGAACATGCTCCGATGGAGCCTCGACAGCCGGTCGGACCTCGATGCCCGCCAGACCATTCCTGTACGCAACTTCCAGCCGCTCGAACCGTTTCCTGGGGCGGTCGGTCCGGTTCCCGTGATATCCAAGGTCGACTTCGGTGGCACCGGGTTCACCGCCGCCCATCTCGGCGACTCCCCGCTGCACGACTACCGCGTGGCCTCTTCGCTGGTTGTCGAAGTGGACCGACGCCTGCGCAGCGGCGATCCGTTCGTCTACGCCTACTACGACGGCGTCGACAAGATCGCCCACGCCGAAGGATTCGGCGACCACTACGACGCCGAGCTCGAGACGGTCGACCGGATCGTGGGGGATCTCGTGGCGCGACTCCCCCCGGGTGCCGTCTTGGTGGTCACCGCCGACCACGGACAGATCGAGGTCGGCTCCCGGGTGGAAGTGCTCGGATCCGAGGCGATGGCCATGACCCGCTTCTTCTCGGGGGAAGGACGGTTCCGCTGGCTCCATGCCCGCCCGGGGGCCACCGGGGACCTCACCGCCCTCCTGACTGAGCAGTACGGCGCCACCTCGTGGGTGCGAACCCGCCAGCAGCTGATCGAGGACGGCTGGTTCGGAGGACCGCTCAGCGACCGGTTCGCCGCCCGCCTCGGCGACGTGGCCCTCATCCCCTTCGAACCGATCGCCTTCATGGACCCGGCCGACACCGGGGAGAACCGACTGGCGTGTCGCCATGGCTCGCTGACCAGCGACGAGATGCTCGTGCCCCTGGTGGCGCTAGGAGGAGCAGAGCTATGACCACAGAGCCAAACCAGGACCAGTCGCTTACCTCGACCTCGGCGGCCCAGACCGAGGCGCTCCGGCCCGAAGTCTTGGACACCGGCACCTTCTCCACCGGCCCGACCGATTCGGGTCCCTCGGCTGACGGGGACGATGAGAACGACACTGAGTCGATCACACAGCCAGCCAAGCTGCTGCGGATCGGGTCCATGGTCAAGCAGCTCCTCGAAGAGGTCCGCCAGGCCCCGTTGGACGAGGCCAGCCGCGGCCGCCTCCGCGAGATCTATGAGCAGTCCATCCGTGAACTGGCCGACGGCCTCTCTGCGGACCTGGCTGGCGAACTCGACCGGATCGCCATCCCCTTCGACTCTCCCAACCCATCCGAGTCCGAACTCCGGATCGCCCACGCCCAGTTAGTCGGATGGCTCGAGGGGCTCTTCCATGGCATTCAGGCCACCTTGGTGGCCCAGCAGGTGGCCGCCCGAGCCCAGCTCGACGAGATGCGCCAGCAGTCGATCACCGACGGAGACGACTCCCCCGTAGGGAGACCCGGCACCTACCTGTAGGGCGCCGTTCTTTCGACCTCTCGGCACCGCCTGGCCCAGTGGTGAGGCGCTGTCCCAGGTCACGGGCGCACCCGTCAGCCCCGTGTGCATCGCGCTATCGTCAGAATCACAACGCTGTAACTCGTCCGCAGCCCGTCGACCGCCTCCTCAGGCACCTTCGACCAGCACGGGCGACCAAATCGAGGAAGGCGCACCAGGACGTTGGCAGCACGGTCGTTCACTCATCTCCACACCCACACCGAGTTCTCGATGCTGGACGGAGCGGCGCGGGTGAACGACCTGGTGGAAGCAGCCGTGGCCGACGGCCAACCCGCGCTCGGCATTACTGACCACGGCAACATGTACGGGGTCCTCGACTTCTACGCCGCCTGCCGCAAGGCCGGTATCAACCCCATCATCGGCACCGAGGCTTACATGGCCGCCGAGTCCCGCCATGAGCGACCGGTCCGCCGCGGCAAGATCGACGACACCGGCGGCGACACCGGCGGCGGCGAAAAGCTCTACTACCACCTCACCCTGCTGGCAGAGTCGAACGAGGGCTACCGCAACCTGCTGAAGCTCTCCTCGGCCGCCTACCTCGAGGGCTACTACTACAAGCCGCGTCTCGACTGGGAGTTGCTCGAACGCCACGCCAAGGGACTCATCGCCACTACCGGCTGCCTGGGCGGTGTCGTCCTCCAGGCCCTCTTGGCCGACGACCAGGCCAAGGCCGAGATGCTGGCCAGCCGCCTCCAGGACATCTTCGGCAAGGGCAACCTCTTCGTCGAGGTCCAAGACCATGGCCTCCCCGAACAGCACAAGACCAACCCGGCCCTCATCGAGATCGCCAAGCGCATCGGCGCCCCGCTGCTGGCTACCAACGACAGCCACTACACCCACCGCGAGGACAGCGTCGCCCACGACGCCCTCCTGTGCGTGCAGACCGGCGCCCTCATCGCTGACCCCAAGCGGTTCAAGTTCCACGGCGAGGAGCACTACCTGAAGTCGGCCGCCGAGATGCGCCACCTCTTTTCCGAGCTGCCCGACGCCTGCGACAACACCCTGCTCATCGCCGAGCGGGCTTCGGTGGAGATCGAGTTCGGCACGCCCAGCCTCCCCCAGTTCCCGGTGCCCGACGAGTTCAAGGGCGCCACCTATGAGGTCGGGGCCGCCGCCTACCTCCGCCACCTCAGCATCGAGGGGGCCAAGGAGCGTTACGGCATGCCCATCCCGCCCGAGGTGATGGAGCGGCTCGACTACGAGCTCCGAGTCATCGGCGACATGGGGTTCTCGGCCTACTTCTTGGTCGTGTGGGACTTGATCCGCTACGCCCGCTCCCACCGGATCCGAGTGGGCCCGGGCCGTGGCTCGGCTGCTGGCTGCTGCGTCGCCTACTGCTTGCAGATCGTCGATCTCGACCCCATTAAGTACGACCTCCTCTTCGAGCGATTCCTCAATCCGGGCCGCATCCAGATGCCCGACATCGACATGGACTTCGACGAGCGCTACCGCGGCGACATGATCAAGTACGCCGCCGAGCGCTACGGCTCCGACCACGTGGCCCAGATCGTCACCTTCTCCACCATCAAGGCCCGGGCTGCCGTCCGCGACGCATCGCGGGTGCTCGGGCTCCCCTACATCGTCGGCGACAAGATTGCCAAGGCCATGCCCCCGCTGATGATGGGCCGGGACACCCCGCTGGCCGCCTGTCTGGCCAAGACCGAGGGATTCGAGGACGGCTTTGCCGCCGCCGCCGAACTGCGCACCATGTACGAGACCGATCCCGAGGCCAAGCGCGTCATCGACGTGGCCAGGGGCCTCGAGGGGCTCCGCCGGGGAGACGGGATCCATGCCGCCGCGGTGGTCATCACCGACCTGCCCCTCACCGAGTACGTCCCCATCCAGCGCAAGCCCGACAACAACAATCCGGGCGATGCTCCCATCGTCACGCAGTACGAGATGCACGGCGTCGAAGCCCTCGGACTGCTCAAGATGGACTTCCTCGGGCTCCGCAACCTCTCGGTCATCGAGCGGGCCCTCGACCTGATCGAAATCTCCACCCAGCTCCGGCCCGACATCGACAATATCCCCCTCGACGACGAGCCCACCTTCGTCATGCTGCGCAAGGGCGACTCCATGGGCGTGTTCCAGCTCGAAGGTGGGCCGATGCGCTCGCTCATGCGCTCGCTCGCCCCCACCACGTTCGATGACATCGCCGCCCTGGTCGCCCTGTACCGCCCCGGCCCCATGGCGGCCAACATGCACCGCGATTACGCCGACCGCAAGAACGGCCGCCAGGCGGTCACCTACGAGCACCCGGACCTCGCCGACATCTTGGCCGACACCTATGGGCTGATGATCTATCAAGAGTCGGTCATGCGGGTGGCCCAGAAGTTCGCCGGGTACACGCTCGCCGAAGCCGACAACCTGCGCAAAGCGTGCGGCAAGAAGGACCGGGGCCTCATTGCCAAGGAGCGCATCAAGTTCGTCGAAGGATGTGCGGCCACCGGATACGGCGAGTCGCTCGGCACCACCCTCTTCGACATCATCGAACCCTTCGCCGACTACGCCTTCAACAAGTCCCACTCCTATGGTTACGGGTTCATCGCCTACCAGACCGCCTGGCTGAAGGCCCACTACCCGGTCGAGTACCTGGCCAGCCTGCTCACCTCGGTCAAGGACAACAAGGACAAGACCGCCATCTACCTCGGCGAGTGCCGAACCCTCGGCATCGAGGTCCAGGTACCCGACGTCAACCGCTCACTGGCCGAGTTCACCCCGGACTTCACCGCTGGCGAGGGCGCCATCGGCACCGGGGGCGACAGTGCGGGGGCCATCACCTTCGGACTGGCCGCCGTGCGCAATGTGGGCGAGGCCCTGGTCGCTCTCATCGTGGCCGAACGGGAGGCGGGTGGCCCCTTTATCGACTTCTACGACTTCTGTCAGCGGGTCGACCCCCAGGTCCTCAACAAGCGGACCCTGGAGTCCCTCATCAAGGCCGGCGCCTTCGACTCGATGGGCCACGCCCGCCAGGGCCTGTTCCTCGCCTACGAAGAGATTATTGATCGCACCCTCGAGCGCCGCCGCGAGCACGATGCCGGGGTCATGTCGCTCTTCGCCTCCCTGGAGGAGCAGACCGAGGGCCAGACCACCGGGTTTGCCGATACCCGCCTCCCGATCACCGACGCCGAGTTCGACAAGGCACTCCGGCTGGCCTTCGAAAAAGAGATGCTCGGCCTCTACATCAGCGATCACCCCCTCATGGGCCTCGAAGGCTCGCTGTCGCGGCTCACCGACTGCACCCTGGCCGAGTTGCGCGACCACGACCCCGAGGCCGAGGCCATGGCCGCATCCGGCTACGACGGCGGCGGCATCAAAGTGGTCGGCGGAGTCATCACCGAGCTCCAGCGCCGATATACCAAGAAGGGCGACCTCATGGCTACGTTCGTCCTCGAAGACCTGAACGCCTCGATCGAGACCTTCGTCTTCCCGAAGACCATGGCCGACTATGGAGCCCTGCTCGACGACGACGCCATCGTGGTGGTCAAGGCCCGGCTCGACATGCGCGATGAACGCCTCAAGTTGGTCTGCATGGAGGTGTCCCGGCCCGAACTGCAATCCGACGGGCTCCGCGACCTCCACATCTCCCTTCCGCTCGGGACCCTGACCGACCGCTCCGTCGACGACCTGAAACGGCTGCTGTCCGAGCACCCCGGACACTCCCCCGTCTTGGTCCATATAGGAGACAAAGTCTTCCGCCTGCAGTCGGAATTCAACGTCGACAGCAGCCGGGGTCTGGTCGGCGAACTGCGGGTCCTCCTCGGGCCCAACGCCATCTTGTCCTGACGACCCGTCGGGTCGCTCGGACGGCACCGGAAACCTCATGCCTCGGGCTGAATGGTTCCGTCCCTGGTCAGAGCGTCGCGACCGGTTCCGACGGGGTCGATACGACAGACGCCTCGAAATCCCGTAAAATAGAGGGCATGCTCCTGGCGTGGGAGATCCGAGATGGTGCCCCTCCCCTGCGGTGGCACGTTCCGGACTCCACGGTCAGCTAGGTGCGGGGGATGGAGACGCAGGGAGATCGAGGAGTACGGAACGGCATATGTCCATCCAGGTGGAGACCAAGGATTGCACGTCGATCAGTGACGCAGAGTTGGCCGAGATGGCCGACCTGTGCGCCGAACGAGAGCCCCGCTTCGACATCGGGTTCTTGTCCAAACAGCGCGAGGAGTGGGTGCTCGTCACCCGAGCACGCGAAGGCAACAAGCTCCGTGGCTACTCATTCTCGACACTCGAGCGCATCGGGGGCACCCCGTCGCTGCTGATCGGACTGGGTACAGTGGATCGGACCTCTCGGGCCGACACGGTGCTGCGGTCCATGATGGGTGACAAGTACCGTCGTGCCCTGCTCGCCTTCCCCGATGAAGACGTGCTGGTGGGGACCCGTCTGCTCGGTCCCGACGGATTCAAGGCCTTCGCTGGCCTGACCGACGTGGTGCCTGCCCCTGAAGCCAAGCCCTCGGGCGAGGATCGTGCCTGGGGACGCCGACTGGCCAAGCGGTTCGGCGCCGAGGGACGCATCGATGACCGCTCCTTCGTGGTGTCCAGCGACGGCTACGAGGCAGGAGGATTCGACTTCGCCAGCCCCAAGTCCGATCCCGCCCCCCACTACATCGCCTTCTTCACCAGTGTCGATGCCGAGGGTGGTGGCCGCTTGGTCACCTTCGGATGGGCCATGGCCGAGGACCTCGCCGCTGGCAAGCTCGGCGGACGCTGATCACCGGTCCCGTCTGGGCCTCCACCACCGGCTGCCCTGCCTGTCGGGGACCCGTGGGGCCCACGGGCGCCGATGTCTCCCCGGTGCCGAATCCAAGCAATACCATGGGCTCGTGAAGGTATCGACACGGGGCGACTACGCCAGCCGGGCACTCTTGTCGCTGGCCCTGCACGCCTCCTCCGGGGGTGACCCCAGTTGCCCCACGGCCGTGCGCGACATCGCCGAGCGCACCGGGCTCCCCCAGCCTTACCTCGAGCAGATCCTGCTGGCCCTGAAGGGTGCCGGACTGGTCCGCTCCAAGCGTGGCGTAGGGGGCGGGTACGTACTGGCCCGGTCCCCTGAAGAGATCACCCTGTCTCAGATCGTCTCGGCCGTGGACGGACCCATCGTGGCCGGCGACTTCGGCCTTCCTCATGAGAACGGTGCCTGTGACCACGAAGGCCAGTGTGTCCTCTTGGACGTCTGGGCCGACGTGGGCCAGCACATGCGTACCCACCTCGACTCGTTCACCCTGGCCGACATGGTCACTCGTGCGCAGGGGCGGGTCTCCGCGTCGGGCGACGCCACAGCCTGATCTGTGTCTGCCCTGTCCAGTCGGGCCATAGGTAGATCCTGGCCTAGGTATTCCAGTGTTCGATCACTGGCTGCTCGCGCTCGAATCCGAGCACACTGATCGACGCCGGCCCCAGCGCCAGGTAGCGAGCCGCCACCGGATCGACGCCCAGCCAACGGGCGGCCAAGACCCGCAGCAGGTGGGCGTGGGCGACGCAGACCACATCACCGCGGCCTGATCGGATCCTGGCGATGATCCGATCTACCCGGATGGCCACCTGGTGAATGGTCTCCCCTCCCGGCGCGCCGTCTCCAAAGATCTCCCATCCCGGCCGGTGCTCCCGGATGGTCTGGGTGGTCAGTCCTTCGTACTCTCCGTAGTCCCACTCGAGTAGATCAGGAGTGCCCTCGGCGCCCTCCAGCCCCGCTAGATGGGCGGTCCGTGCGGCACGGGCCAGAGGGCTCGTCCACACCTGAGCGAACTTTCGGCCCGCCAGTCGTGGTGCTAAGGCGGTGGCCTGTACCTCTCCCTCGGGCGTCAGCGGAATGTCCGTCCGGCCGGTATGGCGCCGGTCACGGCTCCAGACCGTCTCACCGTGGCGGATCAGGACTGCTCGGGGCATATCTTGCGTCATCCATGCAGCCCATCACTCCGAATACAACTTACGCAAGGTGTCGGCATCCGGTCACCATCGGAAGCGGGCAGGAATGTATGCGGAGGTTGTGGTGTTGGATCAGAAAATGGATCAAGGACTGACCACGAGGAGAGGGATGAAGGCGAGCAATACGGCACCCGATGCGAAGACCGCTGCGGCGTCAAGTTCAGCGGCGACGGCACCTGCTCAAAATTCCTCCACCCCAGTATCCAAGGCCGCTGCCAATCGCAGCCGAGGATTAGAAGCCGACAGCATGGGGCTGTTCCTTCGTGACCTCGATCACCACCCGTTGCCCGACCACGATGCCCAGACCGAGTTGGCCAAGCGAGTCGCCGTCGGCGACGATGTGGCCCGTCGGGAGATGGTGGCGGCCAACCTCCGCCTCGTGGTCCACTGGGCACGACGCTACCAAGACCGTGGCGTCGACCTCCCCGACCTCATCCAAGAGGGCACCTTCGGCTTGATGCGTGCCGTCGACAAGTTCGATTGGGAGCGCGGCTTCCGGTTCTCCACCTACGCCACCTGGTGGATCCGTCAAGCCCTCCAGCGGGCCGTCCAGCAGCACGGGCGCACCATTCGCCTCCCCATGGAGGTCGCCGAGCGCAACCAGCAGGTAGATGCCGCCACTTGGGAGCTCACCCACCAGTTCCAGCGCCCACCTACCGCTGCCGAGTTGGACGACGCCACCAACACCACGGCCACCATGCGCACCGACATGTCCAGGGCCGCACGAGTGGTGGCCAGCCTCGATCAGCCGGCCGGTACCGATTCCACCGCAACCCTGGGCGACCTGGTCTCGACCGACCAGAGCGACTTCGAAGACGAGGTGGCCGTCGAGATGACCCTCGACCTCGTCCGCCAGGCCGTCGACCGTCTTAGCGATTTGCAGCGCGAAGTCATCCGCCACCGGTTCGGCTTCGACGGTACCGATCCGGCATCGCTACAGACGACGGCAGAGCGGATGGGTATCGGCGTGCGTAAGGTACGCCAGGCCGAAGCCGAGGCACTAGAGATCCTCTCGGTCAGCGACGCACTCGAGGCCGCCCACGAGGCTGCCTGACCGCTTTGGGCTCAATCCGGTCGGTTGGCTACTCGCTGAGGCCAGCGAGTTGGCTGGTCAGATCCTCAGGCATCTCCGAGGTCCAAGACACCCGTTCTCCCGTCCTGGGGTGATCGATGGCCAAGGCATAGGCGTGCAGGAACGGACGGGCAACCGTCGATCCGGGCAACGACCGCCCCTGGCTGTAAGGGTCGTCCCCTACGACCGGGTGACCGATGGCCGACAGGTGGACCCGGATCTGATGGGTCCGCCCCGTCTCGAGTGACGCCCGCAGCAGGGTCGCTGGCGCCGGCTCGCTGAACCGCTGCTCGACCCGGTACCGGGTGCGCGCCTCCTTCCCCTTCCTGGAGATGGCCATCCGGGTCGGCGAGCTGACTGACCGGCCGATGGGAGCATCCACCAGACCGGATTCGCCCTCGACCGTCCCGAGCACGAGTGCCCGATACGTGCGCGATACCTGGCGCGAGGACAGCTGGGCCACCAGGGAGTGATACGCGTCTGGCGTCCGGGCCACCACCATCAGGCCGGACGTGCCACGGTCGAGGCGGTGGACGATACCGGGGCGATCAGTTTCGGATCCGACCTGACCAGGCAGTGCCGACAGCTCCGGAAACCGACTGACCAACCCATGGACGAGCGTGCCCGAACGATGGCCGGCTCCCGGATGGACCACGAGGCCTGCCGGCTTGTCCACCACGATGACGTCATCGTCGACGAATACCACCTCGAACTCGACCGAGGGGTCCCCCTCGGGGCCGGTTGGCTCGACTTCCTCGGGTCGATCTACGTCGAGCGTCTGGCCCTGGCGCAGGCGGGTGCTCCGGCTGTTGAGCACCCGGCCGTCGACCGTGACCCTGCCGTCGGTCACCAGGAGGTCGACCGAGGAGCGGGAGACGTCTGCCAACAGGGCCACCGCTCGGTCTACACGTACACCGTCGAGGGATGCGGGGACGACCACGGAGAGCGTGCTCATGGTGTCGGCCTCCCCCGCAGTACCGATACGGCCAACAGTATGCAGCCCACCGTGATACAGGCATCGGCGACGTTGAAGGTGGGCCAGAAATGGAAGTCGATGAAGTCGACCACCGCCCCGTGTCCACCTCGGAAGAACCGGTCGCACAGATTGGCGAGGGCACCGCCGAGGATCAGGCCCAAGATGGCAGCCCGACCCAAGGTGGCCGAGCGCCATACCATGACCAATAGGACCGCCACCAGTGCGACGGCGATCACCACGATGAGGAAGGTGGCTCCTCGAAACAAGCTGAATGCCGATCCGGTGTTGAGCGACAACTCCATATCGAGGCGCCAAACCACGTGGACCGGTCCTGACGACAGCCGGTCAACGGCCCACCACTTAGTCAACTGGTCGGCGAGCACGACCACGGCTACCACGCCCGCCGCAACGGCCAGACCGGCCGCTCCGGTGGACGACGTCCCGTGGCTCCGACCCTCGGTCACCACGGCCGTCTCATCGGTCAGCGCCGGGACAGGCCACCGCTCTTGCACGCCACGCACTCTCGGGCGAAGGGCAGCGCTTCCAGGCGTTCCTTGGGAATCGGCTCGAAGCACTTCTCACAACTTCCGTAGGTGGTGCGATCCAGTCTTTTGACTGCATCGTCGATCTCTTCCACATAGGCGATCGCCTGCCCGGAAAGTGCCAGTTTCGCTTCGCGCTCGACCGCGGCGGTGCCGCCCTCTCCCGACTCCTCGTCGAACTGCATGTCACCAGGCTCACGCTCGAGGGCCAGTGAGTCGGCCTCAGCTCGCAGATAGACGGCTTGGTCAGCGTAGGTTTCACGCTCGATCATCAGCAGTACCCGTTGGGCGGCTAGGAACTTGGCATCCTTGGCATAGGGGCCGACCGTGGGGCGCTTGGGAGGCTCAGGGGCCACCTTCTTGACCACCGGAGCCTTGGCCGGTGCCACCTTATCCAGCGGCGCAGACGCAACCCCGGAGGCGGCTTTCTTGGCCGGTGCCTTGGTGGCTACAGCGGCTTTCTTGGCCGGTGCCTTGGTGGCTACAGCGGCTTTCTTGGCCGGTGCCTTGGTGGCTACAGCGGCTTTCTTGGCCGGTGCCTTGGTGGCTACAGCCGCCTTCTTGGC
>Ga0194051_1000327_pt1 | contig 27526 bp, 28 predicted proteins | sample SepL2320m_MetaG_FD_161275 | JGI IMG/M metagenome (GOLD analysis project Ga0194051, IMG submission 161275) | Anoxic zone freshwater microbial communities from boreal shield lake in IISD Experimental Lakes Area, Ontario, Canada - Sep2016-L239-20m | ecosystem: Environmental > Aquatic > Freshwater >... | reverse complement strand
CGACAGGTTGTTGACGATGTGCAGCATGGCGATCGTCACGATGAAGGCGAGGTAGAACCAGTTGGCCACATAGATGTGGCTTTCCTTGCGCTGCAGCAGGGTGCCGAAGAAGACCAGGAAATAGGCCACCCAGACGACGGTGAGCCAGAGGTCGACGTACCATTCGGGTTCGGCGTATTCGCGGCCCTCGGTGACGCCGAGGAGATAGCCCGTGGCGGCCAGCACGATGAACAGCTGGTAGCCCCAGAACACGAACCAGGCGAGGTTGCCGAGTGCCAGGCGTGTGCGGTTGGTCCGCTGCACCACGTAGAAGGAGGTGCAGAGGAGCGCGTTGCCGCCGAAGGCGAAGACCACGGCCGAGGTGTGCAGCGGGCGCAGGCGGCCGAAGTTGAACCATTCGAGGTTCGGGTTCCAGGCCGGGTAGGCGAGCTGGAGCGAGATGACCAGGCCGACGAGGAAGCCCACGACGCCCCAGAACACCGTGGCGATGGCGCCGTAGCGCACCACGTCATCCATGTAGCCAGACGTGTCCGCTGCCGGCTTGCCGAAGCTGCGGGCCTTGAAGATGAGGGCCAGGATCGCCGCCAGCGCGAAAATGAACATGTGGATCGCAAAGGGCGTATCCACCGCCTTGGCGCCCATGGTGATGGCGAGCAGGGCGAGAAGACCCCACAGGGCCATCATCGCCAAGGCACCACCCCCGGAGGGCTGCCCCTTGTGTGTCATTGTATCAGCCCCCATCGGAGACCCCCTTTCTGAAAACAATCCACCTGCACGAATGCGTTTTGGGGCGGGCAGGGGCATTGACTTGGATCAATAGGTTGCGGAGGCTTCCACGTCTGCGAGCAAAATTGCACCCAAAGGCTGAGTCGGCGAAATCAATTCTCGCCGCCCCCAAACGTCCTCTCCCGCCGATCGGCAGGAAAGGACGAAGCGAGCGGCCTTAATCCTCCAGCCGGGTGTGACGATCATGTGACGATGATCGGTCAACTGGGCATACTGGGCGCCGGACTCGCCTATCTGGGCGCGCTTTTCGCGGTTGCGAGCTGGGGTGACAGGCGGTCGCGGACCTGGACCACGCGTGCCGGGCGGCCGCTGATCTATGCCCTGTCGCTGGGTGTCTATTGCACGTCCTGGACCTATTTCGGCTCGGTGGGAATCGCGTCCCGCACCGGATTAGACTTTTTGCCTATCTACCTCGGGCCGATTCTGGTCTTCGCGCTGGGCTGGAAGCTGATCCAGTCGATTGCCACCCTCACCAAGCGGCACAACATCGCCTCGATCGCCGACTTCCTGTCGGCCCGCTACGGCAAGAGCGAGGCGCTGGGCGCGCTCGTCACGGTGATCGCGGTGATCGGCATCGTTCCCTACATCTCGATCCAGCTGAAGGCCGTGGCGGTGGCGCTGGGGGCGCTGGTGGCCGAGCCGCAATGGTCGCGCGACATTCTGCCGCCGTCTTCGGGCCTCGACGGGTTGTCGCTGTTCGTGGTGCTCACCATGGGCATCTTCGCCATCCTGTTCGGCACGCGGCACATCGACACCACCGAGCACCAGGACGGCATGATCCTGGCCATCGCCGTCGAATCGATGGTGAAGCTCATCGCTTTCGTGGCGGTGGGCCTGTTCGTGGTGTTCGGCATGATGGGGGGCATCGGGCCCTTCCTCGAACGCGCCACGGCGGACCCGCAGGTGCGCGGTCTGTTCTCCGGCGGGCTCGATGGCGGGCAGTGGCTGACCCTCACGCTGCTCGCTGCCTTCGCCGTGGTACTGCTGCCGCGCCAGTTCCATGTGGCGGCGGTGGAGAACGCCAATGCCCGCGAGGTGAAGCGCGCCGCCTGGCTGTTCCCGCTCTATCTTGTGGCGATCAACATCTTCGTCATTCCCATTGCGGTGGCAGGCCTGCTGCTGCTGCCGCCGGGCGCTGACGGCGACACCTTCGTGCTGGCGCTTCCCGTGTCGGCCGGAAACCCGGTCTTCGCGCTGATCGCCTTCCTCGGCGGACTTTCGGCCTCGACCGCCATGGTGATCGTGGAGTGCATCGCGCTCTCCATCATGGTGTGCAACAACCTGGTGGTTCCCTTGCTGCTGCGCCGCCAGTCGGACCGAGCCACCGTGCACCAGGACATGGGCGAAACGCTGATCCTGATCCGCCGGCTGGCCATCATCTTCGTGCTGGCGCTGGCCTATGCCTATTACCGGATGATCGGCGCCTCGGTGGCGCTCGCCCAAGTGGGCCTCCTCTCCTTCGCGGCGGTGGCACAGTTCGCGCCGGCCTTCGCCGACGCCGGCTGGCTGGGCCGCGGCTTCATCGAGCAAGGGCCGTGGGGCATCAGCCTGCTGAAGGCGCGCGCGCTGTTCACCATGGAGTTCAACACGCTCACCCACGGCGTGATCTGGAGCCTGCTTGCCAATATCACGGCTTACGTTGCGGGCTCGCTCACCCGCCAGCCCACGCCGATCGAGCGGGTGCAGGCCACGAGCTTCGTGTCGCGCGACATTCAGGCTGGCTCCGGCACCGGCTTCAAGCTGTGGCGCACGGCGGTGACGGCGGACCGGCTGGAGGACACGGTGGCGCGCTACATCGGCGCCGACCGGGCGGCGATGAGCCATGTGGCGATGAGGGCTGAGGTTGGGGTTTAGGGTAGCTCAGATGTTCATCGTCGCAGGGCCTGACCCGGCGATCCGTTTTGTTCCGGCACAAAGGATGCCCGGGTCGAGCCCGGGCATGATGAATCTTAGGGGCCGCTTGTATTAGGAAAAAAACCCTTGACAGCGCGCGCTCGCTGTGCTAGGAAAGAGCATGCTCCAGACATGGGTGACGAATTGGGCGGCGGTTCTGCCGGCGCTGGGTTTATTGGTGTTTGCGGCTTGCCTAGTGCTCCGCCGCCGCGACGCCGTCGATCCTTGCGGCGGCGATCACCGCCTGGGTGCGGCTGGAGACGTTCAGCTCATAGGCGATCTGCTTGTTGAGGAGGCCTTCCTTGAGCATCACCAGCACGCGGATCTGCTGGGCGGTGAGCGTCGCCACGCGGCGCGCGATTTCCTCGCCCTCCTTGTCGGCGGCGGAGGACTGGGCAGAGCCCTCGGGCACCCAGATGTCGCCCTTGAGGATGGCGTTCACCGCGCCGACGATGGTGTCGATTTCGGCGGTCTTGGGGATGAAGCCCGACGCGTTGAGGTTCAAGGCCTTCTGCACGAGGCCATGGTCATCCGCCGCGGTGATGAGGGCGACGGGCACATTGGGGTATTGCGCGCGGAGGTAGATGAGGCCCGAGAGGCCCTGGACGCCCGGCATGCGCAGGTCGAGCAGGATGAGGTCGACGTCGTCGTCCTTGTCGAGAAGGGCGGTGGCCTGGTCGAGCGAGCCCGCGAGCGACACGACAGCATGGGCGACACCGCCGGAAACCGCCTGTTTCAGCGCCTCGCGGAACAGCGGGTGGTCGTCGACGATCAGGATGCGCGCTGCCGCCATGGTCTCAAGGTTTTCCCCTACCTCTGGTGTCGATCATCACCCAAGGTGGTGGGCTTGGCAAGCTTGTGGCTACACGATGGTCTTGCGGGGGGCAGCTTCCAGCTTGCGCTTGGCGTCCATGAAGGTGCGGCGCATCCACGGCACGTCCGGCGCCTGCCAGTTGGGCTTGAGACCCACCACCATATCGAAGAAGGCGATGGCATTGGCTGGGTTCTCCGCCACGTTCTCGCGGAAGGAGTCCCAGAAGTGGGGGTCATCGGTGATGCCCGACTCGGTGGGTTCCGGCCCGCCCATCTCGCTCAGCACGGCGGCGGCCACCGAGAGGCAGAAGCTGGTGTAGGCATAGCCCTCCGGCCAGCGCTTCAGGCGGTGGTCGATGGTGGCGGGGAGGGCGGGGAGGCCCAGCTCGTCCGGCACGATCGCGGTGATGGGGCGCGACGCCAGCAGTTCCTTCAGCATCATGCCGGCGGCGAAGATGGTGAAGTCCTTGCGGTCGAGGTCGGCCAGGTGCTTGGTCTGGTCGAAGTTCTGGCGCCAGCGCGAGAAAGCCTCGGCGAGGGCGGCATGGTCCACTTCCGCCGCAAGGCCGGTGCCCTTGAACAGGAGCTCGATGTTCTTCTCGAAGCTCCACAGAATGGTGCGGAAGCGGCGCGCCTCATGGGCGAGGTCGCCGACTTTCTCCACTTCGGTCTTGAGGGGCGTGAGCATGGGCGCAGTCTAGCCCCAAGGGGCCAAGTCTTGCAAATCAGCAGCGAACGGGGCCACATGGGCCGCGAAGAGGGGAATTCCAGATGTCGTCACCCATGTCGAGCGACCTGAAGTCGGGCGCGCTGTTCTATCACGCGGAGCCCAAGCCCGGGAAACTTGAGATCCGGGCGACGAAGCCCCTGGGCAACCAGCGCGACATGGCGCTGGCCTATTCGCCGGGTGTCGCCGCCGTGTCCGAGGCGATCGCCGCCGACCCGTCGCTGGTGTCGAAATACACCAGCCGCGCCAACCTGGTGGGCGTGGTCACCAATGGCACGGCGGTGCTGGGGCTGGGCAACATCGGTCCGCTGGCGGCGAAGCCGGTGATGGAGGGCAAGGCGGTGCTCTTCAAGAAATTCGCCGACATCGACGTGTTCGACATCGAGCTGGCGGCGGCGAGTGTCGAGAGCATGGTGGCCTGCGTCGCCGCGCTTGAGCCCACCTTCGGGGGCATCAACCTCGAGGACATCAAGGCGCCGGAGTGTTTCGAGATCGAACAGCAGCTCCGTGAACGGATGAAGATTCCGGTGTTCCATGACGACCAGCACGGCACGGCGGTGATCGTGGGGGCGGCCGTCACCAATGCGCTGATGCTGGCGGGCAAGGACATTTCCAGGGTGAAGATCGTGGCGAGCGGAGCGGGTGCGGCGGCACTCGCCTGCCTGAACCAGCTCGTCAGCCTTGGCGCGAGGCCTGAGAACATCTGGGTGACCGACCTCGAAGGCGTGGTGTTCAAGGGCCGCGAGAAACTGATGGATCGGTGGAAGGACGTCTTTGCCAAAGACACGCAAGCGCGCACACTTGCCGAGGTGATCGGCGGGGCCGACATCTTCCTCGGGCTTTCGGCGGGCGGCGTGCTGAAGCCGGAACTGCTGACGCAGATGGCGAAGGATCCCCTCATCCTCGCTCTCGCCAACCCCAATCCGGAGATCATGCCGGAGGAGGCGGTGAAGGTGCGCCCTGACGCGATGATCTGCACCGGGCGCTCGGACTATCCGAACCAGGTGAACAACGTGCTCTGCTTTCCTTACATCTTCCGGGGTGCGCTGGACGTGGGCGCCTCCACCATCAACGAGGCGATGAAGCAGGCGGCGGTGAATGCCATCGCGGGGCTGGCGCGCGAGACGCCGTCCGACGTGGTGGCGCGTGCCTATGGCGGTGAGACGCGGCTGTTCGGCAGGGACTCGCTGATCCCCGCGCCCTTCGACCCGCGTTTGATTTTGCGCGTGGCGCCTGCCGTGGCCAGGGCGGCGATGGAGAGTGGTGTTGCCACCAGGCCCATCGCCGATTTCGATGCTTATGAGGAAGGGCTCGGCCGCTTCGTGTTCCGGTCGGGCTTCGTGATGCGGCAGATCTTTGCGGCCGCAAGACAGGCGCCGAAGCGCGTGATCTATGCCGATGGCGAGGACGAGCGCGTGATGCGCGCGGCCGAAGTGCTGATCGAGGAGGGCATCGCCCGGCCCATCCTGATCGGCCGTCCGGCGGTGATCGAGACCCGCATCAAGCGCTATGGTCTTTCGATCAAGCCCGGAACCGACTTCGAGATCGTGAACCCCGAGGACGACCCGCGCTACCGTGACTATGTGCAGACCTATGTGGAGGTGGCGGGCCGCCGCGGCATCACGCCGGACGCGGCGCGGACGCTCGTTCGTACCTCGACGACCGTCATCGCCGCGCTGGCGCTCAGGCGTGGTGAAGCGGATGCGATGATCTGCGGGCTGGAAGGCCGCTACCGCGCCAAGCTGCGCCACATCCGTGACATCGTGGGGCTGGCGCCCGGTGCGCGCGAATTCGCGGCGATGAGCCTGATGATCACCACGCGCGGCATCGTGTTCCTGACCGATACGCATGTGCAGGCGGAGCCTTCGGCGGAAGCCATGGCGGATACGGTGCTGATGTGCGCGGCCCACGTCGAGCGCTTCGGCATCACGCCGAAGGTGGCGCTCGTCGCGCATTCCGACTTCGGCGACTTCGACACGCCGGTGACGCTGCGCATGCGGGCAGCACTCGCCATGATCCATGCGCGGGCCCCTAACCTCGAGATCGATGGCGAGATGCAGGCGGACACCGCGCTGGTCGAGGCGGTGCGGCAAAGGAAGCTGCCGTCATCGACGCTTAAGGGAGAGGCCAACCTGCTGGTGATGCCGGGGCTGACCTCGGCCAATGTGGCCTACCAGATCATGAAAGTGTTCGGCGACGCGCTGCCCGTGGGCCCGATCCTGCTGGGAACAGCGCTGCCGGCGCATATCCTGACAGGCTCCGTCACCTCGCGCGGTGTCGTGAACATGACGGCAATCGCCGTTGCCGAGGCAGCGACCAGGGCCCGGGACTGATGATCTAGGCCAATGACAGCAAAGACTTATCTGATCGGCGTCGATACCGGGGGAACCTATACCGATGCTGCCGTGATCGAGGCGCAGGGGCACAGGGTGGTGGCCTCGGCGAAATCCATCACGACCAAGGGCGACCTCTCGATCGGCGTGACCGGGGCGATCACCGCTGCCGTGGCGAAGCTGCCGGAGGGGCTGAAGCCCGAGGACATTTCGCTCGTGTCGGTCTCCACCACGCTCGCCACCAATGCGGTGGTGGAGGGGCATGGCTCCGCCGTGGGCGTGATCCTGATCGGCTTCGACCAGGCGATGGCGGAGCGGACGGGGATCGCCAAGGCGTTTCCCGGCATGCCGATTGCCATGATTTCCGGCGGGCATGACCACAATGGCGAGGAGGTGAAGCCGCTGGACGTGGAGGCGCTGTCCACAGCCGTTGCCGCCATGCCGGTCGATGCCTTTGCCATTGCCTCGGCCTTTGCCGTGCGCAATCCCGGGCATGAGTTGCGGGCGCGCGAGATTGTGGCGCAGGCGACAGGCAAGCCCGCGACGCTGTCGACCGAGCTGACCTCGGCACTCGATGCGCCGCGCCGCGCGCTGACCGCCGTTCTCAATGCGCGGCTGATCTCGCGCGTGTCGATGCTGATTTCCGCCGTCAGGCGCTCGATGAAGGACCTTCGCATCGACTGCCCGCTGATGATCGTGAAGGGTGACGGCACGCTGGCGCTGGCCGAGCGCGTGGCGCTCAGGCCCATCGAGACCGTGCTCTCTGGCCCCGCCGCAAGCCTGGTGGGTGCTTCGTGGCTGTGCGGGCGCAGCGACTTCATCATGTCCGACATGGGCGGCACGACGACGGACCTGGGCGTGCTCGCCAATGGCCGGCCGCAGGTGGCGGAGCAGGGTGCCGAAGTGGGTGGTTGGCGGACGATGGTGAAGGCCATCGACGTGAAGACCATTGGCCTCGGTGGCGACAGCGAGATTGCCATCGGGCTCAATGGCGTGATCACCGTGGGGCCGCAGCGCGTGGCGCCGATTTCGCTGCTCGCATCACGCTACCCCGAAGTGGTGGCGATGCTGGAGGCGGACCTGGCCGACACCGAGGGCGGCTCGATGCATGGCAAGTTCGTGCTGAAGCCGTTTGGTGCCAATGATGCGCTGACGGCTGAGGTGAATGCAAAGGAGGCCGAGCTTCTGGCGATGGTGGGCGAGCGGCCGGTGCAGATCCGCAAGATCGCGGTGTCCTCTGCCGCGCAGCGCGCGCTCGCCTCGCTGAAGCGCAAGGGGTTGGTGCAGACGGGTGGCTTCACGCCGTCGGACGCAGCCCATGTGCTGGGGCTGCAGGACAACTGGCCGGGGCCTGCGGCGGAACTGGCCGCCAAGCTGATGGTGCGCTTCCGCGACATGCGGCTGGGCGATGCCGAGCGCGTTCAGGGCTTCTGCCGCGAGGTGTGGTCCGAGACCGTGCGGCGCACCGCGAAGGTGATCCTCGACACGGCCTTCGGCAAGACATTCGGCGAGCATGAGCTGGTGGATGCGGTGAGCTCGGGGCGCGGCCAACTGGGGTTGGCGACGGTGTCGCTCTCGCCCGCCATTCCGGTGGTGGCCGTGGGCGGGCCGGTGCGGGTCTATTATGAAGAGGTGGGCAGAAGGCTCGGCTGCGAGATGATCTTCCCGCCGTTCTTCGATGTGGCCAATGCGGTGGGTGCCGCGACCGGCGTCGTGGCGCAGGTGGTGAATGTTTCCGTCGAAGGTGATGGCAGCGGGCTGTTCCGCGTGCTGGGGCCGAAGGGGGCCACGGTGTTCACGTCAGGCCCGCAGGCACTGGTGGCGGCGGAGGAACAGGCGCGTGCGCTGGCACTCGAGGGCGTGCGCCAGCTTGGTGCCACGGAGGCGCAGGTGCAGGTGAGCATGAGCAAGAGCCACCTGCCGGACGCCGTGGACGACAACGGCCTGCTCGAGGCGCAGATCAGGGCGGAAGCCATCGGGCGGCCGGAGACCGGAAGCCACTGAGCGAGAAGCGACACGAGGCCTTTGCCGGGATGACGGCATTGGCGGACAGGTGTAGTGTCGCGCGGTGCTGATCCACACCGTCTTCGATCTTCTTGCCGCCTGTGCCGCGCTGGGCATGACGCTGTTCGTCTACAACTGGCGGCTGAGGGAGGCGGGGCAGAGGATCGACTCGGCAGGGCCGCTTTATGGCGTGGCGCTGCTTGCGGGCGCGGCGATCGGCGGCTTTGGGGCCGGGACGCTCAACCTTCATCTTTCCGGTGAACCCGGCATCGGGCGCAGCATCGTGGGCGCGCTGGCGGGCGCCATCGCGGCGGTGGAAATCTTCAAGCGGGTGCGCGGCATTTCAGGCTCGACCGGGCTGATCTTCGTTCCGGCCTTCGCGACGAGCGTGATGGTGGGGCGGTGGGGGTGCTATTTCGCGGGGCTGGAGGACGAAACCTTCGGTACGCCCAGCACGCTGCCGTGGGCGCATGATTTTGGCGATGGCGTGTTGCGGCACCCGGTGCAGCTCTATGAGTCCTTCACGATGGCGGCTTTCCTCATGGTGGCGCTGGTGCTGATCGGCAGGCGCAATGATTTCTTCATGCGCAATGGCTTCTACCTGCTGGTGCTGGTCTATGCAGGCCAGCGCTGCGTGTGGGAGTTCCTCAAGCCCTATGGAACGGTTGTGGGGCCGTTCAATCTGTTCCATTTGATTTGCGCGGGACTCGTGATTTACTCGATTGCCATGATGGCTGAGGGACGAACGTCATGAACCGGGCGGAGTTCTGGTGCCGCGTGTTGGGATGGCTGCAGGTGGCCGGCGCCGCCTTGGTGGCTGGCGCGATCTATGTGCTGTGGACGCTGATCTTCGGCTGGATCGTCATCGAGGATGCCGGCTTCCTCACCGTCGCAAAGTGGATCGTGATCGTCACCTTCGCATTCCCGCCCCTTCTCTCCGGTGTGCTCGCCTACATCTTTGCCGAGCGGGTGCAACGGGCACGGCTTGGCATGCGCGACGAACAGCACGTATTCCTGCGCGTGGTGACGGCTCTTGCCGGGTTGTGGTCGGCGGGCGTCGTCGGCTTCGTGGGGCTGCACCTGCCGCCGGTGGGCTTCTTCTCGCTTCTGGGGATCGCCACAGCGATCATCGCCGTCATGGGAGCCGACTGGACGGCAGATCTTTTTGCCCCGCGCAGGGGACCAGCATGAACGCGCCCATCCGCAAGGTGGCGCCTTACGTTTTCTACGGCCAGACCACGTCGATGTGTGACGACTGCATGGCGCTGGTGCCGGCCAAGATCATCATCGAGGACAATCACGTCTATTACCTCAAGCGCTGCCGCGAACACGGCGTGCAGAAGGCGCTCGTCTCCACCGACGCGCATTATTACAAGCTCTGCCACGACTACCTGAAGCCGGGAGACCGGCCGCTCAATCCGCAGACGCGCACCGAGCTGGGCTGCCCCTATGACTGCGGGTTGTGCCCGGACCATGAGCAGCATTCCTGCCTTGCGCTCATCGAGGTGAACGAGGCCTGCAACCTGACGTGCCCCGTGTGCTTTGCGGATTCCTCCACGGCGAAGACGGCGCATCGTCCGCTGGCCGAGATCGAGCGCATGATGGATGCGCTGGTCGCCTCCGAGGGCGAGCCCGACCTCCTCCAGATTTCGGGCGGCGAACCCACCATCCACCCGCAAATCATCGAGATCATCCAGGCGGCGAAGCGACGGCCGATCCGCCATGTCATGCTGAACACCAACGGCATCCGCATCGCGCAGGAGCCGGCGTTCGTGCAGGCGCTGGCGCAGTTCAAGCCGGGCTTCGAGGTGTACCTGCAGTTCGACTCGCTCAGGCCAGCGGTGCTGAAGAACCTGCGCGGCGCCGACCTCACCCGCATCCGCCGCGAGGCACTTGAGGCGCTCGAGGCCGCGAACATCTCCACCACGCTGGTGGTTGTCGTGAAGGCCGGGCAAAACGACGACGAGCTTGGCGAGATCATCGACTTCGCACTCAAATGGAAGTGCGTGCGCGGCATTACCTTCCAGCCGGTGCAGGATGCAGGCCGCAACGAGGGCTTCGACGCGGGCCGTGACCGCATCGTGCTGTCTGACATTCGCAACCGCATCATCGCGGCCCAGACGCCTTTCGGTGCGGGCGACATCATTCCGCTGCCGTGCAACCCGGAGTCCATCGCCATCGGTTATGCGTTGCGGAAGGGCGACAAGATTGCGCCCATCACATCCTTCTTCCCGCGCGACATGCTGGTGGAGGCATTGCCCAATGCCATCACCTTCGAGAAGTACCCGGACCTTCACGCGCAGGTGCTGAACTTCTTCTCGCTGTCCACTGCCGAGTGCAACAACCCGGAGAAGCTGAACGCGCTGCTGTGCTGCCTCCCCGAGGTGCCGGTGCCGGAAGGCTTCGGCTACGAGAACATCTTCCGCATCGCCATCGTCGAATTCATGGACCACCATAATTTCTGCGTGGGCCGGGTGAAGCGCAGTTGCATCCATTTCGTGACGCCCGCCGGGCAGATCATTCCATTCGAAACCTACAACATGTTCTATCGTGACGATGCGGCGCGTGCCCGCATGGCGCGGAGCAGGGGGACTTCATGAAGATCATTCTCGGCATCATCTGCGGGCTGGTGGTGCTGTTCGCCGGTGGCTGCGCCCTGATGCTGGTGTTCGCCGAGTTCAGTGACACCGGGGCCGCAGCGCTGGCGCTGATCCCCGGGGGCATCGCGGCTTTGAACGTGCTGGTGCTGATGGCGCTGTTCGGCAAGTCGCAGCCGCAGCGCTGGGCCTTCTATGTGCTGGCGGTGCTGGACGTGGTGGCGGCGATCATCATGGCCATCTTCTGGTCGTCGATCTCTGACCAGGTCAGTGACTTCTGGGCCATCGCTGCGCCCGCCATCGCGGTGCTGCTGCTGAAGGCGGTTCTCACCGTGCTGGTGGCGCAGAAACTGCCGTCTCCGCCTCAGGGTTGAACCCATTGCCCGACTGGGCCATATAGCCCGTCCAAGGCATTTTCAGGGGAAGCGGAAGAATCATGGAGTCTTTCTGGGCGGAACATTTTTCCTTCATCACCACGGCAGAAGGCTGGGTGGCGCTGGTGACGCTGGTTGCCATGGAAATCGTGCTCGGCATCGACAACCTGATCTTCATCTCGATCCTGTCGAACAAGCTGCCCGAGGCCGACCGGTCCCGCGCGCGGCGGCTGGGCATCGGCGGCGCGCTGGTCATGCGCCTGCTGCTGCTGGCGACCGTCGCCTACATCGCCGAGCTCACCCAGCCGCTGTTCACCGCCTTCGACCAGACCTTTTCCTGGCGTGACATGATCCTGCTGGCGGGCGGGTTGTTCCTCGTGTGGAAGGCCACCAAGGAAATTCACCACTCGGTGGACCCCGACGACGGCAAGGAGAATATGGTGGGGCAGGCCACCCTCACCGTGGGCGGCGCCATATTCCAGATCCTGCTGCTCGACCTCGTGTTCTCGGTCGACTCGATCATCACGGCGGTGGGCATGACCGACCACCTTGCCATCATGTACATCGCGGTGATCGTGGCCATGGCGGTGATGCTGTTCGCGGCCGATCCGCTGGGCCGCTTCATTGCCGCCAATCCCTCGATCGTCATGCTGGCGCTTGGCTTTCTTCTGATGATCGGCATGACGTTGATCGCGGATGCGTTCCAGTTCCACGTGCCGCGCGGCTATGTCTATGCTGCCATGGGCTTCTCGACGCTCGTCGAGGTGCTGAACCTGCTGGCAAGGCGGGCGAGAAGGAAGAAGGGCGAGGCGGGGCATTGAGGCGCTGCACCGCTGGAGCCCGCGTCCCCTCACCTCCCCCAACTTCGTTGGGGCCCCTTCCTCTCCCGCCTTGCGGGAGAGGACGTTGATCGGCTAGAAGCCCCAGCATTCCCCTCACTTCGCAGGAAAGACGCATTCGCGATGGCTCGTCAGTTCATCTATCACATGCAGGGTCTCACCAAGGCCTATGCCGGCGGCAAGAAGGTGCTGGAGAACATCCACCTGTCCTTCTACCCGGATGCCAAGATCGGCATCCTCGGCCCCAACGGCTCGGGCAAGTCCACACTTCTCCGCATCATGGCGGGCACCGACACCGAGTGGAATGGCGAGGCGTGGCTGGCTGAAGGCGCCACGGTCGGCTACCTGCGGCAGGAACCCGAGCTTGACCCCGCACTCGACGTGATGGGCAACGTGATGGAGGGTGTCGCCCACAAGAAGGCGATCCTCGACGAATACAATGCGCTGATGACCGACTACAATGACGAGAACGCCGAGAAGGCAGGCAAGCTTCAGGACGTGATCGATGCCCAGAACCTGTGGGACCTCGAATCCCAGGTGGAGCAGGCGATGGACGCGCTGCGCTGCCCACCGGGTGACGCGCAGATCGACAACCTCTCGGGCGGTGAAAAGCGCCGCGTGGCACTGACGCAGCTGCTGCTCAGGAAGCCCGACCTGCTGCTGCTCGACGAGCCGACCAACCACCTCGATGCCGAGTCGGTGAACTGGCTGGAGCATCACCTGCGCGACTATCCGGGTGCCATCATGATCGTCACCCATGACCGTTACTTCCTCGACAACGTGACGGGCTGGATCCTCGAGCTCGACCGTGGCCGTGGCATTCCGTATGAGGGCAACTATTCCGCCTATCTCGGCCAGAAGGCCAAGCGCTTCGCGCAGGAATCGCGCGAGGACCAGGCCCGCGAGCGCGCGCTGGCGCGTGAGTCCGAATGGATTTCCGCCTCTCCCAAGGCGCGGCAGGCCAAGTCCAAGGCCCGCATCAAGGCCTATGACGAATTGCTGAAAGTGAACGAGGACCGCCTCAAGTCGACGACTGCGCAGATCATCATTCCGCCGGGCGAGCGGCTGGGCAACACGGTGATCAACCTCGAAGGCGTGTCGAAGGCCTATGGCGACCGTCTGCTGATCGACAATCTCACCTTCAAGCTGCCGCCGGGTGGCATCGTCGGGATCATCGGTCCGAATGGTGCTGGCAAGACCACGCTGTTCCGCATGATCACCGGCCAGGAGAAGCCCGACAGCGGCGCCATCACCATCGGCGAAAGCGTGCAGATGGGCTACGTCGACCAGTCTCGTGACTCGCTCGACCCCGACAAGACGGTGTGGCAGGAAATTTCCGGCGGCAACGACATCATCTATCTCGGCAAGCGCGAGATGAACTCGCGCGCCTATACGGGCGCGTTCAACTTCAAGGGTGCCGACCAGCAGCAGAAGGTGGGGAACCTCTCGGGCGGCCAGCGCAACCGCGTGCATCTGGCCAAGATGCTGAAGTCGGGCGCCAACGTGCTGCTCCTCGACGAACCGACCAACGACCTGGACACCGAAACGCTGGCCGCACTCGAAGAGGCGCTGGAGGATTTCGCCGGCTGCGCGGTGGTCATCAGCCATGACCGCATGTTCCTCGACCGCCTTGCCACCCACATCCTCGCCTTCGAGGGCGACAGCCATGTGGAATGGTTCGAGGGCAACTTCCAGGACTACGAGGAAGACAAGAAGCGCCGCCTCGGCGAAGACAGCGTGATGCCGAAGCGCATCAAGTACAAGCAGTTCGCGAGGTAGCATGCCTCCTTCGTCCTCTCCCGCAGGGCGGGAGAGGAGGGGGCCCCAACGCAGTTGGGGAAGGTGAGGGGAAGTCCAATCTGGATATCCCGGGACCCACGTCCCCTCATCTACCCGTTGCGTGCCGCAACGGGGCCCTTCTTCTCCCGCTGAAGAAGCGGGAGAAGACTTTTGGGGGACAAGCCCCGGCAAGTTTAAATTGGGGTGGATGACGCCGTTCGCCGAGCGTGCTAGGAAGCGCGAAATCTCAACTTGAGCGACCAGAAAACCATGACCCTCACCCGCCGCCTGTTCCTCGCTTCGCTTGCCGCCGCAGCGGCCACCCCGGCCACCTCGGCCTTCGCCCAGGAGGCCGTCGACTTGAGCCAGGAGCCGTTCCCCGTCAAGGACGAGGAAAACAAGATCGAATACAAGTACCGCCGCAAGGAGGTGGACTTCGACAGTTCCGAGGCGCCGGGCACCATCGTGGTCGACCCCAAGAAGCGCTATCTCTATCTCGTGCTCGGCAATGGCAAGGCCATCCGCTATGGCGCCTCGGTGGGCAAGGCGGGCCGCACCTGGTCAGGCTCCGCCACCATTGGCCGCATGGAGAAGTGGCCGACCTGGACGCCGACGCCGGAGCACATTGCGGAATTCCCCAAGCTGGTGAAGTGGCAGGAGGGTGGCATGCCGGGCGGCCCGGAGAACCCGATGGGCGCGCGCGCCCTCTATCTCTATCAGGGCGACGTCGACACCATCTATCGTATCCACGGCTCGCATGACCCCTCGCTCATCGGCCGCAAGAAGACGGCGGGCTGCGTGAGCCTGCTGAACGTGGACATCATCGACCTCTACAACCGCGTCCAGATGGGCACCAAGGTGGTGGTGCTGGAGTACTAGGCGGACGCCACCTCCTTCAGAACCCAGTCCCTGAACAGCCTGATCTTGCGGCTCCTGCGCTGGTCGCGCGGGTAGGCGAGGTAGTAGCCGTCGCCCGAGCTTGCGGTGATGTCGAACAATGGCACCAGCCGTCCGGCGGCAAAGCTCTGCGCCTCGAAGCGGGGCGTGATCAAGGCGATGCCGTGGCCGGCGAGGGCGACGCTTGCGGCCATCTGCTGGGTTTCAACGTCGATGCCGGGCCTGGTGAAGGTGATGGGCGTGGCAACACCCGCCGCGCGGAACCAGATGTCCCACCATTCATTCGAAGGCGCGATGAGCACGTGGCCCAGCATGTCCTTCGGTGTCTTGGGGCGACCCTCGCGGGCGAGATAGGTGGGGCTCGCCACCGCCGTGAAGGTCTGCTCGAAGAGAAGATGCTGCTCGAGGCCCGGCCAGTCGCCACGGCCGGAGCGGACCGCCACGTCGATGCCATCGGCCGCGAAGTCGGCCAGTGTCGATGAGATGTCGAGCCTGACCGCGAATTCCGGATGCAGCATCTGGAAGGAGCCGATGCGCGGGGCGAGCCAGTTGCCGGCGATGGTCTGCATGGTGGAGATCGTCAGCACCGAATGGGCCTTGTCGCTGACCGCGCGAAACGCCCGCGACAGGCCGGAGAGGGCGGCCTGCACCATGGGGGCCAGCTGTTCGCCACGCTGGGTGAGGCGCACGCCGCGCGCCTCGCGCACGAAGAGGGGCGCCCCGACGAAGGCCTCGATCTGCTTGATCTGGTAGCTGACTGCCGACTGCGTCATGTTCAGCTCCTCCGCCGCGCGGGAGAGGTTCTGATGGCGCGCGGCTGCGTCGAAGACGCGGATGGTGCTGAGGGGCGGCAGGTCATGCATGGAGCCAGATATAAGGCCGTTCGATGGCTGCAGCCAGAGGAAGGGCGGGCCAGCGCCGCCAGCATGTGTTAATCTCGGGCCATGACGGACTGGAATCCCTCGCAATACCTGACCTTTGCGGATGAGCGCACGCGGCCGGCGCGAGACCTTCTGGCGCATGTGCCGCTGGCTGCGGTGCGGCGGGCCTATGACCTGGGCTGCGGGCCGGGCAACTCCACGGGACTGCTGGTAGCGCGCTTCCGCCAGGCGCATGTGACAGGTGTCGACAATTCACCGGCCATGCTGGAGGCGGCACGGGCGGACTGCCCCGGCGCGGACTTCGCCTTCGGCGACCTCTCCATCTGGCTGCCGCCGGACGTGCCGGACCTGCTGTTCTCGAATGCTGCCTTCCAGTGGGTGCCGGATCACCTGGGGGTGCTGGAGCGGCTGGCAAGCTGCCTTCCCGAAGATGGCGCGCTGGCGGTGCAGATGCCGGACAATCTGGGTGAGCCGAGCCACCGGTTGATGCAGGCAGCGGCAGAGCATGGGCCGTGGTCAGAAAAGCTCCGCATGGCGGCAACGGCGCGCGACGTGCTGCCGCCCGTCGACAGCTATTACCGTCGCCTCAAGCCGTTGTTCCGCCGCCTCGACATCTGGCACACGATCTACAATCACCCGCTCGACGGCGTGGAGGGGATCGTCGCCTGGCTCGGGTCCACCGGCCTGAGGCCCTTTCTCGCGCCGCTTTCCGATGACGAGCGCAAGGGATTTGTTGGGCAGTACAGCAGGCTTCTGGCTGGTGCCTATCCGCTGCAGGCGGATGGCACGGTGCTGCTGCGCTTTCCGCGCCTGTTCATTGTCGGGGTGCGGTGAGCAAGTTCAGTCGGCGAGATAGGCGAAGAGCCCGTCAATGCCCTTGCGCGATACCGTGCCGGTGAACTTGGAACGCATCTGCTGGGCCAGCCAGATGCCCTGCATGTTGACGTCCTTCACGGTGTAGCCGCCGCCCGCCTTGGACAGCCGGAACACGATCTTCTTGCCCGTGGCCGAGCGCGTTGAGACGACGAGGCCGCCACCTGAAGGGGCGCAGTCGAGAACCTGCAGGTTGCCGCCGCGCAGGCCGCTGCCATGCTTCTGCAGCGTATCGCCGATGAACTTGCGGGTGAGTTTCAGATATTCCGACTCGCGCGACTTGGGCAGGTCCTTGCGGTACTGGCCCAGGGCAAAGAAGCTCAGCGAGCGGAGGTCGGAAAAGCGGTCGGCAGCATTGGCGAAGGCCGAGGCGGACCCTGCCGCCGCCGCGCGGTCATAGGCCTGGCCGGCGCTCTTGACGAAGCCTTCAGCCGGGCAGGTGCCAGCCTCGGCAACGGCCATCGTCCCGAGAGCCATGAAAGCGATTGTTGTCAGGGCAGCGAACAGTCGGCGCACGGGAATCACCATCGATAAACCATCAGCTTCGGAAGAAACTCGACCATAGCACGATTTAGGAAGGTTTAAGTTGTGCAATTCAATCGTGCTGTGACCTGTGTCACTCTTCCGACCGGGACTTGGTTCCGGCGATCTTCGCCTCGCGCAGATGGAGGTTCAGGTTGGAGCCCTTGATGTCCTCGGGACGAGCAAGTGCGAATGTGCGCTTGCGCAACTCCATCACCAGTTCTGCACGGTCCTCGATATGGGCGATCTCCTCGAAGGGGATGGGCTCGCCCACCCGGATCTTCAGCCGCGAACCGATGCGGCGGGCCGTTTCGCGGAACACCAGCGACAGGCGCAATGTGAGGCTGAGGTGGCTTGCCAGCTGGAACAGACGGGAATTCTGGCCGACGAAGAACACCGGCACCACGGTGGCCTTGGAGGAGCGCAGCAGCTTGGCGGTGAAGGGCGCCCAGGGCAGGTCGACGGCGGGGCCCTTCAGCGGCTTTTCGGAAGTCGAGACGCCGCCGCCGGGGAAGATTCCGATGGCATGGCCCTGGCGCAACCAGGACTGGGCCTCGATGCGGGAGCGGACATTGGTTTCACGCGCCTCGCGGGTGGGGGCGAAGGCCACGGGCAGCAGGTTCTCGGCCGCCTCCGGCGCCTGGCACAGCACGTCGTTCGCCAGCACCTTGGTATCAGGACGCACTCTGGTGGCAAGCCAGGTGAGGGTGATGCCGTCGAGCACGCCATAGGGATGGTTGGAAATGAAGATGACGGGGCCTGTCTTTGGCGTGCGGGCCAGCGCCGCCTCGTCATATTCGAGATGCATGCGCAGCAGGCGAATGGCCGAATCGAAGAAGTTCTGGCCGTCCTTCAGGTTCTTCTGGTGCTGGACATAGAGCTTCTTGAGCTTGCGCTGCCCGCCCATCTTCTCGATGGCCTGGATGACAGCGCGTTGCAGCACCGGCTGGTCAGCGGTGGAATAGCTGAAGCGGACTTTCTTGGGGACGAGTGTCGCGAAGGTTTTCGCCATGGACCGGCTGTCATAAATCCACCCACCAATCGCATTTCGCGGCAGTTCATGCAATGGAGACACGTCAAAGAAGGGGAGTTCGGTCATGGAAATTGTCGATTCTCGCCGAGAAGTGATGTGACATGCTTTCGCCCGCCCTGTGACGGGCGTGTGACGGCAGCTTCCCCTTGCCCCCGAGGCCCGGTCCGGGGGATGAAGGAGGGGCAATCACGGAGGAAATTTCCCGCATGTACACGCTTTATGCCCGCAACCAGGCCGGCTCGATGGCCGTCGAGGCACTGCTCGCCGCCTGTGGCGCCGACTACAAGGTCATCGTCCTGAACCGCAAGCCGGATGGTGCCTTCGAGGACTTCTTCCACGCCATCAACCCCAAGGCCGAGGTCCCGACCCTGGTGCTGCCGGACGGTTCCGTGATGACGGAAAGTGCCGCCATGATGATCCACATCGCGGAGCAATACCCCGAGGCGGGCCTCGCCCCCCAGCCGGGGGAGAAGGGCCGCGCCGAGTTCCTGCGCTGGCAGGTCTATCTTGCGGCGGCACTCTATGGCAGCGACCTTCGCCTGTTCTATCCGCAGCGCTTCACCACCGATGCCAATGGCGCGGAGGGCGTGAAGGCCAGGGCCGGGGAGACGATGATGCAGGAATTCTCGATCTATGCCGATGTGCTGGGTGAGCGGACATTCATGCTGGATCGTCTTACGGCACTTGACATCTATGCGGCCATGTTGTGCAGCTGGGCGCCGGACATGGGCGCGCTGTTCGCCAAGCATCCGAACCTGAAGCGCATGTATGATGCGGTACTGCAGAACGAAGCAGTACAGAAGGTGTGGGCGCGCAACGAGATGTGATCTAGGCGGCCTGCTTTTCCGCTCCCAGACCCAGCACGCGGCAGATGGCATAGACGAGGTCAGCGCGGTTCAGCGTGTAGAAGTGGAAGTGCTTCACGCCCTCGCGGCGGAGCGCGTCCACCTGTTCGGCGGCGACCATGGCGGCGACGAGGTTGCGTGTTTCGGGCTCATCGTCGAGGCCTGCGAAGCGCGTGGCCAGTGCGGGCGGAACATGGGCGCCGCACTTTGCCGCGAATTCACTGACTCGCGCGAATGATGTGATGGGGAGGATGCCCGGCACCAGCTCGATGTCGATGCCGCGCGCCGCGATGCGGTCACGCAGCCTGAGGAAGAAGGGGTTGTGGAAGAAAAACTGCGAAATGGCGCGCGTTGCGCCATGCTCTGCCTTGTCGGCCATGAAGGCCAGATCTTCCTCGATCGACACCGATTCCGGATGGCGCTCGGGATAAGCAGACACGGAGACATCGAAGTCGCCCAGTTCCTTGATGCCGCGCACCAGGTCGGCGGCGTTGCGATAGCCATCAGGGCGCGGGGTGAAGCGGGTGCCGACGCCGCCCGGCGGATCACCGCGCAGGGCCACGATGTGGCGCACGCCGGCAGCTGCGAAATCCTGCACCACTGCGTTGACCTCGGACTTCGAGGCACCGACGCAGGTGAGGTGGGCTGCGGGCCGCAGCGTCGTCTCGTTGACGATGCGGCGAACCGTGTCGAGTGTCCGGTCACGCGTGGTGCCGCCTGCGCCATAGGTGACGGAGACGAAGCTGGGGTTCACCGTTTCAAGTTTGCGGATGGTTTTCCAGAAGCTCTCCTGGGCATCCGCCTTGGGCGGAAAGAACTCGAAGGAGACAGTGATGCCGGAAACGTCTTCCGCGAAGGCGATCATGTGGCGTGGTCCTTCAGGGCTGGGGTCATGGCGGGTGAACGTGGCTGTGTGGCCAGCCACAGCGACACGGTGAGGCCCTTGCCTTGCGGCCGCCACGGCGGGGACAGCACGTCATGCTGTGCGAGCGTCAGCCCGGCGCGCGACAGCCACTGTGCCATGTGCTCGGCAGCGATGCCGAGACGGCGGTGGGCGTGGTCGGTGCGAAGATCATCAAGATCATGCGGTGCAAAGTCGACGATGAGCAGGCGGCCGCCGGGCTGGAGGATGCGTGCAGCCTCGGTCAGCGCACGCACCGGATCTTCAAGGAAGTGCAGCACCTGGTGAATGGTGACGAAGTCGGCGAAGCCGTCGGGGAAGGGGAGCGCATAGATCTCGCCATGGCGCACCTGCGCATTGCGCACATTCGCGGCATCGAGGTTGACCCGCGCAATCGCCAGCATGTCGCGGCTCGAATCGATGCCGATCGACTGCTGCGCTTGCGGAGCAAAGCGCCGCAGCACGGCGCCGGTGCCGGTGCCAAGGTCGACGTGCTGACGGATGGGCGCTCCACCTGCCAGCTTCACCATGGCCTGCTCGACATCTTCCTCGCGCACATGGAGTGAGCGGAGCTGCTCCCAGTGGGCGGCATTCTCGGCGAAATATCGCGATGCCGCCTCGGCGCGGCGGCTGCGGATCTCCTCGAGGCGGGCCAGGTCGCCCGCCAGCACGGGGTCGGAGCCGGGCAAAAGGTCGACGATGGAGCGGGCCAGTGCGCCCCCCATGTCCTCCTCGCGCAGGCGGAACAGCACCCAGTTGCCCTCCTTGTGGCGGCTGATGAGGCCCGCTTCGGCCATGAGCTTGAGGTGGCGGCTGACGCGCGGCTGGCTCTGCCCCAGGATCTGGGTCAGTTCGCTGACGTTGGCCTCGCCATGGGCGAGAATGAACAGGATGCGCACGCGGGTCGATTCCGCTGCAGCGCGCAGCCCGGAGAGCAATTCATCCATATCGAACACCTCCATAACTACATAAACATATCTTTATATCGTTCGCAAGGCGGTCCATTGTGTTTGGGATCGCGTAAGTTCGATTGCAGAGTCTTGTGCGCGGCGACGGCTCAGTCTTGCATTCGTCACGATTTCGCGGCGTATTACAGTGATGTAGGGGGCCGCATCGGCGGTCCGAGTGTGGAGGTTTGATGATGGACCGGGGTAACGGGCCGCTGTCGCGGCGGGAACTCTGTGGACTGGCGGTTGCGGCCCTGTTCGGCCTTGCAACCCCGGCTTCGGCCAGCACGGCGGCCGAGGATTACGTTACGGGAATTGCCGACCAGGTGATGCGGCTTGCCAACAACGGCCAGAAGGGGCCGGCGCTGAAATCGCAGTTCGCTTCGCTGCTGAACCGCTACATCAACCTCAAGGGCATCGCAGATTACGCGCTCGGGCCCTATGTGAAGCAGCTGCCTGCCGGGCGGAGGAGCGAGTTCTACGCGCTCGTGAACAATTATGCGGCGGCGCTGTTCAACTATTACGTGGCTGACTTCCGCGGCACCAAGCTGGACATCGTCTCCACGACCAAGCAGGGCAAGTTCACCGTCATCCAGTCCTTCATCACCGGCAGCGGCGGCCGCGAGCAGGTGAAGTGGAGGCTGGTGCCGTCGGGCGGCGGTTTCCGCGTGGCCGACGTCAACGTGAAGGGCGTGTGGCTGACGATTTCGATGAAGGACCGCTTCTCGAAAGTGCTGAAGGCTTCCAAGGGCGACTTTGACCAGCTGTTCGCGGAACTTAAGGAAGCCAACACCTGGTGAGCCTGCTGTGACCTGCGGGGCCGCGTTGTTGACGCGGCCTCGGACTGTCCTTTATGGCGGAATGGACAGCTTCAAAGAAAGCGAATCATGTCGAAGAGCCGTCCGCCATTCTCTGCCGCACTGACGCGCCGCGCCGCCCTTGCCGGGCTTGCCGCCGCTTTCGCGGCTCCGGCCTTCGCGGCCGGCGAGGATGCCGCAGTCGCCTACATGAAGAAGGTCGCGAAAGACATGCTGGCGGCGCACCGCCAGGGCACGGTGGCGAGCTTCAAGCGCGCCATCCAGCGCCACGCCGACGTGCCCTCAATCGCCGACTATTCGCTGGGCCAGTACAAGAGCAAGCTCTCTCCAGCCCAGAAGCAGGCCTATTACAGCGGCACCGCCACCTTCATGGCGCGCTACTTCGCCGACCAGTCACGTGATTACGTCGTGTCCAAGTACGAGGTCGGTGACGCCGACACGAATGGCAAGGACATCAACGTCGACACCAAGGTCTATCTGATGAACGGCCAGTCCTACACGGTGGTGTGGCGGCTCGGCAAACGAGGCTCCGGGTTCAAGGTGGAAGACGCCAAGGTATTGGGCTTCTCGCTCACCTACCTGCAGCGTGGCATCTTCACGTCGTTCCTGTCGAAGCGCGATGGCGACGTGGCGCAGCTGGTGGCAGCGCTGAACCGCTGAGGCAAGCGCCTCACTTCACCTGAATGCTCTTGATGTAGTTGATCAGCGACGCGATGCGGTCGTTGACGATTATTTCGCGCGCTTCCTTGCTGGTGTCGGAACTTGCCGCCTCGCGGTTGAACCAGTCGCCCCACACCGGCATGTCGCGCATGCCATGCACCTTCACGTCGACGCGGCCGTCGATCACGTCCATCACCTGCTCTTCGGGAAACGTGCCGGCATTGAGCTTCGAGAGTGTGGTCAGGTCCGGAACGGCGAGGGTGAGGAACTCGCCCAGCGTGCCGTCGCCCTTCGCATCGACACCGTGGCAGGCCGCGCAGTAGTTCATGTAATCGCGATGGCCAAGCTCAAGGCTGATGCCTTCGCTCGCCAGCGGGGTGCCGGCCACGCTGCCTTCGGCAAGGGCGGCTCGCGCGCCGATCACCATGAGGCTGCCTACCGCCAGTGCCAGCATGAGATATTTGCGCTTCATCATCCAATCCTCCACGTCAGTTTTCAGCATCGCGCCATGGTGGCGGTGCAGCCTTGATGTCGGTCAATTGAGGGAACGTTAACCCTGATCGCCTTAACTTCGATGCCTGTTTATTGGTGAGTGGCGTTCCAGTGTCTTCGATCTCGTTCCTGCGCAAGTTGATGGTGGCAGTGGCCGTCGCCGCCGTGCTGACGGCCTGCAGCTCCTCGAAGAAGAGCGGCAACTTCACCACCAAGGGCCTGCGCCCGCCGGAAGGCTCCTGCCAGGTGAAGCCCTCGCGCATCGGGCTTGCCGAGAAGATCAGCAACATCAACGAGCACAACGGCTGCCAGGTTCCCAATGCCTGGAAGGTGGAGCAGCTGGGCTCGGTCGCCTTCAGCCAGCCCGCCGTCATGAATTGCGGCATGGCGGACCCGCTGCACACCTGGCTCGAGGACGTGGTGCAGCCCACCGCGCAGCGGAGCTTCGGCGAGAGCATCGTCAGCATCGACGTGGCTGCGTCCTATGCCTGCCGCCCGCGCAACAACAAGAGTGGCGCCAAGATGAGCGAACATGGCTTCGGCAATGCCATCGACATCGCCGCCTTCACGCTCGAAAGCGGCCGCAAGGTGACGGTGGAGCAGGGCTGGTGGGGGAGTTCCGACGAACGCCGCTTCCTGCACACCGTGCATGACCGAGCCTGCGGAGAATTCCACACCGTACTCGGCCCCGATTCAGGCCGCTCGCACCGTGACCACCTGCACCTCGACCTGCAGAACCGCGAAAACGGCTCAGTCTACTGCCGGTGAGGCGGGGATTATTGCATTTTCCGCCCATCCGGCGCATATGAGCCGCCATGGAACAGGAAATTCTCAAGCCTGAAGCTGCCCCAAAGGCAGGTAGCCAGGCCTTCAGCCGCACGGGCAGCCTGATGGCCGCCTTCGGCGCCACCTTGCTGATGCTGTGCTTTTCGGGCGCGTCCATGGTGGCGACCGTTTGGGCTGTCTCGAAGCTCATCGGCCTGCCGGACATGCTGATGTATGGGCTGATGGCGGTGGGTGTGCTGCCGGTGCTGTGGATCACCATCTGGACCGCCGGTCGTGCCTGGCATGTCGAGAAGCTGCTTGCCCAGCACAAGGACATCGACGTTCCGGTGTTCAACCTGACCTATTACTTCAAGAACGGCTGAGCCAGCCAACCTTCCCATGTCCATCTGGACCCGCATCGCCGACACCCTCGCTTCCATCGGCGAGTCGGTCGGCGCATTCCTTCAGTCGATCGTGGCTCGCAACCCGACGCCGCCCGAGAAGTCGGTGGCCTTCACCATTGGCATGATCGGGCTCGGCGCCAAGATGGCGAAGGCCGATGGCGTCGTCACCGAGGACGAGATCAAGGCCTTCAAGCAGGTCTTCCACATTCCGGATGGTGAGCTTGCGACCGTGGCGCGGGTTTTCAACCTCGCCAAGCAGGACGTGGCTGGCTACGAGACCTATGCGAAGCAGATCGCCAAGCTGTTCGCGGCGCGCGCCGAGGTGCTGGAGGACGTGCTCGACGGGCTGTTCCACATCGCCAAGGCCGACAATGCCTTCCACCCCGGAGAACATGGCTTCCTGAGGCGCGTGGCGGAGATCTTCGGTTTCTCCGAGGCCGACTTCGCGCGCATCCGGGCGCGCCATGTGGATGTGCCGGATGATCCCTTCCTGATCCTTGGGCTGGCTCCGGGAGCAAGCTCAGACGAAGTCCGCAAGCGCTATCGCGACCTGGTGCGCGAGCACCACCCGGACCGCCATATCGCAGCGGGCGTGCCAGAGGAGATGGTCGAGCTCGCGACCCAGCGCTTGCAGAAGATCAACGAGGCCTACGACCGCATCATGGAGATGGCGGCGTGATCCTGTCGCCTCTGGCACACCGCTATGTGGCTGCCGCCAACCGCGAGCCGCGGCGCAACAACCGCGCGGTGGACATGCTGCTTCTCCACTACACGGGCATGAAGAGTGCGGCCGCCGCCTGCGATTTGCTGTGCAGTGCGGAGTCCGGCGTGTCGTGCCACTATCTCGTCGACGAGGACGGCACGATCACCCTGATGGTGGGGGAGGATGAGCGCGCCTGGCACGCGGGCGTTTCCTCGTGGCAGGGCGAGACGGACACCAACTCGCGCTCGATCGGCATCGAGATCCACAATCCGGGCCACGGCGCCGACTACCGCGACTTTCCGGCCGTGCAGATGCACTCCGTCGTGGCGCTGTGCCGGGACATTCTCTCGCGCCACGCCATTGCGCCGCAGAACGTGCTGGCCCATTCCGACGTGGCACCGGGCCGCAAGCTGGACCCCGGCGAGCGCTTCGACTGGCCGCTGCTGCATCGGGAAGGGATCGGCCACTGGGTGCCGCCTGCCGAACTGGATGACCGCGAGCTGGCGGGCGACGACCTTGCGGATTTCCAGCGGCTGTTGCAGGCCTATGGCTACGGGATCGACGTGACGGGCGCGTTGGACGAGGTGACGCGCAAGGTGACGGATGCCTTCCAGCGGCACTTCCGGCCGGCACTGGTCAATGGCCTGCCTGACCTTTCAGCGCTGCGCACGGCAGTGCGACTGCTGTCTGATCAGCCCTTGCGGCAGAGCGCGAGCAGGCCGGAGACGTCCGCATCATAAAGCGGGAACACCACTTCCTGGGAGTCGACCTTCACGGTCAGGCGGTCGGCCTTCTCCAGGGCCTTGAGCAACGCGCTGTCCACCGGCATTTCCACCTCGACGCTGGAGGAGGCGGCATCGGGGTTGATGTCGATCTTGCCGCCGAAGGTGGCGGTTTCGCTGCCTGCGGTGACCGTCATCGGCACCTTGCGGCGCGCCAGCTTCTGCAGTTCCGCCGTGGGCCGGGGGACATAGAGGTTCACGATGCCCTTCCGGTTCGGGCACCACAGGCTGAGGCCCACGTCATCGCTATCGGCCACACCGAAGATCAGATATGACTCCTGCTCGCTTGCATCGAGCGTCCATTCGCGCTCCTGTGCGAGGGCCTGGCCAGTGACGAGGCCAAGAGCGACAAGAGCGAAAAGAAGGGCAGTGGAGCGGTGCATGGTGCGTGAGGAACCCGGAAATGAGGCGCCTGTCTATCGGCTCTTCTGGGATCGGGGAAGTGCCAATATGGCGCCCCACGCCGTGCTCCGGGAAATCGGCTGCGCCTTCGAGCTGATACGTGTGGATATCTCGAAGGCCGAAAACCGGGCTCCGGCCTATGTGGCCCTCAACCCCAATGCCCGGGTGCCGACGCTCGCCCATGGCGACCGGGTGATCTACGAATCCGCGGCCATCCTGATGTATCTGTGCGAGGCCCATCCGGAGGCCCGCCTCTTGCCGCTGCCGGGCGACCCTGACCGGGGCGCCTTCCTGCAATGGCTGTTCTGGCTGACCAACACGCTGCAGGAAGACCTGCAGCACTGGTGGCACGCCGACAATTACCTCGACACGGAAGCCGCGCGGCATGACTTGAAAGTCGTTGCAGAACGAAGGCTTGGCCGCATGTTCTCGCAACTTGATTCAGATTTGGGACGGGGCGGCCCCTACATGCTGGGCGAGCGCTTTTCGGCACTCGACATCTTTCTCGTCATGCTCTGCCGCTGGACCAGGGCCATGGCGCATCCTGCCACTTCCTACCCCAACCTCAACCGCCTCATCGGCCTTGTCACCGCACGCCCTGCATGGGTTGCGATGATGCTGGCCGAAGGCATCGACTGGAACGGACCCCTCGCATCATGACTGCCTCACTGATCATCACCAATGCCGCCATTCTCACTATGGATGCGGCTCGCCCCACGGCGGAAGCGATTGCCATTTCCGGGAATCGAATCATGCGCTTGGGAACTCATGCTGAGGTGATGCGCGAGAAGGGCGCCGATACCCGCGTGGTTGATGCCTGCGGTGGCACGGTGATCCCCGGATTCGTCGAAGGCCACATGCACCTGTTCGCAGGTGCGGCCGAACTCTCGCACCTCCAGCTGTTCGGTACGCGCGGCTTCGAAGAGCTGAAGGCGCGCACCGAGGCTTACCTGCAACAGAACCCCGGCGATGACCTGATCATCGGCGAGCAGGCGGATTACGTCATCATCGGCGAGCACGAGCCACTGTCGCGCCATCACCTTGACCGGATCATCAAGGACCGGCCGATCATCGTCTTCTCGCCCGACCATCACACCGCCTGGGCCAACACGCTGGCGCTCGAGATGGCAGGCATCCTGAAAGGCCGCAAGCTTGGGCCCGGCAACGAGATCGTCATGGGGGCGGACGGGCTGGCCCAAGGCGAATTGCGCGAAGGCGAGGCCATCGACCCCGTCCGCGCCCTGTCGAAGAAGGGCATGCGAGACAGGCTGGGCCTCGCCACAGGTGGTGAGCCCGAGCCCTATCCGACCAAGGCGGAGTTCGAGACCGACCTCGAGACCATGCGGGTGGGCCTGCGCCATGCGGCGGCGCATGGCATCACCTTCGTGCAGAACATGGACGGCAACATCTATACCCTTGAACTGCTTGAGGAACTGCAGCGTCGGGGAGAGCTCAC
>Ga0194051_1000324_pt1 | contig 27613 bp, 26 predicted proteins | sample SepL2320m_MetaG_FD_161275 | JGI IMG/M metagenome (GOLD analysis project Ga0194051, IMG submission 161275) | Anoxic zone freshwater microbial communities from boreal shield lake in IISD Experimental Lakes Area, Ontario, Canada - Sep2016-L239-20m | ecosystem: Environmental > Aquatic > Freshwater >... | reverse complement strand
GTCAAGGAGCGCAAGGACCGCGTTGACGACGCGCTGAACGCCACCCGCGCTGCGGTGGAAGAAGGCATCGTCCCCGGCGGCGGTGTGGCCCTGCTGCGCGCCAAGAAGGCGGTGGAGGCCCTGAAGTCGGACAACGCCGACGTCCAGGCCGGAATCAACGTCGTCTCCAAGGCACTCGAGGCTCCGCTTCGCCAGATCGTCGAGAACGCCGGCGTCGAAGGATCGATCGTCGTCGGCAAGCTGCTTGAGAAGACCGGCAACTACGGCTTCAACGCGCAAACCGAAGAGTATGTCGATATGATTGCGGCCGGGATTATCGACCCGACCAAGGTGGTACGGGTCGCCCTGCAGGACGCAGCGTCGGTCGCATCATTGCTGATCACCACCGAGGCCATGATTGCCGAGAAGCCGAAGAACTCCCCGCCCGCGATGCCTGGTGGTGGCGGCATGGGCGGCGGCATGGGTGGCATGGACTTCTAAAAAACCGCTCAATGTAGCGGAAGAACACAGGGCGAGGCGATCCGGCGACGGGTCGCCTATTTTTTGCAGGCGTAGCCAGGCCTGAAATCCGCCGTCTGCTTTCATCATGGTCATTTGTAGATATGTATGTTCTTGCGAGGCATCCTGTTTCGTGCCGAGGAGTCGACTTACCCGTATCTTGCACACTCTTAAATAGACAGGTTTGAACAGGCTTGCTAGAATCGACAGATGGCGAAGATCAAGGCCAGAGCTCTGTCACCTGCCGCTGCTAAGCCTGAGCGCGTTGCTCAGAGCCTTGAGCGCGATATCCTGTCAGGAAGGCTCTGTTACGGGTCGCAACTTGAAAGCGAAAACGCTTTGGTCCGGCGTTTCGCGGTTAGTCGCAACACGGTGAGAAAAGGCTTGGAAACGCTAGCGGGCAAAGGCCTCATTACCACCCGGGTGGGTATAGGTTCATTCGTCACCTTCGATGGTCACACCATCGACAACTCGCTTGGCTGGACGCGAGCGCTATCGACACAGAACGAAACGATAGAAACTAAACTGCTGCGTCTTGAATGTGTCTCCGATGCCAGCCTGGCCATGACGCTGAAGCTCTCTTTCTCGGATTTCCTGGCCGTGGACAGGGTGCGTAGCCTGAAGGCCGCGGGTCGCGTCGTATCGATCGAGCGCAGCAGGGTCCCCCTGCGCTCGGGGATCGAAAGCGCCGTTGGCGACGGTCTTCTCAAGGGTTCGCTGTCGGCCACCCTGATCGCTGCAGGATTGCGCGGCGAGGGTGGCGAGGAATGGGCTGAGATCGAATGTCTCAACGCTGTGGACGCAGCCCTTGCCGGTGTGCCGCCCGGCACAGCTTTCCTGCGCACCCGCAGGCTGGTGCGCGACAGTGAGGGCCGTGTCGTTGAATACGTGGTGAGCCTGCTCGATCCTCGTCACTTCGCTCTGCATCTTGCCTTCTGATGGCGAATTCCCCTTTCCAGCAACGTGCACTGGGAGCGCTGGTCGGCGTGGCGATCGGCGATGCCATGGGCATGCCCACGCAAACGCTGACGCGCGAAGAGATTGCTAGGCAATATGGGGCGATTGCTAGCTTCCGAGATGCCGGACCTGATCAGCCGGTGAGTGCGGGGCTGCCGGCAGGTACCATCACAGATGATACCGAGCAGAGTATTCTCGTTGCTCATCACCTTATTGCGCGCAGTGGCCACATCGACCAGCTGGCTTGGGCGCAGGAATTGCTGACTTGGGAGCGCGACACCCATACGCGTGGCGTGAACGATCTGCTCGGTCCCTCCACCAAGCGCGCAATCGAGGCCTTGCAAAGAGGCGTCTCGGCCAGCGAGGCCGGACGCTTCGGTACTACTAACGGTGCTGCCATGCGCATCGTGCCGGTGGCGATCGCAACGCCCGCCACGCCGCTTGGCGCACTTGTCGACGCGGTGGAGGAAAGTTGCCGCCTCACCCATAACACGTCTGAGGCCATTGGCTCTGCGTCGGCGGTTGCAGCCGCGGTAAGCCGTGGCATCGAAGGCGGATCTCTCGAGGAGATACTCGATGCCGCGCTCAACGCTGCAGCCTTGGGCGAGCAGCGGGGCGAGCCCTCTAAGGGCGGCTCGATCAGAAACAGGATTGCTGCGGCACTGGCGCTTGCGGCCGGGCGCAGCGGAACCTTAAGCGCGATTGAGATCGCCGTGGAAATCGGTACGAGCGTCTCCGCCCTGCAGTCCATTCCCATGGCCTTCGCCATCCTGCGGTTAACCGATGCGGATCCATGGTCTGCAGCATTGACGAGCGCTGTAATCGGTGACGACACCGACACCATTGGCGCAATCGCTTGTGGCATGGCAGGGGCTAGTTCCGGAATAGCCGCCATTCCACCCGAGGCATGGGCGCTGGTTCAAAGAGTGAATGGACTTGACCTCGAGCCTATCGTGAGTGGTCTGCTGCGCCTACGCGCAGCGCGGGTTGAGGAGGGCGCATGAGCGGGGGACTGCTGCAGCTTTCCGGCGTCGTTGTGGACCTCGTGCACCGGCTCGATCATCTGCCGGCTCCCGGTGAGGAGGTCGAGACCTCAACTTTCCAGATGACGCCGGGTGGCGGCTTTAATGCCATGGCAGCAGCGCGGCGCATGGGCGCTAGGGTGACCTATGGCGGCGTGTTGGGCCGGGGGCCGCTGGCGGAGATCGCACTGCAGGGCCTCGCGGCCGAGGGAATAGCCATCGCCACACAGCGCCGCGCGGAGATAGACCAAGGTAGCTGTGTGGTTGTTGTTGACGCCACGGGTGAGCGCAGCTTCATCACCCATCATGGTGCAGAGCGCGAGGTGGACCTTGCCCATCTCGACTCTATTTCTGCCGCAGCACATGGGTTTGCACTTTTGACCGGCTATTCACTTTATAAGCCGAAGAGCGCTGCCGCCTTCCTTTCGTGGCTACCCGGCCTGGCACGGCCGCCGCTACTCCTCTTCGATCCGGGCCCGACGGTAGCCGACATCCCGCGTCCGACCGTCGCGAATGCGTTGGCGCGTGCCGACTGGGTAAGCGCAAATGCAAGCGAGGCAGCGGTGCTGACAGGTGAGGAGGATCCGGCAGAGGCTGCCGCGGGTCTTGCAATTGGTCGCAGTGGTGCTCTCGTGCGGCGCGGCCCAGACGGCTGCTGGCTCAGTCATGGTGGCCTCACCGCACATGTGCCGGGTTTTGTAGTTATGGCTATCGACACAAATGGTGCGGGCGATGCGCATGATGGCGTGTTCATGACAGCGATGATGATGGGCTTTGATCCTCTGGATGCCGCGCTGATCGCCAACGCCGCCGCAGCGATCTCGACCACAAGAATTGGTCCGGCCACGTCGCCGGATGCAACCGAAACCCGCCATTTTCTAGCAGCGCGTGGAGAGACCCTCGCCGCATCTAGGATCTGGGAACGGGCTCAACCGGGCGCCAAAGACGCCCCCAAGGAGGAGGACAGGGAATGAACAGGATCAATAGGCGCGTTCTGCTCGGTGCGATGAGCGCCGCAGTGCTGGCGGGTTCCGCGGGGCTCGCCATGGCGGCGGGTGAAATCCGCGTGCTCAACTGGCAGGGCTATGGCACCGACGAGGCCTTTGCGACGGAAGCCTTCGAGAAGAAGACTGGCGTAAAGGTCGTTCATGACTATTTCACCTCCGAACAGGAGATGCTGACGAAGTTACGCACCAACCCGGGCGCCTATGACGTAGTGCTGATCAATTCAGCGTTCACGGGTCAGGCCAAGGCCGAAGGGCTTATTGCCAAGATCGATACCTCCGACATGCCTAACGTCAAGGATCTTGCGCCGAGCATGGGGCAGAACCCCGACCTCGTGCCAGGGGGTGACGTCTATGGCGTTGCCTGGACGTGGGGTGCCACGGCGCTCGCAGTCAACAAGGACAAGGTGACGCCGCTTCCCACGTCACTGGCCCTTCTCTGGGACCCGCAATATGCGGGCAAGGTCTCGATCCGTGACGACGGAGTGGAGGCGATCCAGTTTGCCGCACTCGCCCTCGGCCAGGACATGAACGACATCAAGGATCTCGAGGCGGTGAAAGCCAAGCTCAAGGCACTTATGCCACAGATCAAGACATTCTGGTCCTCGGAGAACGACTGGAACCAGTTCTTCTCGGCCGGCGACTTCACGGTCTCGACCTTCTGGTCGGGCGGTGCCGGGCGCTCCATCACCAAAGGGCTCCCCGTGGCCTTCGTGGTGCCGCAGGAAGGGGCCGTGGGCTGGCTCGACAGCCTTGCCATCCCCGCGACGTCCAAGAACCAGGATGCCGCACGCGCTTTCATCAACTGGATGATCGATCCGGAGTTCTATGTGCAGTGGGCGGCCAAGGGAGCGCCGAGTTCAGCCAATGCCAAGGCCAATGCGGCACTTCCGGACTCGGATTTCAACAAGCAGGCATTTGCAGACCCTGCCGTGGTGGCCCGCGTCCATTTCATGAAGCCTCTCTCGGATGAGACCCGCAAGGCCTATACCGAGCTCTGGCAGGACGTGAAGACGGCTCAGTAGGAACTCGTCCTCGTGGCCCAGGCCACATCACGCAGAGACGCGCTGCGCGCCGGAGTCCTTCTGGCGCCAGCCTATCTCTGGCTGACGGTGGCGGTGTTCCTGCCGCTGTCGGCCATGCTATTCTTCAGCTTCCTCTCGGCGGCCCCCTTCACCAGTGCCAACTGGCACGTGACGGGCTTGAACTATGCCGAGTTTCTCACGCGGTCGATCTACCCCGACCTGCTTGGCCGATCCCTTCTGCTCGCCGCTATCGTCACCTTGGCTTGCGTGCTGATCGGTTATCCCTGCGCCTATGTGCTGGCGCGTCAGGTGAAGGGGCGGGCCCGCGAGGCGCTGTTCCTGCTCATTATCCTGCCGTTCTGGAGCAACAGCCTGGTGCGCATCTTTTCCTGGGCCATCGTGCTGCGCGGCAACGGCATTATCGATCATACGCTGGGGGCCCTTCTGCCCTTCGTGTCGGTCAATCTCATGTTCAGCTACACGGCGGTGGTGATCGGCCTCGTCCACTCCTACCTGCCGTATGTGATCCTCACCTCCTACCTGGCGCTGCAGGCGATCGACGAGAGCATCCTCGAGGCGGCGCGCTCGCTGGGAGCGCCTTTCCGCACCATTCTGTTCCGCCTCCTGCTGCCATTGTCGCTGCAGGGGCTCGCCGCGGGTGCAGTGCTCATCTTCGTTCCGGTGGCAGGTTCATTCATGGAGCCGCGCATTCTCGGCGGCAAGCATGGCATCTTCTATGGCACGTTGATCGAAGACCAGTTCGTGGCGACCTTCAACTGGCCGCTGGGGGCGGCCCTCTCCTTCATCCTGCTCGCGGTGGTCCTGGTGATCCTCGCCGCCGCGAGCCCTATCCTCAAGAGGGCTCGATGAGCCAGCCCCGCGGCATCTCCCGGGTTTTGGGCCGCGGCTATGTGGGGCTGGTGCTTTTCTTTCTCTATGCACCGATCCTGGTCATGGCGCTGATGTCCTTCAACGCTTCAGAGTTCTATGCCTTTCCGCTGAGCTTCACGCTCGACTGGTATCGAAGGCTCTGGGGCAACGCGGGCATCGTGGCCTCGGCCTGGCGCAGCCTGTGGATCGCTGTCGCCACCACGGCGATCGCCACGGTGCTCGGCACCGCGGCGGCCCTCGCGCTGTTCCGGTACGAGTTTCGCGGCAAGCGGTTGCTGCAAGCGCTACTGTTCCCGCCCATCGCCATTCCTTGGCTGATCATCGGCACGGCCATGCTGATCTTCTTCTTCTGGGTCGGCATCGGGCGCGGCACGCCTGCGGTCATTCTCGGCCATGTGGCGCTTGCGCTGCCTTACGTGATCGTTGTCGTTGCGGCGCGCCTTCAGACCTTCGACCCGCAGCTCGAGGAGGCTGCCCGTTCGCTCGGCGCCGGCCAGTGGGTGGTGACGCGGGACGTCACGCTGCCATGGATCGCCTCAGGCGTGGTGGCCGGAGCACTTTTCGCCTTTGCGGTGTCTTTCGACCAGTTCGTCGTATCCTACTTTCTGGCGCAGCCAGGTGATGCCACGTTGCCTGTGGTGATCTATACCGCGATCCGCAAGGGCTTTACGCCTGAGATCAATGCGATCTCGACGATCATCATCGCGGTGTCGATGGCAGTGATGCTGGCGGCCTCCCGATTTTTCAAGTTTGGCGGAGAACGCTGATGTCAGAAGTCCGGGTCAGAAACCTGTCGCTCGCCTATGGCGCGACCAAGGCTCTGGACGATGTCTCGCTCGATTTTCCCGATGGCCAGCTCTTTGGTCTGCTCGGGCCATCGGGCAGCGGCAAGACAACCTTGCTGCGCTGCGTCGCTGGCTTCGTCTTCCCCGACCACGGCAGCGTGATGATCGGCGGCGAAAGCGTCGAGCGGGTCCCTGTCGAGAAACGTGAGATAGGAATGATGTTCCAGTCCTACGCGCTGTTCCCAAACATGAGCGTTGCCGACAACATTGGCTTTGGCCTGAAGGTCCGGCATCTCGACAAGCCAGAGATAGCCCGTCGCGTCGGCGAGTCGTTGGAACTCGTTCACCTCGAAGGGCTTGGCGACCGCAGGCCGCATGCCCTTTCAGGTGGCCAGCGTCAGCGGGTAGCCTTGGCGCGTGCCATCGTCACCAGGCCGCGCGTTCTGCTGTTGGACGAACCGCTGAGCGCCCTCGACAAGGCGCTGCGTAGCGAGATGCAGGTGGAGCTGCGCCGCATCCAGCGCGAGGTTGGCATCACGACCATTTTCGTAACGCATGACCAGGAGGAGGCGCTCACGCTGAGCGACCAGATCGGAATCCTCCGCGCAGGGCGGCTGGTGCGGAGCGGTGTGCCGCGCAATCTCTACCATGTACCGCAGGACCGTTTCACGGCGTCGTTTCTCGGTGAGGCGAATTTCTTTGACGGGAAGGCGGAGCAGGGGGGGCTGCGACTTGCAAGTGGAACGCTGCTGCCATGGCCCGGTCAGAAGGTGGAGGGTCTAGGGACATTGGCCGTTCGGCCTGAGGAGATGACGATCTCCGCTGCCGGTCCCGCGGAGAGGAACGAGACCTGCGCAATTAGGGGAGAGTTGGTCCGAATTTCATTCTCGGGCCCGACTGCGCTCTGTCTGGTGAGAGGTGAAGGCCAACAGTTCAGTGTACTCGTAAAGAACTCGGAACTCACCGAAATCCCGGTGTCAGGGCCCGTCACAGTGTCATGGCCCGCCGCACGCTCCATGCAGATCCGTGACTGAAGACGTGCCACCACAGAAGGGAACCTCTTGATGACCACGAGCCCATGCGGCCAGCCGATCCCGGAGGTGGATCTGGCGCTCATTACTGGGTCAGCCAACTGGGGTCTCCGCTTTCCGGAGGATGCTGGTCTTCCAGGGGTTCGCGTGCTCTCGCGTGATGTCTCCCATGAAACGGCGCATGGCATTTCGGAGAACTGGAAGCTCCTCGAGTTCGATGGATCGATGACCACTGACGGGCGCCCGCGGCGGGCGCTGTGCATGTATTCGCACGGCAACCCGCGTGACTGGATCGACCATTCCTGCCACCGCCGCGCCTTTGCCGTGTTGCAGGCCGCGGGCGTGCGCCGCGTGCTGGCAAGTTCGACTATCGGCTCCCTCAATCGCGCCATTCGGGTGCCATAACCGGCGCCGGGCATCCTGGACGTTCTTCTCGATCTGGCCCGTCTCCCAGCCCGAGGCCGGATTGCAGAACTCAGGCTCGAACAGGTAGTGGCTGGCCATGGCCGAGAACCGGGCATTAACCTGCCGGGCCTTGCCCGACCCGATCCGGTCGACAGCCGTCTTCATGTTGTCGAAGATGCCCCGCCGCGGGACCCCGCCCAGGACCCGGAATGCCTGGGTCAGGGCATCGAACAGCATCTCGTGCGTCTGGAGCAGATACGCCTGCACGATGAAGGCCTTGCTGTGCGACAGCTTGGTGTGCGCCACCTGCAGCTTGACCCGTTCACTGCCGAGGACTGCCCAGTCTTCGCTCCAGTCAAATTGGAAGGCCTCTCCCGGGGCAAAGGCCAGCGGCACAAATGTACCGCGCCCGCTGGTTTGGGCGTCCCGCTGGCGTTCGGCCTTCCAGGCCCGCACGAAGGCTGCCACCCGGCCGTAGGAGCCGACGTAGCCCAGCGAAACAAGATCGGTGTAGATCTGCTTCGCTGTGCGCCGCTGCTTGCGCGACTTGGCCACCTCCACCCGAAGCCACGCCGCCAGCTTCTCAGCAAACGCGTCCAGGTTGCTCGGCCGGTCGGGAACCTTGAACTTCGGCTCCACGGCGCCCGCCCGAAGGTATTTGCGGATCGTATTACGCGACAGTCCTGTCCGCCGCTCGATCTCCCGGATCGGCATCCCTTCGCGGAAATGCCAACGTCGGATAACGCTCAAAAGTGCCATGTCGATCACTCCATGATCCCCCGGTCAAAATGCCAGGGGGAAGGTCAGAACATGGGTCACTTCTCAGTGGAAACTTGTGCCCCTCCCGGGTCAACTCTCAGTGCAAATCAACAGGCACAGGCCGCAATGCTGGGCCATGGTGTTCTCCTACTGTTGCGCGTGGTTGGCATTCTTCTAGGTCGGTCTGAAGCTCTCAATGACCTCCCAAGATTCACTTCGACTCGCGAAGCCATCAACAGCACACTGCTAATCTCTAACCGAACAAGCCGGATACCGATCCTTCCACGGCAACTCCTCTTCAAGCAGCAGCGCGGCCTGAATAAGACGTTCCTCCTCCGCAAACCTGGCAACTATTTGGATTCCCGCGGGGAGCCCCTGGTCAGTCGAGTGAACCGGTACCGAGATCGCGGGATGCCCCGACGCATTGAACACCGCCATAAATGCGTCGATGCGGTTCATCGATCTGTCCCACCGTTCAGCATCGACTTCACCAGCTGGGTCGCAGTTGAGTTCACCGATACGAGGGGCTGTCGACAGACATGTAGGCGTGACGAACAAATCATAATTCTGGAAGAACTGACCAACGATTCGATTGGTGTTGTCGATAATACCGAGTGCGTTCATCAGACCATCAAGGGTGAGTTTCTTTCCGCGACGGTAATAGGCCAATATCGAGGATTGAATATTGTCGCAACTTGGTTGACGACCAAATTTTTTGGCAAGCGCATCAATCGAATGTACAATATTGCAGCACCAGACGTCGAGAATGGCCGATGAAAAGCCACTGCAATCGAATCTCGGCATGGCCTGCTCCACAGTGTGCCCATGCGCCTCGAATACCCGGATCGTCTTATGGAGCCCATGGAGCATCTCGGGGCTGACGCTATCGCCGGACCAGGGCGCTTCAGCAAAGGCGACGCGAAGACGCGCCATTGACGTCCTCATGCTGTGGGTGAAAGAGCCAGCTGTTACTTCCATGCCATATGGATCGCCTGGCTCTCGACCCTGACACACATCCAGGGCAGGCGCGCAGTCGCGGACCGATCTCGTGACTACAAAACTGACTGACAGTCCCACAAGGGGATCAGCTCTGAAGGGCATTTGTGATATACGGCCACGTGAGGGCCTCAGACCGACGAGGCCGCAATGCGCAGCTGGGCTACGGATAGAACCTCCTGCGTCAGTTGCCGTGGCAATGGGTACGGCCCGTGCAGCCACCATTGCACACGATCCACCACTCGATCCACCAGGGGTGCGATCAAGATCCCAGGGGTTTCGCGTAATCCCGGCGATCCGGCTCTCCGTCACGGTGGCCATGCCGAATTCAGGAGTGGTAGTCCTGCCGAGTACAACGGCGCCCTGCCGCTTGAGACGTCCCGGCAGGCAATCCGTGTAGGGAGCGACGAAGCCTCGCGCCAATTCGCTGCCCATCTCCAGTTTCCGTCCCGCATCGGCGAGTAGATCCTTGTTGAGGATGGGAACGCCCGCAAACACACCAGTACGCGGCACCTGCCGGCGTAGCCGATCGATAAGGTCCGGGAAGATCTCAACAACAGCGTTAAGGCGAGGATTCACCTTTTCGATTGCATCTATGGCCGATAAAGCGAGTTCTAAAGATGTGATCTCACGCCTTCGTACGAGTTCAGCCAGCCCTGTTGCGTCGTAGCCTGCATATTCGGAAGGTCTCACCGCCGCTGCGGCTTATCGCGTTTATTGGACGTCCTTCGCATAGATGTAGCGATAGTTCAGCGGCGTGTCGAAGGGATCAACAAACACGCTCGGGTCTGCACCAATCCGGTCGGAATGGAACGTGATATGCTTCTCATTGTAGACCGGAGCCCACGGAGCATCCTTCATGACATCCCGGAAGATGGATTGCCATTCTGTAATGCGCGCAGCTGCCTGATCGGGTTTTGTCATCGAATCCGCTTTTGCGGCCCGCGCGTCTATTTCCTTGTTGCAGTATTTGGCCCAGTTCCAACCACCCTCCGACGTACCAGCACAGCCTAGGATCGCGGAGTAGAAACCTGCGGGATCTGGAAAATCTGTCAACCAGCCCATCCCGCCCGACCAGATCATGGGTGCCTTGCCGGATCCACCGGCCCCGATTACTTCACCTTGGGCGAGTGAGCGTATCTCGGCCTTGATGCCGATGGCGGCGAGGTCCTGTTGGATCGCCTGCGCGATACGAGGATGCGGATCAACGTTCATGGCGTAGAGTTCCGTGTCAAATCCGTCAGGATATCCAGCATCGGCGAGCAGCTTCTTTGCCCTTTCGATGTCATTGCCATAGCCCTTGTATTCCGGATCATATCCCGGCATCGCCGGAGGCAGAACCTGGAAGGTTGGGTTGGCCCGGTTATTAATGAGGCGAACAATCCGGTCACGGTTGATGGCCATGTTGACCGCTTGGCGGACTTCAACTTTATCGAATGGTGGTTGAGTAACGTTCATGGTGATAAAGGCAGTCTGAAGCCAGTCGCCCATCGCCACCAGGTCCTTTGTGGAGGGGTCAGTGGTAACTGCTGCGAACTGCGCGGGCGGCACGCCGTCGCCAGCAACATCAATTTCCCCCTTCTTGAGACGAAGGACTGAGACGGTGGGATCCTGACCAAATTCGTATGTCAGTCGGTCAAGATACGGGACGCCGGAAAGCCAGTAATCCTTGTTGCGCTCCAGGATTACGTGTTGGCCCGGTATCCACTCGACGAACTTGAACGCGCCTGACCCGACAGGTTGTTTCCCCCAGTCGGCTCCTGCCTTCTCAACTTCCTCTCTAGGAACAACCGACGCAAAGTGAAGTGACATGGAATAGAGGAAGGTGGCATCGGCCCGGCTGAGTTTGATTTCCACAACATCATCGCTCGGCGTCGATATACCTGAAAGCTCCGTTGCCTTGCCCGCCGAAAGTTCGTCGTACCCGACAATCGCACTGAAATAACCGCTACCCGGCGACTGGGTGGCCGGATTCACAGCGCGCTCGAGGGAGTACTTGACGTCGGCCGAGGTCAGCGGACGACCATTGTGAAACTTCACACCCTTGCGAAGGTTGAACGTATAGGTTTTTCCGTCTTCGGAGATTGTATACTTTTCCGCAAGCGACGGAACGAGTTCGACTGTGCCGGGCTTGTAGTCCATCAGCCTGTCGAAGATGCTGCGAATTGCAACATAGTTCTGCAAGTCGTAGCCGACCTGGGGATCAAGAGTCGTGAAATCATTGTTGAAGGTGATGACCGCTGCTCCGCCCTGTTTGGGTTCAGCAAAAGACTGCTGGATGCCAAACTGCTGCATGCCAACAAGCATCGAAAATGCAAACAATCCCGATAGCAAAGTCTTGCGCATAGCGTTCGCCCCCAAGTAATTAAGATTGCTGGATTCTATATCAGAAAGCGCCCACCAACAAGTGCCAACGATCGAATGTGGGGCCTTGCCACACCCGGGATTTTGACCGATAGACTTGCCGCTTCTTCGATGGCTACGGATTTCAGGCAGGTTCATGGGCGACACGTGGAAGCGCTTCCGCGGCGACAAGTTGGCGATAGTGGGTCTCGTGGTCATCTTCATCTTCGCCATGGCCGCCATCTTCGCCCCCGTCATTGCGCCCTATAACCCGACTGAACAGTTCTTCGACGGGCTGACGGATGAAGGCTCGCCCCTGCCTCCGGGCTGGCGTTTCTGGTTCGGCACCGACACCAATGGCCGCGACCAGTTCTCGCGCCTGCTCTTTGGCGCCCAGACCTCGCTGCTCATCGGCATCGTGGCCAACGGCATTGCCGTCACCATCGGCACCGCGCTGGGCCTCGTCGCCGGCTATATGCGCGGCTGGACCGGGGCCTCCATCATGCGGCTGACCGACCTGATGATGGCCTTTCCGCCGCTGCTGCTGGCCATCGCGCTGGCGGCAATCCTCAAGCCGGGATTGAACATCGTCATCCTCGTCATCGCGCTGGTGAACTGGGTGCAGATCGCGCGGGTGATCTACACCGAGACGGTCTCGCTCTCGGAGCGCGAATACATCGAGGCCGCACGCGCCCTGGGCGCCGGCAATGGCCGCATCCTGCTCCGCCACCTGCTGCCCCACCTGATCCCCACGGTCATTGTCTATGCCACGCTGGGCATCGCCACCACGGTGCTGCTGGAAGCCATGCTGTCCTTCCTCGGGCGTGGCGTGCAGCCACCCACCCCCGCCTGGGGCATGATGATCTTCGAAAGCCAGTCCTATTTCCTCAACGCCCCGTGGCTGGTCTTCATCCCGGGTGCTGCGATCCTCATCCTCGCGCTGGCCTTCAACCTGGTGGGCGATGGCCTGCGTGATGCCCTCGACCCCACCCAGCGCGGGAGGGGCTGATGCTGCACTACCTCGCTAGGCGCCTCGCCGCCTCGTTGCTGATCCTGCTCGGCGTCAGCATCGTCACCTTCGGCCTCACCTTCATGATTCCGGCGGACCCGGTGGCGATGATCGCCGGGCGCAACTCAACACCCCAGATGCGCGACAACATCCGCATCCAGCTCGGCCTCGACAAGCCCATCCCGGAGCAATATGCGCGCTACCTGGGCCGCCTCGTCACCGGCAACCTTGGCATGTCCTACGCGCGAAAATCCGAGGTGGGTCCGCTCGTCGTCTCGCGCCTTCCGCCCACGTTGCTGCTCATGCTGGGCGCCATCATCGCCGAACTGCTGATCGGCATCCCGGCGGGCATCTATGCCGCCACCCGGCGCGGCCGCTTTGCCGACAAGGCGGCCATGACACTGTCCTTCGTCAGCGTGTCCACCCCGCAATTCGTGCTGGGTCTCACGCTGCTCTATCTTTTCGCCTATCTCTGGAACTGGTTCCCGCTGGGAGGCTACGGCAAGCTCTCCAACCTCATTCTGCCCGCCCTTACGCTCGGCCTCGCGGGCGGTGGCTGGTATTCGCGCATGATGCGCTCCTCGATGATCGAGGTGCTGCGCAACGACTACATCCGGACAGCGCGCGCCAAGGGCATGAGCGAGTGGCGGGTGACCATGAAGCATGGCTTCCGCAACGCCATCCTGCCGATCGTGGCGATGATCGGCCTCGATGTCGGCATCTTCATGTCGGGCGTCGTGGTGGTGGAGAATGTCTTTGGCTGGCCGGGCATCGGGCAGCTGATGTGGCAGGCAATCCAGTCGCTGGACATCCCGGTGATCATGGGGGTGACCATCGTTGCTGCCTGCTTCATCGTGCTCGGCAACCTCATCGCCGACCTCGTGTCGCCGCTGATTGACCCGCGCATCCGCTTGCGCTGAGATAACATACACAAACGAACAAACGACAACAGGGAGAAGCTCGATGAAGAAACTGCTGATTTCGGCCGTGGCTGCGCTGGCCTTGCTGGCTGCGGCCCCGCTCGCCATGGCGGACGCCCCCAAGCAGGGCGGCCAGGCAACGGTCACCTTCAACAACGACCTCACCACGCTCGACCCGCAGGTGGGCTATGACTGGCAGAACTGGTCGGTCATCAAGTCGATCTTCGACGGTCTGATGGACTACAAGCCGGGCACCACCGAACTCGTGCCCGACCTCGCCGAGAGCTACACCGTCTCGGATGACGGCCTTACCTACACCTTCAAGCTGCGTGACGGTGTCAAGTTCCACAACGGCCGGACCATGACCTCCGCCGACGTTAAGTATTCCTTCGAACGCGCGGTCAACCCCGCAACGCAGAGCCCCGGCGGCGGCTATTTCGGCATGATCGCCGGCTATGACGACGTGGTGGGCGGCAAGGCCACCACGCTGTCCGGCATCGAGACGCCCGACGACAAGACGGTGATCTTCAAGCTCACCCGCCCTGATGCCACCTTCCTGCACCTGATGGCCATCAACTTCGGCTACGTGGTGCCGAAGGAAGAAGTCGAGAAGGCGGGTGCGGACTGGGGCAAGAAGCCTGTGGGAACAGGCGCCTTCAAGTTCGTAGAATGGGTGCCCGGCCAGTCGATCAAGCTCGAGCGCAACAAGGACTACTTCCGCGCCGGCGTGCCCTATCTCGACGGCGTGACCTTCGAGTTCGGCCAGGATCCGACGGTGGCGGTGCTGCGCCTCAAGAAGGGCGAGATCGACATCGTGGGTGACGGCATTCCGCCCGCCCAGTTCGCCGAACTGATGGCCGACCCCGCCAACAAACCGCTGATCGCCGAGGGCGACCAGCTGCACACTGGCTACGTCACCATGAACGTCACCCAGCCGCCCTTTGACAATGTGAAGGTACGCCAGGCGGTGAACATGGCCATCAACAAGGACCGCATTGTCCGCCTCATCAACAACCGCGGCGTGCCGGCCAGCCAGGCGCTGCCGCCCGCCATGCCCGGCTACAACCCGGACAACAAGGGCTATGGCTATGATCCCGAGGGCGCCAAGAAGCTGCTGGCGGAAGCAGGCGTGGGCGAGATCAACACCGAGCTCTATGTCATGAACGTCGACCCGAACCCGCGTATCGCCCAGGCGATCCAGCAGGACCTCGCGGCCGTCGGCATCAAGGCGGAAATCCGCTCGCTCGCGCAGGCCGAGGTGATTGCCGCCGGCGGCGCTGGCAAGGCGCCGATGATCTGGTCGGGTGGCATGGCCTGGATCGCCGATTTCCCGGATCCGGCCAACTTCTACTATGGCATCCTCGGCTGTGCCGGCGCCGTTGAGGGCGGCTGGAACTGGTCCAGGTATTGCAACAAGGCACTCGACGAGCGTGCCACCAAGGCAGACGCGATGGTGAAGGACGACCAGAAGGACGCCCGCATCACCGAGTGGAAGGCGATCTTTGACGACGTGCTGAAGGATGCGCCCTGGGCACCGATCTTCAACGAGAAGCGCTTCACCTATCATTCCGAACGCCTGGGCGGCGACGCCACATTGTTCACCGACCCGATCCATATTCCGGTGAACTACGACTACATCTACGCCAGGGACGCTCAGTAGGCTGATCAAACCACGCATGCTCCCTTCCCCCGCGGGGAAGGGAGCATTGTCATTGAGGGCACCATGACAAAACACGTCTGCAACCACACCATCCATGACCACCAGTGCCATTTCGGCTGGAACCGCGACAATCCGCCGGTCGTCCGCATCACGCCGGGCGAGACGGTGGAGTTCCACCCTATCGATTCCTCCGGCGGCCAGCTCAACGCCAAGTCGACACTCGCCGACCTGAAGGCGCTCGACTTCGGCAAGGTCAACCCCGTTGCCGGTCCCGTCTTCGTCGAAGGCGCTCAGCCCGGCGACGCCATCAAGGTGACGCTGCTCGACTTTGCACCCTCGGGCTGGGGCTGGACGGCCAACATCCCGGGCTTCGGCCTGCTGGCAGACCAGTTCAAGGACCCTGCCTTGCACATCTGGAGATATGACGCCACAACCATGGCGCCTGCCATGTTCGGTCCCGGCGGTCGCGTGCCTCTGAAGCCTTTTTGTGGCACCATCGGCCTCGCCCCGGCTGAGACCGGCACCCATTCCATCGTGCCGCCGCGCCGCATGGGCGGCAATATGGACATCCGCGACATGGCGGCAGGCACCGAACTCTATCTCCCCGTCGAGGTGGCGGGCGGGTTGTTCAGCGTTGGCGACACCCATGCCTGCCAGGGCGACGGCGAAGTCTGCGGCACAGCGATTGAAAGCCCGTGCTCGCTGCAGGCCAGATTTGATCTCGTCAACGGTGCTAACCTCGCCTTTCCGCGCTTCACCACGCCCGGCCCTGTCTCCCGCCACCTCGACGTGAAGGGCTATGAGGTGACCACCGGCATCGGCCCCGATCTCATGGAAGGTGCCAAGGCCGCCGTCACCGGCATGATCGATCTTCTCTCGAAGCGCTACAACATGAACGCCGTCGATGCCTACATGCTGTGCTCGGTGTGTGGCGACCTGCGCATCAGCGAGATCGTCGACATGCCGAACTGGGTTGTCTCCTTCTACTTCCCGCGTGTCGTGTTTGAATGAGTGAACATGCCCTGCTCCGCGTCGATGGCCTGACAGTCGGCTTCAGCACGGAGCAGGGCCCGGTCCGCGTCGTGGAGGATGTCTCCTTCGAACTCAAGGCCGGGCACACGCTGGGCCTCGTAGGCGAGTCAGGCTGCGGCAAGAGCGTCACCGCGCAGACCATCATGCGCCTGCTGCCAAGCCCACCCTCACGCATCGACGCGGGACGCATCCTGTTCGACGGCAAGGACCTTGCCGCCGCCACGCAGCGCGAGATGCAGAAAATCCGCGGCGACCGCATCGGCATGGTGTTCCAGGAACCGATGACCAGCCTCAATCCCACACTGCGCATCGGCGAGCAGATCGCCGAACCACTGATGCTGCACCGTGGCCAGCGCCGCGCGGAGGCCGACGAGCAGGTGATCGGCGTCCTGAAACAGGTCGGCATCGGCAACGCCGAGCGCCGGTTGCTGCAATATCCGCATGAGCTTTCAGGCGGCCTGCGCCAGCGCGTGATGATCGCCATGGCCATCATCTGCAAGCCGAAGCTCTTGATCGCCGACGAGCCGACGACGGCGCTGGACGTCACCATCCAGGCACAGATCATGGAGCTCCTCAAGGCGCTGCAGAAGGAACTGGGCCTCGCCGTGCTGCTCATCACCCATGATCTCGGCATGGTGGCCGAGATGTGCGAGACCATCGCCGTGATGTATGCCGGCCGCATCGTCGAAACGGGGCGCACGGTGGATGTCTTCGCCAATCCGCACCACCCCTACACCTACGGCCTTCTCACCTCATCGCCGCGCCGCGCCCGGAAGGGCGAACGCCTGCCCTCCATTCCCGGCCTCGTGCCGCCGCCGGGAGCGCGCGGGCAGGGCTGCAGCTTCGCCGCGCGCTGCCCCAATGTACTGGAACGCTGCCGCATCGACGCGCCGCCGCTGATTGCCCTGGGCAAGGATGCCGCCGCCTGCTGGAACCCCGTGCCATGACGCCGCTGCTCGAGGCCCGGGGCCTCTCAAAGTTCTTCCCCGCGCGCGATGGCAAGGGCCTCGTCCGCGCCGTCAATGACGTGAGCCTGTCGCTGGCCGAAGGCGAGACGCTGGGCATCGTCGGCGAGTCGGGCTGCGGCAAGTCCACGCTCGCCCGCATGCTCATGCGGCTGATCGAGCCCTCCGGGGGCAAGGTGCTGTTCCATGGCGAGGACCTGCTGTCGCTCTCGCGCGCTGCCATGCGTCAGAAGCGGCGCGACATCCAGATCGTGTTCCAGGACCCCTATGCCTCGCTCGACCCGCGCATGAACATCGCGCAGATCATTGCCGAGCCGCTCGACATCCACGGCATCGGCAGCACGGCGGAGCGTGCCGCAAAGGTGAAGGACCTGATCGCGCTCGTCGGCCTCGACCCGGCCTCGGCCACGCGTTACCCGCATGAATTCTCTGGCGGCCAGCGCCAGCGCATCGGCATCGCGCGCGCCATCGCACTCGAACCTCGACTCCTGGTGCTCGATGAACCGGTCTCGGCACTCGATGTGTCGATCCAGTCGCAGATCCTCAATCTGCTCGACGATCTCAAGCTGCGGCTGCGGCTCTCATACGTCTTCATCTCGCATGACCTGTCGGTGGTGCAGCATGTGAGCGACCGCGTGGCGGTGATGTATCTCGGTCGCATCGTCGAGGAAGGCCCAGCGGACGCCGTGCTCGGCGAGCCGAAGCACCCCTACACACAGGCGCTGATCTCCGCCATTCCGGAGATCGACCCGACGCGCCGCAAGACACATGTGCTGCTGCCCGGCGATCCGCCGAACCCCGAAGACGTCCCGCCCGGCTGCGCCTTCAACCCGCGCTGCCCCATCGCGCAGGAAATTTGCCGGCGTGATGAGCCGCCCTTGCGGAGTTCTGGCGCGTCCCGCGCGCGCTGTCACTTCGTGGATGAGGCCTAGCGCGCATGCACGACGTCTTTGCCGCAGCGCGGCAGCTGATCGCGACGGGCTGAGGCGGCGCGTCGCAGCACGCGCATCCCTATCCTGCGCTCTAGTGCTCTTGGCACGCTTGCCGCTGCGCGCGGCCTGGACGATAGTCGCGCGGCAATGACCCGACTGACCCCCAAGCACCGCATCCGTTCCTCCAGCGCCGAGGAGGTGAAGTCTGCCGCGCGCGGTCCCTTCATCTCGCGCAAGCTGGAAACCTTCAATGTGCTGTCGGGCGAGGGGCTCGAGCTCATCGAGCGCAACGCCGACACCATCCTCAAGGAAACGGGAATGGAGTTTCACGGCGATCCCGAGATACTCGACATCTTCAGTGAAGCCGGCTGCAACGTGCAGGACACGCGGGTGCGCTTCGACCCGGGCTTCTGCCGCAGCACCGTGCGGGATTCGAACCCTGTGAATTCCTGGTGTTAACAAGATCAATGGGTTACAAGCAGAGAGAGTTGGCTGCCAGGCTCTCTCCCTCCGCCATAAACCTCCAATAAAACCTTGATTTATAACAGAAATTGTCGACGGTGCCACGACAGATCCTAGCGTTGCTCCTGGCGCCGTCAATTGCATCCGCGTGCCTTCTTTCAGCTGTCATGTCGGTCGATTGGTCCGTTACCTTATCCTCAGACGTCGGAGTAGGTTCGCAAACTCCCTCTGCGCCTCAAGGCTCTGCGCCTGTTGGGAATAGCGTTCTGTGGTCGACATTTGCCAATGCCCGAGCAGGGGAACCGCACACCGCACGTGGGCAGGATCGTGGATCGCGAGCGCTGTCGTCGCCTCATCCCGAAACAGGTGCGGGTTGATCGCGGTACCGAAAGCCGCCGCAGTACGCCGTTCTTACTGGCCTCGGCGGTGATGAGGATTGTCCAAATATCGCCGTTGGCGATCAGGCTCGTGCCCATTGCGGCACCTGTCTCTGAAGCGCGGCAAGCATCTTTTGGACATGCCTGACGACGAACGCCATGAGTTGCACATCGCACTGAGAAACCTGCGGTATGCCGTGGAGTTCTTCAGGAGCCTGTTTGGCAAGTCGAACGGCGTGCGTTCATACCTCAAGAGTGTTGCCGACCTTCGGGAAGATCTTGGTGCCCACAATGATGCTGCTACGGCAAAGGCCTTCATCCATTCACTGGGACTTCCGCCTGATATCGAGACCTACTTCGCGTCTGGCTATCTGCTCGGCTGGTATTGCCACGCGACGCTTGTGGCCGATTCGCATCTGGCAAAGAAGTGGAAGAACTTCAGGCGGCAGGACGCATTCTGGACTTGAACCCGGCACCAGATAGGGTGGCGCGCGAAGCGCCACCCTTTTTGCCTGTTCATTCAGCCGCTTCACGCAGCACTGTGCGAGCTTGCGCGGCGAGGGACTTGGTGGCGGCAATGCACTCGCGGGCAGCGTACCAGTAGCGCTCTTTCAACTCGATGTTGAAGACGACGCCCTGGGGAAAGCGGCATTCCGCCATCAGTTCCGTCCAGGGGATGTCGCCCCAGCCCACCGGCAGGTGCAGGTCGCCATGGCCAAAGGCCAGCCGTTCGCCTTCCGTGAACATCCAGATATCGTCCTGGCGGCCAAAGCTGTCGTGGATGTGGAGATGCTTCGCGAAGGGAGAAAGTGCTGCTACCTCGCTCAGGAAATCTGACCGCCGACCTTCGAAATCAAGCCGGAGATAGGAATGGCTGAAGTCGATCGTCGCCATCACAGCCGGATGGTCGATGGCGGCGAGTTCTTGAGCCAACCGCAGCGGTGTCGGCGTGTGCTGGCTGCCATTGTCGGTGAACAGCGTCTCGACGCACAAGGTGATGTTGCGCTCCGCAGCGAGATCGCCCGCCATCTGCAGCCATTCGCGCTGGCGCAGATAGGCTTCTTCCAACCCCTCGGCCTGCTGCATCGGCGCCACGCCGGCGTGTACTACGTAATTTGCCGCCTTGACCTCGGCAGCGACATCCAGCGAGGCGGCCAGCACCTCGAGATGGCGGGGAAGCCGCCAATCCTCGTCCATGAAGTTGATGGCGAGTGGACCGTGCACGGTGAAAGCGACAGTGCGGCCTGAGCAGGCCTGCTTCAGGGCATCCATCTGCGATTGGCGTATGCGCCCGCCAACCACGATATCCATATCATAGGTCGGCAGTTCGATGGTGGCAACCCCGAGTTCCTCGATCATGTCGAGTTCCACCCCGAAGTCCGAGAGGTCGTTGGCGCGCTTGTGAGCGGAGATGCCAACTCCGATGTTTCCGTTCTGCAGCATTGGCGTGTTCCTGAATGTGGCGGCACCACGCCGCTGCGCGCAGCGATAGCTCCGCCCCATGTAGAACCCGCGACAGCTTTGTTACCGGTTGATGCCACCGAGTTTTTCTTTGATTGACGAAAGAATGACGCCATAATGTCATTCATTCTTCATCGAAAGGTGAGTCGGCATGCGAAGTCTGACCCTGATTGCCTGTGTTCTCATGTGCGGCAGCGCCGCGGCTGGCGACCTCGCCGAGGCGGACCTCAAGGATGCGCTGGTCGGCCAGACCCTGCAGTGGTGGGAAACCGATGGCTGGCGCTATGGCCACATGACACTGTTGCCTGACGGACGAGCGGAGATCACACTCGACGCGCCGGTCGCCACGCGCGACGAAGGCCAATGGCGGATTTCGGGGGGCCAGTTGTGCACGTCCTGGTCGAGCCTGCGCGGGCGCGACACGAAGTGCTACTCTGTATCGCGCACCGCTCCCGATCGGTTCGTGACCAGTGGTGGCAATGTCTTCGTTGTGATCGCTGCGGGGGCGTGAACCCTTCCGTCATGTGAACGTCAGGATTCGTTTACCAATCCGTCCCACAGCCGTCATCCACCGACCTCTAGCTTGTTGGTTGGGGAGCGTTCCGCTCGCCGCCAACTCGGAGGTAACACATGAACCGAATTCTCATTGCAGCTGCGTCCCTTGGCGCGCTCGCTCTCGCCGCAGCTCCCGCCCACGCGGAGCGAATCAAATTTGACTTCTGGTACGGCAACACTGGCGCCATCGCCGAAGTCGTGCAGAAGCATTGCGATCTTTTCAATCAGTCGCAGGACAAGTACGAAGCCGTGTGCACCGGGCAGGGCGGTTACGACAAGGCCGAGCAGAACACGATTGCGGCTTATCGCGCCAAGCAGCAGCCCACCATCGTCCAGATCTATGACGCGGGTACCGTGAACTTCATGCTTTCGGATGCCATCATTCCTGCCGTGCAGTTCGCCAAGGACCATGGCATGACCGTCGATTGGGACTCCTATTTTGGCGGTATCAAGAACTATTACGCCACCTCCAAGGGTGAGATGTGGTCCTTCCCCTACAACTCCTCCACTGCGATGTTCTACTGGAACAAGGACGCTTGGGCGAAGATCGGCAAGACTGAAGCCCCCAAGACATGGAACGAATATGCCGCCGACTTGAAGGCCATGAAAGCTGCCGGCGTCTCTTGCGGGTTGGCGCTCGACTATGACACCTGGACCGCCCTCGAGCAGTTCTCTGCCTCGAACGACCTGCCCATCGCCACGATGAACAACGGCTATGACGGGCTCGGTGCGGAACTCCTGTTCAACAAGACGGCCTACGTCGATCACATGAAGGACTACAAGTCCTGGCTCGATGCCGGCTTTGCCGAGTTGCACACGGAACAGACCGGCAAGGATATCGACCAGGCATTTGCCGACGGCAGCTGCGCCTCTATTTTTGAATCGATCGCCGATTTCCGCAATTTCAAGCAGACGGCGACGGGCTTCAACTGGGGTGTTGCGATGCTTCCGCTGCTCGACGGCAAGGAGCGCAAGAACACGCTGGTGGGTGGCGCCTCGCTGTGGGTGATGAAGGGCAAGACGGATCAGGAATATGAGGCGGCGACAGCCTTCCTCAACTATGTCACCGCAGCCGACACCGGCCAGAAGTACATCGTCGAGAACACTGGCTATATCCCGGTGCGCGCCGATGGCCTTGAGCTTTTGAACAAGGAAGGCTTCTACCAGAAGCCCGAGAATGCCGGCCGTGAACTCGCCATCGCTTCGCTGACCGCATCCAACGGCACGCCCGTGACCCGTGGCATTCGCCTTGGTAACTACACCTCGATCCGCAAGGCTCTCAAGTCCGAGCTCGAGGCAGCCTTCGCTGGTCAGAAGGACGTCCAGGTCGCCATCGACGATGCAGTGGCGACGGGCAATGAGATCCTGCGCCGCTACGAGCAGACCTTCCAGGGCGCGCAGCTGCCCTGATACGGGACCGGGCCGGGCGGCTTATAGGCCGCCCGGCCAAACCCCGGCGCCTTCTCCTCGAATAGTCTGGACCTCACGCTTTGCTCAGGCACGCGGCATTCACCAACATCTGGCTCGCCACCGCGCTTGTGGTGCCGCAGCTGCTGCTGGTGTTCATCTTCTTCTACTGGCCAACCGGCGAGGCGCTGTACTGGGCTTTCACGCTCGAGCAGCCTTTCGGCGGCAGCAACCAGTGGGTGGGCTGGCTGAATTTCTCCACGGTCTTCAAGGACCCAAAGTACTGGAACTCGGTTCAGGTCTCGATCATCTTCGCAGTGGCGACAACTGCAATCATCATCTCGGTGTCGCTGTTTCTCGCCCTGCTGGTTGACCGTCGCCTGCCTGGCCACCAGATCTATTCCTTTGCCTATTTCATACCATACGCCATGGCTGCGCCTGCGGCTGGGCTCGCCTTCCGCTTCATCTTCTCTCCCAATGCCGGCTTCGTCGCGGCGATCAACGACTGGTTCCCGAACATCTGGAACCCGGCGACGGACGGTCTTGACGCAATGATCCTTGTTGTCCTGTGCCAGGCATGGAAATCGATCGGCTACAGCTTCGTGTTCTTCCTCGCTGCCCTGCAGTCCATTCCCCGACCCCTCACCGAGGCTGGTGCGATGGACGGCGCCGGTGCACTGCGCCGCATGTGGGACATCCAGGTGCCGCTGGTGATGCCTACGTTGTTCTTCCTGCTCATCATCAACCTGACCGACAGTTTCGTTGACAGCTTCGGCATCATTGACATCACCACACATGGTGGTCCGGCACGTGCCACGGAGCTGATGGTCTACAAGATCTATTTCGATGGCTTCAAGGCGCAGGATTACTCGCTGGCAGCCGCTGAGTCGATCGTGCTCATGTTGCTGGTCATTGTTCTCACCTTCATCCAGTTCCGCTTCGTCGAGCGACGCGTCCATTACGCATGAGGATGATCCGATGATCGAGCGAACCCCTCTTCTCAATGCTTTGTCGCAAGTCGTCCTGCTGGTCATGCTGTTCGTGATCCTCGTGCCGTTCTGGATGGTGTTCGCAGCGGCAAGCCATGACTTCGTGACCGTCAACCGGGTGCCAATGCCGCTATGGCCTGGCGGCCATCTCTATGAAAATCTCAGCGAAGTCTGGACCAAGGGAAATTTTGGGACAGCTCTTACCAATTCCTTCATCTCCTCGGTGCTTGTGACGGTAGGAAAGGTGTTCCTTGCGTCGATCACCGCATTTTCAATCGTGTTCTTCCGCTACCGGGCGCGCATGCTGGTGTTCTGGGCAATCTTCATAACTCTGATGTTGCCACTCGAAGTGCGCATCGTGCCGACCTATGCGGTGGCGGCCAATGTATTGAGCCCGGTGCAGCAGACGTTGAACTTCCTCGGCTTCCAATTGGTGCTGCCGGAGTGGAACCTTCTCAACACGTATCCTGGTCTCGTGCTGCCACTGGTGGCCACAGCGACGGGCACCTTTCTCTACCGGCAGTTCTATCTAACCATACCCAAGGATCTCGCCGAGGCCGCGAAGATGGACGGGGCTGGCCCCCTGCGATTCTACTGGCAGATCCTGATGCCGCTGTCGCGAAGCAACATGGCGGCACTGGCAGCGATCATGTTTGTCTATGCATGGAACCAGTATCTCTGGCCGCTGCTGGTGATCACTGACCAAGCAAATTACGCCACGGCCACAATGCAGCTTCAGAAGATGGTTCCGGAAGGCTTCGGTGAGCCTCCGGTATGGAACACCGCCATGGCTGCAACACTCATTGTACTCATACCCCCTGCCGTCGTGTCGATCCTCCTGCAGAGGCTGATCGTCAGAGGCCTCATCACAACCGAGAAGTGAACAGATGTCAGCCATCAGCCTGCGCAAAGTGAAAAAGGCATATGGAAAGAACGAGGTCGTGCACGGTGTGGACTTCGAGGCAGCGACCGGTGAGTTCGTCGTCGTCCTAGGTCCCTCGGGCTGCGGCAAGTCAACCCTGCTACGGATGGTGGCCGGCCTAGAAGCGGTGACGTCGGGAGAGATCGAGATCGGGGGGCGGGTTGTCAACACGCTCGAGCCACGCGAGCGCGGCTGCGCAATGGTATTTCAGAACTATGCCCTCTATCCGCACATGAGCGTGGCCGACAACATCGGCTATTCCCTCAAGGTCGCGGGCGTCCCGCGCAACACGCGTGAGACGCGGGTGAAGGCCGTGGCTGAATCTCTCGGGCTTGGTGAATTTCTGCGCCGCAAGCCCGGGCAGCTTTCGGGCGGTCAGCGCCAGCGCGTGGCCATGGGGCGCGCCATGATCCGTGAGCCCAAGGTGTTCCTCTATGACGAGCCTCTGTCGAATCTCGATGCCAAGCTGCGCGTGGCGATGCGCGTCGAGATACGTAGGCTTCACCAAAAACTAGGCACCACCACATTGTTCGTCACGCATGATCAGGTGGAGGCCATGACACTGGCCGACCGGATCGTGGTCATGAACAAGGGGGTGATCGAACAGGTGGGAACGCCTGCCGATGTGTACCATCGCCCGCAGTCTACCTATGTCGCATCCTTCATTGGAGCGCCCGGCATGAACATCCTGCCGGCCCGCAGAGGGGCGGGGTCATCTCTCCTTGTCTTTGCCGACGGGCAGACTCTGGATCTGGGCGATCGTTCGGGAGGGAGCGCATTGCCCGACGAAGTTCATGTGGGAATAAGGGCCGAGTCGATCAATCTTGCAGAAAACGGAAAGGGAGTGCGCGCCAAAGTTCACTTCACGGAGGAATTGGGATCGTCCCGGTTACTCCATGCTGAGATAGGGTCGTCCCAGGTGGTTGTTTCGAGCAAGGACGCAGGAGCAGTAGAAGCTGGCGCCGAGGTGTTGCTTGATCTTGCACCCGGAGCGCTGCACTTCTTTCATCCCGAGAGCGGTCGACGCATTTCTCATTGAGTTTTCAAAGTTTGCGCCATGTTGCGTTCAGGCACTCGGCGGTCGCTGGGCACGAAAGTCGATTGGCAACTGCAACTTGTCGTCACATGATGTTCACGGTTTCCGCTCAGCCTGACATGATGACAGACACCATCACGAATGCTCAGCGAGACCTCGATGAATACCGTCCCGACGCTCTCCGTGACCGTCTCGGCACGCTGAGACGCGAGATCGACGAATACGCAGGCATGTTGCTCGACGCGTGGCGCCCTACCTTGGGAGGCTCCCACTTCTTACCATCTGCCGAGAACCTGGCACATTATCTGGCGTTTCGGCGTGCTGAGCTGCGCGACATGCAACCTGGATTGCAAGCGCTCGGCCTGTCGACACTCGGCCGCAGCGAGGCCCATGTCATGCCCAGCCTGGATGCGGTGATTGCATCACTCGCACGCATCGCCGGCTCGACGGAAGTCCAATTTCCGGCGGCTCAGGCATTTATGGTCGGACCCGCCACATTGCTGGAGAACCAGAGTGGCATTTTTGGCAAGGATCCCGCCGGGCCGCGTACCCGCATCATGGTGACGTTGCCTAGCGAGGCGGCCCAGGATGCTCGGCTGCTCATGGCACTCATCGGCGAAGGGGCTGATTGCGTGCGCATCAACTGTGCACATGACGACGAAGACGCGTGGGCCGCGATGATCGGGCACACTCGTCAGGCTGCGAAGGCGCTTGGCCGCGACGTTCGCGTGCTGATGGACCTCGCAGGCCCCAAGATCCGCATCCGGGAGGTCGATGCAAAGAAGGACACGCGGTTGTTTCCAGGCGACCGGTTCATAATCGCGGCTTCCCTGGCGGACAAGTGCCCCCTACCGCAAGTCACGTTATCCCATCCGCAACTCGTCGATCAGCTGATGGCGGGAACTGGCCTGTGGATGGATGATGGCAAGCTTGGTGCCCGCGTGGTGGGTGCTTCGGAAGCGGCGGTCACGGCGGAGGTCACATTCGCCCGCAGCAAGGGCTACAGGCTGAAGCCCGAAAAGGGGGTCAACCTTCCTGGCCTTGACCTCGATATACCAGCCCTAACGGAAGATGACCTCTTACATTTAAGTTTCGTCGCCGCCAATGCCGACATCATTGGCTATTCATTCGTGCAGACGCCGGCCGACATTCGCAGGTTGGCGGATGAATTGGCTGGCCGCATGGAGGGAAGGGAGATGCCGGCGTTGATGCTGAAGATCGAGACGCCGCTCGCGGTAAGGAACCTGCCGCGCCTTCTGGTGCAAACGGGCTCAATGATGCCCGTGGCGGTGATGATCGCGCGTGGCGACCTAGCAGTTGAGATTGGTCTGCCGCGCCTGTCGGAAGTCCAGGAGGAAATCCTGTGGCTGTGCGAGGCGGCCCATGTACCCGTTGTGTGGGCAACACAGGTACTGGAGACGCTCGTTAAAGAGGGTGCCGCAACCCGCGCCGAAACGACTGATGCCGCCATGGGCCAGCGCGCCGAATGCGTGATGCTTAACAAGGGGCCGCATATCGTTGAAGCCGTCGCCTTTCTCGATGGCATTCTCCGCCGCATGGATCGCCACCAAACCAAGAAGTCCGCAAAACTCGGGGCGCTTGGTGCATGGGATGGTCCTCAGCACCTCAACGATTAGGCACTTTGGAATTTTCTGATCGTCCGCAACATTGCCAAGAGCCTGCTTTACACGATCCTCGTGGGCGTCGCGCTGTGGTGGGGATGGGAAGGGATGCAGGAAGAAGCAGACCTCACGGGATTGCTGGACTTCTATGATGCGGCCTTGTGAATCGCGTGCTTCGCCGTCATCGAGTTGAATGTCTTCAACGACGAGAAGCCCGAAGAACTCCCCGTTCACATGCGCGCTTGAGCCTTTGTTCACTGAGATGACAAGGGCAAATCTGTCTGCCCAGCACCAAAATCTACGGGCGACCTAAATCGTGAAAGTGGCGTGCCCAAAAAGCGCCTACCGGGATGTAAATAGCAAGTAATTATTACAAAAGTTCAACGAGTCAATGAAGACTCCAGAAGTTGCGGGATAGCCAATAAAATAGTGATTTGTTGGCCTATTACTCTCAAACGGCACGGAGCAGTCGGCATGCTCGCGCTTCGTGCTGCCGTTAAGTCCCGACCGGAGCAGTTATGGCGCATTGCTGAAGGAGTTCTGGATCT